>ENA-OQCL01000041-OQCL01000041.1-human-gut-metagenome-genome-assembly--contig:-NODE-41-length-66244-cov-12.246064_pt1 | contig 66244 bp, 56 predicted proteins | sample MGYA00242502_ERZ504586 | MGnify/ENA primary metagenome ERZ504586 (study PRJEB26092, sample SAMD00036316) | human gut metagenome | host: Homo sapiens | study: EMG produced TPA metagenomics assembly of... | reverse complement strand
TCTGGAGGAGCCCATCCGCCAGATTGCCGCCAACGCCGGCCTGGACGGCTCCGTGATCCTGGAGAAGGTCCGCACCTCCGGCAAGAACGGCTTCGGCTTCGACGCCTACAAGGAGGAGTACTGCGACATGATCGCCAGCGGTATCGTGGATCCCGCCAAGGTGACCCGCTCCGCTCTGGAGAACGCCGCCAGCGTGTCCGGCATGGTGCTGACCACCGAGTCCCTGGTGGCCGACAAGCCCCAGCCCGCGGCTCCCGCAGCCCCCGCTCCTGATATGGGCGGCATGGGCGGCATGTATTAAGAGACGCCGCAAACCGTTGAAATTGCTTGATTTTTTGGATGCGCAAAAGCGGATTTACGCCAAACTTATGCCACTTACGCCAAAAATCCAAGCGCATGATCCGGTAACAGAAATCGGCACCTGCCTCAAAAAGCAGGTGCCGATTTTTTTAGTTGAAAAACAATATAGCACTTATAGTACTAAAAATAATTAAAAACTATATTGACAAATCTGCTCTCTAATTGTATCATATAAGCAAAGAGGTGATTTACATGAACCGGCTTATTTCAAAATGTCCCGCCTGTCATGGGACACTGCGAGTTACCACGCTACAATGCCCTGATTGTGGCATGGAGCTAAGAAACACGTTCGACCTTGGCCCTTTTGATCGGCTCGACAAGGAGCGATTTGAGTTCTTGATTACTTTTTTGAAAGACAGAGGAAACCTGAAGGAGGTACAGTCTGATATGCAAATATCTTATCCAACTGCAAAAAAGAAACTGGATGAATTGCTTGCCGCCTTAAATCTCGGCGGTGGAACGGAGAAGGTAACGCCAAAGGAAATTGATGTAAGCCGCATGGATGTGGATGATACAAGCACACTCGCGTCCGAAATCATCAAAGCAAAGCTGAAAGCGCACGGTGGTCACGTTACCGTATACACGGCCAGAGGCCTTCCTTGTGAGATTTACGCAGAGCCAGACGGAACGACTTTTACAAGTGATAAGTTGCCTGTTAAACCAGCCTACGACTATAAGGTGTTTGACGATATTGTAGAACTCCTTATAAAGCAAGGCGGCAGAGCAAAGAAAGGCAATGGAAGAAACTATAAGCTCGGTGAACCCGGCTGTGAGGAAAATACCGTTGTCGGTACAATAGCGCTTCACCGCGGTCGAACAATCGGAGAATCGGTTTTTGATCCCGTGTTTGTAATGGCTGCAATTTTAGAGTGGGCGGGGATTGCTAAGAATGGTCGTGGCGAGTTAATTCTAACTGAGGAGCATAACGATCTATGATACAATTCTTACTCATTGCCTTTGTTATTTTCTGGTACAACCTCTTATTTAAGAACAAGTACTAAATCATATTGTGCCTATTAGGAGAACGTAAAAATGGTGCGAAGCATAGCATGCTGGACATAGTGGCTATCGGGCACTTCCACGCTCAGATAGGCCTTGCCGTCCGTCAGTCCCTCGTAGGACACGGTGACATAGGAGGTGAGATTCTGCTCATACTCCGTAGCAAAATACTATTCATACGCTTCTTGTCCAACAAAACACAGAGGTTTGATTTTTTAGTTTAAGAATGTGTTCGACCTGAAAAAACTGCCGCAGAGGTAATTGCCCTCTACGGCAGTTTTTTATGTGCCGGTGCAGCCCTCTGCCGGCGGGAGCATATGGGCTTTCGGTGTCTCTGTACTTGCGGCCAGAGCAACGTTGCCGGTGCAGGACGCGGGGATCGCGGCTTGACTTGCTCCGCAGCTCAATACGCCGGGTCCTTCAGCTCCCGGCGGATCTGCGGGAAGGCCGCATCCTCGCCCTGCTTCTTCAGCAGCAGCAGCCACCGGTCCAGCAGGTCGCTGGTCTCCTGGTTGATGAGAATGTGCCCCTTGGAGCCCTGGTAATAGTCATAGGGCGATGCATCGGTATATTTTTCCCCTTGGTACACCCGGCAGGCAGCGATGCGGTCGCAGAACATCTCCGCCACATAGCGCTTGGGCATTTTACACCCGCCCATATATACGCTGCCGTCCGGCCGCAGGCAGTAGTCGATCCAGTACTCAAAGTGATGACGGTTGCGACCCTTATGATGCAGCCACGACAGGCTTACGCCGTTTTCCAGGCGCTCCTGGTCGTTGGGACTGCGGTATCCCTGGTAATATTTGGCGCTGCGCCAGAACTCCGTGGGGCTGTATTTGCTCAGATCGTGGGTCAGTCCCTGCCACACCAGCCCCAGCCGCAGGCAGTAATGCCGCACCAGCCGCCGGTGGCGGCCCACCGTGCGCAGATGCTCGCGAATATGCATGCGCCGTCCCCCCCTTTTTTTCGCTTTTCCTATGATACCACAAAAGGGCTCCCGGCGCAAACGGCAGACTTTGGCGAAATGACGAAAAATGACGGGATTTTTCTACGGCAGATTTTGCTTTTTATTCACACTCCTGTCATAGGTCTATGTTATAATCATAACAAAGGATCAAACGAGAACAAGGAGGCGCATCTTTTTCATGATGATCGAGAAGAGCGGCACCATCCGGCTGAAGGATATCCACATTCCCCAGGGGGGCACGCCGGAGCAGCAGGAGCTGGCCCAGGGCATGGTACGGGTGAATCACCTGTATCGCAGCGCTCTGAAGGTCGCCGTCACCCAGCTGGAGATCCTGGACGAGGAATTTGCCAGCCTGTACGACCACTCTCCCATCCACCATATCGAGTACCGCATCAAAACCGTGGACAGCATCGTGGAAAAGCTGAAGCGCCGGGGGTTTGAGGTCACCATCGACAATATCTATGCCCACATTCAGGACGTAGCCGGCGTCCGGGTCATCTGCAACTATCTGGACGATATCTACTATCTCCGCAGTCTGCTGGCCCGCAATGAGAATTTCAAGATCATCCGGGAGGTGGACTACATCCAGCAGCCCAAGGAGTCCGGCTACCGAAGCCTGCACCTGATCTGCGATGTGCCCATCGTGATCTCTGAGGGAATGCTGCACCTGCCGGTGGAGATCCAGCTGCGTACCATTGCCATGGACATGTGGGCCAGCCTGGAGCATGAGCTGCGCTATAAGTCGCAGCGGGACTTTTCCCCTGACGACGCGGCGCGCCTGCGCCTGTGCTCCGACGCCATCAGCGAGATCGACCGGGAAATGCAGGATATCTACCAGGGCAGAGGCCCGGAATACCACGCATAGAACCCCGCTGCAAAAAGAAATGTACTCCCCCATGCAGGACGCTGCCGTCCGCATGGGGGAGCACGTTTATGCCGCCTGGGCGGCGTTACGCCTTGGGCTGCTGCTGGGTGATGCAGTGGATGTTGCCGCCGCCGAAGGCGATCTCCCGGGTCTGGACCCCCACGATCTGGCGGTCCGGGAACATCTGCTGCAGCTGCTGGATGGCCAGCCGGTCGTTTTCGTCGCCGTACTGGGGGGCGATAACGGCCCCGTTGACGATGAGAAAGTTCATATACGAGGCGATGCTGACCTCGCCGTTTTCCCGGGGGGCGGTGCCCTCCACGGCGTCGATGGTCTCCGCCCCCTCCAGATAGCAGGGCTTCTTCGTCAGGCACAGCTTGTGCACCGTCAGCCGCCGGCCCTTGGCGTCGGTGGCCTGGCTCAGGGTGCGGAAGGCGTCCTGGGCCGCCTGATAGAAGGGATTCTCCGGGTCCTCGGTCCAGATGCACGCCACCTCGCCGGGGGCCACGAAGCAGGCCACGTCGTCAATATGGCCGTTGGTCTCGTCGGGGTCGATGCCGTCCCGCAGCCAGATGACCTTCTCGCACCCCAGATAGCCGCAGAGCTTTTCTTCAATATCCCGGCGGCTCAGCTCCGGGTTCCGTCCCGGGGACAGCAGGCACATCTCCGTGGTCAGCACAGTGCCCTGACCGTCCACATGGATGGACCCGCCCTCCAGCACAAAATCGTCGGTGCGGTAGCTGTCCACCCCCTCCAGCTCGCAGATCTTCCGGGCCACCAGGTCGTCCTGATCCCAGGGAAAGTACAGCCCGTCGTACAGGCCGCCCCAGGCGTTGAAGGTCCAGTCCACTGCCCGCAGACCGCCCTGGTCGTTTTTCACAAAGGTAGGGCCGCAGTCCCGGACCCAGGCGTCGTTGCTGGTCATCTCCACCACCCGCACGTCCTCCGGCAGGCGGGCCCGAGCATTCTGAAACTGGTCGGGATTCACGCATACCGTCACCGGCTCAAACCGGACGATGGCCCGGGCTACGTCAATGAATGCCTGCTGGGCGGGCTTGGCTCCGCCGCGCCAGTTATCGGGCCGCTGGGGCCACAGCATCCATACGCCGCTCTGCTCCTCAAATTCCCCGGGCATGCGATACCCGTCCTGCCGGGGGGTGGTTCCCACAATACGTTTTGCCATAGTCGTTATCCTCCTGATCTGGGTTGATGGTGCCGCCGGACGGCGATGAGCAGCTCGCCCAGCAGCACGCTGATGACAGAGCCCACGGTAATGGGCAGAATGGTGGCCAGCGTCTCCCGGTCCGTGGACAGGGGGACGGCGGTGAATACGATGGACAGGGCGATGAGCGCCATGGGGACGTAGGCCAGGCATTTGAGAAAGCCGCCGCCTCCCGGTACCCGGAAGGGCCGCTCCGCATCCGGGAACCTTTGCCGCAGGGCCAGAAACGCCGGAAACACCGGCAGATAGCTCAGCAGCAGCATCACCAGGTTCAGGGCGAAGAAGCTCCAGAACAGGGAGGAATCCGGGCTCACCGCCTGGATGGCAGCTCCCAACAGACACACCGCCGAGGCTACGATCCCGCTGACCAGCGCCGAGCCCACGGGCATCTGGTTGTCCTTCCGCCGCCGGGCGAACACGGCGGGCATATCTCCCCGCTCTGCGGCATAGGCGGCGGTGGAATTGACGCCCATGGACCAGGAGATCATGTTGCCGAACAGCGTTACCAGAAACAGCAGGGCCACAATGCCCACCAGCACGCCGCCGGTGGCGCCGGTCATCAGGGATACGGCATCGATGAGGCCGGAGTCCACACTGATGTCCCGGGTAGGCACGGCGGCCCCGATGCCGAAGGCCGAAAACAGGTAAATGGCCGCAATGACGATGCCGCCGGCAACGATGGCCTGGGGGATCTGCCGCCGGGGGTCCGCCATGCTTCCGGCGTAGGTGCACACCACCTCAAAGCCCAGGAAGTTGAAGATGATGACGGAGATATACGACAGGCTGTCCAGGTCGAAGGAGGGCAGGAAGGTCCCGGCGGACATGTCGTTGACAAAGCCGTTCCGGGCCACATACACAATGCCCAGCACCCCCACCGTCACCGCCAGCAGAATTTTGATGGCGGCGCTGAGGTTCAGAATGACGATGCTGTCGCACACCGGATAAAAGGCCACCACGGTGACGATCCAGATAAACGCCAGCTGGATCAGCAGGGACCACACCGGCCCCGGCTGCCAGCCGAACACATACCCCAGCAGCTCCGGACACATGACCGCCAGGGATGCCATCCACAGAGGGAAGTTGATCCAGTAGTACCACGAGGCCCGGGCGCCCCAGCGGGAGTCGGGCCACGCCGTGTGGATCCAGTCGTACAGGCCGCCGTCCCCGGGAAAGGCGGTGCCCAGCTCCGAGGAGATCAGCCCATAGGGCAGCAGAAACGCCGCGATCATGAACAGCCACCAGAAATACTGGCTGTTGCCGATGGACGCCACCGGCGCGGCGGCCTCCGCCACAAACACCACGCAGATGACGGACAGCACCACGTCCGCCAGCCGAAATTTGCGTTTTTCCATGTCAGCTCAGGCCCCGGTCCGCCATAAAGCGCTCCAACTGCTCCCGGGCGGCAGCCATCTCCAGCTCCGTGTGCCTCTGGCGGCACTGGGTGAAGTATACCAGCAGGCCCCGCATGGCCGTCAGGCGGTTGCCGGCCTGCTCCCAGCACAGGGAGGCGGCGGAGTCGGCCACCTCGTCGGTGACGTCCTCACCCCGGGTGGCAGGCAGGCAGTGCAGGAACTTGCACCCGATGGCCCCCAGGCTCATCAGCTCCCGGTTCACCTGATAGTCGTGGAACACCTCCACCCGCTGCTCCTTGGGCATCTCGTTTTCATACAGGCCGTACCACACGTCGGTATAGATGAAGTCCGCGTCCCGGACGGCGCTGCGGTCGTCGGTGACCAGGAAGCTGCCGCCGCTTTCCCGGCAATTGCGCTCCATGATGGCCTGATGGCCGTCGGTCAGCTGATGGCCCTTGGGGCCGTAGTGGACGAATTTCATGCCCAGATGGGTGGTGATGAAGCCCAGGGACGCGCACACCTGGGTGCCGTCGCCCACGAACACCACCTTGCAGTCCGACAGCTTCTTGCCCCGGGGCAGGTTCTCCGCCATGGTGCACAGGTCGCCGATCTCCTGGGTGGGGTGGTTATAGTCGGACATGCCGTTGAGCACCGGGATGGAGCACGCCTCCGCCAGGTCCACGATGGTGCGGTGCTCAATGACCCGGGCCATGACCACGTCCACCAGATAGCTCAGCACCCGTCCGGTGTCGCCGATGGTCTCGTGTCCGCCCAGCTGGATCATGCCGGGGCCCAGATACTGGGCGTGGCCCCCCAGCTGGCTCATGGCCGTCTCAAAGGACACCCGGGTCCGGGTGGAGGACTGCTGAAAGATCATGCCTAGGTTCCTGTTTTTCATCAGCGGCGGGTAATAGCCGCTCCGGATGGCGTCCTTGATGGACAGGCTCAGCTGGATCATGTCCAGCAGCTCCTTCGCCGAAAAGTCGTTGGTGTCGATAAAATCCTTGACCATATGGTTTCCTCCTGCAAGAAATAGTTGGAAAATTTCCGCGTTCGGCCTTATTATGCGCCCGACGGCGCGTCTCTATGCAAAAAAAGCCGCCTCTCGCTCGCCGCCGTGAAAATGACGCAGGGAGGATTATATTTTCTTGCGGAATCGGCAAATTTGCTGTTGCAAAAGCGCGAAGAAGGGCTTAAAATAGATTCTGAATCAGAGCGCCTGAAAACGTGCGGGGGAGGTCTCCGCAGCCCCTCGTACAGGGCAATGGAAAATCACATACAAAGGAAAGGAATGAACAAAATGAACCAAACGCAAACACGATCTCCGCGGAAGAGATTGCTGTCGCTGATTCTGGCGGTGATTCTGATGATCGGGCTGCTGCCCATCTCCGCATTCGCCACCTCGGCCAGCGCCCAGGCGGGCGAGGACAAGGCCGCGACCCAGGACAGCGAGTTCCTGCGCATTTTCCACCTGGACTGCGGCAGAAAGTATTTCACCGTCGATCAGATCAAGCAGATGATCGACTACGCCGCCGAAAGCAACTATACCCATGTGGAGTTAGCCTTCGGCAACGATGGCCTGCGCTTCCTGCTGGACGACATGTCCCTGACGGTGAACGGCAAGGACTACAGCAGCGCAGCTGTCACCAGTGCCATTAAGCAGGGCAACACGAACCTTACGTCCGGCTCCTCCGGCGAGCTGAGCCAGAGCGACATGGATGCCATCATCAAGTATGCCAATGCCAAGGGCATTCAGATCATCCCCCTGTTCAACGCGCCGGGCCACATGTACACGGCAGTCAATGCGATGAACACTTTGGGCGTGGGCGGTAAGTATATTGAGGTTAGTAGCCCTAATGACGCCAGAACCTCCAACTGGGCTGTGGACCCCACGGACGCGACGGCCGTGGCCTTTGCCAAGGCCCTGCTCCAGAAGTATGTGACATACTTTGCGGGCAAGGGCAGCACCATGTTCAACATCGGTGCTGACGAAAGCGGCTTGAGTAGCAGCAATTATGCGTCCTATGCAGAGATGGTCAACGGCATGAACGCAATCGTGAAGGCGGCTGGCATGACCACCCTGGCCTACAATGACGGCATTTACAATACCGCCTATGCCGAGAGTCAACCAGACGTTACATTTGATAGTGACATTGTCATTTGCTATTGGACAGCCGGGGCCAATTCTGCAACCGTGGAATATTTGCTGGAAAAGGGCTTCAACCTGCTTAACAATAGTGACAACTGGTACTATGTGCTGGGTGACTATTTGTACAAGATCTGGAGTTCTGCTCAATGGGGCTACAATGACGCACTGAATGGGATTAAGAAAACGCCAGTAACGCAGATGAAGGATGGCAAGGACTACGCCAACTCGAAGCAGCTTCTTGGCAGCATCCTGTGCGTGTGGTGTGATGCGCCCGGTGAAACGTATGAGTCCGTCAAGGTCTATAACCTCATCAAGGCCATGGCAGAGTACAACCCCGACTACTTCACCGGTAAGGTAAAGCTGTCCGCCTCTGATGATGCCACGGGTGTCTCCGTTGCGGTGACTGGCGCCAAGGGCCAGAAGGCAACGGTGGAAGTGAAGAAAATTACTTCTGGCTTTACCTTTGACACAGAAGCACACGTCTCCTATAACGTGACTCCCACTGTTGATGGCAAGGCCTATACCGGTGAGGGCACCGTGACGCTGCCTGTTCCCGAGGACTGGGCCACAGAGGCTTCCCGCATTCACGCCTATATCATCGACAACGGCGCTGTGAAGCTGATTTCCGGCACCCTGTCCGGCGGCAAATACACCTTCCAGGTCCCCCACTTCTCCGAAATGGGCCTCGTCCAGCTGGCGAAGGGGGCAGGCTCTACGGAGAACGTCACCGTCGCCGTGGGCCGGACCAGCAAGGCCTACGACCTGACCGGCGATAATCTGCCTGGGGATGGTACGTATAAAACCGATGATGGCATCGCCTCTTACACGATTGCCACCTCTACCGGTGAGATGACTGCCACAAAGGCAACCTCCATTGACAGCAAAACGGAATATATCATCGGCAACGGCTCGCAGTACCTGACGCTTAGCGGCAGCAGCATCACACCGACCACTAACCTCGACGATGCTACCAAGTGGACCATTTCCAGCAGCGGAACTGGCTATACCATCAAGTTGGGTAGTTACTATCTGAGTCGTAGTAGTAGTGGCTGGAGCAGCTATTCTCTGTCTGCATCCACCATCCCGGCAACCTGGTACTGGAATGCCAATGACGGCTTCTACTTTACCTCTAGTTGGGGCACCTATTACCTGACCTACAGCACCTACAGCGATGGCTGGACGGTGTCAAGGCAAAGCGGCGCCAGGGGTGGCGGCCAGCCCTACACGGTCACCGAGGTACCCGGCGGCAAGACGGTCACCTTCAAGGGCCTCAACCCCGGCAGCACCTCTGTGACCTTGGGTGACACCACCTACTCCGTCACCGTTGCCGAAAAGCAGAACGTGGAGATCCCCATCTCCATCATCGACTACCGCGCCGACGGTTTGCTGTTCGACTGGACCTACAACCCCGATTCCGGCTATGCCGATTCGTATCGGTATGGTTTGGTGCACGGCAAGGCAACGGGCTGGGGCGCTACGGTTGGAAGCGGCGCCACCTCGAAGCTTAACACAAGCACTGGATTGTATGAAGTGGATGGTTATGCTTCCAGCAACGTTGAGCAAATTGAGGGGACTATCATTCAAAAAACGAGCAATTCTAATTCTAACACAACGTTCTACTCAAATAGTACGGATAACAACTGGTCCCGTGCTGGACTTGTTCAGGAGAAGCTGGGCACCAACGGCATGCCCGTCTACACCGACGCGGCTGTCAAGTATGTGGCAAGCCTTCTGAAAGCCGGCTATTACAACGAGATGAGCGGAAACTGCAACTCCCTCATCTACAATACGTTCGTAGCTTCCAACGGTTCCAGAACCATCCGCAATACCTCCGCCGACGGCTTCTCTGATAACTTCAGAAACGCCAAGACCTACGCCAATATCAAGAACGCCTATGACCTGGCCTGGTACCTGTTGAACACCATTTATCAGGCGGATACCAATATGACCACGGTCACCGGAACGGATGCGCAAATGCACAGTGTGCCCATCTACGGCATGGCGGTGGATGCCTACAAGTCCATTGTTCTGACGGATAATGGAACCGGCACCTATTCCTTCGAGGCAGGCTATAGCGGCACAAAGAAGGACGTGCAGTATGACCGGGAAAGCGGTACCATCTACAACGGAACCAATGGAGGAGACGAAAGCGGCTTCTATCCCCTGGAGAACCTCGGCTATGAGCAGCCCGGACTGCTGACGACAACCTCGGCCGTCGGCGCTACGCATAACGGCGGCTTTACCCTCCGTGGTGAGTCCCAGTTTGTGTACAACAAGGATTCCAACCTGTACTTCACCTTCACCGGCGACGACGATGTGTACATGTACATCAACGGCGTCCTGGCTCTGGACCTGGGCGGCGCCCATGGCCGGAACAGCAAGACCGTTAACCTCAACGATCTGGACGCGACGAAGTATGGCCTGAAAGAAGGCCAGGTTGCCACTTTCACCTTCTTCTACATGGAGCGCTGCTCCGATGCCTCCACCTTCGGCATTAAGACCAACATGAAGCTGGTCCAGCGTGCTATCAACGTGGAAAAGAAGGCCTACGACACCAGCTATGCCAACGAGTATGCCTCCGGCACCGCTGTGATCAACGGCACCACCGTGGCCTATGATCTGATCGTCACCAACAAGAGCAACAGCCCCATGACCCAGATCAAGCTCACCGATACCGACAGCCTGCACAGCGAGAATGGCAGCGAGTACGGCAAGGCGGAGCTCGGCTATGGCGTAACGACCCCCAGCGTGACGGCCAGCACTTGGATTGATCCTGAGCGCCGCGGCACTGTGGCCCTGGGCCAGGGGAACGGTTATGTCCTCTTTATCACCGACAGCACCGGCACAGAGGTGGCGAATACCCGCAAGAGCCTCAGCAGCTTGCAGGCCCTGTCCGATGAAATTGCCGGGCTCACGCTGCCTGCCGGTCAGTCCCTGCATGTCCGCTTCCTGACGGCGGCTACCGCTATCGAGCCCTCCAAGATTCTGGATTACATCAACACTGTCGAGGTCAGCGCAAAGGTCGGCGGCCAGGCCCTGTCCGACACGGCCAGCCACGAGCTGTACAGCTACAATGCCAACGATACCGGCAGAACCTATGTGGTGGACTTCGGCCTGCCTCTGGAGATCAAGGGTATTTTTGACACGGGTGCCAAGGACAACATCGTCGATGTTTCTCTGAGCCCGAATAATGTGCAGAAATATGGTACGGTTACAATCGCACCCAACGGCTTCGACACAACTTTGACCTATACCCGCACGGCCGACAAGACCATCAACGAGCCCGAGACCATTACGCTGGATGTTGTCTACAAGATCGGCAACAGCAACATCAAGCTGGAAAAGACCCTCACCATCATCCCCGCCAGCAATGTGTACTACGAGGACAGCCTGGCCAGCTTTAGCGATGGTAAGGGCGTGGCTAAGGAAGCTAAGTGGAGCACTGTGGGCAACAATGACCAGACGACTACCGAGGACGGCGGAAGCGATGTTTACCAGGCTCTGCAGCAGCTGGGCGACAAGGCAATCTACGGCAACGACGATGCCTACAACAGCTCCTCCAAGCTCTCCATGGGCACCGCCCACAAGGTCACCGTGACGTCCGAGATGCTTGCGAAATGGGAGAAGGATGACACTACTTCCGCTTGGCCCACCGCCCAGTTCACCTTCAAGGGCACCGGCTTCGACATCATCTCTCTGACGGACAACACCTCCGGCGTGATTCAGGTCAAGGTTTATAAAGCGAATAGCACTGATACCACGCCCGTGAAGAACATCCTGGTGAATAACTACTATGGGTACACGCGGGATGGTGCTGGTAATTGGGTTGTTTCCAATTCCGAGGATCCTAATGCTCTGTATCAAATTCCGGTTGTAAAAGTCGATGGGCTTGACTATGGCACGTACAACGTGACCATTGAGGTGTTCTACAGCAAGTATTTCGACAAGACTACCAAGAGCCAGTACAGCTTCTGGCTGGATGCCATCCGCGTTTACAACCCCATGGGCGAGGGCTATGACTACACTGCTGATAACGAAGGCTATCCGCAGTACATCAAGCTGCACGATAAGCTTGCCGATACGGCAGCTACCAGTGGTGACGAGCAGGTCCTGTTTATCGATGGTGCTGAACATGCTACGATTGCACAGTACGCCAACTATGGCCCCAAGAACGAGGTCTATCTGGCAAAGGGCCAGGCCATCTCCTTCAAGCTGACCGGCAATACAAATGAAATTGCCAGCATCCAGATCGGTGCCAAGGCTCCGGACGGCAAGACTGCAAAGATGGTGGTGAATAGCAGTGAGCCTATTGAACTCAACACCGCCACGGAGATGTACTATACCATTTCTAGTGGTGCCGACCAGTTCACCATCAGCAACACCGGCGATGGCATTCTGTCCCTGACCAACCTGAAGATCACCTATAAAACCAAACCGGCAGAAAATGAGAAGGTCACCCTCGCTGCCCTGGACACCCAGGAGCAGGAGAACGCCGTCAACCTGGTGCGGGCCCTGTTTGCGGCTCCGGTGGCCACCTTCAGCCCGGAGACCTTCCAGGCCGATTGGGGCCGGGCGGTCCGCGCCGGTAAGCGGGCCACCCTGACGGTGAAGACTTCCGCGGACGTGGAAAGCATTACGGTGGACGGCCAGGCCATCACCAGCTATACTACCCGCACCCAGCGCACCGGCTGGGGCTGGTGGTCTCCCAAGGTCACCTATCACGTATTCACCTACACCATCACCGCTCCCGCCCAGACCACGGACTACGCAGTCTGCGCAGTGAATGCGGAAGGGACTGCCAGCGAAGCGGTCACCGCTACCCTGACGGTGCGGCCCGCCACCTGGTGGAACTGGTGGTTCTGAGAAAGGAGCAATCGAAACTATGAAATCCTATGTGACCCCGATGCTGAGCTTCGAGAGCTTCGCGTTGACCAGCAATACGGCGACCAGCTGCGGTGAACATATTGATACGCACTCAGCTGGTACCTGCGGTATTGATAAGGGCGGTGGACAAATTCTTTTCCTCACCAGTATGGATGTTTGCAACGACAAAGTTGAAGAGGGAGACATCTACTGCTATCATGTGCCTACTCCTGGCAATAATCTCTTCAACTCCTGACCCAACTGAACACCCTGAAAGAGCCCTGCCCCCATGGGGCGGGGCTCTTTGCAAAGGAGCAATGTATGAAACGAACCATCAAGTGCGCCGCCCTGCTGCTGGCCCTGGTGCTGCTGTGCGCCGGGTGCGGCAAAAAGCAGCCCGCCCAGCCCGACCAGTACGGCCTGGCCCCGGAGCCCTCCAAGCTGGACGGCGTGGCCATCGGCAATGACCTGGAGATCGTCAGCACCGGGCGCTACGCCGGCCTGTTTGTGGAGGACGGCAGCGACGAGACCGTGTCCGACGTGTTCTGCATCCGCGTGAAGAACACCGGCTCCACCGGCGTGCAGTACGCCCACATCACCCTCACCCGGGGCGGGGAGTGCTACGAATTTGACATCACCACCCTGCTGCCTGGGGAGACGGTCCAGGCCCTGGAGCTCAGCCGCCAGACCCTGCCGGAGAAACCGGCGGAGCTTACCGCCGCCGTGACCACCTATGCCCCCTTCAGCGAGACGCCCTCCATGCACGACGACGTGCTGGAGGTGGCCGCGTCCCAGAACGGCATCACCGTTACCAACCGCTCCGACGCCGCCATGTCCCAGGTCTATGTCTACTACAAAAACGCCAGCGGCGACCTGCTGCTGGGGGGCATTACCTATCGCGCCGGGCTGACGGACCTGGGCCCCGGCGAGACCCGGACCTGCTACGCCGGGCACTACAGCCAGGACTCCAGCCGCCTGCTTTTCGTGACCTATGCCCCGTAAGCTGTACCGCTTCGGCGGCATGACCTTCGTCCTGGAGGCGGATTCGCCCATCGCGGACTCGCCTATGTGCGAGCCCTTCCGGGTAGGGGCGGGAGAACTGGCGGACCATACCGTCCGACTGACCTTCAGCGACCGGGTACCCGACCCGCCTCAGAACGCCCTGCGCCAGGGGCCGCTATACCGCTGGTACACCGGCGGCGCCCGCTGCACCCTGCAGCGCTACAGCGCCCCCGGCAGAACGCCGCAGTTCACCTACGCCGAGACCCGCCCCGGCCATACGGACCTGGTGTTCGCCGAGAGCTACCGGACCGGTGCGTCGGCCCGGGTGGTGCTGGAGTCGGCGGGGCTGTTCGACATCCTGGCGGATGCCGGGATGCTGGTGCTGCACAGCGCCTATATCGTCACCCGCCAGGGGGAGGGCATCCTGTTCTCCGGCCCCAGCGGCATCGGAAAAAGCACCCAGGCCGCCCTGTGGCAGCGCTATGGGGCCGCGCAGACCGTCAATGGCGACCGGGCCCTGGTCCGGCCCGACACCCGGACCGTCAGCGGCGTCATGTATGCCGGTACCTCCGGCATCTGCCGGAACGTCACTGCGCCGCTGCGGGCGGTGGTGCTGCTGCATCAGGCCCCGGAGAGCCGGGTGACGGATATCCGGCCCCAGGAGGCCTTTGCCCGGGTGCTGAGTCAGTGCGCCTATTACCAGTGGGACCCCGCCTCCGCCGCGCGGATGACGGAGCTGGCGGCCCGGCTGGTTACCAACGTACCCGTCCGGCAGCTGGACTGCCGGGCGGATGAGAGCGCCGTCCGGGCGCTGGAAGAAGCATTAAGGAGGACCTGAAATGGAATTCAGCAGCACAGAGCCCCGGCTGTCATCGTACCTGCACGCCAGGGCCTGCCGGTCCGGAACGCCCCTGGCCGGGAATTTTGAGCTGACGGCCCGGTGCAACTTCAACTGTAAAATGTGCTACGTCCACCTGACTGCGGAGGAGCAGCAGCGCCGGGGCCGGGAGCTTACTGCCGACGAATGGCTGGCCATCGCCCAGGAGGCCCGCAGCCGGGGCATGCTGTTCCTGCTGCTGACCGGCGGCGAGCCGCTGATCCGCAAGGATTTCCGCTATTTGCTGACGGAGCTGAAGAAAATGGGACTGTTGGTGTCGGTGAACAGCAACGGGTCCCTTATCGACCGGGACTGGCTGGACTTTTTCCGGCACGAGCCGCCGTTCCGCTTCAACATCACCCTCTACGGGGCCAGCGATGCCGCCTATGAGCGGCTGTGCGGCCGTCCCATGTTTGCCCGGGTCACGGAGAATATCCGGGCCCTGCGGGAGCTGGGCGTGGGGGTAAAGCTGAACGTGTCCATGACGCCGTACAACGTGGCGGATATGGCGGAAATTTACCGCATCGCCCAGGAGCTGGGTACCCCCATGCAGCTGGCCACCTACATGTTCCCGCCTATCCGGCGGGACGAGGCGCTGGTAGGCAGCAACGACCGGTTCACCGCCTGCCAGGCGGCGGAATACAGCGTCCAATGGGATCGGCTGCGGCTGACCCCGGAGCAGTTCCGGCAGCGGGCCCAGGCCATGAAGCAGGGCCTCGCCCTGCCGTCGGAGGATGATGTCTGCGACGGTACACCCGGCGAGGGTGTGGCCTGCCGGGCCGGGCGCAGCGCCTTCTGGATCAACTGGCAGGGCGGCATGACTCCCTGCGGCATGATGACGCAGCCGCTGTTTTCCGTGCCGGAGCTGGGCTTTGCCCAGGCATGGGAGCGGACCAGGGCGGCCACGGAGCGGATCCGTCTGCCGGGGGCCTGCGCGGGCTGCCGGCTGAAGGAGATTTGCCATGCCTGCGCCGCCATGTGCGTGACGGAGACCGGACATTTCGACACGAAGCCGGAATATGTCTGTGAAATGACCCATGAGACGGTCCGACGGACCATTGAGGAGGCTGAAAATGGAAATTCGTAAGCAGCTGGTAAAGCGCAATATCGCCGGGGACGTGATCCTGGTGCCTATCGGCGATGCATCCCTGGAGCTCAAGGGCCTGGTGACTCTGAACGAGACCGGTGAGCTGCTGTGGGACAGGCTGCCCCAGGCGGCGGATGCGGCGGATCTGGCGGCGGCGCTGCGGGCGGAGTACGATGTGGACGAGCCCACGGCGCTGCAGGACGCACAGGCGTTCCTGGACGCCCTGCGGCAGCTGAATATTGTCTGAAACGAACCCTCCGGCTTCGGGCCGGAGGGTTCGTTTTTGCGCGGCGCCGATTGTAATACCCGGCAGCTTGTGGTAGAATCGGTTGAACAGCGTTTCGGATATTTGGGCAGACTCGGAGGGAGTGACAACGTGGACAGAGAAGCATTTGACCGAAAATATACCCGGCGCCTTAACCCGCAGCAGACGGAAGCTGTCCATGCCGTAGACGGCGCGGTGCTGCTGCTGGCGGTGCCCGGCAGCGGGAAGACCACCGTACTGGTGACCCGTCTGGGCTACATGCTGTGCTGCTGCGGCATCGCCCCGGATCAGATCCTGACCATGACCTATACCCGGGCGGCCACCCGCGAAATGAAGCAGCGCTTTTCCCGGCTGTTCGGGGATGACTGCCCGCAGATTCCGCAGTTCCGCACCATCAACGGCGTCTCCTCCAAGATCATATCTTTCTATACCCAGGACCACGGAAAGGGCCAGGCCTTCCCCCTGATAGAGGATGAGGGCGCTCTTGCCAGGCTGATTTCGGACCTGTACCGGGAGCTCAGCGGTGAATATGCCACCCAGAGCGTTACGAAAGGGCTGCGCAGATACATTGCATACGCAAAGAACATGATGCTGAACCAGGAGGAAATCAGCCAACTGGACACGGGGTTCGAAAAATTCCCGGAGCTGTACAGCCGGTATAACCAAACCCTGCGCAGGCAGCGCTGGATGGATTATGACGACCAGATGGTATATGCCAAAACCATTCTGGAGCGGTATCCCGATGTGCTGGCCCATTTTCAGGAGGCTTTTCCCTATATCTGCGTGGACGAGTCCCAGGACACATCCCGGATCCAGCATGCCATCATCAACCTCCTGGCCCGGAAATCCGGGAATATTTTTCTGGTGGGCGACGAGGATCAGAGCATTTACGGCTTCCGTGCCGCTTATCCGGATGCGCTGATGCAATTTGAGCGCACCTATCCCGGAGCCCGGGTGCTGCTGATGGAGGAAAATTATCGCTCCACCCCGGAGATTCTCCGGACAGCGGATGCATTTATCCGGCGGAACCACGACCGCCGCCCCAAAACCATCCGCCCCACCAGGGCCTCCGGCGCAGGCGTGCACCTGGTCCGGGCGGCGGACCGTGCCGCCCAATACGCGTGGCTCATTCACGCGGCGGCGCACTCCGACGGACAAATCGCCGTCCTGTACCGCAACAACGACAGTGTCCTGCCGCTGATCGACCTGCTGGACCGGCGCGGGATACCCTATCGCTGCCGCCAGACGGACGACACATTCTTTACCAACCGGCTCGTCACAGACATTCTGGATATCATCGCTTTTGCCCATGACGGGCAAAACACGGAGGTATTTCTGCGTATCTATTATAAGCTGGGCGGCGGGATCTCCAAAAAAGAGGCGGAGTTCGCCTGCGAAAAAAGCGCCGCCTCCGGAAAGCCCATTCTGCAGGAGCTGCTGCGCTTTCCGCAGCTGCCCACATTCGTGCGGGACAGCGTGACCGGCCTGATCAGCCTGCTGCCCCGACTTTTGACGGACCCGGCACAGCGCGGCCTGGACTGCATCTGGCAGGAGCTGCGCTACCGGGACTATGTGGAGCGGCAGCAGCTGGACGGCAATCGGTTTGAGCTCCTCCGCCTGCTGGCGGCGCAGGAGCCCAGCCTGGACGGGCTGACGGACCGCCTGGCGTACCTGCGGGACCTGGTGACCCGGCCCCCGGCGGCGCCCGACGCCGGCGTGCTTTTGTCCACCGTGCATTCCAGCAAGGGGCTGGAATACGACACCGTATATCTGCTGGATGTGCTGGACGGCATTCTGCCTGCGGCCGACCCCAAGGAACCGGAGGATCAGAAGCTGTACCAGGAGGAACGCAGGATCTTTTATGTGGCTATGACCCGGGCGAAGGATCATCTGTTCCTGTTCTCCTGCTTGGACCGGGAATCCTCCTTTATCCGGGAATTGCAGAAGGACTTGCCCGTGGAGACATCGGAGGCTGACGACGTGTTCGGCTCCGTGGAGATCGACCCCTGCGGAAAGCCGTATCACCACGCCCGGAAGGGCCGCGGAACGGTTCTGGCCTGCTGCCAGGGACGGTGCCTCGTTGAATATTCCGGCGGGGAGATGCAGCTTCTGACCGTGGGTGAGATGTACGACCAGCGAAGGCTCCTGCAAAGGCTTCCGGAAAAGCCCGCCGTCCGGAAAGAGGGGGTTTCGGCTGCCGGAGCAATCGCGGGGCGGAGCGTGGTCCACACGGTCTTTGGACCGGGGCGTATTACGGCCTACAAGGACCCCGTCGTTACCATACGCTTTCCGAAGGTGGGCGAAAAACACTTTATCCTTTCGGAGTCCATAAAGCGCGGGCTGCTGCGCTATGAGGACGGAGTGACCGGATGAAAGGAGAGCACTCTGCCATGCCTGATGCCGCCGTTGCCCACTATCACCTGCCGGGGCTTTTTGAGTTTTACGATTTTTACCGGGCTTTTTTGCCGCTGTACCGGCAGCACCGGGAATATTTTTACGATTGGTGCGATATTGCATCTCTGTATGGCGCGCCGGAGGGCTGCCTTTGGGGCGGCGGACGGATCGGGTCCGGGAACTGCGATCCCCGGGACGTTCTGGCTTTGACCCGGGAGTACGGCATTTCCGCCCGGCTGACTTTCAGCAATTCCCTGCTGCGGCCGGAGCACCTGGCGGATCGGGGCTGCAACCGGCTGTGCCGCCTGTTTGCCGGAAGCGCAGGTCCGCAAAACGGCGTCATCGTCCACTCGGAGCTGCTGCTGGAGCACCTGCGCAGCGTGTATCCGGAGCTGTATCTTGTTTCATCCACCACCAAGGTGCTTACAGATTTTGCCGCTCTGCGGCAGGAGCTGGAGCGGCCGGAGTTTCGCTGCGTGGTACCGGATTTTCGACTGAACCGGGCCTTTGACCGGCTGGATACCCTGCCCCAGACGCTGCGGGACAAGGTAGAATTTCTATGCAACGAGTGCTGTGATTTCGGCTGCCGGGAGCGGCGGGCCTGCTATGAGGCCGTCAGCCGGGAAAATCTGGGAGAGGGCGGCCCGGTCCACCGCTGCGCATCCCCGGACGCCGCCGGAGGCTATCGCTTTTCCCGGGCCATGGAGAATCCCGGCTTCATCGGGGTGGACGACATCCGGAGCACGTATCTGCCCATGGGCTTTTCCCAATTCAAGATCGAGGGCCGGAGCCTGGGCAGCGCTCTGCTGCTGGAGTTTCTGCTGCACTATCTGACCCGGCCCCCATACCACATTCATGTCCGGGAGGCCCTGTATCTGGATAATGGGCTGGACCTGTTCTGACCGCAAAAAATACTCCCTTGTGCCGCAGCACAAGGGAGTATCAGCCTGTTCAGATCATTATTCCATATCCACGGTGATGTTGTCGGTGCCGTGCCGCTCAAATTCTCCCAGATATTCGTCCATCCGGCTCATGACCTCGTCATAGTTCTCCTCGGTGATGGGGGGATCGTCCATGTCCCGCAGGGCCAGCTCCTGGGCCAGAATTTCAAAGAACGTGTTGTCCTCATAGGCCATGATGGCCTCATGGATGCCGCCCTCGGCAAAGGCCCGGGAGGGGATCAGCTCCCCCTGATACAGCTCCGTCAGCCCCGCCATGCCGTGGCTCAGGCAATAGGAAAAGATCAGGCTCTCCACCTGGTCATACTGCCGGATGCGGTCATCGCCCCGGGTGGAGTTAAGCACCCAGTTGCCGATATACACCAGGTCCAGCAACCGCCGGAATTGTTTCTCTGTCAGCTTGATCTCCATAAAAACACCTCCATCTGGCCGGAGCGCTGCGTCTTTATGCACAGTATAGCAGACTCAGGCGGAAAAAACCACTGAAAATACCGGGGAAACTCCCCAAATTTTGACTTGAGTATCCGGTCGTTCCATAGTATAATTGGTTAGTTATGAGAATCAGGAGGTGGATGTATGGATACTCGCCCCATCGGGGTTTTTGACTCGGGCCTGGGGGGCCTGACGGCGGTGCGGGAGCTGCGGCGTCTGCTGCCCTCTGAAAACATTATATACTTCGGCGACACGTCCCGTGTGCCCTACGGCGGGCGCTCGGCAGAAATCCTGCTGAAATACGCCCGGCAGGACGTGCGCTTTCTGCGCACCTTTGACATCAAGGCCATTCTGGTGGCTTGCGGCACCGTGTCCACTACGGCGCTGCCCCAGCTGCGGAGGGAGAGCGACATCCCCATCCTGGGCGTTGTGGAGCCTGCGTGCCGCCGGGCGGCGGCCGTGACCCGGAACAAGCGGGTGGGCCTCATCGCCACCGCCGCCTCCGTCCGCAGCGGCGCGTATCAGCGGATTTTGCAGGAGCTGGACCCGGATGTTGCCGTCACGGCCCGGGCGTGCCCGCTGTTTGTGCCGCTGGTGGAAAACGGCCGCTTCCGCCGGGGCGATCCGGTCATCGAAACGGTGGCCCGGGAGTATCTGGAGCCCCTGCGGCAGGAGGGACTGGATACCCTGATCTTAGGCTGCACCCACTATCCCCTGCTGACGGATATCATCGGGGATATCATGGGTCCCGGCGTCACCCTCATCAATGCCAGTGAGGAAGGAGCCTGGGAGCTGAAGCGGACCCTGCGGTCCATGGACCTGCTGGCCCCGGAGAAGCAGGCCGGTCAGGCTACCCTGTGCGCCAGCGACCAGCCGGAGGATTTCGGCGCCCTGGCGTCGTACTTCCTGCGGGAGACACTTAGCCACCCGGTGCGGCCGGTGGATATCGACCGGTACTGAGCCGTGGAGGGAGCCGTTCACATTGCCGTCACCAGCCGCAGCCTGTTTGACGGCGGCAGCGAGAGGCTGCACTATGACGGCAGCGGGACCCTGCGGCGGACCGCCGCCGGGTGGGACCTGCCCTATAGCGCCGCCTGCCGGGAAAATGGCGCCGCCATTGCCTCCCGCATCCGCCTGACGGAGGAGCCCCGGCGGGCCATCCTGTGGACCCTGGGGCCAGACGGCTACGGCCTGCCCCTGGACCCGGCGCACGAGACGCAGGCGCGTCTGCCCATGGGGCTTACCGTTACTGCCCGGACCCAGATGCTGGACTTTTCCCTGGAGGGACCGGAGGGCTGCATCAACCTTGCCTATACGCTGCTGGACCGGGGACTGCCTCTGAGCCGGATGCAGCTGACCATACGAATCACAAAAGAAACATAAGGAGAGCATCACCATGAATATGATCCAAAACGCCAAGGACCAGGTGCTGGACCTGACCGTTGCCGCCTATGGCAAGGCCGCGGCCCAGGGGCTGCTGCCGGAGGACGTGGCCGTGACCCCGTCGGTGGAGATCCCCAAGGACACCGCCAACGGCGACTATACCACCACCTTCTGCCTGGCCGCCGCCAAGGCCCTGAAAAAGAACCCCCGCCAGGTGGCCCAGATCCTGATGGACCACATGGACCTGGCAGGGTCCTACTTCACCTCCGTGGAGATGGCCGGTCCCGGCTTTCTGAATTTCCGCCTGGGGGACAAGTGGTTCCGGGATACCGTGGCCTGCGTGGAGCGCGAGGGCGCGGACTATGGCTGCAACGACACCCTGAAGGGCCAGAAGATCATGGTGGAGTTCGTATCCGCCAACCCCACGGGCCCCATGCACATGGGCAATGCCCGGGGCGGCGTCCTGGGCGACACCCTGGCCTCCGTGCTGCAGAAGTCCGGGGCCAACGTGTGGCGGGAGTTCTATGTCAACGACGCCGGCAACCAGATCGAGAAATTTGCCAAGAGTCTGGAGACCCGGTATCTCCAGATCATCAAGGGCGAGGACGCCGTGGAATTCCCCGAGGACGGCTACCACGGTGACGATATCCGGGAGCTGGCCCGCGCCTTCTATGAGAAGGAAGGGGACAAGTACCTGGACTGCGACGAAAAGACCCGCCACGATGCTCTGGCCCGGTTCGGCCTGGACAACAACATCCCCAAGATGCAGCGGGACCTGGCCCGGTACGGCATTCAGTACGACCAGTGGTTTTTTGAGTCCAGCCTTCACGAGAGCGGCTATGTGGCCGACTCTGTCCGGGCGCTGACGGATCTGGGCTTCACCTACGAGAAGGACGGGGCCCTGTGGCTGCACACCAGCCGGATCCTGGCGGAAAATCTGAAAAAGGCCGGCAAGTCCGATGCAGATATCGAGAAGCTGGGCCTGAAGGATGATGTGCTGCGCCGCGCCAACGGGTTTTACACCTATTTTGCCGCCGACATCGCCTATCACCGGAACAAATTCGCCGTTCGCGGCTTCGACAAGGTCATCAACGTCTGGGGCGCGGACCATCACGGCCATGTGGCCCGGCTGAAGGGCGCCATGGACGCTTTGGGTCTGGACGGTGAGCACCGGCTGGACATCGTGCTGATGCAGCTGGTGAAGCTGGTGCAGGACGGCCAGGTGGTGCGCATGTCCAAGCGCACCGGCAAGGCCGTGTCCCTGACGGATCTGCTGGATATGGTCCCTGTGGACGCCTGCCGCTACTTCTTCAACGCCAAGCCCGAGACCCAGATGGAATTTGACCTGGGACTGGCCGTCCGGGAGGACAGCGAGAACCCGGTGTATTATGTACAGTATGCCTACGCCCGGATCTGCACCCTGCTGAAGGCCCTGGAGGCGGAGGGATACACCGTCCCCGACGCGGCGGATGTGGACTTCACCCTGCTGTCCGGCGAGACGGAGCAGGCCCTCATCAAGAAGATCGCCTCCTATAGCCAGGTGGTGCGTCTGGCTGCCCGGGACTACGACCCCAGCCACATCAACCGCTATCTGACGGAGCTGGCCGGGGACTTCCACCGGTTCTATACCGCCTGCCGCATCAAGGGCGAGGAGCGCCCGGTGCTGCTGGCCCGGCTGAAGCTGGCGGACACCGCCCGGTCCGTGCTGAAAAACGCCATGACCCTCATCGGCTGCACCGCCCCGGAGAAAATGTAATACAACGGGAAAAGAGTTCCTGATTTCTGATGAAATCAGGAACTCTTCCGCTTGTAAAAAGGATTTTTGACAGGCTGCAAACCTCCGGCTTAGCCGGAGGTTTTGATTACACCGTTTACACCGACTGCACCGTACCCACGAACAGGGGGATGCCGTCGGAGGTGGCCACCACGAACACGAAGGGACGGTCCAGGCACATCTCCACCGGCTTTGCGCCGGGAGCCTCCGCGCATTTCAGATCCACGATGGCCTCGGTGTAGGCGGCGCCCTCCACGCCGTCCTCGTCCACCTTCACCCGGGCGGCCTGCATGACCCCGGCCAGCACCGCCGCCTCATCACTGAGGGGAGAGAAGTCGGCCTTGCTCTCATCAAAGGCGTCGGTAACGCCCATGTCCTGCAGCAGCTCTGCCAGGTCCATGGAGCTGTGTACGTCGAACTTGGGCACGGACCACCGGACGCAATGCCGGTCCTCCATGCTTGTCAGCTCCTCCAGCAGACCCTGGCGGCTCAGCAGGTCCGCCGTGCTGCGGCCCTGATCCGGCAGGGCCACGATCATCTGCAGATTTCCCTGCAAGGGCAGGGACGCCGCCTGATATCCCCGGCCCCGGAGATATCGGGCCGCATCATCCTCCCGGTGCATGAAGTCCGCCGTCACCGCGCTGCCGGAGGCCGGGCGGAACTTCTGGGGATATGTATCCTCCTTTGCGAACTCCTGGAGCCAGCCGTCCTTGAAGTACACGGTGCTGTACAGCCGCAGCAGCTCCATGGGACTGGTCCGGATGGAGCCGGTATCTCCCTGGAGCAGGCCGCCGGTCTGCTGGTCCAGCCAGGCAGCAATGGCCCGGTTTGCCTCCTGGGTTCCCATGGCTGCCTGATACACGCCGCACCGGTGGACCCCTGCCAGGCTGTCCAGCGCCGCCTGGTGGACGGTGCTGCCCTGGGCCACCCATGCCGACCCCGCCAGACGGCAGGTGGTGATGCCGTTGTCGCAGTACAGGGCCATCCACAGCTGCTGCACCTGCTGGCGCAGGGCCTCCGGGTCCTGGAGGTTCAGCAGCTGCCGCACCTGCTGGGACGTGTCGCCGCCGCTCAGGTCCGCCAGCATGGCCAGGGTCAGATACAGACTCACCGGCGAATACACGGCGTTCTCCGTCTCTCCGGCCAGCAGCCGCAGGGATGTATCGGCGGCAAAGTCCCGCACCGCCGGGATATCCGGCTTGGCGGACAGCTTCCCCAGCTTGGCCAGGATTTCCTGATAGGCGCTCATGGCCGCGTCATATGCGTCCATGTCCATGCTTCCTTGGCTGTCAGTGTAGTCCTCCATGCCGGGCCGCTGGGGATAGTCGGGATAGTCTGCCGCCGCCAGCTGGCAGGCCGCCAGCTCCTGAGCCGTGGCAGGCTCTACCGCCTCGCCGGTCTGGCGAAAAGCCCCGGAGGGCGTGGGCTGCGCCCCTCCTGCGCCGCACCCGGCCAGCATACACAGGGCCAGGGTCAGGCAGATCATGCGCAATAGCTTTTTCATGCGTTGTTCCTCCTTTTCCGGGGCTGCCGCCCCCTTTTTACTTCTTTAGACGGCGGCCGGCGGAAAAGGTTCCCGCCGGCCGCAATAGGAATGTATATTTTTCTGCCCCCCTATTGCCTTTTCCGGAAACATCTGATACAATTATGGCATGCATGCCATGATGCATAGAAAGGATGTGATCCCCACGACCATTACCAGTGCCAGCCTGCCCGCTAAAAAGCGGATCCTCACCGTGTGCGTGAAGCTGTTTCTGGAACAGGGGTACAAGAAAACCACCGTTTCCGAAATCGTTCATAAGGCGTCGGTATCCAACAGCATTTTCCAGAACATTTTCCGGGCCAAGGACGGGGTCCTGACGGAGCTGGTGGAGTTCATGTTTTCCAACCAGTTCGCCATGGCCCGCACCACGGCGGGAGCCCAGCTGCCGCCGGTGTATGTCTACGCTGTGGAGACCGCCATCCAGATGACCCTGACGGAGCTCAATGAGAACCTGCGGGAGATCTATATCGAGGCATATACCCAGAAGGAGGCCTCGGACTATATCTTTCAGGAGACGGCCAAGGAGCTGTACCAGATCTTCGGGCCCTATCAGCCGGAGCTGACGGCCCGGGATTTCTATGCCATGGAGATCGGCTCGGCGGGCATCATGCGCAGCTATATGGCCCACCCCTGTGATGGGGAGCTGACCCTGGAGAAAAAGCTACGGATGTTTTTGACCATGAGCCTGCGGGCGTACCGGGTCCCGGAGGCGGAGGTGGAGGGAGCCATCCGGTTCATCGAGGGGCTGAACATCCGCGCCATTGCCGAGCGGGTCATGGGGGAGCTGTTCCGGACTCTGGCCATGCATTTTGAGTTCTCCCTGCCGGATACCGCACCGGGACAGGGCGGGGACAGCCCGGGACAAGCCGGGACAACGTGAGGACAACGTGAGGACAAATGAGGACAAAAGGAAAGGAGACAATTCAATGAAGAAACGACTGCTCAGCCTTCTGCTCTGCCTGGTGGCAGTGCTGACGCTGCTGCCGCTTCCAGCCCTGGCCGACGGCGGCCACAGCCACTGCATCTGCGGCGGAGACGTCACCGCCGGCGATCATACCGGCCACACGGACGTGACCTATCAGCCGTGGAACGGCACCTCCGGCATTACCTATGCCAACGGAGCCGCCTATGTCTATCTGACGGGGAACGCTACCCTCAGCGGCCATCTGACGGTGGATGGCAAAACACTATATCTGTGCCTGAACGGCAAGACCCTTGCCAGCAACGGCACAGCCAAGATTCAGGTCAAAAACGGCGGCCGGCTTGTCCTCTGTGACTGTCGGGGCGGCGGCACCTTCAAGGGTGCGACGCAGAGTGTCTGGGGCGGTGCCTGCATTTACCTTTATACCAGCACGCTGGATATGTTCGGCGGCAAGCTCACCGGCGGCAAAGTCACCGGCAAAGGCGGCGGCGGAGCCATCGCTCTGGATGACCAGCAGTGCACATTCAATATGTACGGCGGCGAAATCTCCGGCAACAACGGCAAGAACTACGGCGGTGCCATTTTCCGGAAATTCAATGCAAACATGCCGAACACCACCGGCGGCACTTTCAATATGTATGGCGGTACCATCAAGAATAACACCGCCAAGAACGGCGGCGCGTTCTTCTCCACCACCGGCGGGACCATCAATATGACCGGCGGCACCATCTCCGGCAATACAGCGACCATGGACAGCAACGATGCCGGCGGCGGCGCCATCTATATGCGCGGCAACGGGAAGATCAACATTTCCGGCAGCGCGCAGATCACCGGCAACTCCTCCAGTCTGGACGGCGGCGCGATTCTGATGGGTTGGGGCGAGATCAACATTTCCGGCAGCGCGAAGATCAACAGCAATACCGCCAGCCGCTGGGGCGGCACCATCTGCCTGCGCCAAGATTCTAATCAGTCGACAATGCTCTACATGCGGGGCGGCGAGATCAGCGACAACAGGGCCAATTCAGAGGGCGGCGCGGTTCATGTGTTTGACAAGGACTGCCAGTTCTTCCTCTATGACGGCAAGATCACCGGAAACACCAGCGGCGACGGCGGCACCATCTATCTGAATCAGGAGCCGTCGTGGCTGATTATGCAAGGCGGCGAGATCTCCGGCAATACGGCCACCGGCAACGGCGGCGGCGTATATATTTACCGCACCGGATCGGTCTGCCAACTCTATGGCGGTAAGATCGAGAATAACAAAGCCAGCGGCAATGGCGGCGGCATTTATATCAACCCCAGCAACAGCGGCCAGCTGAGGGTCGGAAACAAGCCTCTCGTGCAGAACAACACGGTTTCCGGCAAGACCAACAATGTGTATCTGCCCTCCGGCAAGACGCTGACCATCGAGATCGACATGTCCAAAGGCGCGTCCGTCGGCGTTACCACCGCGAATATCAGATACCCCGTGGCATTTTCTAATAGTTACAAAAAAGACTACGCGAATTACTTTTTCGCGGATGACGCCAATGCCTACGTGGAGTATAAGGATGACCAGAGGCTGTACCTGGTCAGCGACGCACCCCTGGTGACCTATGACGTTACGGTAGAGACCGAAGGCGGCGGCACGGCGTCTGCGTCCCCCGAAACTGCGGCGGCGGGCACCGAGATCACCCTCACCGCCGTCCCCGCACCGGGATACGCCTTCGATCACTGGGAGGTGGTCAAAGGCGATGTGACCATCACCGACAACCGATTTCTTATGCCCGCCGGAGCCGTCACCGTGAAGGCGGTGTTTACGGCCAAGACCTTCACCGTGTACTATGACCCGGGCGACGGCAGCACGCCTCAGAGCAGAAGCCTGGGCTGGAACGACTATGTTCTGGCAGGCGTGTCCGACCCCACCCGGCCCGGCTATACCTTTCTGAACTGGATGTACGGCAGCAGGCCGGTGGCAGACAACGACACCTACAGCGGCCTGGTCCAGAGCGATGCGGTGGCCAGCGCTACCCTTACCGCCGCATGGCAGCTGATCCCGTACACCATCACCTATGACCTGGATGGCGGAACGGCCGACGGCAATCCCACCGGGTACAGCGTGGAGTCCGCTGCCATCACCCTGGTGAATCCCACCCGGGAGGGCTATGACTTCACCGGCTGGAGCGGCACGGGCCTGACGGGGGCGGATAACCTGACCGTGGTCATCCCTGCCGGCAGCACCGGTGACCGCAGCTACACCGCCCACTGGGCCAAGCAGCACGTTCATGTGTTCGACCAGCAGATGATCCTGCCTCAGGCCCTGAAGACTCCCGCCGACTGCACCCATGACGCAGTATATTATCTCAGCTGCGTCTGTGGTCTGGTCAGCACCGACGATAACCAGGTGTTTACCGCCGTCGGAACGGCTCTGGGCCACGATTGGGGTCAGCCCCGGTGGCAGTGGACCGGCTTCGCTGCCCAGGCTGTCTTTGCCTGCTCCAGGGATGCCGGTCATGTGGAGACGCTGACGGCCGATGTTGCCAGCGAAGATACCACCGCTCCGGGCTGTGTCACCGACGGCGTTCGGACATATACCGCCACAGTGACGCTGGAGGGCCGGACCTATACGGACACCAAGACGGAGTCTATCCCCGCCACGGGGCATGACACGGCGCTGAAGAACGCCAGGGCGGCTACCTGCACGGAGGACGGCTATACCGGGGACGAGGTCTGCCGCACCTGCGGCGAGACCGTGAAGCAGGGGACTGTCATCCCCGCCGCGGGGCATGACTTCCAGGACGGCAAGTGCGTCAATTGCGGCGCGGCAGACCCTGATTACCGGCCTGCGAAGCCTGAGAATCCCGGCGTCAAGACCGGGGACGCCGGCGTGCTGCTGTATGCGGGCCTGATGCTGCTGACCCTGACCGGCAGCGCATAGGTCCTGGGCAGAAAGCGTACCCGGTAAAGAAAAAACATATAGCAGAGGGGCCGGCCCTTGCGGGTCGGCCCTTCTGCCAATTCGGGCAGGATATTGACGGCTCCCGCCGCCGGGATTGGGCAGCAAAAAAGCCCGATATGTTCGGGCTTTTCGCAGGAGACATCTTTTTTGTCTCCACATTATGGCGCGGAAGGAGGGATTTGAACCCTCGCGCGTGGTTTAGACGCCTACTCCCTTAGCAGGGGAGCCCCTTCGGCCACTTGGGTACTTCCGCATGCGGTATGAAAAAACTGGCGGAGAGAGTGGGATTCGAACCCACGGATGCTTTCACATCGCCGGTTTTCAAGACCGGTGCTTTCAACCACTCAGCCATCTCTCCGTGCGCGCAAAAGCATGACAGACTCAAACGCAGGACTTATTCTACCACACTCCGTGCCGCCTGTCAACGAATTTCTGAACTGCCGGGCATGTTTTTTTGCTCTCTGTCGAGAGAACGGAGAAAAAAGGGAAGGGAAAGACTGTACAAACCGCCGGTACTGTGCTATACTATGTATAAGCCGTGGAGTATCCACGGACTGTTTGTATGCTGCGCGGGGCCAATGGGCCCATGCGTTCATGTATAACCGGGACGCGCCGGAGGTCCACTCCCTCCCCGTGCTTCCCTCTTGATCCACACGGCAGACGGGCGCGATTCCCGGACTCCGGCGGCGATGCAGGGCCGGCCGGCGGACGGGTGCGTCCCGGTTTTTCTGCGCCCATTTTGCGGCGTGTGCCGTGGGGAGAACAACCCACTATAAAGGAGAATTTGCAAAAAATATGGCAGAAAAACTGAAAATCATCCCTCTGGGCGGTCTGAATGAGATCGGCAAGAACATGACCGCCTATGAGTACGGCGGCGAGATCATCGTGGTGGACTGCGGCATGGCCTTCCCCGGCGACGACATGTACGGCATCGACTGTGTCATCCCCGATGTGTCGTATCTGGTGAAAAACAAGTCCCGGCTGCGGGGCCTGTTCATCACCCACGGCCACGAGGATCACATCGGGGCCATCCCCTATGTGCTCAAGCAGATCAACATGCCCATTTACTGCACCCGCTTCACCGCCGGACTCATCAAGCTGAAGCTCCAGGAGCACCGGCTGCTGGACAGCACCAAGCTGGTGACGGTGGAGGCAGGCCAGACCGTGAAGGCCGGCAAGTTCCAGGTGGAGTTCATCCATGTGAACCACTCCATCGCCGACTCCGTGGCCTTCGCCATCCATACCCGCATGGGCACCGTGGTCCACACCGGAGACTTCAAGATTGACTCCACTCCCATCGACGGGGAGGTCATCGACCTGGCCCGGTTCGGCGCCCTGGGCAAGGAGGGTGTCCTGGCCCTGCTGGCGGACTCCACCAACGTGGAGCGCCCGGGCTATACCATGAGCGAGCGCACCGTGGGCAAGACGTTTATCCGGCAGTTCACCGGGTGCAAAAAGCGCATTATCGTCACCACCTTCGCCAGCAATGTCCACCGCATCCAGCAGGTCATCGACGCCGCCGCCGCCTGCGGGCGGAAGGTGGCCGTCACCGGCCGCAGCATGGAAAACATCATGAAGGTGTCCACGGAGCTGGGGTATATGAAGCTGCCCAAGGGCACGGTGATGGACATCAACCGCATCAAGGGCCTGCCGCCCCAGCAGCAGGTCATCATCACCACCGGCAGCCAGGGCGAGGAGATGAGCGCCCTGTACCGCATGGCCTTCTCCACCCATAAGCAGATCGACATCGGCCCCCAGGACAAGGTCATTATTTCCGCCTCCGCCATTCCCGGCAATGAGGTGACGGTGGGCCGGGTCATCAACGAGCTGTTCCGCAAGGGGGCCGACGTGGTGTATGACAAGGCAGACATGCTGCATGTGTCCGGCCACGCTTGCCAGGAGGAGCTGAAGATCATCCACGCACTGACCAAGCCCCGGTTCTTCATCCCTCTGCACGGCGAGCAGCGGATGCTGCAGATCCACAAGCGGGTGGCGGAGTCCATGGGCATGGATCCCAACAGCATCTGCGTGGCGGAAAACGGCTCCGTTATCGAGCTGACCACCAAGCACATGAAGTGCGAGACGTCCGTTCCCGCCGGAGAGGTGTTTGTGGACGGCTCCGGCGTGGGCGATGTGGGGGCCGTGGTCCTCAACGACCGGAAGCTCCTGGCCGAGGACGGCATGGTGGTCATCGTGCTGCCCATGTCCTCCCACGACCATCGGCTGCTGTGCCAGCCGGAGATCGTCACCCGGGGCTTTGTATATGTCAAGGAATCCGAGGAGCTTTTGCAGGAGCTGCGGGACATCTCCGAGAACGCCGTGGACGGCATGTCTGCCCGGCGGCGGAAGGACCAGGGCGAGGTGTGCAAGACCGTCCGCGCTGCCGTCAGCAGCTATCTGTTCAAGCATACCAAGCGCAGCCCCATGGTGATTCCCATGGTGACCATGCTGTGAGCGCAAGATGATGTGTATTTAGTGCAATATAATGACAAAACCCCTTCCGCTGCTGCGGAGGGGGTTTTGTGCTGGGGGGGAGCTCTGCCCCTCCCACTTTGCTATGCGGTTTATTCCCGGGGAGCATCCGGCGCTTCCGGGGGTTCCGGCGACGGAGAAGCCTCCCCGGCGATGGTGGGGATAAAGGCCCGGGCGATCTTTCCCCGGCCCCGGTGCTTGACATAAAAGTATCCGATGGTGCTGAACACCACGGCGCCGATGAAGTTTACGAACAGGTCCGCCATGGTGTCGTACAGGCCAATGTCCAGATACCCGTCGAAGCCCAGGTCACGGCCGTTGACGGCCACGGAGGTGATATCGTCGATGGTGACGGGGATGTTGCTGTTGGTGGGGTCCAGCATCACGGAGGTGACGGAGTGGACAATGGTGTCCTTCTGCATGTCCATGTGGAACACCCGGTCCATGCCAAACTCGAAAAACTCCCACAGAACGCCCACGGTCATGGAAAAGCAGAAGGCGGCCAGGGCCACATATACCGGCGACAGCTGGAATTTGATGCGGCTGTTGCGGTTGAGGATATCGATCAGAGCAAAGCCTGTGGCGGCGCAGAGAAAGCCGGTGGTGGTGTGGAGCATGGAGTCCCAGTGGGGGTAGGTGATGAAATAGCAGCCCAGCTCACCCAGAATTTCCGCCGCGAAGATGAACAGCAGGATGATGATCTCCAGGGTGGAGGGCAGCTCAATGCCGAAGTTCTGCTGGATGAAAAACGGCAGCATGAACAGCACCAGCACCAGCAGGCAGATAAACGCGCTTTCATACTCCTGCCGGATGATGGAGGACACCAGGGTGCCGATAACGATAAGACGCAGCACCAGATATACGGCAAACACAGCCGGCTGACGGCGGATGATGGGGCCCAGGTCCCGGAGGTTATGACGGGGCGGCTTGGGGGGATGTTTCATAACGGATTCCTTTCTCGTTGTGGTGTTGGCCTGATAGACAAAGAGCCGCAAAACTCGACGGTTCTGCGGCTCACTGGTACCCCCGACCAGACTCTAACTGGTGGCCTACCGCTTAGGAGGCGGTCGCTCTATACAACTGAGCTACGGAGGCATACGCCTATATTTTACTATCCGGAGCGCGGATTGTCAATGCGTAATTCCGATTGTGGGATCTGCGGCCGGAAAGACGGTTGCATTCCGACCGGGAGATGGTGTATGCTATGAAAAATGAGGGCCGCGGCCGGCCCGCGGGAGGTGCGTGATATGCGGTACGAAAACGGTTGGATTTTTGCGGACGGACGGTTCGTCCGGGGAGGCTTCTCTGTGGAAAACGGGCGGTTTGCCCATGTGCTGGAGGATGTCCCGGGCCCGGCGGAGGATCTGGACGGGGCGCTGGTGATCCCGGGGCTGGTGGATATCCACGTTCACGGCTGCGCCGGTGCGGACTTCTCCGACGGGGACTATGCGGGCCTGGTGCGTATGGCCCGGTATCTGGCCCGGCGGGGCGTCACCTCCTTCGCTCCGGCCTCCATGACCCTGCCCTATGACGCACTGGATAAGGCCTTTCACGCTGCGGCGCGGCTGCGCCGGGAGGGCCTTGCGGACGGGGCCCGACTGATGGGCATTCAGATGGAGGGACCGTTTCTCTCCCGGGAGAAACGAGGCTCCCAGAATCCGGCATATCTGCGTCTGCCGGACTGGGACAGTTTTTTGCGGCTGTATGACGCGGCGGAGGGACTGCTGCGCATTGTGGACGTGGCCCCGGAGCTGCCGGGGCGGTGGAGTTTACCCGCCGTGCGTCGGAAAAATGCCGGGTGTCCGTGGCCCACACCGCCGCCGGATACGACCAGGCTGCCGCCGTGTTTGATGCGGGAGCCACCCATCTGACCCACCTGTTCAACGCCATGTCCGGCATTCACCACCGCCATCCCGGCCCCATTGGGGCCGCATCGGAGCGGGAGAACGTCACGGCGGAGCTGATCTGCGACGGTATCCACGTCCATCCCAGCGCTGTGCGGATGGCTTTTCGGCTGTTCCCGGGGCGCATCTGCCTCATCTCCGACGCCCTGCGCTGCTGCGGTATGGCCGACGGGTCCTACTCCCTGGGCGGCCAGGAGATCCTTCTGTCCGGCGGGGTGGCCCGGCTGACCGGCGGCGCCATTGCCGGAAGCGCCGCCGACCTGTATCAGTGCATGCGCCGGGCCGTATCCTTCGGCATTCCTCGGGAGCAGGCCGTCTGGGCGGCCACGGCTCTGCCTGCCCGGGTGATCGGCCGGGAAAGCGAAACCGGCGCCATTGCCGACGGGCGGGCGGCGGATTTTGTGATCTGCGGCGGTGAGCTGGAGCCCGAGGCTGTGTACCTGGGCGGAAAACGCCTGGAACAAAGTGCCGGCCCTTTTGCACCCAGCCGGTGAAAATTCCCCCGAAAATCCATTGTGAACCGGGAGATTCTATGGTATAATGAGGAATCAATGTAAAATGGGCCTGTATGCCTGAGGGAGGGAACACCCTTGAACAAAAAGCTCACCAACGTCCTGCGTACCAACGTCACCCTGTATTTTATCTGCTTGGTGCTGTTTGCCCTGGCGGCTATCCCCTTTGATGTGCGCCTGGCCATCGGCGAGGGGGCAGCGGCGGTGCTGCTGCTGATCATCGCCCGGCGGCGCAGCCGCTCCGTGCAGCAGAGTATGCGCCAGTATATGGACCGCTTCACCGGCGGCATGGATTCCGCCCGGTCCAGCAACATGCTGTTTGCCCCGCTGCCTATGATGGTGTTCGATGCGGACACCCAGGCCGTGGTGTGGTGCAACGACGGCTTTCTGGAGCTGACGGAGCAGAAGGAGGGCGTGTTCGACGCCCATCTCAACGCCGTGGTTCCGTCGTTTTCCGTCCGTTGGCTGCTGGAGGGAAAAAACGAGTGCCCGGAGAACGTGGTGTGGAACCACCGGATCTATCGGGTGTACGGCGGTCTGACCCGCCCCACGCCGGATACCCCCGCCACCATGGCCACCACCTATTGGATGGACGTCACCGACTCCGAACAGCTGCGCCAGACCTTACAGATGACCCGGCCGGTGGTGGCCATCCTGATGGTGGATAACTACGAGGACCTGATGAAGGCCTGCCCCGAGAGCAAGCGCTCCGCCGTGCTGGCCCAGCTGGAGGAAAAGCTGGACCAGTGGTCCGCCGGAGCCGACGGCCTGATGCTCCACTATGACCGGGACCGGTATCTGTTCGTGTTCGAGGAGCGCAGCTATTCCGACTATGCCCAGCACCGGTTCGCCGTGCTGGATACCGTCCGGGAGGTGGCGGCAGGCGGCGTGGCGGCCACTCTGTCCATCGGCGTGGGCCGGGATGCCGACAGCTTCGACGCCCTGTTTAAAAATGCGTCTCTGGCCCTGGAGATGGCCCTGAGCCGCGGCGGCGACCAGGCGGTGGTAAAGGACCGGCTGAACTTCCAGTTTTACGGCGGCCGGGCCAAGACCACGGAAAAACGCACCAAGGTGAAATCCCGGGTCATGGCCAACGCCCTGGGCGAGCTGATGGACGACGCCCGTCAGGTGTACGTCATGGGCCACAGCTATGCGGATATGGATTCCCTGGGTGCGGCGGCGGGCGTGTGCTGCATTGCCCGCAAGCGGGGCAGAAAGTGCCAGATCGTCATTGACACGGAAAACAATGCCGTTCACCCTATGCTGCGCAAGCTGGCGGATCAGCCGGAGTATCACGGGGCCTTTATCACCGGCAGCGAAGCCTTTCTGAAGGTCCAGCCCGGCACCCTGCTGGTGGTGGTGGACACCAACCGCCCCGGCAGCGTGGAGTCCGAGCAGCTGCTGGAGACCTGCAACCGGGTGGCGGTCATCGACCACCACCGCCGGGGCAGCAGCTATATCGAAAAAATGGCTCTGAATTATCACGAGCCCTATGCCTCCTCCGCCTCGGAGCTGGTGACGGAGCTGCTGCAATACCTGGTGGAGCCCGGGGATATCCTCAAGTGCGAGGCGGAGGCCCTGCTGGCCGGTATCGTGCTGGATACCAAGAATTTCACCAACCGCACCGGCGGCCGCACCTTTGAGGCGGCGGCCTATCTGCGCCGGGCCGGGGCCGATACCTCCGACGTGCAGCGGATGTTCCAGGGGGACCTGAAATCCATGATCGCCCGGTACGACATTATCCGGCAGGCCCAGCTGTACCGCGGGGATCTGGCCATTGCGGCCCTGGACACCACCTGCGACCGGGTGACGGCCGCCAAGGCCGCCGACGAGCTGCTGACCCTCAAGGGTATCCGGGCCTCCTTTGTCCTGTATCCCAAGGACCAGGGGGTGTACATTTCCGCCCGCTCTCTGGGCGAGGTCAACGTGCAGGTCATTGTGGAGGCTCTGGGCGGCGGCGGCAATTCCACTACCGCCGGGGGCCAGCTGAACACTCCGAACATTGCCGTTGCCCGCACGGCTCTCCTGCGGGCCATTGACGAGTATTTTGAAAAGTAATATAGCAAATAGGAGGAACCAATCATGAAAGTGATCTTACAGAAGGATATCCGGGGCAAGGGTAAGAAGGGCCAGATGATCGAGGTGGCCGAGGGCTATGCCCGCAACTTCCTGCTGCCCAAGGGCGACGCCATCCCCGCCACCGCCGATGCCATGAACACCATGCGCCTGCAGGAAAAGGCCAAGGCCAAGGCCGACGCCGAGGCCAAGGCCGCAGCTCAGGCTATTGCCGAGCAGCTCAAGGGCATTCAGGTGAAGATCCCCTGCAAGGGCGGCGAGGGCGGCAAGCTGTTCGGCTCCGTCACCACCAAGGAGATCTCCGCCGCGCTGAAGGAGCAGTTCGGCCTGGAGCTGGACAGCAAGAAGCTGGTGCTGCCTGACGCCATCAAGTCCTTCGGCGGCTACCAGGTCAAGGCCAAGCTGGGCTATGAGATCAGTGGCCTGGTGAATGTTCTGGTCTGCGAGGCCAAGTAAAGCAAAAAACCCTTACAGCTTATGGAAAGGAGCGGATTCTCATGCCCACGGATGAATTGCTGATTCGCCAGATGCCCCACTCTCCGGAGGCGGAGCAGGCGGTGCTGGGCTCTATGCTCATCGACGCCGACTGCGTTAAGGACGTGATGGATAAGCTCCAGCCGGAGGACTTCTATCTGCGCCGGAATCGGGAGATCTTCGAGACCATCTATTCCATGTTCGTCTACTCCAAGCCCATCGACGGCGTTACCGTGGCGGGAGAGATGGAGCGGGCGGGCCTGTCCACCGACGACACCCGGAGCTATCTGGTCCAGCTGATGGAGGTGACCCCCACCAGCGCCAACGTCATGGAATATGTCCAGATCGTCCGGGAAAAAGGCCCTGCTGCGGGCGGTGGCCGCCGCCGCGTCGGACATCACCGCCATGGTCCAGGAGGGCGCCGGGGAGGCGTCCAAGGTTCTGGAGGCGGCGGAGCAGAAGATCTATGCCATCCGCCGGGGCCGCAGCGCCCAGAACATGGTGCCCATCAGCGTGGTGCTGCAATCCGTCCTGGAGCGGCTGGGAGAGCTTACCGCCGCCGGCGGAGAGACTATGCCGGGGCTGACCACCGGCTTTTCCGACGTGGACCGGAAGATCAACGGCCTGAATAAGTCGGACCTGCTGCTGCTGGCCGGCCGCCCCGGTATGGGCAAGACCAGTATGGGCCTGAACGTGGCGGTGAACGCCGCCAAGGCATCCCAGAAGACTGTGGCCGTGTTCTCTCTGGAAATGTCCCGGGAGCAGCTGGTGACCCGGCTCCTGGCCGGGGAGGGCCTCATCGACAATACCCGTCTGGTTACCGGCAACCTGCGGGAGAGCGACTGGGTCCGCATTGCCGAGGGCGCGTCTACCCTCAGCCGGCTGGACATCCGCATCGACGATAACCCCCTGCTGACGGTGGCGGACATGAACGCCAAGTGCCGCCGTCTGGACGATCTGGGCCTGGTGGTCATCGACTATCTGCAATTGATGACCTCCGCCGGGGGCAAGGGCTACAGCGGCGAAAACCGCCAGCAGGCGGTGTCGGACATCAGCCGTATGCTGAAGATCATGGCTAAAGAGCTGCAGGTGCCGGTGCTGTGCCTGTCCCAGCTGTCCCGTGCCAACGAGAAGCGGGACGACAAGCGGCCCATGCTGTCGGACCTCCGGGAGTCCGGCGCCATCGAGCAGGACGCGGACATCGTGATGTTCCTGTACCGGGACGATTATTACAATTCCGATTCCGAAAAACGCAACATTGCCGAGTGCATCGTGGCCAAAAACCGCCACGGGGAAACCGGCAAGGTGGAGCTGCGGTGGCTGCCGGAATACACCTCCTTCGGCACCCTGGAAAACCGCTATCAGGAGGAAGGATAATGGACCTGCGTCCGTTTATGGAGCGGTGGGGCATGCTGCCCCCCTCCGGCGGCACCATGCTGGTGGCCGTGTCCGGCGGGCGGGACTCCGTGTGCCTGCTGCACTATCTGGCCGCCATGCCCCGGGATTTTTCCGTGGCGGCGGCCCATCTGGACCACGGCCAGCGGCCCACGGCAGGCCGGGACGTGGCCTTTGTCCGGCAGCTGTGCCGGGAGCTGGACGTTCCCCTGACGGTGGAGCGGGCGGACGTGCCCGCCCTGGCCCGGCAGCGGGGTGTCGGCCTGGAGGAGGCCGGACGCATGGCCCGGTACGACTTTTTCCGCCGCACAGCGGACGGCCTGGGCGCTCAGCGCATTGCCACCGCCCACCATGCCGCCGACCAGGCGGAGACGGTGCTGCTGAACCTGGTCCGGGGTACGGGCATGCAGGGGCTGGCGGGCATTCCGCCGGTGCGGGGGCGCATCGTCCGCCCCCTGCTGGAAACGTCCCGGGACGACATCGAGACATACCTGAAAACGCACGGCCTGTCCCACGTGGAGGACGAGACAAACCGGGACACCTCCCTGGGCCGGAACCGGCTGCGCCGGGAGGTCATGCCCGGGCTTCTGTCCCTGCACCCTGGGGCCGCCGCCAGCATCTGCCGCACGGCGGAGCTGCTGCGGCGGGAGGACGCGTTTCTGGACTCTCTGGCGGCAGCATATCTGCCGCAGGAGGGACTGTCCGCCAGCCGGGAGAGGCTGCTGTCCGCGCCGGAGGTGCTGCGGCTGAGGGCCCTGCGCCTGCTGGCCGGCCGTCTGCCGGTGGGGAAAAAGGACTTCACCGCCGCCCACTACCGGGCTATGGCGGAGCTTCTGGAGGGCGGCGGCATGACGGCGCTGCCCGCCGGAGCCATGGCCCTGTGCCGGAACGGAAAGCTGACCCTGCTGCCGCCGGAGCCGCCCCTGGGGCCCATGCCCCTGGAGCCGGGGGAGAATTTTTGGGGAGAATACACAATTTCCGTCCGGAAAACCACGGGAAATTTTTCACAAAAAAGGGATGCAATCCTGCTGAACTGTGATAAGATAAACGGTACGCTTTCCGTGCGGCCCTATCGGGGGGCCGACCGGCTGACCCTGCCCGGCAGCCGGGGCGGGCGCAGCGTCAAGCGTCTGCTGGCGGACCGGGGGGTTCCTCCGGAAAAGCGCGGGCGCATCCCGGTGCTGTGCGTCGGGGACCGGCCTGCCGCCCTGTGGGGCGTGGGCACGGATGTTGAATTTCTGCCGGAGAAAACCGGCCAATATACAGAGATCACTGTATCAACAAATGGAGGAAACCACAATGGCTAAGAGCAATATGGACCAGGATATTCTGAAGGTCCTCATCACCCAGGACGAGATCCAAGCCCGCACCCAGGAGCTGGGCGACCGGCTGTATGAGCGCTTCCACGACAAGAACCCCATGTTCGTGGGCGTTCTCAACGGGTGCTTCATCTTTATGGCGGACCTGGTCCGCGCCGCCCAGCTGAAAAGCGAGGTGGAATTCATCGGCCTCTCCTCTTATAAAAACGCTACCAAGTCCTCCGGCAGCGTCCAGATCACCCGGGACCTGCAGCGGGACATCAACGGCCGGGACATCATCGTGGTGGAGGACATTCTGGACTCCGGCAACACCCTGGCCTTTTTGAAGGACTATATGCTGGCCAAGGGGGCCAAGAGCATCACCATCGTTACTCTGCTGGATAAGCCCGCCCGCCGGGAGAAGGCCATCACCGCCGACCTGGCCGGGTTCGTGGTGCCCGACGAGTTCGTGGTGGGCTACGGCCTGGATTACTGCCAGCAGTACCGCAATATGCCCTATATCGGCGTTCTGAAGCCGGAGGTCTATACCAAGTAACAATCGGGCATCGGCCCAGTGGAGGAAGGGAGGAGCATTCCTGTGGAAGAACAAGAGAAGCGCCCCATTGGGGGCAAACGCCTGGCCCCGGAGGACAGGGGCAGCTTTTGGAGCAACTGGGGCTATCTGATCGTTACCGCCGCGGTGATCGTGGTGCTGTTCAAGGTGATCTTCCAGCTGAGCTGGGTGCCCTCCGGGTCCATGGAGACCACCATTCCAGAGCACACCCTGCTGATCTCGTGGCAGCTGCCGTATATGGTGTCGGACCCCACGCCGGAGCGGGGGGATATCGTCACCTTCTGGAGCGACGAGCTGAACAAGCTGCTGGTGAAGCGGGTGGTGGGCCTGCCAGGGGACGACATCGCGTTCCGGGACGGCTATACCTATGTCAACGGTGAGATGCTGGATGAGGCGTATCTGCCCAGGCAGGGCATTACCCAGTCCAACGCCAGCTTCCAGGTGCCGGAAGGCTGCGTCTTTTTCATGGGCGACAACCGCACCGGCTCCAACGACGCCCGGTTTTGGAATGAACCTTATATTTCCGTGGACCACATCCGGGCCCGGGTGATGGTGGGCATTTCCGTCCTGCCGGACAACAGCTGGCGGGGCGTCCGCGTTATTCATTAAAAGAGAGGGGGGCCTTTATTGACTGCCAAGCGAAAATTCGGCTGGGGGGCCGCGCTGCTCCTGCTGCTGGCCGCATGCTTCGTATACTACCTGGTGACGGGCATGCGCAGCGCCGGCACCATCAGCTATGCCCAGCTGCGGCAGCTGTTTCAGGACGAGAAGGTCCAGGAGTTTGCCATCAGCGACACCCGGCTCACAGCCAAGCTCCAGGACGGCAGCACCGTCAGCTGTGATCTGTATGATTTCCGGGTGTTTTACAACGACCTGAACGATCTGGTGGTGCAGCAGAACCAGCAGGGGATCATCAAGGACTATACCTATCGCGCCGACCACTCTACCAATTGGCTGCAGATCCTGCTGCCCTATGTGGCGGTGATTCTGGGATTCATCCTGCTGATGAATCTGATGGCCCGGATGACCGGGGCAGGCCCCGGCGGGGCCCAGGACCGGATGTCACACTTCGGCGACGCCCGGATCCAGGACGTGCCCCAGGACAGCAAGGTTTCCTTCCGTGATGTGGCGGGCGCCGACGAGGAGAAGGAGGAGCTCCGGGAGATCGTGGAGTTCCTGCGCCAGCCGGATAAATACCTGGCCCTGGGGGCCCGCATCCCCAAGGGCGTGCTGCTGGTGGGCCCTCCGGGCACCGGCAAGACCCTGCTGGCCAAGGCCGTGGCCGGTGAAGCAGGGGTGAAATTCCTTTCCATCTCCGGCTCCGATTTTGTGGAGATGTATGTAGGCGTGGGTGCGTCCCGGGTCCGGGACCTGTTTCACCAGGCCAAGCAGAATTCCCCGGCTATCATTTTTATCGACGAGATCGACGCCGTGGGCCGCCAGAGAGGCAGCGGTCTGGGCGGCGGCCACGACGAGCGGGAGCAGACCCTGAATCAGCTGCTGGTGGAAATGGACGGCTTTGCCGCCAACCAGGGCGTGGTGGTCCTGGCCGCCACCAACCGGGTGGACATTCTGGACCCGGCCCTGCTGCGCCCCGGACGGTTCGACCGCCAGGTGTATGTGGGCCTGCCGGATATCAAGGGCCGCCAGGAGATCCTGGCCGTCCACGCCAAGAACAAGCCTCTGGCGGAGGATGTGGACCTGGAGAAGCTGGCCAAGGGCACCTCCGGCTTTACCGGCGCAGACCTGGAAAACCTGCTGAACGAGGCGGCCCTGCTGGCCGGACGCCGGGACGAGAAGGCCATCACCATGGCCGACCTGCAGCAGTCCGTCATCAAGGTCATCGCGGGACCCGAGAAGCACAGCCGGGTGATCCCCGAGCACGAGCGCCGGCTCACCGCCTATCACGAGGCGGGCCACGCCGTGGTGATGCACACCCTGCCGGATCTGGACCCCGTGCATCAGATCACCATTGTGCCCCGGGGCCAGGCAGGCGGCATGACCATCTTCCTGCCCGACGAGGATCGCAGCTATCTGTCCCGCACCCATCTGCTCAACAGCATTGCGGGGCTTCTGGGCGGCCGGGCGGCGGAGCAGCTGGTGCTGGGAGATATCTCCACCGGCGCGTCCAACGACATCAGCCGGGCCACCCAACTGGCCCGGAAAATGGTGGGGACCTACGGCATGTCCGACCGCATGGGCAGCGTGGCCTTTGACGCGGGACACGACGAGGTGTTCATCGGCCGATCCATGGCCCAGACCCGCCCCTATTCCGAGGAAACGGCGGCGGAGATGGACCGGGAGATCCGCCGCATCCTGGACGAGGCCTATGGCCGCTGCACGGAGATCCTGGAAAAATACCGCCCTCAGCTGACAGAGGTGGCGGAGTTCCTGCTCCAGCATGAGACCATGACAGCCCAGGAATTTGAACAGATTTTCGCATCCAAGGACAGGAAATAACGGCAAAAAAGAGAGCACCGCCGCGGCGATGCTCTCTTTTTGATTGTGGGTGGGTTATTGGTCCTCCTCGGTGAAGTGGACGTGGGAGAAAATGTGGTCCTGGCAGAAGCAGCGGTAGCCGACGCATTTGCTGCAATAGCGGAATTGCAGGTCGGGATAGTCCGTGTCCGTGCGGCCGCAGACGGCGCATTTGTGGTGATAGCCCTTTTGCTGCTGCTGTTGCCGCACGGCCTTTTTGAAGTTTACCGTCTGGGGCGCGTGCCGGTATTTCCGGCGCTGGATAAACGCGTCGATAGCGGGCCAGATGAACACCAGGAAGTTCAGCAGCGCCACCACCGGCAGGATGGCTCCCAGCCAGCTGCCTGCCAGCAGGGACTGCACAATGCCAATGACGAACACCGCGATATCCAGCCACGCCAGCCATTTGATCTTCACGGGGATGAAGAAGAACAGCAGCAGCTGGGTATCCGGAAACAGGAAGGCAAAGGCCAGGAACATGGACAGGTTCACATATCCCGTTCCACCCACAGAATAGCCCACGCCGGAAATGGCGGAGGCGGCCAGGGTGGCGATCACCGTCAGAAGCACGCCGCTCCAGTAATAGAGGTTGAAGCGGGCGGTGCCCCACTGGCGCTCCAGGGACGAGCCGATCCAGTAGTAGAAATACAGGCTGATGGCCAGCCAGAAGGGACTGGAGCTGGTGGGGACGAAAATGAAGGTGACGATGCGCCAGAGCTCCCCGTGGAGCACCTTGCTGCCGTTGAGATACAGGAAGCTCACGGCACTGGCGTCGGTGCGCATGGTCAGCAGCATCAGCACATAGACCACCACATTGCCGATGACGATCCAGCGCATAAGGTCCGGAATACCGAACCGGGGATGCCGGGCGCAGAAGCGGTCGGCGGCGTCATAGAGCTTTTTCAAGGGGAAATTCCTCCAATACGATTCAAGTGGCTCTATTGTAACCGATTGCGGGTAAAAAGTCATTACCTTTTTTTGAACATTTGGTTCCCGGCGCTATGCAAAAGGGCGAAAACGTGGTAAAATAACAATTCAAGTGCTGGGAAAGGGGGCGGCGATGTGTTCAAGCGGGTATATGTGGAGATCACCAATGTGTGCAATCTCTCCTGTTCCTTCTGCCCCGGCACCGGCCGGCCGGCGCGGTTCCTGGCCCCGGCAGAGTTCCGGACCCTGGCGGAAAGGCTCCGCGGCCACACGGAGTATCTGTACCTCCATGTGATGGGGGAGCCGCTGCTGCACCCGCAGCTGGAGGAGCTCCTGGCCGTTGCCCGGGAGCTGGGCTTCCGGGTGTGTGTCACCACCAACGGGACGCTGCTGCCCCGGCGGGGACAGGCCCTGTCCGGCGTGCATAAGGTCAGCGTATCCCTCCACAGCTTCGAGGGAAACGACTGCCCCGGCAGCATGGAGGAATATCTTTCCGGCGTGTGGGATTTCTGCCGCCGGGCCTCGGCGGAGGGGACTCTGTGTGCTCTGCGCCTGTGGAACATCGGCGGGCGGGACAGCTGCAACGGTCAGGTGCTGGCCTTCCTGGGGGAACAGCTGGGCCGGGACGTGCTGTCTATCCCCACGGACCGCCGGGGGAACCGGCGGCTTTCCGCGAATATTTTCCTGGAGCAGGCGGAAAAATTTGATTGGCCGGACCCGGAGGCTCCGGAGAGCGGCGCGGAGTTCTGCCACGGGCTGCGGCAGCAGCTGGCTGTTTGTGCGACGGCACGGCGGTGCCCTGCTGCCTGGACGGAGAGGGACGCATGGCCCTGGGGAATCTGTTTGACCAGCCGGTGGAGGAGATTCTGGCATCGCCACGGGCGGCGGCCATCCGGGAGGGCTTCTCCCGCCGCCGTCCGGCGGAGGAGCTGTGCCGCCGGTGCGGCTATGCTGCGAGGTTTTAGGATATGGATGCAATACAGGAAAAACTCAACCGGCTGCCCGGGGCGCTGCTGCCCTGGTACCGGGAAAACCGCCGGGTGCTGCCCTGGCGGGAGCAGGTGTCCGCCTACCGGACCTGGGTGTCGGAGATCATGCTGCAGCAGACCCGGGTGGCGGCGGTGATCCCGTATTTTCAGCGGTTCATGGCGGCGTACCCGTCGGTGGAGGCTTTGGCCGCCTGCGACGAGGGGCAGCTGATGAAGCTGTGGGAGGGCCTGGGCTATTACAGCCGGGCCCGGAATCTGCGCCGGGCGGCGCAGATCGTCGCGGAGCAGTACAGTGGGGCGTTTCCCCGGACGTATGAGGAGCTGACCGCCCTGCCCGGCATCGGGGACTATACCGCCGGAGCCATTTTGTCCATCGCCTTTGGGGTGCCTGTCCCGGCGGTGGACGGCAACGTGCTGCGGGTGGCGGCCCGGGTAGGCGGCTGCCGGCTGGATATTCTGGACCAGAAAAACCGGCGGCAGTTCCGGCGGTGGATGGAGGCGGCTATGCCACGGGAAGCCCCGGGGGCCTTCAACCAGGCGCTGATGGACCTGGGAGCCGGGGTGTGCCTGCCCAACAGCGCGCCCCTGTGCGATAGCTGCCCGGCGGCGGCATTCTGTGCCGCCCGGGAGCAGGGCTGCCAGCGGGAGCTGCCGGTGCGGGCCCCGAAGAAGGAGAAGCGCCGGGAGGAAAAAACCGTGTTCCTGCTGCTGGGGCCGGAGGGGGTGGCCCTGCGGCAGCGGCCGGATACCGGACTTCTGGCGGGACTGTGGGAATATCCCCATGTTCCCGGACGGCTGACAGAGGAACAGGCGGCGCAGCAGCTGCGCGCCTGGGGCCTGACGGCCCACCGGTGGCTGCGGCAGCTGGAGGCCAGGCACCTGTTCACCCACATCCGCTGGGACATGACCGGCTACCTGGTGCAGGTGGAGGGCCGGGGGCCGGAGGATTGGCTCTGGGCCGATGGGGCTATACGGGGTCGGCTGGCGGTGCCCTCCGCCTTTGAAAAATTCACGCGGGCCCTGCCCGCAGAAGGAGAATGACGATGGCGCAGCTTTATTTCAAATATGGGGCCATGGGCTCCAGCAAAACCGCCAACGCTCTGATGGCGCGGTTCAATTACGAGGAGCGGGGCCAGGAGACCCTGATGGTGAAGCCCCGCCTGGACACCCGGGACGGAGATCACATGGTTACCTCCCGCATCGGCCTGACCCATCCCTGTGTGTATTTTGACGAAATGCGGGCCCGGCCCGATGAGGAATTGCAGAAATACGCCTGCATCATCATTGACGAGGCCCAGTTTCTTACCAAGGATGAGGTATTTTACCTGGTCCACCTGGTGGACGACTGCGGCATCCCCGTGCTGTGCTACGGCCTGAAGGCAGACTTCCGGGGCCAGCTGTTCGAGGGCAGCTATTATCTGCTGGCTATGGCGGACAAGCTGGAGGAGGTCAAGACCGTCTGCTGGTGCGGCAAAAAGGCCGCCTTCAACGCACGGTTTGACGGACAGGGCCGGGTGGTGAAGGAGGGCGAGCAGGTGGTGCTGGGGGCCAACGACCGGTATACCAGCCTCTGCCGCCGCCACTGGATGGCAGGGGACCTGGGCCCGGACTTCGATATTCACAAGGTATGAGATGCACCCTTTGCCCCCGGCTGTGCGGCGCGGAGCGCACGGAGACGGCGGGAAGCGGCTTCTGCCGGATGCCGGCAGGGCCGGTGGTGGCCCGGGCGGGGCTCCACATGTGGGAGGAGCCCTGCATCAGCGGCACCCGGGGCAGCGGCACGGTGTTCTTCTCCGGCTGCACCCTGGGCTGCGTATTCTGCCAGAACCATGAGATCTCCGCCCAGGGCGTGGGAAAGCCCGTGTCTGTGGACCGGCTGCGGGAGATCTTCCGGGAGCTGATCCGGCAGGGCGCTCACAACATCAATCTGGTGACGCCGGGACACTTCGCTCCCTGGGTGGCTCAGGCCCTGGAGCCGCCCCTGCCGGTGCCGGTGGTGTGCAACACCGGCGGCTATGAGCGGGTGGAGACGCTCCGCCTGCTGGAGGGCAAGGTGCAGGTATATCTGCCGGACATGAAATACGCCCTGGAGGAGCCGGCCCGGCGGCTGTCCGGCGCCGGGGATTACCCCGCCGCGGCGCGAAGCGCCATATGCGAGATGTTCCGCCAGACGGGACCCTATCAGATGCGGGACGGCCTGCTGGTGCGGGGGGTGCTGATCCGACACCTGGTACTGCCGGGACAGCTGGACAATACCCGCCGGGTCATTGACTGGGTGGCGGAGACCTTCCGGCCCGGGGAGGTGCTGTTTTCCCTGATGAGCCAGTACACGCCCCAGCCCGGAGCCGTGGGCCCGCTGGCCCGCCACGTTACCCGGGCGGAGTATCGGGCGGCGGCAGCCTATATGGAAAACTGCGGCATCCGCGACGGCTTCACCCAGGAGCGCACCTCTGCCCGGGAGGAGTATACCCCGGCGTTTGACCTGACGGGGGTGTAAGTGCTGCCCACTTCAATAGATGATTTTTGAGTTTCTGCAAAAAAGTACTTGCTTTTTCCGTAAGTGTACATTATAATGGTGGAAACGAATGAGGTAATGGAGGGTTATGTTACCATGAAAAAGATTCTTGCTATGCTGACGGTTATTGTGATGCTGGGCTGCATGCTCTCCGTCACTGCCTTTGCCGACGGCGGCTATGTTCCCAGTCCCAAGCATGACGACAACACCGATACCACGCCCACCTCTCCCCAGACCGGTTACGACCTGGGCATCGGCAGCGTGGTGATGACCGTTGCCGTCAGCGGCGGCGTGGCCTATGTCTGCACCAAAAAGGCCCGTGCCCGGGCATAAAACGTCCCCATTTTATAAAGAAGGAGCCCCATAAATGCTGTGCCGTTTATGGGGCCTTTTTTCCGTTCTGAACAAAGGAGAAATGTCCTATGAAGCGTCCTGTGCGCATCCTACTGACGGTGGTGGCCGTTATTGCGGTGATCGTGTGTGTTTTCTGCATTCTGTTTATCGTCCAGTATGTCCGGGGCAAGTCTGTCAGCGATAAGCTGGGCAGCGGCGTCCGCTCCGGCCAGGTGGTGGAGCCCCTGGACCCCCAGGACGACGGCAAATATATGGCCATCAATGTGGACTTTGACAGCCTCCACGACGTCAATCCGGAAATCTACGCCTGGATCGAGGTGCCCGGCACCAACATCAACTATGCCGTGGTCCAGAGCGCCGCAGACGACCTGTTTTACGACGATCACGGGGTGGATCGGTCCTATTACTCCGGCGGCAGCATTTTTTCCCAGCGGTACAACACCACCACCTTTCAGGACCCGGTGACGGTGCTGTATGGCCACAACCGCCAGTCCCAGACCATGTTTGCCCAGGTGAACAACTTTGCTGATGCGGAGTTTTTCGCCAAAAACCAGAAGATTATCGTTTACACCCCGGACAAGGTGTATGAATACACCATTTTCGCCGCCTATCCCCACTCCAGCGAGCACCTGCTGCTGTGCCACGATTTTACGGACCCCCAGCAGTTTGCGGACTATTTTGCCTCCCTGGGGGAGGCCATCAACGCCAATTACCGCCGGGACCTGTTTCCTCAGGCAGGGGATCGGGTGCTGACTCTGTCCACCTGCTACCGCCAGAACCGCATGCAGCGGTTTCTGCTCCAGGGTGTGCTGACGGAGACATATGACGTGGTCAAATAAACGACCCCAATGAGATGAGGAGACCCTATGGAACAGGAAAAACAGACCCAGCCGGAACAGAAGAAAAAGCGCCTGTCCACGCCGCTGCTGATTTTCATCATCCTTATGGCGGTGACGCTGACGCTGTGCGCCGTGGTGGCGGGGATCTGGCTCCACGGGCGCAGCAGCCTGCGGAACCAGGGCGCGGCCCCTACCGACACCCCTGACGATACCCAGCAGCTGGACAGCTACACCGTCCTCCACGACGGCAAATACTACCGCTATAAGGACCATATGGTGAATCTGCTGCTTATCGGCGTGGATTCCGACAACAAGCCTGCCGCGCCCCTGCCCTATGGCAGCGACAACCAGGCGGACGTGATCCTGGTGGCGGCCCTGGACACCGACGCCAACCGGATGACACTGATCTCCGTGTCCCGGGACACCATGTGCGACATTGCGGTGCTGGACCAGAACGGTCAGGTGTCCGGCGCGGCCCACACCCAGCTGGCCCTGTCCTACTCCAACGGAGACGGCCTGTATGAGAGCTGCCGCCTGTGCCAGGAGGCGGTGTCCCAGCTGTTTTACGGCTTGCAGTTCGACGGCTGCGCCGCCTTTTATATGGGCGGCATCGGGCGGCTCAACGACGCCGTGGGCGGCGTCACCGTCAGTGTGCTGGACGACTATCCCTTCACCGATGTTCCCAACGGGTGGAACATGTACCCGGGCCAGGATGTGACCCTTACCGGGCGGCAGGCGCGGCTGTATATCCAGGCCCGCCGGGGCGATGCCACCGGCAACGAGGACCGCATGAAGCGGCAGAAGCAGTATATGCTGGCCCTGATCAGCCAGGCCAAGGACCGGGTGGCGGCCAGCCCCGCCAGCGTCGTTCCTCTGTATAACGCCGTCAGCGACTATGTGCTGACGGACCTGGACCTGGGCAAGCTGTCTTATCTGGCCACCCAGGCCGCGGGCATGAGCTTTTCCGGGGACATGCTCCGGGTTACCGGCGATGCTGTTCTGGGCCAGGGCAACCGGGTGGAGCTGACGGTGGATCAGCAGGCCCTGTATGACCTGATTCTGGACGTGTTCTATGAAGAAATACCGGCTCCCACGGACACCGCCGGGGAATGACCGCGCATAAATCAGCCCCTCCGGCCTGGGCCGGAGGGGCTGATCGTTCAGTCGATGATGCGGCTGAAGCTCATGCCGCTTTTCTGCATGTGTACGTCCAGACGGACCCGGTCGCCGCGGATATAGCTGCGGGTGTACTCATAAATGCGGCCATCCTCGGTGCGGGTGCGGCGCTGATGGTAAAAGGCACAGCTGCCGGGCTCCACGCCCAGAAGGCTGGCCCGGGGGGCATCCAGGATCACGGATTCATAGGTATCCTCTGCGGAAAACGGTGTGATGCCCACATGGTACAGCAGACTGTAGAAGCTGTGGGTCTGGACCATCTCCCGGGTGAGATTGGGATAGATGTACTGGGGATAGTAGGAGGTTTCCAGGATCAGCGGCTCCCCATCCACATTGCGGATGCGGGTGAAGCAATAGACGTGGGTGCCCTCCTGCAGGTCCATCCGCTGGCAGATGGACCGGGTGGGGATCACCACGCCGAAATCCACCAGGGTGGACGACGGCGTCTTGCCCAGGGAGGAGACCTCCGTGGTGAAGGAGTAGCGCACGCCCCGGCGGTTGCTGTTGGGGTCGGCCACGAAGGTGCCCTTGCCCCGCTTGCGGACCACCAGGCCCTCGTCCTCCAGCTCGCCGATGGCCTGGCGGGCGGTGTTTCGACTGATATCCAGCGCCCGGCACAGCTCCGCCTCCGACGGCAGCAGGTCCCCGATCTTCAGCGCGCCGGAGGAGATCTCCCGCTTGATGATGCCCACCAGCTGGGCGTACAGGGGAATGTTGCTGCTCAGGGACAGCCGGCTGTCCAGGATCGCGTTGTGTTCCATAAGATAAGACCTACCTTTTTCGGCACAGTGTTGTACTGCGTACATTCGGGATATTCTGATTGTACCATATACGTTTGAAAAAAGATAGTCCTATTTTACAATTTTGATACACAATTGCTACGAAACCCGTTAAATAATAAACGGAGCGCGGTTACTTTTTTTCCTCCATGGTTTTTTGCAGCCGGTTCAGCCGGCGGATGATCATGGCGGTGCAGATGATCACCACCACGCAGGCCACGAAGAACATGCCCATGACACTGTCGTGATAGCTGCAATAGCGCAGGGCCAGCCATGCGCCCACAAGCAGCAGAACATATCTCCATAAAGCCTTGAATAGCTTGCCCCAGTCCAGATCAGGTGCGTTTCCCATGGCGGGCTCCTCCTTTTATGTTTCAGAATATCTCTTATTATACAGCACGATGCACAAAGAAGTAGTTACAAAACGGATACAAATCAAAAAAACAACCGTTGAATACAAATACCGGCAGGGAAACCCCCACCGGTATTTGAGTGTTTCAAAAAAGTCAGTCGCCTTCCCGCATGCGGTAGCCCACGCCCACCTCGGTGAAGATGTACTGGGGCTGGCCGGGCGTCTCCTCGATCTTGCGGCGGATATTGGCCATGTTCACCCGCAGGATCTGGTTGTCGGCCTTGGCCTTGGGACCCCACAGCTCCCGGATGATGAAGTCATAGGCCAGCACCTTGCCGGCATATTTGCCCAGCAGGGCCACGATCTTGTATTCGTTCACCGTCAGCTTGGCGTTTTCACCCCGGATCAGCACCTGATGCTTGTCATAGTCGATGGTCAGGTCCCCGGCGGTGAATTTGCCGGACTGGGCGATCTGGGAATTGGCCAGGGTGGTGCGGGTATGGCGGATGGCGGTGCGGATGCGGGCCAGCAGCTCGGAGGTGCCGAAGGGCTTCACCAGATAGTCGTCGGCGCCGTAATCCAGGGCGTCCACCTTGTCGTGCTCATGGTTCCGGGCGGACACCACCACCACCGGCAGGTTGGACCATTTGCGCACGGACTTGAGCACCTCCATGCCGTCCATATCCGGCAGGCCCAGGTCCAGAACAATCAGGTCCGGGCAGTGGGAGGCGATCATGGTCAGCGCTTCTTCACCGCTGCCCACGATGATGGTGTCATACCCATTGGCGTTGAGGACCATGGAGATGAAGTTGCTGATGCTCTGCTCATCCTCCACGATCAAAATCTTATCCTTGATCTTCATGTTCTTCCTCCTTCAGGGGTAGGTCCACGGTGAACCGGGCGCCGCCCCCCTTTTTGTTTTCTCCTTTTATTTTGCCGCGGTGGGCCGCCACCACGGTTTTGCACACGGACAGGCCAATGCCCATGCTGCGGGTGCTGTCTCCCTGCTGGGCGCTCTGGGTGCCATCGAACAGGTTGTGCAGCCGAAGCTCCGGAATGCCGCGGCCGTTGTCCTCCACGGTGAACCGGGCCCACCGGCCGCGCTTTTCCAAGGACACCGTTACCTGGGTGGTGGTGACGCCGTGAACGGCGGCGTTTTCCAGCAGGTTCGTCAGCACCTGCTGGATCAGCAGCGGGTCCATGGGCACCAGAAAGAAGTCCTCCGGCAGGTTCACCCGCACGTCGATTTGAGGATAGCTCCGCCGGAATTTGCCCACAGCGCCCTCAATGACCTCCTCCGCTGCCTCTGGGGTCTTGGTGACCCGGGCGTCCTCTCCCGCGCCGATGCGGGTGATGGACAGGAGGTTCTCCACAATGTGGATGAGCCATTGGGCATCCTCGTTGGCGTTTTGCAGCAGCTCCCGCCGCTGCTGCGGTGTCAGGTCGGCATCCTGCTCCAGCAGGACGTTGGTGGCCCCCACAATGCCTGTCAGCGGGGTGCGGATATCGTGGGATACGGCCCGCAGAAGGTTGCTGTGGATCTTTTCCCGCTCAGCCTCCCGTTCCATCTCGCTGACCTTCTTGGCCCGGCTGGTAACGATACCGGTCGCCACGCAGATGGTCATCATCACCAGGAACGTCAGCGGAAAGCCCGCCAGCGTGAAGCTGACCTCCCAGAAGGGCGGGGTGAAGATATAGTCCACGCTGAGCACGGCGAACACCGCGATGGTCAGGCTGAAGAAAAACCCGTCCGTCAGCAGGGCCGTCAGAAACACGTCCAGCAGGAAGATCATGGACACATAGCTGGTGTCGTTGTTGGGGTCGAAGTTCCGCAGCACCAGACAGAACACCACCGAGATCAGGTACAGCGACACGGATACGATAAAATCCTTTCCGGAATAAGACAGCAGGTCCGTCCGGAACAGGCGAGTCCGCTTCAGCCACTCCTGGGGCCAGCGGATCTGAAAGTGCTTCAAGGTCAATTACCCCTCTCCCCTGGTTGATGACAGTATTGTATCATATATCCGCGTTAAGAAAACGCTAAAAACGCGTTAAGATGATAGATTTTTTTCGACAAAACTGTGAGGCCGCGATTTCAGGCGCTTTCCCCGGGCTTGTTCATAAGTTTTTCATTTGCATAGCCGGGGGCGGTGTGGTATACTATATAGGTATTTGTATATTCTGGTGCTTTGCACCTTTTTTATCAGCAGAAAGGAATCAAACTATGGGACTGATCCAGAAAATTTTCGGAACCTACAGCCAGCGGGAGCTGAAGTCCATTTATCCCATCGCCGACAAGATCGAGGCCCTGGAGAACGAATACCGCCAGCTCACCGACGAGCAGCTTCAGGCCAAGACCCCGGAGTTCAAACAGCGGCTGCAGCAGGGGGAGACCCTGGACGATATCCTGCCGGAGGCCTTTGCCGCCGTCCGGGAGGCGGCGGACCGGGTGCTGGGCCTGCGGCCCTACCGGGTGCAGCTCATCGGCGGCATTGTCCTGCATCAGGGACGCATCGCCGAGATGAAAACCGGTGAAGGCAAGACCCTGGTGGCCACTCTGCCTGCCTACCTCAACGCCCTCTCCGGCAATGGCGTTCATATCGTCACCGTCAACGACTATCTGGCCAAGCGCGACAGCGAGTGGATGGGCAAGGTCCACCGCTTCATGGGCCTGACCGTGGGCCTCATTATCCACGACCTGACCAAGGAGGAGCGCCAGGCTGCCTACGCCGCCGACATCACCTACGGCACCAACAATGAGATGGGCTTTGATTACCTGCGGGACAACATGGCCATCTATAAGAACGAGCAGGTCCAGCGGGGCCACAGCTTCGCCATCGTGGACGAGGTGGACTCCATCCTCATCGACGAAGCCCGGACGCCCCTGATCATTTCCGGCATGGGGGAAAAATCCACCCAGCTGTACGACATGGCGGAGGCATTCTCCTGCCGGCTGAAAAAATATGTGGTGGCGGAGACCGATGACAAGGCCGCAGAGGACGAGAGCCTGGACGCGGACTACATTGTGGACGAAAAGGCCCGCACCGCCACCCTGACGGCCCGGGGCATTGCCAAGGCCGAGGAGTTCTTCCACCTGGAGAACCTGTCCGACCCCGAAAACAGCACCATCGCTCACCACATCAACCAGGCCATCAAGGCCCACGGCACCATGAAGCGGGACGTGGACTATGTGGTGAAGGACGGCGAGATCATCATCGTGGACGAGTTCACCGGCCGTCTGATGTTCGGCCGCCGGTACTCCGAGGGCCTGCACCAGGCCATCGAGGCCAAGGAGCACGTCTCCGTCCAGCGGGAGAGCAAGACCCTGGCTACCATCACGTTCCAGAACTACTTCCGCCTGTACAGCAAGCTCTCCGGCATGACCGGTACGGCCATGACCGAGGAGGAGGAGTTTGCCACCATCTATAAGCTGGACATTGTGGAGATCCCCACCAACCGTCCGGTGGTCCGTATCGACAACGAGGACGCCGTGTACAAAACCGAGCAGGGGAAGTACCGGGCCGTGATCCGCCAGGTAAAGGAGTGCCACGAAAAGGGCCAGCCCGTCCTGGTGGGCACCGTGTCCATCGAGAAGAACGAGCTGCTGAGCCGGATGCTGACCAAGGAGGGCATCCGCCACAATCTGCTCAACGCCAAGAACCACGAGAAGGAGGCCGAGATCGTGGCCCAGGCGGGCCAGTTCGGGGCCGTCACCGTGGCCACCAACATGGCCGGCCGTGGTACCGATATCATGCTGGGCGGCAACGCCGAGTACATGGCCACCAACGACCTGCGCAAGGCCGGTTACACCGACGAGGTCATCGCCGACGCCACCGGCTATGCCGAGACCGACAACAGTGAAATTCTGGAGGCCCGGCAGATGTTCGCCGACAAGCTCCGCCAGCACAAGGAGGAGATCTCCGGCGAGGCGGACCGGGTGCGCCAGGCCGGCGGCCTGTTCATCATCGGCACCGAGCGCCATGATTCCCGCCGGATCGATAACCAGCTGCGCGGCCGTGCCGGCCGCCAGGGCGACCCCGGCGAGACCCGGTTCTACATCTCCCTGGAGGATGACCTGATGCGTCTGTTCGGCGGCGAACGGGTCCAGGCCGCCATGGAGCGCATGAAGATCGACGAGGATATGCCCATCGAGAGCAAGATGCTCACCCGCTCCATCCAGCAGGCCCAGACCACCGTGGAGTCCCGGAACTTCCAGGCCCGTAAGTCCGTGCTGGAGTATGACGATGTCATGAACAAGCAGCGCGAGATCATCTATGGCCAGCGCCGCCAGGTGCTGGAGGGTATGGACGTGAAGGACGTCATCATGAACATGATGAACACCTCCATCACCCACCTGGTGCAGAATGCCTTCTCCGGCGTCCATCACCTGGATATGACCTCCTGCCAGGAGCTGCTGCGGCAGGTGGAGGGCCTGTACTTCCCCAAGTACGCCGTCCGCTTCACCCAGGAGCAGCTGGACACCATGGACGCCCAGGCCGTCATTGATGCCTTTACCCAGGCCGCCGCCGCCTACTATCAGCAGAAGGAGGACGAATTTACTCCCCCCGTCATGCGCGAGGTGGAGCGCGTGGTGCTGCTGCGGGTGGTGGATGAATACTGGATGGAGCATATCGACGCCATGAGCGACCTGCGCCAGGGCATCCGCCTGCGGGCCTATGCCCAGACCGACCCCATCATCGCCTACAAGAAGGAGTCGCTGGAGATGTTCGAGGAGATGATCGCCGCCATCCAGGACGAGACCGTCCGGCGGCTGTACTCCGTGCGTTTGCAGAAAAACGAGGAGGTCAAGCGCCAGCGGGTGGCCAACGCCACCTCCGAGAGTGTCGGCGGCGACGGCACCGTGAAAAAGCAGCCCCGCAAGGTCAAGAAAATCGGCCGCAACGAGCCCTGCCCCTGCGGCAGCGGCAAGAAGTATAAGAACTGCTGCGGCAGAAACGCGTAACGGAGGGTTTGCCCATGTCCTTTCTGGCCCATGAGGAAAACGGCCTGCTTATCAAGACCAGCACCGTCCTGTCCGGCGTGCGCCACGGCTTTTCCACCCGGACAGGCGGCGTCAGTCCGGCCCCCTGGGATTCTCTGAACCTGGGGGTAGGCCGGGGCGACGATATGGACCGGGTCCGGGAGAATTACCGCCGCTTCTGTGCCGTGCTGGGTACGGACGAGCACCGGGCGGTGCTGAGCAAGCAGGTCCATGAGGACAACGTCCGCCATGTGACGGCGGAGGACTGCGGCAAGGGTCTGTTCCGGGAGCGGGACTATACCAGCGTGGACGCCATGATCACGGACACGCCGGATATTCCCCTGGTGGTGTTCTCCGCCGACTGCGGTATCATCCTGCTGTACGACCCGGTGCGCCGGGCCGTGGGCGCGGCCCACGCCGGCTGGCGGGGCGCCGCCGCCGGCATCGTATATAAGACCGTCCGCCGGATGCAGGAGACCTTCGGCACCGACCCACGGGACCTGCGGGCCGCTATTGGCGCGGCCATCGGCCCCTGCTGCTTCGAGACGGATGCCGACGTGCCCCGGGCCCTGCGGGACGCTCTGGGCCGGGAGGCGGAGCCGTATATCACCCGCCGGGGGCAGAAATGGCATGTGGACCTGAAGGGCGTTAACGCCCGCTGGCTGGAAAAGGCCGGGGTCACGCAGATCGACGTGTGCCCCGACTGCACCGCCTGCCGCCCGGACCTGTATTGGTCCCACCGGCGGATGGGCCAGGCCCGGGGGGCTCAGATCGCCATGATCTGCCTGTGAAAACGAGGTATTCCATGAAAAAGCGCATATTCGCGGCGCTGCTGGCCCTGTGCCTGACGGTGCTGACCGGGTGCGACTGGTCGGACAACACCGACGACATTTTCGGCACCCTGACGGATTATTACAACGTGGAGAACAAGGATAAGGACAAGGACGTGAAGCTCACATCCTTCGCCTTGCCGTATCTGAAGGGGGAGACGGCGGACCCCATCACCTGCCCCGACGGGGCCCAGCTGACCCTGGGGACTTTGCTGTACGAGGGGCTGTTTGCCCTGGACGGGCAATTTGAGGCCCAGCCCGCCCTGGCGGAATCGTATACCTACGACGCCTCCCGCTATACCTATACCATCACCCTGCGGGCCGCCTCCTTCAGCGACGGCACCAGCGTCACCGCACGGGACGTGGTGAACGCCCTGCGCCGGGCCCAGACCTCCGCCCGTTACAGCGGGCGGCTGGCGGAGGTGTCCGACATCTGGGTCAGCAACGGAGCCGTCCGCATCAGTCTGACGACGGATAACCGCAGCTTTGTGTCCCGGCTGGATATCCCCATCGTGAAGTCCGGCACCGAGAGCAGTACCTTCCCCATCGGCACCGGCCCCTATGCCTACAGCGGTGAGGGCGGCGCCCACCTGGCGAAAAACGCCTCCTGGTGGCAGGGGAAGCCGCTGCCCCTGGACCGCATTGAGCTTACCGCCTGCAAGGACACGGACTCCGTGTCCTACGCCTTCTACGCCCGGGAGATCCAGCTGCTGTTCTGCGACCTGACCGGAGCCGATACCTCCAATGTCTACGGCAGCGGTGATTATACCGACGCCGCCACATCCATCATGCAGTACCTGTGCCTGAATACCCGCCGCGCCCCCTTTGACAATCCGGCTGTCCGCCGGGCCGTGACCCTGGGGGTGGACCGGGCGGGCTGCGTCAGCGCGTTTCTGCTGGGCCACGGCATGGCGGCCCACTTCCCCCTGTCCCCGGCCAGCGACCTGTATCCCAAGGAGCTGGAGACGGCCTATTCCCCGGACGGCTATGCCTCCGCCCTGGAGGCGGCGGGCCTGCACACCGGCAAGACCCGGAGCCTGACGCTGCTGGTGAACCAGGAGAACAGCTTCAAGGTGTCCACCGCCCAGAAGATTGCAGCGGGTCTGTCCCAGTATGACCTGCAGGTGACGGTGCAGGCTCTGCCCAACGAGGAGTATCTCCAGGCCCTGCAAAACGGCGATTTTGACTTGTGCTTCTGTGAGGTGAAGCTCACCGCCGACTGGGATCTGCGCCCCCTGCTGCAAAGCTATGCGTCCCTGAACTTCGGCGGCTATGCCGACCCGGAGACGGACCAACTGCTGGTGGGCCTGTGCGCGGCGGAGCCTGCCGGGCGTGCCGCCGCCATGACGGCCCTGTGCAAAAAACTGGCGGACCAGGCCCCCATGGTCCCCGTGTGCTTCAAGAGCTATTCCGTCCTGCTGCCGGCCGGCGCGGCGCTGCAGCCCATTACCCCCACCGCCGCCAATCCCTTTTGCGGTATATCCGATTGGAAACTAAATATGAAATGAACCCCCTGAAAGAAGGAACACCTATGAAACAAATCCGCGCCCTGGAGGTGCTGCTGCGGCAGCATGGGCTGCTGGCGGCCCCGGCAGGCCGGGACGCCGCCGTCACCGGCATCTGCAACGATTCCCGTCAGGCCAGGCCCGGCGACCTGTTTATCTGCAAGGGCTATGGCTTCAAGCCGGAATACCTGGAAATGGCCCGGAGCCGGGGGGCCGTGTGCGCCCTGGCGGAGACAGACTTTCCCGGGGTGGATATCCCCTGCGTCCGGGTGTCGGATGTGCGCAAGGCGCAGAGCCTGGCGGCCCGCTGGTTCTACGACGAGCCCTCCGACAGCCTGACCCTTATCGGCGTCACCGGCACCAAGGGCAAGACCACCACCTCCTATATGATCCAGGCCATTACCAACGCCCTGGCAGGCCGTCCCACGGGCCTCAGCTCCTCCGCCGGGCGGTATTGCGGCGGTCCGGATGTGGACATACACCTGACCACGCCGGAGTCTCTGGATTTGCAATGGCTGTTTGCCCAGGCCCGGGACCATGGCCTGCCGTATATGACCGCTGAGGTATCCAGTCAGGCGTACCAGGTGGAGCGGGTCTATGGAGAGCATTTCGATATCGGCGTGTTCCTGAATTTCAGTGAGGACCACATCTCCCCCAAGGAGCATGCCTCTATGGAGGAATATCTCCAGTGCAAGCTGCATCTGCTGGAAAACAGCAGCCGGGCGGTGATCTGCCGGGAGACGGCGCAGTTTGACCGGGTGTACGACACTGCCCGCCGCTGCTGCCGGGAGACGCTGCTGGTGGGCATGGACCGGGACGACTGCGACCTGACCGTCCGCCAGGTGGAGAAGCTGGAGCATGGCTTCCAGTTCACCGTTCAGGAGCGGGGCAGCCAGACGCTGCACCACTACCATCTGGCCATGGACGGGGATTTCAATATCGAAAACGCCCTGGCTGCCATCGGCGTGGGCCGCCTGCTGGGGGCCGGCCATGACCGGATGGCCGCAGCCCTGGACAGCCTGGTGGTTCCGGGCCGCATGAACCGGTACGAGGGCGGCGGCGTCCATGTGCTGGTGGACTGTATGCACAACCGGGCCAGCTCCCAGGCCCTGCTGACGGACCTGAAGCGGGATTATCCCGGCGCGCCCATCACCGTGGTCACCGGCATCGCCGGGGGCCGCTCGCCCCAGCGGATCCAGGGCATGGGCGAGATGTGCGGCAAATATGCTGACCGCATTTTCTTCACCACGGACAATCCGGATTTTGACGACCCCGGCGACATTGCCAGCCGCTTGGCCCACGCCGCCGCCCAGGGCGGCCCCGCCCGGGTCACCATTCAGCTGGACCGCACCCGGGCCGTGGAGCAGGCCATTCTGGAGGCCCCGGCAGGCGCCGTCATCGTCCTGGCCGGAAAGGGCAACGACGCCATCCAGCGGGTCCGGGGGGGATATGTCCATTACGACTCCGACCCGGTGGTGGCCAAACGCGCCCTGGCCCTGCGGGAAAAGAAGCAGTAAATCAAAACCTCCGGCTTAGCCGGAGGTTTTGATTCAGCATGTCAAAGAACCCCTGCTTTCGCCGCATGAAAGCAGGGGTTCTTTGACATGCTGAAAAGCTCCTGATTTCGTAAGAAATCAGGAGCTTTTTGGTGGAGACTGCTGGACTCGAACCAGTGACCTCCTGCGTGTGAAGCAGGCGCTCTAACCAGCTGAGCTAAGCCTCCATTTATTCGGCAACCCCTTACGGATTGCCGAAGTGGTGACCCGTACGGGACTCGAACCCATGTTACAGCCGTGAAAGGGCCGTGTCTTAACCACTTGACCAACGGGCCGTCTTTTTGCTGAGGGGGGATGACTGGTGAGACGCTGTCGGCGTCTCACCAGTCGATGGTAGCGGCGACTGGATTCGAACCGGTGACACTGCGGGTATGAACCGCATGCTCTAGCCAACTGAGCTACGCCGCCATGTCGTCTCCCCGACAGGCAAGACTTAATATACCACAGACACCGCGGGGTTGTCAACACCTTTTTTCAAAAATTTGCCGATAAATCCCGTCCTCCGGCGGAAAAAAGCAGAGCAGCCGAAGCTGCTCTGCTTGCGGGTGTGAAAATTATCCCCACAGGGCGGACAGCATGGGAATGACCTGTTTTTTCCGGCTCATAACGCCGGGGAGGAACAGGGCGTTGTCCTTGGGCTCGGCGGAGAAGGCGTTGCGGATGGCCTCGTCGCTGCCCACATACAGCAGCTGCGTGCCCTCCAGCAGCACGTCGGTGAGCATAAGGATCACCATATTGTAGTGGTGCTCCTCCTGGAGGCGGCGCATCACATCCAGGAACTCGCCCTTGCGCTTCAGCATGTCCACGGAGTCCAGGCAGGTGACCTGGCCCACGCCCAGGTTCTGTTCGCCGATGTGGAACTCCTTGAAGTCGCTGTTTACCAGCTCCTCCACGGATTTGCCGCTGGCGGGAGAGAACAGCTGACGGCCCAGTTCCTTTATGTTGACGCCGCCGATGCGGGCCATGCGCTCGGCCATGGCAATATCCCGCTTGGTGCAGGTGGGAGACTTGAACATAACGGTGTCGGCCAGAATGGCTGCCGCCAGCAGACCTGCCATGTTGGCCGACGGCATGACGCCGTGCTCCTGATACATGCCGGCGATGATGGTGGCGGTGCTGCCCACGGGCTCGTTGCGGACCCGGATGGGCTGACTGGTCTGGATATCCGCCAGGCGGTGGTGGTCGATAATCTCCAGAATGTCCGCCTGATCCAGGCCGGGAACGGCCTGGGCCCGCTCGTTGTGGTCCACCAGCACCACGCGCTTGCGCCGGGGACGCAGCAGGTGATACCGGGACAGGGTGCCTACGACTTTTTCATTCTCGTCCAGCACCGGGTAGCAGCGGTAGCGGCTCTTCAGCACCACCTCGCGGACGTCGTCGACCCAAACCTGCCGCAGTCTTTGCTCTACAAATATATCCGCAAAAAGCGCATCAAGGTAAACGGCAAGCGGGCAGAGATTGCAACCCGGCTGGAGGAAGGCAATACGATCGACCTCTATATCAACGATGAATTTCTGATTCAGCCGGAAAAGCGATATGATTTTATGGGCGCTTCCCCGTGCCTCGATATCGTCTATGAAGATGAAAACCTGTTGCTGCTCGATAAAAAAGTGGGCCTGCTTTGCCATCCGGATGAGCATGAATATGTAGACACTCTCATCACCCGTGTCAAACGTTATCTCTATGAAAAGGAGGCGTTTGATCCTGCCAGCGAGCAATCTTTCACTCCAGCGCTTGTCAACCGCATTGACCGCAATACAGGGGGAATCGTCATCGCAGCAAAAAATGCCGCCACACTGCGCGTATTGAATGCAAAAATGAAAGGCCGCGAGCTGCATAAATATTACCTCTGCATTTTGATCGGCGCGTTGGATGAGCCGAAGGGCACACTGGAAGGCTATCTGTTTAAGGATGAAAAGAAAAACCGTGTTTATGTGCGCCGCCAGCCCTGCCCCGGCGCCAAAACGATCCGCACACGCTACCGGACGCTCGGATATCGCAACGGTTTAACGCTTGCTGAGGTAGAGCTGCTAACCGGCCGAACGCATCAGATCCGCGCCCATTTTGCTTCTATCGGCCACCCCCTGCTGGGCGATGGGAAATATGGCGTGAACACACAAAATAAAAAATTTGGCGGATATAAAAAACAATGCCTCTATTCTTACAAGCTTCAATTCGACTTTCAGACGGACTCTGAGCACCTCGCCTATCTTGATGGGCAAACCTTTACCGTGCAGAACGTATGGTTTCGCACAGCATTTGAGGAAGGAACACTGTAAATAGAATTTTAACCGGGAGATTTGTGTAGGAACGTAACAGCGCTGATTCAGAAGGCCGCCAACCGTTCCGGAATCGAACGGAAACATCAGTGTACAAGGGGAACATCGCCATCAGGGCGTGCCCAAGCGCATGCTGACTGCATTCTCGGGCTCGACTGGCGACAGGCAGACGACGCTTCCTTGCTGGAAAGCAAGGAGGATAACGCAGCCAGGGGCGCGGCCACAGTGCTAAAAACCGATGTGTACGCTACACACTGATGCAAAGCTTCATCAAAATCCACGCGCAAAACAGGCTCTCTTCCTCGTCTGCCGTCTTCTCAGCCTCATTACATCACAAAAACCCCTCCCGGCATTACCCGGAAGGGGTTTTTATTTGCTAAAAAAGAGGGTTGCTTACGCTTCCTTCTTGCGGGTGCAGACAAACGCCGCAGCGGCCGCAACAGAGATAACGCCAAGCACCGCGATGCCGACGGAGGAATCGCCCGTCTCGGGGATTTCTTCCGGCTCGGTCTCGGTCGGAGCTTCTGTCGGCGCCTCGGTGGGAGCCTCGGTCTCTTTCTCCACCGGAGCGATCGAGTAGAGCTTTGCGATCAACTGAGCAAGCTCGTTGTCCTGAAGGCCATTGAGGATACCAGCGATGTCAAAATCACCGCCGCCAATTCCGCCAAGAGCGCCCAGGAGCGTATCCTTAAGGCTGGAGATATCGATGTCGCTCAGGCCGCCAAGCATCTCGGTAAGCGCGCCGATATCGAAATCGCCGCCCGTGATGGAGCTGATATCGAAATCGCCCAGGCCGGACAGCATGTCAGTGATTGCACCGAGATCAATGCCTGCACCGCTGATAGCGTCTGCGATCTGATCGACCGGGTCCTTCGTGTCGGCTGCAAACGCCGGGACGCACATTGCAAGGCAGAGAACCAGAGCAAGCGCTACGCTGAGAACTTTTTTCATGGTTGACATTCCCTTCTCTTTGGTATTATTTACAACGGCAAGCGCCACTGTATTACTTCGTTATTATGCCACTAAAATAGTATAAAGTCAACTACAATTTGTATAACGGCATGATTTTATCACCAGGTAAAGTAAACGTCGTTGCCGACCACCTGGAATACCGGGGTCACCGTTGGCTGGTTCTTATTGTAACTGCTGCCAACATTCTGAAAGGTGCGGCCCTGGGCATCCTTCTGCTTCTGGAGAGAATTTGCAAAGGCGTTGCACATCTCTTTATCCTTGAGCGTGATGCGGGCAACCACATTCAGCTCCGAACGGTCCGAAACGTTATCCAGCATGCCGGGATCAAACGCCGCGGCCCACCAATAGAGGCGGCGTGGCATACGGAAAACGAATTTCCCCTTCCGGTAAAGGGAGGCTTCCATCACCAATGAATTTTCATCCGTAGCACAATCATAAAACTCAACCATACGCGTGGTTGGCTTATGGTAAACGCCAATTTCGCAACCGATGGAAGGGCCGTACTGTCCTTTCCACATCTGCACCATCCAGTCAAGGTTGTCATAGCGGAATTTAATACGCACCGTATCGAAATCCATCGCGGCATACGGCGCCATATTGTCATACAACTCGCAATAGCCAAGGCTGCGGCGGAAATCCGTTGCGCCAATCGGCACTGGATTGCCGTTTTCATCAAACTCCACAAAGGGATTTTCTCCGTTGGTAACCGGTCCGGTCGCCTTCGTGGGCGCAACTTTCGTCGTCGTCGGTTTCTTTGTTGGGGCGGTTGCGTGCGGTTTCGTCGCCGTAGGCTTTGCCTCAGCCGTCGTCCCCTCCGGCACCGTAGGCTCCGTGCTCTCTTCGGAGGAAGAGGGCTCATCTGTTGATACCTCGCCGACAGATTCGCTTGGCGCGGGCGTATCAGCTCCCATGCTGTTCGCTGGAACTGTGATTTCCGGCTCCTTTGAGCCGCGCACTGCAAACGCAATGCCTACGGCAATGGCAATCACAACACATACTGCCGCCACGATCACAATGATCTTGGTTTTTTTCTTATCCATTGATTTTCTCCTTTTCACGTAATGCCGGAGAAGGCCCGGCCTTTTTGCCGCATCGAATCGAATCGAAGTGGAATTATTTCCACACAAAACTCTTCTCCGCAAAAAATGACGTTGCAGCCACACGGCAGGAAGCGTTTTGCGACGACAGACATTTTTCCAATGCAACCCAGTTTCAAACTTTGAAACTTTACAACCGGCTTGATGCTATTACCATGATTTCATTGCGCAAAGTGCAATGGGCGGCGCAGCCGCAGGGCGTCAGCCCAAATCAATGATTCAATGTTTTCTAAAATACGCAAAATCGGTGACTCTCGTGTTTCGTGAGGTTATCTAGCCGAGAACCGAAAGCGTAAGCGCGGTTCGAAAGCCAATGTTCTCCGAAGCTCGAGATTCGTGAGGTTATTATACCAAATGCACACACACCACGTCAAGCAAAGCAACGGTTAAAACCGGATGGTAAGCCCTTCCAAACAGCGAAAATGCGCTCATTTATCAACAATTCGCATGATTTCATCCAGGTTCTTACGCTTTTTCTCCCGCAGGCGTTCATCTGCGGCATAGCCGACGCTCAGCACCAGCCGGATCCGCTTTGATTTGGGGATTTGAAGCAGCTCCTTCAGCTTTTTCTCATCCAACCATCCCATAATGCAGGTAGAAAGGCCCTGGTCCACGGCGGCGAGGCAAATCTGCGACGTGGCCAGCCCGATATCGATCTGCGCAAACTGCTGATCTTTGAACGCACCGCTGATTTTCGCCGTCAAGGTCGCTTTTTCCTCAACTACTATAAGGAATGCCGGGCAATTATCTGTAAATCGATTCATCCCCATTCCCTGCACACATTTTGCAACCTGTGGGGATACAGACGGGCTGTTCACTACAACAAAGCTCCAAGGCTGGCTGTTGCAAGCAGAGGGCGCAAGGCGCGCCGCCTCAATGCATTTGACAAGCTTTTCCGTTTCCACCTTTTTGTTCGGATCATAATTGCGGCAGCTCTCACGCCGTGCGATCAGGTCAAAAAAGTCTTTCATATTAATCATCCATCCCTTCATAAATAAAAAAGAAATCGCCTTTCTTACAAGCCAAGCCCGTCACAACTGATTTCATCACCGGCCGCCGTGCCGCCATCCCAACAAAAATGTGCAAGATCCACTCGCCCATCCGGCAGGAAGCGCACACCCTCCCGCTGGAGCAGCGCAATCTGCTCATTTTCTCCGCCGAAGGCGAACGCGCTTGACACCTCGCCGAAACGGTTTACCACACGAAAGCACGGGATATGTGCCGGATCTGGATTCACATGCAGCGCATAGCCCACCACGCGCGACCAGCGGGGGTTGCCCGCAAGTGCGGCAATTTGGCCATAGGTTGCAACTCTGCCATAGGGAATCTGCCGGACGACGGCATAAATCCGCTCGTAGCTGTTTGGCATTGATCACGCCTCCCTCTTCCAATTGCTTTTATCGTACCGTCTCTGAAAAGAAAAAGCAAGCCCTGATCCGGCATACAAAAAAGCCGGGCCCCGTCAATGACAAAACAGGCCTTGGGAGAAAGTTTACAAGGCGGGAACAGACGGGAAGCAAACTGTGTGATTCCAATCGCAATGTCGGCAGGCCCCCAGGCAGTTGACCTTCCAAGTGATTGATGCTGAAAGAAATCCCCTGCCCAACGTGCAGGTACATTACGGCATCAGCAACCCGGAAACATTTGGATTCATTGGTTTTACAGATAAAAATGATTCCGTCGCATGGAACGATCTGCTGACCGGCAAACAGAATATTTATGTTTGGATAAGGCTTCCTGCGAACTGTCAATGCCGCAGCACTTTCCATTCCCAATCCGGCGTTTTGATTTCGGCGCCACTATCACACTACAGGCGGAGTGGGAAGCTGGGGAAAACGGCTCGGAAACCACGCCGGCTTAGCGCCCAATGAAACGTACGAAGAAGGCGATCGCCGCTATGCATCCGGATGCATAGCGGCAAGGGAAACGTTGTTCGGAAATCCCCCCGAACAACTCGCCGGGGCTGTTGCAAACGGTACCTTCCGCCGTTCGCAACAGCCCCTTCTGCATTGCTTATAACTGTGCAATCGTGATCGATTCGATTACAACATCCTCCGCCGGCTTATCGTTCCGGCCGCAGGGGACGTTTGCAATCGCATCGACCACGTCCATCCCCTCATACACCTGGCCAAATACCGTGTGGCGAAAATCGAGCCACGGAGTGCCGCCCTTGGTGCGATAGGCTGACACGGCCCATGCTGGAAAAGCGCTCTCGCCGAGGGTTTCCATCTGTGCGAGAAGATCGTCGCTGACGGCGGGCGCCTGCACGATGAAAAACTGGCTGCCGTTGGTGCCGGGGCCCGCGTTTGCCATGGAAAGCGCGCCGCGCAGGTTATGGTAATCCGGGCTGAATTCATCCTCAAAGTGCTTTCCCCAGATGCTCTCCCCGCCCATGCCAGTGCCCGTCGGATCTCCGCCCTGAATCATAAAATCCGGGATGACGCGATGAAAAATCAGGCCGTCATAGTAACCGTTTTTGGCGTGCGTCGTAAAATTCTCGACCGCCTTTGGAGCGGCGTCCGGAAAGAGGAGAATCTGAATTTCCCCCATCGTCGTTTTCATTGTAGCGGTGATATCCCCCGCCTGCGGTTTGCGAAGCTGTGATGCCATTGTGTATCCCTCTCCTTGTTCCCGCGATCGTTCGGCTTAGTCCTCTGCATCCGCAAAATCGCGCTTTTTCTTCTGGATTACTTTATATGCGATCACGCCGGCGGCGATGACCGCCACTGTGCCAATGCCGATATACAGCCAGGTATAATCCGTTTTCTGCTCCTGGCCGGCTTCCCCGCTCTGGCTGGCTTTCAGCTCACTCCAAAGGTCGGTCATCAAGGTCAGAGTGTTCTGCGGCAGGTTGTAAAAATACTCGGTCTTTGGCATTTTATCCTGCGTCGGATAGAGATACTCGTTGCCCTTTAGCTCATAGTCATCACGGGCAAGCACCGCCGTATTTGGAGTGGCATAGCCAAGGTAATTCGCATTCTCCACCGCAATATCCGGATCCAGCAGGAAGTTGATATAAGCTTCTGCCGCCGCTTTGTTTTTAGCGTTTTTCGGAATACAGATTGAATCGACGAAAACATTGACGCCTTCCTGCGGGTAAACGAATGCAAGATCGGGGTTATTGTCATACATTGTGATGAAGTCGCCCGCGTAATAGGGCGCAATGGCCGCCTCGCCATTTTCCATTTTGCGGAAGATATCGTCCATAACATATCCCTGGAGAACCGGCTTCTGTTCCTTGAGCTTTTCTGCAGCCGCCTTCCACTCGGCCTCATCGGTCGTGTTAAAGGATTGGCCCAGCAGCTTTTGCGCAATGCCAAATGCGTCGCGCGGGTTGTCGAACATTAGGATTTTGCCTTTGTACTGCTCATCCCACATCACATTCCAGCTTGTGGGAGCCTCCTTCACCAGCTTGGTGTTATAAATTAGGCCGACCATGCCCACATTATAGGGCACGGAATACGCATCCTCAGGGTCAAAATACAGGCCCTTATATTTTGCGTCGATATACTTATAATTCGGGATATTTGAAAAATCAATCTTTTGCAGCATCCCCT
>ENA-OQCL01000040-OQCL01000040.1-human-gut-metagenome-genome-assembly--contig:-NODE-40-length-66417-cov-12.657852_pt1 | contig 66417 bp, 73 predicted proteins | sample MGYA00242502_ERZ504586 | MGnify/ENA primary metagenome ERZ504586 (study PRJEB26092, sample SAMD00036316) | human gut metagenome | host: Homo sapiens | study: EMG produced TPA metagenomics assembly of... | reverse complement strand
CGCCTTATGAAACCGGTAAGCCTATTTATTATGAATTTACATCGTGTCCGGCGGCGGAGTTTGCCATCCGGCACGGTCTTACGGACATCATGCCCGCCCTGTGCAATGTGGACTATGCGTCCATGGAGCTGCTCCACGCAAGGCTGGTGCGGACGACCACCTGCGTGGACGGCTGCCGGTGCGACTATACCATCTGCGGCGATCAGGACCCGTATGTAAAAGAACACCCCGAATACCGGGATGAGGCGGGCTTCAGAAGGAACAAATAAAAACGCAATGCAAAGGCGGTGAGACAAATGGAAATCTTTCTTGGAATCATGATCCCTTTCTTGGGTACAACGCTGGGCGCGGCCTGCGTGTTCTTTATGAAAAAATCCCTTGGCGATCTGGTGCAGCGCTCGCTTGCCGGCTTTGCCGCCGGTGTGATGGTAGCAGCGTCCATATGGAGCCTGCTGATCCCCGCCATCGAGCAGTCGGAGGATATGGGGAAGCTGTCCTTTCTCCCCGCCTTTATCGGCTTTTGGAGCGGCGTGCTGTTTTTGCTCCTGCTTGACCGTTTGATTTCCCATCTTCATGTGGGAAGTGAACAGGCCGAGGGTCCGAAAAGCAAGCTCGGGCACACCACCATGATGGTGCTGGCTGTTACCTTACATAATATCCCGGAGGGAATGGCAGTGGGCGTGGTGTATGCAGGCTTTCTTTCGGGAAATACGCAAATTACGGCGGCAAGCGCACTTGTCCTGTCCCTCGGCATTGCCATTCAGAATTTTCCCGAGGGTGCGATCATCTCCATGCCGCTGCGGGCGGAGGGCGAGAGCAAGGGCCGAGCGTTTCTCGGCGGTGTGCTTTCCGGCGTGGTGGAGCCCATCGGCGCGGTGCTGACGCTTCTCGCGGCGCAGCTTGTGATCCCGGCGCTGCCGTATCTGCTGAGCTTTGCAGCGGGCGCTATGCTCTATGTGGTGGTAGAGGAGTTGATTCCGGAAATGTCACAGGGGAAGCACTCCAACATCGGCACGATTTTCTTTGCTGTGGGCTTTAGCGTCATGATGACGCTGGATGTGGCGTTGGGATAAGGAGGTAGATTATGATTTTACCTATGAAATATAAAATCGAGAAAAACACGGTACAGGAAACGCTGATTATCCCGCTGTATGCGCGGAAGGTCTGCTCAGAACTATACCCGAATCTCTACCGGGACGAAACAGCGGTTCGCCTGATTGACGAAATCGACTATGACTTTTCGGATGCTGATAAGAACGCCCGCAGTCTGATGCAGCGCTTCGGTTCACTGGAGGTGGCCATGCGGCAGAATGACCTTGCTTTTGAGGTGCGGGATTATCTGAAATCTCACCCCAATGCGGCGGTAGTCAATCTGGGCTGCGGACTGGACAGCACGGGGAGAAGCTGCGACAACGGCAGTTGCAAGATTTATAATCTGGACTTTCCCGATGTCATAGCCGTGCGTAACGAGCTTTTGCCCGCCGGGGAGCGTGAGGAAAATATCCCATGCGATCTGAACGATACGGCATGGTTTTCTCAAATCGACGCTTCAAACGGCGCGGTATTCTTTTCCTCCGGCGTGTTCTACTACTTTCTGACGGAACAGGTCAAAGCATTGGTGCAAAAAATGGCGGACGCTTTCCCCGGCGGTGTGCTGGTGTTTGATGCGGCGAACCGAACGGCGGTGAAGATGATTGCAAAAACATGGCTCAAGAGTGCGAAGATCAAGGATGTGGGCGCGTATTTCGCGGTTTCCGACGCACCCCAAGAGATCAGTGCGTGGGATAGCCGCTTGCAGGTCACCAGCCGGGGCTATATGCTGGGCTACAATGATTTGAAGGGCCCCACTGTCAGCAGATTTTTCCGTTTTCTTGCCAAAGTCGGTGACGGAGTGATGAAAATGCAGATTGTAAAGATTGGATTTGGGGGCAGGTAATGAAATACACCGGGATGCCTTGGGACATATAGACGTTGATTACACCGCTGTTTCGAGAGCAGCTTCAGGAAGAAGAAACAGTAAGATCATTCCGATGCCGCCATCGCGGCCATCGGTTTGACATATATATTTATATAGGAGGACAATCATTATGAAAAAACTCGGTTTATTTGCAGCAGGCGTGCTGTTCGGCACGGCAGGCATTAAGCTGCTGGGCAGCAAGGATGCCAAGAAGGTCTACGCCCACACCACTGCCGCCGCACTGCGTGCCAAGGAGGGCGTGATGAAAACGGTCACCGCCGTGCGTGAGGGTGCGGATGACATCTACGCAGAAGCCAAGGCCATCAACGAGCGCCGCGCAGAGGCGGAGGCCGCCGCTGTGGTGGAGGACGCTTCCGCGGAGGACGCTAAGGCGGAGTGATCCATGAAATGCACGATCCTACATGATTTACCGGGACGGCTGCGGGTGCACCTGTGCTGCGGACGGATGACGTTATCCCAAGCGGATGTGCTGGAATACTATCTGCGCGCCCAGGACGGCGTGTAGGAGGTCAGGGTCTACGACCGGACGCAGGACGCGGTGGTGCTCTATGACGCGGAGCGTGGAAGCATACTCCGTGCGCTGGCAGTATTCTCCTTCGCCAAGGCGGAGGCCATGGAGCTGGTGCCGGAGCACACCTCCCGTGCACTGAACCGGGAGTTTGAGGACAAGCTGGCGGTCGCCGTTATGCGGCGGTGTATCTCCAAGCTGTTTCTGCCTGCGCCCATCACCACGGCGCTGGCACTGTTCCGCTCCGTAAAGTACATCCGGGAGGGGCTTTCGGCACTGCTGCACGGACGGCTTTCCGTCGCCGTGCTGGATGCCACCGCTGTTACGGTGTCCATGGCACGGGGCGATTTTGCCACCGCCGGCTCTGTGATGTTCATGCTGCATCTGGGCGAAATTCTGGAGGAATGGACACACAAAAAGTCCGTGGCCGACCTTGCCTCCGCCATGAGCCTGCGGGTGGACAACGTCTGGCAGCAGGTAAACGGCGCCGAGGTGCTGACGAAGATCACCGACGTGAAGCCGGGCGACCGTATCGTGATCCGCACCGGCGGCATGATCCCGCTGGACGGCCGGGTGGTGGAGGGCGAGGCCATGGTGAACCAGTCCTCCCTCACCGGCGAGTCCATGCCCGTGGCCAAGCACCCTGGCAGTCCCGTCTATGCCGGGACGGTGGCGGAGGAGGGCGAGTGCGTCATCTCCGTGGAGAAATCCTCCGGCAGTGGGCGGTATGACCGGGTGGTTCGCATGATTGAGGAGTCGGAGAAGCTGAAATCCACCGCCGAGGACAAGGCCTCCCGGATGGCGGACAGGCTGGTGCCCTATACGCTGGGCGGCACGGCACTGACGTATCTTCTGACCCGGAACGTGACGAAAATGCTGGCGGTGCTGATGGTAGACTTCTCCTGTGCCCTGAAGCTGGCCATCCCCATCGCGGTACTGTCCGCCATGCGGGAGAGCAGCGGCTATCACATCTCCGTGAAGGGCGGACGCTTTTTGGAGGCGGTAGCCAAGGCGGACACCATCGTGTTCGACAAGACCGGCACACTGACCTATGCGACGCCCACCGTGGCGGCGGTCATCCCCTTCGGCGGCCACGATGAGGCGGAAATGCTGCGCCTTGCCGCCTGTCTGGAGGAGCATTACCCGCATTCCATGGCAAACGCCGTGGTGGCGGAGGCAAAGCGGCACGGGCTCACCCACGAGGAGTATCATTCGCAGGTGCAGTATGTGGTGGCCCACGGCATCTCCAGCATGGTGGAGGGCAAGAAGGTCATCATCGGCAGCGCCCACTTCGTCTTTGAGGACGAGGGCTGCCGCATCCCGGAGGGAGAGCAGCCGAAATTTGACGCGCTGCCCGCCGCGTACTCCCACCTGTACCTCTGCATAGACGGGGAGCTGGCGGCGGTGATCTGCATCCACGATCCCCTGCGCCGGGAGGCGCGGGAGGCGGTAAGGGCGCTGCATGAGAGCGGCTTTGCCAACGTGGTGATGATGACCGGCGACAACCGCCGCACGGCGGAGGCTGTGGCTGCCGAGGTGGGCGTGGACGCCGTGTATGCCGAGGTGCTGCCGGAGGACAAGGCCGCGTTTATCCGGCAGGAAAAGGCGAAGGGCCACACCGTTATCATGGTGGGCGACGGCGTCAACGACTCCCCTGCTCTGTCGGAGGCGGACGCGGGCATCGCCATCTCCACCGGCGCGGCCATCGCCCGGGAGATCGCCGACATCACCGTTGCCTCGGAGGATCTGTTTGCGCTGGTAACGCTGCGCAGGCTCGGTGAGGCACTGATGGAGCGTATCCACGGCAGCTATCGCTTCATCGTGGGCTTCAACCTGACGCTGATCGCGCTGGGCGTGGCGGGTGTACTGCCACCTGCCACCTCGGCACTGCTGCACAACGGGTCCACCCTGGGCATCAGCCTGCGGAATATGACCGATTTGCTGGACGATGAAGAAAATCCCCGAAAATAAGCAAGAAAGTGAGGGAGCAGAGAGGCGGCAAGGTGCTTCTCCGCTCCTTGCAGACGCTGTGTTATCAGCGTTAGGGGGGCGGATAAACGCGGAGCATAACAAAGCCCGTATCAGTTTAACTGGTACGGGCTTTGCTGAATAATATGCAAAGTGAAATCAGACCTTCCACCCGGCGGCCTGCTGCCGCTCCACCACGAAGCGGCGGTAGAGCCCGTCAACAGTAACCAGCTCGTCATGGGTGCCCTGCTGAATGATCTCACCGTGATCGACAACAAAAATTTGGTCGGCATAGCGCACGGTTTTCAGCCGGTGGGCGATCATGATGACCGTCTTATCGTGGGTCAATTCCGCAACAGCCTCCATGAGCTCCTTTTCATTTTCGGGGTCAACATTGGCAGTGGCTTCGTCCAGAATGATGACAGGCGCGTCCTTCATAATCGCCCGGGCGATGGAAATGCGCTGGCGCTCGCTGCCTGACTGCACGTCCCAGAACCGCGCCATGAGATTGCACAGCGTGGTCTTGCCGGAGCCGGAGGGACCGACGATAGTTCTCCATGAAGTAGTGTCCGTGGGACACGCCTGTGCGGTCATAGTCCCAATCCCAAGTGACGAATTGAACGCCGTATTTGCTTGGATTACCTGCCAGCACCGTGCCGGCAAAGTCAGCGAGGATACGGTAGTCGCCATCCAGCCCGCTGGCTTTGAGCTGTGGGGCGGTTTCCATAGCGGTCATATACTCCAGCGTCTTCGCGGCGATGTCCTCGACGCGATATAGGGCATCCTCTGCCTGGGGCGTGTCCGCATCCTCCCGGTGATAGAACACGCTGCCCTTGCCGGTGATGCGGCAGAGGGGTGCGCCGTTCCAAAGGACAGGCAACTGCGCTCCCTCCAACGGCAGGGTTTCAAAGCCTGCACGGTGCAGGGGAATACGGACTTCTTCAAGGTAGCGAAGCTGACGGCTTGTGTTTTGGGTGTCCATGTGAGCGATCCTCCTGTTGTAAAAAAATGAGGCCGGAGAGGTCTTCTCCGGCCTGCCGTTTCAGACGTTACAGCCAGCGCCCTTTTTGAAATGAAAAAGGGCGCCGCTTTCTCAGTCCGTCAAGACCAACAAAACGGCGCCCAAATATTTGTGATTCTTTTTCTGCGATGATGCCGCTTTTTTCGAGAGAAAAGTCCTCTCTAAAAGGGCGCTGGAGGTTGGAAACTGTCCAAGGCATGAGATCCTCCAGTTCAAATCCGATCAGTTGCTCTGAAAACTCCATAAAAATCTATGGTTCAAAAGAAGAAATCCGGGCCCGAAAAAGCCCGGAAACGGTTGATGCGCCTGGCTTTTCGCCAGACGCATCTATACCGTTTCGTTAATATGTCATAACTCAACACTATCCTCTGTGATGAGGGTAGCGTAGGTTTCCGAGAGATAGCTCTGCACCTGACTGAGTGCCTCCGCAAAGGTGACGCCTTTCTCCTGCGGTGCAAAGAAGAGTTCGCTTGCACGTGGTGCTGTTGAAGCTTCCGCGAAAAGCGACCTTCCGGTGCGCTCCTCGAAGGAGATGTCATGCACCTCTGCCTGTTCCGGCTTTCTCTCCGGTTCTGCGGGGGCGGCCGGGGCGAACAGGGAGTTGCTTCGTCTTTCACCAAGCAATCAGAACACCTCCTCACAGATCCGGTCGATCTCCTTGCGGAATGCGCGGCTGTCCTTCATGGAGAGGTCTGCCAGCAGCTCACCGGCCAAATACTGCTCCTCCAGCTCCTGCGAATACGGCAGCCGGAAGACTACGCTGCCCAGCACCTGACCGATGCGGTCTGCCGCCTGAAAGGGCTTGATGTTGGATGCTACCCGGTACTGCTTGTCTTTGTCCCATTTCAGTTCTCCCAGAAGCGGAAGCTGGCTGGAGAGATATCCGACCGATTTCAGGTCACAGCTGGCAAGCTGCAGAACGCTGTCCGCCTCCATCAGCGCCACAGCGGAGAGAATGTCGTTTGCGATGTAGCTGGAGCAATCAATGACCACGTAGGGTACAATCTCACGGAGCCCGCGGATGAGTTCCTCCGCCTGCTGCTTGGTGCAGGGCGCATAGGTGTACTCGTTTTCTTTCTTACGAAGGCCAAGCATCGTCAGGTGCGGCAGACGTTTGAGGGTAGTCAGATTGTGTTTGATGAGATTTACGGAGATGTGCTGAGCGGCAAAGATACTGCCGAGGGATTTATCGACCTCCAATTCCGAGGGAGGGCAAATGCAGGGCATCATAGGCGCGGTCATATCACAGAGGAGCAGCACCGTATTTTTCTTCTGGGCTGCCAAATGCTTTGCGATTTTGACTGCTGTTACCGTCTTGCCGCAGCCGGGACTGCCCCAAACGGCGAGGATGCCGCCTCCGGACTCCTCCATCGGCTCCAGCTCATCCGGCTCCGTATTGCGGCGGAAAAGGCTGCCTTTCAGGAAATTCATTCGGTGGCCTCACTTTCCGCGGAAGGCTCCGCGCCCTCGCTTTCCTTAGATTCCGTACCCTCTGCGGTTTCGCCACTGTTCTCCGGCTCCGGTTCTGCGTACAGTTCTTCGATCAGGGCATCCTGCGCCGCAATGAACTTAGCGGCGTTTTCGGGCGTTCCGCGATACACCAGCGCCAGATGCAGCTCACTGTCCTGTTCCAGCTCCGCCAATACCTTGGCCTGCTCAGTGGTCACCAGCAGTGTCACGGTGGAGGGCAGTTCCTTTTCATCCACCACTTCACCGGTGTTGGCATCGTATCCGGAGGAGGCGGTCACCGAGATGACCTCCACATACTGCAGCTCCGGAGGAATGGCTGTTTCACCCTTGCCCTGATAGTCCGCCACGATGACCGTGACGATATCGCCGCTTTCCAGCTTGCCGGAAAGGCCGGTGGCAAAGCTCTTGATGGTAACGGAGATGGCCTGTTTTTTTCCGTCCAGATTATAGAGATAGGCATTCTCTGCCGCAGGAACAGCTGAGAGCTTGCTGGAAAGAATGTAATCTCCGGCCGCCAGGTCCGCAGTCGCATACTTGCCGACGACCTCTTTCTTGTCTGTCATAAGGTTCTGCGGCAAATTGTAGGCGCCGACCTCTACCGTCTGGATCATCTCTGCGGTGATCTCATCACCTTCCTTGATGTCCTTCGTCACACGGACGATCTTCGTTTTCTCACTGGCGCTGCGGCTGAACAGCGGTGTAACACCGAAGCAGATGATCAGCGCCAGCAGGATACACAGCACACCGATGACGGTGCGATTGCGAAAAATCTTCAAATCGTTTTCCTCCTTATAGAAAATATGCGGGAATAAAAGCCACCGCGAAGTATGGCACCAGCGGTTGCTTCTTCGCTGCGCTCTGCCGCAGTGCCGGGAATGCACGCATGACAAGGGATGCCAGCAGGAGCGCGACGGACATAAATAAGAATCCCGTGAGTACCCGTCCAACTCCCAACACAAAGCCTACCGCCGCAGCTAAACGCCAATCCCCGCCGCCCATCAGGCCAAAGCCTGCACAGAGGTAGAACGGGAGCATTGCCAGCAATGCCCCCAAAAGGGAGGCGGGGCTGATGGTGATCAGCCCCGCCAAAGCAATGACAATGCAGACGATGTTGCTGACGGTCCGGGTCCTCAGGTCATCCACTGCGGCATAAATGAGACCACCGCAGAAGAGGATCGCCTGCGCCCAGTGCATCAGCCATTGTAGCTGAACATTTCCGTGATCTTCTGGGTTACCGTGGGCATGACCGTATCGTTCAGGATAGCATAGAGGCCAGCCAGTACCAGCGCACCCAGCACAACGGCGATCAGCACCTTGACGGCAGTGTCGATGTAGCCCTCACCGGCATTGCTACAGACGGCACGGCGGTTGAAGGCAAGCACGGCAGACAAGGAATTGACCGCGGCGGTCTTGATGCAAGTGACAGCGGACTTGGCGGTATGGGTGATCTTCTTGATGAACTTCTTCATGAAATATTCCTCCTGTAAATTCAAAAGTTTTTTGTTGGCGAGTTCGGTCATTTGCGTGTTGCAGGAGGCCCACGGCCCCGCGCAGACAGCAAAAATGCCGGGCGGTCATCTCCCGTCCGGCTCACAAGGTCATATTGATGCATGGGTCCTGCTTCTGCTCGAACCGGATCGGCTGGAAGCCTACCCGGTCACAGTAGTAAAATTCGCTGCCGGAATCGTCGTACAGCTCCACCACATCCGACAGCGCCATGCGGTAGCCCTGATAGCCGGGAGGCGGAGCGTCCCGGCAGATGGTATAGATCTGCTCCAGATCGCTGGTACCGAGGTCGCCATCGAACACAAGCGTATAATTCCCGGCATCCGGCTCTCCGAACTTCCGTACCTGATCCTCGTACCCGATGAATCGCATTGCCACGTCTACATCCTTTTTGAGCTGCCAGATGCGGCAGCCCTTTCGAGACTGCGTCAGTTCTTCGCCGGTCACCTCGCCGGATACGAGACGGTCAAAGATCCCGTCCTCCCAACGGGGCGTCAGATTCATGCGGCTCAGATATTGGTTGAGCTCGTCCGTGCGGAACATTTCATCCACCACGGCGGTATCCGCCTTCACATAGCCCACAGGATTGCCGTAAAAGATGAGCCGATTTCGGTTATCCACGGTGAATCGCACCAAGTTCCGTCACCTCCTTTCGCACCGTGGCGCTTACATCTGCTGTTCCATGCCCTGAGCGGGTGCGTCCTCGCTCTGCTCCATGCGTTCCTGCAGCCTCTGCTCGTAAGCATCGTTGACCGCATCTACCAGCGCAGTCCTTGCCTCGGCGGTGACGGCATGGAAGGTGTCGTTATACACCGTCTCGCCGTTTTTCTTGTAGGACTCCTGGGGCATGGAGATGAAGCGCCCCTTGTCCGTCTCAATGACACGGAGGCCGTGGACGGCAAATGCGCCGGCGATGGTAACGCTGGCATAGGCTTTGGTTTTGTAGTCGCCGTCCACCATACGGTCGATCCTCGCCTCGACCTGGGGCGCAGGGGCTTCCTGCTGCTTTTTCTTCTGCGTTGCTGCCATATAGTTTTTCTCCTTCCTGTTACATAGATTGATTGTTCATACCGGGGGATTCGGCGGCTTCTTCCTGCTGAAACTGCGACAAACTCTCTTTGGCCCAATCGGGCAGGAATTTCTCATCCAGCACGCCGACAAACTCATCCTGGTTCCATCTGGTCATTTCACCGTCACTCAGACAAGTGCAGCGCACCGAGCGCCCAATAGCGTGGGGACTGCATCCGAAGCCGTCGTGGGCATACCACAGCTGGTTTTCTTGGCTCCAGCAGGACTCTTTCAGCGTATCGGGGCTGAGTACCAGCACCTTGCCGATGTAATCCTGCTCGGCACGGTCACCGACGCAATGCTCGGGGCCAAACAACCCCAGCTTTTGATAGGCTTCTCGATAGAGGTCTACGAAGCCATCCAGTATGGCGGGGTGGCTTCGGACGGTGATCTCGGCATTGTGCCGCTCGTCCTGCGGAATATATCGTCGTGCCGCCCACTGCTTGTTTGCTCTGCTGAAACGCCCGTCCCAGGAAAGTTCCTGCAGGGTGGTGGCCAGTACCCATTCCGTGCGCTTGTAGCCATATTCTGCAAGCACAGGTTCAAGACAGTCCTTCTTCAGGTGCATTCCATCGAAGTTTTGACGGATCGTCTCCTCGATGGCATTCCGGCAGGCAACATTGGCGTGGTAGCTCTCGCGCCACATGGGAAGCTGATTTCTTTTCTTGGCCTCCTGTGCCGAGTAGGGATAGAGATACTCGTGATCCTTAGTCATCATCCGTATCCTCGGTAATGACCACGGCACCGTCGATGACCTGGATGTGCAGATCCTTGCCCAGAAGTCCTGCATCCCCAAACGCCTCGAGGGGAACCGGAATCGTGATCGTATCCTCATACTCGTCATCGACGCTCTCATCAACGAGCGGAGTTTTATCCTCCGCATCCGAATTGCACAGTGCGTCCAAGGTCATACTGCGGGCGAGACGCACCATGCCCTGCAGTACATCTCTCGTTTCGACCAGTGTCATATCCTTCTTGAGAAGAATGATTGCGTTGTCCATCGTGTGAAGTTCCAGCGTGTCAGTCTCATCGAGTTTGCTCAGAATCAGGGAGGCGTGCTGAATAACAACTCTGCCGTCATTGGTGTAATTGATTAACTTCATATGGTATCCTCCTTTAATTTGTCGTTTTGATCGGTCTTTCCGGCTCATGGATCAGTTCATACCGGGCCTCGCTGCCGCAGTTCAGCAGGCTCTCCAAACTGAGCTGCCAGCAGGCTTTGCGAGGATCGTAGTTGGTGATGATAACTTCCTCATATTCGCTGCCCGCCGTCTGGGACATACTGTTGGGGCGCACAACGTGGAAAATGTAGAACTCCTGATACAGCTTGCAAATGTACGGGCAGTAGTTGTAGGACACCATGACATACCCATGGCAGTTCAGAAGCGTGTCATGGAGACGCTGGTGATTTTCCTTTGGGAAGGCTACCTCATAGCATTCGGCCTCAAAGTACGGCGGGTCACAGTAGATCCATGCGTCACCACGGTCATACTGGCGGATGACATCCTCAAAGTCTTTGTTCTCCACAATGACATTCGCCAGCCGGCGAGAGCACTCCCAAATCAGGTGGAAGAAGCGGCGGATATCGCAGGGCTTACCACCGAATGATTTAGAGCTGCCGCTGAAGCTGTACCGAACCAGTTTGAAGAAATCTGCGGCACGGCGGACATCTCCACGGGGAGCACGCTCCAGCAGGAGCGTGCGGATGGCTTCGGCCTCGGGCGGCTTGAGCAGAATCTCGGTCAGTTCCATTTCCTCCTGCAGGTAGTCATCTGTGATCTCGCCCTTGGAGAGAAACTTGTACAGGACATTGAAATCATCCCGCGTGTTCAGAGGCAGGAAGCCCAATTCCGCCAGCAGCGCTAAGGGGCGGTTTTTAACACAGCAGAAGAGATTCGTAAGATTGCTGTTGAAATCGTTGTAGACTTCCATGCAGCCCGGCTGGATGGGACGGCTCATGGTCACCGTGCCGCTGCCACCGAAGACATCGATGAAACGGCTGTAGTGATCTGGAGCCATCTTGTTGATGATCCACAGCAGCTTGCTCTTGCCGCCCACCCAAGGAATAAAGCTATTCAAGGGGCATCACCCCCATCCAGCGGGAGAGAAAACTGACCGGTGTCCACATGGTCCGGCAAAGCGCTGGACAGGCCACGCTCCGCAAATGCGATCTTCTTGATGCGGCTGCGGAGCTGCCGGATGGTACGCTCCAGCTCCTCGGCAGTGGCGGCGTAATAGTAGCCGCCCTCAAAGCTGCAAATGGGAATGCCGTCACCGCGCAGGGCGTTAATCTCCCGGCGCAGCTCAGAACCACGCATTTGGAAGCTACACTCCAACTCCCGGCTGGTGACGGCATTTGCTTCACCCTTGTGGTAAAACGCAAGATATTCCGCAAGGGCTTTGTTGATTGCCACAGTTCCTCCTTTCCGGAGCCGTTATCCCGGAATAGGCGACAAAAAGAGCGCAAAAAAGAAGGGGCCGCTTTTCCCCATCCGGAAAAACGGCCCCTTGGTATATTTTCTATCTACTGGCTTGGTAGGATAGAATCATGTCAGTTGCTGCGCATCCATTTCAAAACATTCCTGCACCGGTGTCTGCATCGGCTGATAGTCCTCCCGATGCAGCAGACCGTAGGAGGTAAGTGCGGCATTGTCATCCTTGATGATCTCGTTTCCGTAGGCGAAGAGATTTACATGGGGCAGAAGCAGTTCCGCCGAGTGGACATCCATTGTGAAGTTCAGTTCATCGATGGCCGCCTCCTGCGGCGAACTGATCTCCGGCGTGAGGATGTAGTCCCCAATATGCTCGACAAGGCTTGCGGCGGCAGCCAGATCCGTTACCTCGAAATGCTCCAGCAGGGCTTTCAGCTTCGGGAGCTGCTTTTCACGGGAAGGCATAGCCTTCACGGATTCCGTAAAAGCGTTGAAGGCATCCAGCTCCATTGGCAGGTCGGCAAACTCTGCCGCCTGTGGGATGATCCCGTCATAGTCGAGAACCATAGCACCCTCCCAGCCGTCCGCTCCGAGCTGCTTCTGCACTTCCCTCAATGCTTCAGCAGACGCAGGCAATTCCAGCGTGACGGTGCGGTCATCTTCGAGGTCGGGATGAAGGCCAAGGGTGAGCCGGAAGAGATATTCCGGCTTTTCGGGAAGTTCCTTGGCGCAGGGTGGTGCGGTGACCAGTTCACTGTGCTGCACCACATAGCCGCTCCGTGTGAATGTGCCGTTTTCGCCGGTACGCAGGGCTTTGCCGATTTTGCCAAAGTCCAGCATCTCGAACACATCGTCGGAGAGTCCGTCCAGTTCCTCCATGAAGCCGTTTTCCGCATAGAAGCGGCCCAGTTCTGCGTCACTGGTCGCGCCGACCACATGGCAGCAATCCGCACCGGCGCTGATTGCCAGATCTCTCAGGTCCTGCATGGTAAGAATACTGCCGTTGGATTCTACCTTTCTCTGAATTTCCAGACGGAGCAGGCCGTCAAACGCTTCCTGCTCCGTTTCATCCAGCACAGCCAGACGACCGGCAAGATCGTTCAGTTCATTGAGGCTGGCGTCCAGTTCCATCAAGTGAGGAGCGAGATACTCGAAGCCATAGTAATCGTCAATTTCCAGATACAGCTCCTCGTTCTCCTGAAGCTGCACCTTGTCCATTGCATCGTGCAATTCCCACGGGGAAGCGGGTAGTTCCAGCCTTGCGTGGGCCTCACTATTGGGTGCGTCCAGCTTTGCCAGATAGATGCCAAATATCTTTTCACCCAAGGGTCATCCCTCCCATCTCCGGCTGCTGTTCATAGTAGGCGGGGTCTGCGCCGGGGACGCCCCAGCCGAACATGGAACCCGTTTTCATGGCTTTTTCCTGCGCGGGGGTAACGCCAAGCCGCTCGTTGTTATAGTCCGCTATCTCACGGTTACAGTCGGCCTTGACCGCGTCGCCGATCTCCAACGCCTCCAGCAGCTCCATGCAGTGTGCGTACTGGTCATGCGGAATGGGGAACGGGATGGTTGCCACGCCGTATTCCGGGTGGCCGGGATTACCGAGAACCGCTTGAAACATCATGTTTCATTCACTCCTTTTTCCAAATTCAAAACCGCATCTCCGTATTTGGCCATCAGTAGTGCGCCAGTGATCAGGTGGAACGCCTCATCTGTGACCAGTTCCGGAGACGCAAGGTCCGCAAAAGTAATATTGCAGCAGCCGACTGCAATGGCCTTTGCCGCCTGGTAGACGCTGTATAACTCCGGTTCGATCCCTCCGAGACGGACGCTTTGAAAGTCAAAACCGTCGTTCCCGCATTTCCAGACCATTCTGCGCCAAAGGCTCTCGTATGCCGTGAGCAGGAAGAGGGCCGCTTTGTTCCGGTCAGACAGACGCCAGCAGCGTTCCCGCCAGTATGTCCATCTTCGCCGGTGGGCATTGGACAGGAAGAATTGAGGGTTTCTTTCTCTGAGTTGCTGATGCATCCGTTTTCGGAACTGCGGCCCCATAGAGGGTGCGAAGCAGTCCCGCACGAACTCATTCATCTCCAGTACACCTGCTTCGATCCGTTCCTCCAGACAGGTGCATTCACACAGGCGGCACGGATGTTTGCGGACATAGTTCTGGCAGTATTCGCATGCCACATCTTTGGGCGTGTAACGAAATGGGCTGCGGTATATCCCACCGCCTCGGGGCTTTTGACCGGGCTGAGACATCATCAACTGCTCCAACGCCTGCAGCGGCGTGTCTCGCATGAAATAGTACGGCATAAGCGAACTCCTCTCTGAAATGAAAAAAGGGCCGGAATCTTATTGCCAAGACTCCGACCCGTTCCGTTTGATATTACATTGTCTGTTCCTGTGTGGCTTGTTCCAAGGCTTCTTCCTGCTGCCGGATTCGCTCGTCCAAATCTGGCACACACTCCTCAATCTGCTGCTGAACACTGCGGATCATTTTTTCCTGCTCTCCCGTGAATTCAAAGAAATCTCCGTCTACAGAGTCCGCACAGCAGCGATAAATCTCAGTCATCTGTTCTGGGGTGAAAAGCCGTTCCTTTTGAATCAGCCCAGAGCGGATGGCAAAGTCCTGTTTGGCTTCTGCATAGTTCTCCATGAAATAGTGGCCATGACATACACCTGCGCGCCCATAGGCCCAATCCCATGTGACGAAGTGGACTCCGTATTTACTCTGAACTCCAGCCAGCACAGTGCCATTGAAATCGGCCAGCACCTTGTAGCCGTCCTCCAGACCGTCGGCTTTCAAAAAGGGCGCTGTCTCCATCTGGCGCATATATTCCGCTGTGGTTCTGACGATCTCATACACCTTGTCCTTGGCGGCGATCCGTTCCGGCTCGTCAATATCCTCATTGCGGTAGGCAACACCACCGCTCTCAGTTACTTCACAAAGCGGCGAACCGTCAAGCAGGATACACAGCCTGTCAGTGTGAACTTCGTCCAACTGGAAACCCTCCTTGGCAAGGACGATTGCTGCTTCTCTGAGGTAACAGACCTTTTCTTCTGCGCTGATGCTCATATAGCTCCTCCCATGCATAAAAAATAAGGCCGGAGCGATCATGCTCCGACCTACAAATGCAGGCGCTGCAACCAGCGCCCTTTTGAAATGGAAAAGGGCGCCGCTTTCTCAGTCCGTCAGGACCAACAAAACGACGCCCAAATATTTGTGAGTTTTTTTGAGAAAAATACCGCTGCCAGCCGTGAAAAACGCTGCTCAAAAAGGGCGCTGGCTGAATGCATCTGCCCCAAAAGGGAAAACGCCCGGTTCGAATCGGGGCAGACGCTCTGAAACAGCGATTTGCATCTATGGTTCAAAAGAAGAAATCCGGGCCCTAAAAAGCCCGGAAACGGTTGATGCGCCTGGCTTTTCGCCAGACGCATCTATACCGTTTCGTTAATATGGTACGCCCGACTGGATTCGAACCAGCGGCCTTTAGAGTCGGAGTCTAACGCTCTATCCAGCTGAGCTACGGGCGCATGCATGTCGATTTCATCCCGACTCATGAATTATAGCAGGTTTTTCCTCGGTTGTAAAGAAAAATTTTTCAGAAAGATTGTTAAAAAAGTTGACAAGTGGGTCTGTTTGTTGTACAATATCAGTGAGTTTTGTGGAGGGCGTCCGGCAGAGGAGGGTTATATCTGCCGGACAACCCGGTATAAAGAGGAAGATGATCATGAAAAAGCAAAAGATTTCTGACGCCGTCATCCATCGGCTGCCCCGGTACTACCGGTATCTGGATGACCTGTATAACAAGGGCGTGGTGCGCATCTCCTCCAGCTCGCTGGGGAGCAAGATGGACATCACCGCCTCCCAGATCCGGCAGGATCTCAGCTGCTTCGGTGAGTTCGGCCAGCAGGGGTACGGCTACAACGTAGCCGAGCTGCGGGCCGAGATCGGTCACATCCTGGGCATTGACAACGGCCACCGGCTTATCATCATCGGCGCGGGCCATCTGGGTCACGCTCTGCTCCAGAACTTCGATTTTGAAAAGGTGGGCTTCCAGGTGGACTCCGCCTTTGACGTGTCCCCGGCGCTGATCGACACCCAGATCCGGGGCGTTACCATCCGCGCTATGGATCAGCTGGCGGACTATGTAGCCCGGTATCAGCCCAACGTGGCGGTGCTGACGGTACCGCAGAACGTAGCCCAGCCCCTGGCGGATCAGTTGATCGGCCTGGGCATCCGGGGCTTCTGGAACTTCACCAATGTGGAGCTGTCCACCGACGTGCCCGGCGTGTTTTTCGAGGATGTCCACTTCGTGGACACGCTGCTGACGCTGAGCTACCGCATTTCCCGCGGCTGAGCGCACCTTTTCCCGGCCCCGGCATACTATGGGAATGAGACCCCACCATGGGTCCATATTCTTCATAGGAGGCTAATAAATATGTGCAATCAGGGTTCTTCCTGCTGCTGGTGGATCATCATCGCCATCATCATCCTGTTCCTGCTGTGCGGCAATTGCGGCAGCTGGGGCTGCGGGTGCGGCAATAACAGCAACAACAACGGCTGCGGCTGCGGCTGCTGACCGGCGGGCCCTGCAGGGGCTGTGACACCATAGGCAAGGGACGGGGTCCGCAAGGGCCCCGTCCCTTTTTTTGAATACGCTCCCCATTTTGCCGCGAAGAAACGGCGGGGCCCTTCCGGGGCCCCGCCGTGAGCCTGTCAAGAAAGTAGGATTGCATCCGTCTCCGGAAAGGAAGATCGTTACGAAAGAAACCCATCAGGGGTGTCTTTCGTTTTCAATCACCGCATTTTCAGAACTTTCATGAAAGTTTTGAAAATGCTTTTCAGCTTGTCAAAAATCCTTTTTGACAAGCTGACGGCGGGGCCCTTCCGGGGCCCCGCCGTCAGTCTGTCGAAAACCGGAATTATCTCCGTTTACTTGTTCATTTTCAGCTTCACAGCCGCGCCGCGCTTTCTGCCATACAGGCACAGAGCCACCACATAGGCGATGGCGAACACCACGCCGATGATGTAGGAGGCGGTCCAGGGGATGTTGAAGCCGATGTGCGCATTGGCGATGTAGGTGGAGCAGATGAAGGCGTAGAACGCGCCGGGAATCAGCGGCATCCACGCAAACTTGCCCTTGCCGTTTTCAAACATCCACACCGTGATGCACAGGAAGGCGAACAGAGACAGGGTCTGGTTGGACCATGCGAAGTAACGCCACAGAATGTTGAAGCCGTCCTTGTTGAACTTGGCGAACACGATGATGCCGGCAGCCAGAACAAACACAGGGATGGCCAGACGCATACGCTTGCCGTTGGTGGACTGATCCAGGTGGAACGTCTCCGCCAGGGACAGGCGCAGAGCACGCAGAGCGGTATCGCCGGAGGTGATGGGCAGAACAATGACGCCGACCAGGGCGATGACGCCGCCCACGGGGCCCAGGATATCCTTGCACACCACGCCGATGGTGCCGGTGGCCAGGGAGGCGTTGGGCTCCTGCAGAGCCAGATTGTACACGCCCATAGCGCCGGCGGCCCATACCATAGCAATGAAGCCCTCCAGGATCATCATGTTGTAGAAGGTCATGCGGCCCTGACGCTCGTTCTTCACCGTGCGGGAGATGATAGCCGTCTGGGTGGAGTGGAAGCCGGACAGAATGCCGCAGGCCACAGTGACGAAGAAGATCGGCAGGAAATTGTGTCCCTTGAAGTAGTCGGCATAGGTAAAGCTCTCGACCGCGCCGTCAGCACCGGTGAGCTGCAGGATGGGAGAGGACCAGTCGTCCCACACGTTCAGCAGAGGATAGCCCTTGACGAAGATGCCGATGAACACACCCACAGCGGAGAACAGCAGGATCGCGCCGAAGATGGGGTAAATGCGGCCGATGATGGCGTCGATGGGGAACACGGTGGCGATCAGGTAATACAGGAAGATCACGCCGTAAATGATCCAGGTGGAGATGGAGGTAGGCTTGCCGTCGAAGCCGAATACGGAGGTGGCGGCAATGTCGCCGGGGGTATAAACGAACACAGCGCCCACCAGCAGCAGAAGCAGGCAGCAGAACACATTGTATACGTTGAAAATGCCCTTATTGGAATAGCGCTTGATCATCTGGGGCATCTGGGTGCCGCCGTCACGCAGGCAGATCATGCCGGAGAAATAGTCGTGCATGGCGCCGCCGATGACGTTGCCGATGGGGATGGTGATAAATGCGATGGGCCCGAACAGAATGCCCTGGATGGGCCCCAGGATGGGGCCGGTGCCGGCGATGTTCAGCAGGTTGATCAGGCTGTTTTTCCAGCCCTGCATGGGGATGAAGTCCACGCCGTCCTGCTTGGTATAGGCCGGGGTCTGACGGTCGTCAGGTCCGAAAACCTTCTCGCAGAAGCGTCCGTACAGCGCAGCGCCGCCGAACAGGATCACAAGACCGATGATAAATGTTGCCACAAACACACACTCCTTCATAGCGTTTTTGTGATGCATCAGAGCTCCCGGACAGCTCTGGTTTATGGAAAGAGTATAGCACAAATTTTGTAAAAATGGTGCCAATGAATGCCCTTCGTTCATAAAAGGTTCATAAAGATATGCCCCGCCGCTGTAAAGATTTCCCGTGAAGGAAATCGAAAACAGACGAATTTACCGAAATTGGCGCGAGAAATAGGCTAAAATATAGCCAGAGAATCGAGAATTGTCGACAGGCAGGTAAAAATGGCTGCCGCCAGACTGGTAGGTTGGTGGGGTTTAAGCGGACACAACGCAAAGGGAGTCGGTAACGATACCGTCCCAATTTGTCAGGCAGACCCGCAGATATGAACAAACCGTAAAAAGTTTCAAAAATTTTCCCGCAAACGGTTTACTTTTATAGGTTAAAATGGTAAAATGACTTTCGTAGGAAAACAAACGCTGCGTTTTTTGGAAACGGAGGAAAAACAATTATGGTGAGAGCCGCAAAGTCTAAAATTGCCCAGAAGGAGAAAAACGACCTGCTGTACCGGGCGATCCTGACGCTGAAAAACGAGGAGGAGTGCTATAGCTTCTTCCAGGATCTGTGTACCATCTCCGAGCTGCGCTCTATGGAGCAGCGCTATGAGGTGGCCACTCTGCTCAATGACGGAATGCTCTACAGCGATATTCTGGAAAAAACCGGCGCGTCCAGCGCCACCATCAGCCGGGTGAACCGGTCCCTGCTCAACGGCGCAGGCGGGTATGAGAACGTCCTGGAGCGCATGAAGGAGCAGGAGGAGAAATGAGCAGCTACCAGCAGCTGGCCGGGGCCTATGACGAGCTGACCTGGGACGTGGGCTATGAAAAGCGGGCGGACTTTCTGGAAAAGCTGTTCCGCCGCAGCCGCATCCCGGTGCATACGGTGCTGGATCTGGCCTGCGGCACCGGGTCCATGACCTGGCTGCTGGCCGGACGGGGGTATGAGCTCATTGCCGTGGACGGGTCCCAGGAGATGCTGGCCGCCGCCCGGGAGAAAAACGCCCCGGCAGAGGTTCCGCCGCTGTTTCTGCACCAGTCCATGCCCCGGCTGGATCTGTACGGCACCGTGGACGCCGCCATCTGCTGTCTGGACAGCCTGAATTATCTCACGGATCCCAGGGATGTGCAGCGTACCCTTCGGCGGCTGCACCTGTTCATCAGCCCCGGTGGGCTGCTGACCTTTGATGTGCGGCTGCCGGAGCGGCTGGCCGCTCTGAACGGGCAGGTGTTTCTGGACGAGACAGAGGATACCTACTGCGTCTGGCGCACCGAGTATCGGCGGGGGCTGTGCACCTATTATATGGACCTGTTCACCCTGGCGGAGGACGGGTCCTGGGACCGCAGCTTTGAGCTGCACCGCCAGCGGGGCTATTCCGTGGAGCAGCTGACCCAGTGGCTGGAGGAGGCGGGCTTCACCGAAATCCGCACCTGGGGCGACGGCAAGCTGCGCCGCCCTGTGCCCGGGGAGGACCGGGTTTATTTTACGTGCATTCGCAAATAAAAGAGGTTATATGAGTATGAGTGATTATATTGTCCGAGCAATTTCCACCGACGGCCTGGTGCAGGCTGCGGCCATCTGCAGCCGCGGCATTACCGAGCGGGCCCGGCAGATTCACCACACCAGCCCTGTGGCCACGGCGGCCCTGGGCCGGGCACTGGCCGGCGCATCCATGATGGGCAACGCCCTGAAGGGCCAGGGCGCCAGCCTGACCCTTCAGATCAAGGGCGGCGGCCCTCTGGGCACGGTGCTGGCGGTGTCCGATGCCCAGGGCAACGTCCGGGGCTATGTGGCAAATCCTCAGGCGGATCTGCCCCTGCGGGACAACGGCAAGCTGGACGTAGGCGGCGCCGTGGGCGGCGAGGGCACCATCACCGTCATCAAGGATCTGCACATGAAGGAGCCCTATGTGGGCACTGTGGACCTGCTGGGCGGCGAGATCGCCGAGGATATTGCCGGGTACTTTGTGGAGTCCGAACAGATCCCCACTGCCTGTGCTCTGGGCGTACTGGTGGACCGGGACCACAGCGTCAAGGCCGCCGGGGGCTATCTCATCCAGCTGATGCCCGGGGCCGGGGAGGATACCATCGCCAAGGTGGAGGGCGGCATTATGGCCGCCGGTCCCGTTTCCGCCATTCTGGACCGGGACCCGGACCCGGAGCATCTGCTGCGTGCGGTGATGTCCGACTTTGAGCTGAAGCTTCTTGAGACGTGCCCGGTGTCGTACAAGTGCTATTGCAGCCGCCAGCGGGTAGAGCGGGCGCTGCTGTCCCTGGGGGCCGATGAGCTGGAGGGCATCCTGCGGGACCAGGGCTCCTGCCATATGACGTGCCAGTTCTGCGATGCGGTGTATGAGTTCGACCGGCAGCAGCTGGAGCAGCTTATTGCCGATGCCCGAAAAAATTAGTTAAAAATTTGAAATTTGGTGTTGACAGAACAGCCTCTTTTTAGTATAATCTCTCTTGTCGCTGCGGTGCTGATGTGCCCCGGCGGCAAGGACGGGAGCATAGCTCAGCTGGTTAGAGCACCTGCCTTACAAGCAGGGGGTCACTGGTTCGAGTCCAGTTGTTCCCACCAAATTTCATGGCCAAGTAGTTCAGTTGGTTAGAACGCCAGCCTGTCACGCTGGAGGTCGTGGGTTCGAGCCCCATCTTGGTCGCCATTTGCCTCTGTAGCTCAGTTGGTAGAGCAGCGGACTGAAAATCCGCGTGTCGTTGGTTCGACTCCGACCGGAGGCACCATGGTGCTGGAATACCGGCGCCATACGCGGGCGTAGCTCATCTGGTAGAGCGCGACCTTGCCAAGGTCGAGGTAGCGAGTTCGAGCCTCGTCGCCCGCTCCAAACAGAGAAACGGCCTGAAAAAGCCGTTTCTCTTATATGGTGACATAGCCAAGTGGTAAGGCAAGGGTCTGCAAAACCCTCATTCCCCAGTTCAAATCTGGGTGTCACCTCCATAATGTCAGGGTTCTGAGCAGAGATGCTTGGAACCCTTTCTTTTGGTTGACTTTGTAAACCAAAAGAAAGGGAGAGCGTGATCGCTCTCCCCTCTCCTATATCTACCACTATATCTATTATATCCGGGATACCAGCATCAACTCTCCGGCTGGTTGGAAACGATGAAATAGGGCTGCTGACTCTGTCCGTCCTGCGTGGGGCGCAGGGTGATACAGCCGCCGGAATAGTATAGCTTCAGCAGGCCATCGTCCGTGCGCTCACCACCGGTCAGCGTCACCGTATTCAGGCCCGTATCCGTGTGGGTGGCGTACCAGGCGTCGGCCTCTTCCCAATAGAGCAGGTTATCCAGCCCCATTTTCCGGGTATCGTCCAGGGAGATGTCAAAATACTGCCGGAGAACGTCATCCATGGCCGCCCGGGGCGCCCGGAAAATGCCATAATTCTCTGCCGCAGGTTCCTGCTCCAGCACCCAGTCCCGCTCCCGATCGGTCACATAGCACTGTCCATAGATCAGTCCCGCGTAGCCGATGCCATCGTAGAACAGACGGCGCAGATTCACGGCCTCCGCCCTTTCATAGTAGCTGGTGCAGGCCTGGGCATACCAGCTGCCCGGGGCAAACAGCTCCTGGAGCTCCTGAAGCTCCGCCTCCGTCAGCTTGTTGGACTCCGGCCCCGTCAGCTTGTTGGGCTCCGGCCCCGCATGGGCCGTACAGCCCATCAGCATCACCATACACAGCAGGGCCGCAAGCAGGGCAAATAAATGCTTTTTCATCTTCATTTACCTTCCTTTCTAATCGAAATCATACCGGAAAAGGGATACTCTGCAATCTCGTTGCTCCGGGTATATTTGTTGATGACCACAGACACTGCATTGATAATGTTGGCCTTAAATCAGTTAATCATAAGCAACCCCTCCAATTTTCTTATAGTATATCACGCAAAATGTAGTGAAGTCAACTACAAAATAGTTCGCAAATTTGTAGTCCTACACTGCCCTTACCCAAAAACTCGGAATCGTGCTTGCAAAACCGGCAGAACTTGGGTATAATAGTTTGGATAAACTGCGGTATTATGCCGCCTGAGGTAAAGAGGAACAACACATGAGCACCATCATCACCTCCGTGGACCGGCACAGTCCGGCGGAGCGGGCCGGGATCACCCCCGGGGAGCAGCTGCTGACCATCAACGGGCACCAGATCATCGACGTGCTGGACTATCGCTTTTACGGCTACGATACTGACTGCTGCCTGGAGCTGCGGGAGCCTGCGGGTACCGTGCGCACCGTGTCCCTGCGCAAGCCCGAGGGCCGGGACCTGGGCCTGAATTTCGACACCGTTCTGATGGACGAAATGCGCTCCTGCGCCAACCACTGCATCTTCTGCTTCGTGGACCAGATGCCTCCCGGTATGCGCAAGACCCTGTATTTCAAGGACGACGACGCCCGGCTCAGCTTCCTCCAAGGGAACTACATCACCCTGACCAACCTGACGGACCGGGAGGCTCAGCGCATCATCGACCTGCGCATCAGCCCCATCAACGTCTCCGTTCACACCACGGACCCTCAGCTCCACTGCACCATGCTGGGAAACAAGAACGCCCTGCGGTCCCTGGACTATATCCGGGCCTTCTGCAAGGCGGGGATCGTGATGAACGGGCAGATCGTGGTGTGCCCCGGCTGGAACGACGGGGACCAGCTGCGCCGCACCCTCCGGGACCTGACGGAGATGCAGTTTTCCAGCTGCTCCCTGGTGCCGGTGGGCATCACCAAATACCGCCAGGGCCTGGCTAAGCTCCGGCCCGTGGATGCGGCCACCGCCGCCGAGATCATCGACATCGCCGACGAATACGGCCGGGAGAATCTGGAGCGCTTCGGCACCCGGCGCTTCTTCTGCGCCGACGAGCTGTACCTGCGGGCAGGCCGTCCCCTGCCCCGGGCAGAGTATTACGAGGGCTACCGTCAGCTGGAAAACGGCGTGGGCCTCATGCGCTCTCTGGAGGATGATTTCCTGGCGGGCCTTGCCACTGTGGACGTGCCCGTTCGCTTCTCCCCCTTCACCATCGCCACCGGCACGGCGGCGGCTCCGTTTCTCGGGGGCCTGGTGCAGCGGGCCCAGGCGGACTATCCCGGGCTGCGGGGGCAGGTCATCGCCGTGGAAAACGACTTCTTCGGCCACACCATCGACGTGGCGGGCCTGCTTACCGGACAGGATATCTCCGCCCAGCTGCGGGGACGGGACCTGGGGGATCGGGTGCTGATCCCCATCCACATGATGCGCCACGGCGAGACCGTGTTTCTGGACGACTACACCGTGGAGCGTCTGAGCCGGGAGCTGGGCGTTCCCGTCCAGGTGGTGGACGAGGACGGCTTCGCCCTGGTGGACGCCATGTTCGCGGCGGAATGACCGCCGCATCCAAATAGAAGGAGGTAAACCCTTATGTCCAAGCCCCTGATTGCCATCGTGGGCCGGCCCAACGTGGGCAAGTCCATGCTGTTCAACAAGATCATCGGGCGGCGTCTTTCCATTGTGGAGGACACCCCGGCGTCACCCGGGACCGCATTTACGGTGAATCCGACTGGAACGGCCGCAAGTTCACCCTGGTGGACACCGGCGGCATCGAGCCCAACACCGACAACCAGATCCTGGCCTTCATGCGCCAACAGGCCCAGATCGCCATCGACAACGCCACTGTCATTGTCCTGGTAACGGACATCAAGACCGGTATGACCGCCGCCGACCAGGAGGTGGCCGGAATGCTCCAGCGGTCCAAAAAGCCCATCGTTCTGGCAGTGAACAAGATGGACTCCACCGGTGTCACGGACCCGGAGTTCTATGAGTTTTACAACCTGGGTCTGGGCGACCCCATCGCCGTGTCCGCCGTCCATGGTCACGGCACCGGCGACCTGCTGGACGCCTGTCTGCAATACTTCCCCCCGGAAACGGACGAGGAGGAGGACAGCGACGTGGTCCAGGTGGCCATCATCGGCAAGCCCAACGTGGGCAAGTCCAGCCTCACCAACCGGATCCTGGGCGAGCAGCGGGTCATCGTCAGCGACGTGGCCGGTACCACCCGGGACGCCATCGACAGCTACTTTGAAAACGCCACCGGCAAGTATAACTTCATCGACACCGCCGGTATGCGAAAGAAGTCCAAGGTGGACGACGCCATCGAGAAATACAGCGTTCTCCGGGCCACCATGGCCATTGAGCGCAGCGACGTGTGCCTCATTATGATCGACGCCCAGGACGGCGTCACCGAGCAGGACACCAAGGTGGCGGGCCTGGCCCACGACGCCGGAAAGGCCTGCATCATCGTGGTGAACAAGTGGGACCTGGTGGAAAAGGACGGCAAGACCATGGACCGTATGCGGGAGGACATCCGCCGGGACCTGAGCTATATGCCCTACGCCCCCATTGTGTTCATCTCCGCCATGACCGGTCAGCGGGTCAGCCGGCTGTTTGAGCTGATCAACTATGTCCGGGAGCAGGCGTCCATGCGCATCACCACCGGAATGCTCAACTCCGTCCTGGCCGATGCCCAGACCCGGGTCCAGCCCCCCACGGACAAGGGCCGCCGCCTGAAGATCTACTATATGACCCAGGTGGGCATCCGTCCCCCCCATTTCGTGGTGTTCTGCAACGACAAGAAGCTGTTCCACTTCTCCTACCGCCGGTATCTGGAAAACCAGATCCGCAGCGTGTTCGGCCTGGAGGGCACCCCCATCATCATGACCGTGCGCCAGAAGGGCGAGGAGGATAGCTGACGTGTCTGTGGTATTTACCGTGGCCCTGACGCTGCTGGTGTCGTATCTGCTGGGCTGCTTCAACGGGTCGGTGATGACCTCCCATTTCATCATCCGGGACGATGTCCGCCAGCACGGCAGCGGCAACGCGGGCCTGACGAACTTCTACCGGACCTACGGCGCCCGGTATGCCCTGTGCGTCATCATCTGCGACATGGGGAAAACCGTGCTGGCCTGCCTCATCGGCGGATACCTGATGCACTGGGTGGTGGGCGACTGGACCCTGGGCCTGCTGATTGCAGGCATCGGCTGCGAGCTGGGGCACATGTTCCCGGTGTTCTTCGGCCTGCGGGGCGGCAAGGGCATCCTCTCCGGCGGCGTGCTGGTGCTGCTGCTGGACTGGCGGGTGGCTCTGATTGCCTGGGGCCTGTTTGCGGTGCTGTGGCTGACCACCCGGTATGTGTCCCTGGGCTCCGTGACCGCCACGGCCAGCATGCCGGTATCCGTGTTTTTCCTGCTGGGCCATAACTGGCTGTATACCGTCCTGTCTGCGGCGATAGCGGCCCTTGTGATCTGGTGCCACCGGGGCAACATCCAGCGGCTGCTGTCCGGCACCGAAAAGAAGTTTCATTGGCACGTCGACGCCCCGGCCGGGGGCGAGGACGGCCCGCAAGCATAAGAAGAAAGAGAGAGCATTCGTATGAAAAACAATCAGCTTCGCCAGGTGGTATTTCCCATTCTGGCGGCCTTTATCTGGGGCACGGCCTTCGTGGCCCAGGACGTCTGCGCCGACGCCATGGGCGCGTTTACCTTCAACGGCACCCGGTATTACATCGCCGTGCTGTCCCTGTTGGTGGTTCTGGCCGTTTCAAGCGGCTTCAGGAAGGACCGGCCCCAGATCTCCCCTGCGGAGAAGAAGGCCCAGCGCAGGCAGCTGTGGCTGGGCGGCTTCTGCTGCGGCACAGTGCTGGCCATTGCCTCCAACTTCCAGCAGGCAGGTCTTGTGGCCGGTACCGACGGCGGCAAGGCCGGGTTCATCACCGCTCTGTATGTGGTGCTGGTGCCGGTGTTCGGCCTGTTCTTCCGGCGGAGGGTCAGCCTGCCGGTGTGGATCGCCGTGGCCCTGTCCGTGGGCGCTCTGTACCTGCTGTGTATCAAGGGCAGCTTCTCCCTGGCCCCCGGCGACCTGCTGGTGCTGGTATGTGCCATATGCTTTTCCGTACATATCCTGGTGATCGACCATTTCACCGCCACCTGTGACGGTGTGAAGCTCAGCTGCCTGCAATTCCTGTTTGCCGGCACCTGGTCCACCATTCTGGCCCTGTTTTTCGACACCATCAGCTTCCAGGTGCTGCTGGACTGCATCTGGCCCCTGCTGTATGTGGGCGTGTTCTCCTGCGGCGTGGGCTACACCCTGCAAATCCTGGCTCAGAAGGGCTCCAATCCCACGGTGGTCACCATTCTGCTGAGCCTGGAGAGCGTGTTCGCCGTCATCGCCGGCGCCGTTGTCCTGCACCAGCAGATGACCGCCCGGGAATACCTGGGCTGCGTACTGATGTTTGTGGCCGTGATCCTGGCCCAGATCCCCATGCCCCAGAAAAAGAAGGCCAAGGCGGAATAACCGTCTTTCTATCGACACACAGCGCCCCCTGGAACCGGAGAAATCGGTTCCAGGGGGCGTATGCTTCTATTCAGGCTGCTGCCCCATGCCGTTTTTTCTTCGCCTTTAACTATTCTTTAGGCTGCCCCCAGCCCGCTCCGGGCCGCGTCTTCTCCCATTCCGCCCCTTGACAGGGGCATTTTTCTCTGTTATAATAAGCAACACTTGTTGCGCAACATGAGTTTTCATCACGAAGGGAGGAGCATTTGTGCCGCCGAAGGTCAAATTTACCCGGGAGGAGATCATCCGTTCTGCTCTGGATATTGTCCGGGAGACGGGGCCGGAGGGCCTTACCGCCCGGAGTCTGGCCGCCCGGCTGGGCTGCTCCGTCAAGCCTATTTTCGGTCTGTTCCGGAGCATGGAGGAGGTGCAGCAGGAGGTTCTGTCCGCCGGATACCGGCTGTACGGCCAAAGCATCGCCCAGGCCATGGAGGCCGGGAAATATCCCCCCTACAAGGCCTCCGGCATGGCCTACATCGCCTTTGCCCAGCAGGAAAAGCCCCTGTTCCGGCTGCTGTTTATGCGGGACCGCAGCCACGAGGACGCGTCTCCCCGTCTGGGAGACGATGTGGAGCCCCTGCTGGACCTGATCCAGCAGGCCGCCGGCATCAGCCGGGAAAGCGCCCGGATGTTCCACCTGGAGATGTGGATCTATGTCCATGGCATCGCCGCCATGGCGGCCACGTCGTTTCTGGACTGGGACACGGAGCTCATCAGCGCGTCGCTGACCGACGCCTATAGGGGCCTGCTGGCCCGATTCAAGGAAAAGGAGGCGCAGGAATGAACGCCGTTGAAATACAGGGCCTCACCAAACGCTATGGGGCCATCACCGCCGTGGACAGCCTGGACCTGACGGTCCGTCAGGGGGAGCTGTTCGCCCTGCTGGGCGTCAACGGCGCAGGCAAGACCACCACCATCAAAATGCTGTCGTGCCTGACCCGGCCCGACGGCGGCGACGCCCGGCTGCTGGGCCGCAGCATTGTGTCGGATGCCGCCGGGGTAAAGCGCTGCATCGGCGTATCCCCCCAGGAGACCGCCGTGGCCCCCAACCTCACCGCCCGGGAGAATCTGGCGCTGCTGTGCGGCGTCCACGGTCTGTCCCGGCAGGAGACCGCCGCCCGCACAGAGGAGCTGTCCCGGGCCCTGGGGCTGGAGCCCATTCTGGCCCGCCGGGCCGGGAAGCTCTCCGGTGGCTGGCAGCGGCGGCTGAGCATCGCCATGGCTCTGATCGCCCGGCCGGAGATCCTGTTTCTGGATGAGCCCACCCTGGGGCTGGACGTGCTGGCCCGGGCGGAGCTGTGGGACGTGGTCCGCCGGCTGAAGGGCCGGATCACCGTGATCCTCACCACCCACTACCTGGAGGAGGCCGAGGCCCTGTCCGACCGGGTGGGCATTATGAAGGACGGCCGGCTGCTGGCCCTGGGCACGCCGGAGGAGCTGAAGCGCCAGGCCGGCTGTGACAGATTTGAGGACGCGTTTATCGCCATGGTAAGGGAGGCGGGAAGATGAAGCTGCGCGCACTTTGCCGCCGCACCACGCTGGAGCTGGTGCGGGATCCGCTGACGCTGGGCTTCGGCCTGGGCTTTCCCCTGGTGCTGCTGCTTCTGCTCAGCGCCATCCAGGCCAACATCCCCGTAAGCCTGTTTGAGATCGACCGCCTGACCCCGGGCATCACCGTGTTCGGTCTGGCGTTTGTGGCCCTGTTCTCCGCCACTCTGGTGTCCCGTGACCGGGAGAGCGCCCTTTTGCAGCGGCTGTACACCACGCCCCTTACTGCCGGGGACTTCATCTTCGGCTATGTGCTGCCGCTGCTGCCTATGGCGGCGGTGCAGGTGGCAGTCTGCTACCTGGCGGCCATTCCCCTGGGACTGACGGTATCGGTGCGGATGCTGTGGGCGGTGCTGCTGGACCTGCCGGCGGCGCTGCTGTTCATCGGCCTGGGCCTGCTGTGCGGCAGTGTGCTGAACGTCAAGCAGGCAGGCGGCATCTGCGGCGCTCTGCTGACCAATCTGACGGCCTGGCTGTCGGGCACCTGGTTCGATCTGGAGCTGGTAGGCGGCGCCTTTAAGCGCATTGCCTATGCCCTGCCCTTCGTCCACGCGGTGGAGCTGGACCGGGCGGCGCTGGCCGGAGACTGGGCGGGGCTCACGCCTCATCTGTGGTGGGTGCTGGCCTATGCCGCCGCAGCCCTGGCCGCCGCCGTGCTGCTGTTCCTGCGGCAAATGAAAAAGCAATAGCAATAAGCAATAGCAAAAAAAGCACCGATGCGCGGCATCGGTGCTTTTCCTATGCAGGACTCATGCAGGACTCAGAACAGGCGCTGCTTCCGGGCAATGACCTGGCCGTCCACCCGCAGCAGCTGCTTGCCGGTGGGAGTGAACTCCGTTTCCACATCGTGACCGCTCACCCGGGCGCGGATGGTATAGCCGGTTTCCACGACGCCCTCCTGCCGTCCATAGACCCTTCCGTCCACGATCAGCTCCGTCAGGCCATAGCTGCGGCGGACCTCGATCTCATGGCTGCCGTATGCGGCGGTCAGCAGAGTCCGGTGCTTCCCCTCCGCCGGCTGGCCCAGAGAGGGACTGTTGGGCCGTTCCCCCATGGACGCGTCGTAAAACTCCGTATTCTGGGGCAGCGGCTCCGGCGTCTCCCTCTGCCCCTCCGGCTCCTCCATGGCCTCCCGGCCCCGGCGGACGCCCATGGCCAGATACCACAGCAGCAGGCCGTGGAACACCACATCCAGGATGCTGGACGCCTCGAAGGCCGTCACCAGGCCCGCCACCAGCGCCGCCGTATCCACGGAGAACAGCACCAGCGCCGCCGTCAGCCAGCCCCGCCGCTTTTTGGACAGCAGCCAGCACAGGAAATACACCGCCATCACCAGCACCGCGCCCGCCGCGCCCAGCACCAACCACTTGGCCTCCCCGGTAAAGTCGTAAAAGCCCCGGGCAAACACCGCCCAGATGTAGGCGGCAAAATCCGTGAACAGATAGTATCTGTCCGACCCCGTCAGGGCCAGAAGGGTATTTACCGCCGTCAGGACCAGCATCGCCAGCAGATTGCCCCGTGCAGCCTTGTATGCCGCCCCCGCAGTTTTGTTTTTCATCTCTCGTCTCCTTTTATTCTCTCTGTATTTACAAAGCACGCCAGCTCTCCGGCCGCAGGCCGTGTCCCATAAGTCCCTCCTGCACCTGCTGCCGCAGAGCAGGCAGGTCCCGGTTCAGGGTTCCCTTCAGGGTCAGATAGTTGGATGCATGGTTCATCCGGAACACGCTGCCCGGGCTGTCCATATGGTCCAGCAGCAGGGCCGTCTCCTGCAAAATTTCCGCCGGACCCAGCACCTGGAAGCTGCCCTCCCGGACCCAGCGCTCCAGCGGCGCTCCCGGCTCCACCATCAGCGTCAGCAGGCCGATGTATTCCGGGTTCATGGCGCTGAGGGCCCGGGCGGTATCCACGGCGTGCTCCCGGAGCAGCTCCCGGCTGCCCAGGCCCGAAATGGCCGTCACCGACAGGGCAAGTCCCGCCCGCCGGGCCTTCTGCCCTGCCGCCACGATGGCCGCGGCCGTGTGCCCCTTCTGCATCCGCTCCAGCACCGCGTCACAGCCGGATTCCAGGCCCATATACACCATTTTCAGGCCGCCCTCCCGCAGCCGCCGCAGCTCCTCCTCCGTCTTGACCTGAAGACTCCGGGGCGAGGCGTAGCAGGTGACCCGCTGGCACTCGGGAAACAGGCTGTACACCATGGCCAGAATTTCCAGCAGCTCATCGGTTTTCCGCATCAGGGCGTCGCCGTCGGCCAGAAAGACCCGCTCCACCCGGCGGTATACCTGCCGGGCCAGGCGGAAATCCTCCCGGATCTCCTCCATAGGCCGCAGGGCAAACCGCTTATCGTCATACATATCGCAGAAGGCGCAGCGGTTATGGCTGCACCCATAGGTCACCTGGATGATGAGGCTGTATGCCTCGCTGGGGGGACGGTAGACCTTTCCCTTGTATCGCATGGGCAATTCCTCCTTTTCCCCGCTATTATCGCATACTTTTCCCGGTTTGAAAAGAGCCAGGGCCGCCAAAGAACAAAAAATCCTCCTCCATCGGAAAGGAAGATAGTTACGAAAGAAACCCATCAGGGGTGTCTTTCGTTTGCAATCACAGGTTTTTCAGAACTTTTTAAGTTCTGAAAAACCGCACGAGGCTTGTCAAAAAGACTTTTTGACAAGCCTCAGGGTCTATTTCGCCCTCCGGCGGCATAAGCTGGACCAGCTTCAACAAACGAGGAGGAATTTTATGGACAACAATTTCAACCGTGTGCGCCTGTGCGGCCGGGCCGCCGGAGAGCCGGAGCTGTCCCACATAAACCACGGCGAGCACTTTTACCGCTTTCCCCTGTCGGTGGAGCGGCTGTCGGGCCAGGAGGACCTGCTGCCGGTGATTCTGCCCCGGCGGCTGCTGGAGGAGCACCCCGTACATACCGGCGACACGCTGACCCTCACCGGTCAGCTGCGCTCCTTCAACAACCGCAGCGGCCAGGGGCCCCGGCTGGTGATCTCCGTGTTTGTCCGGGAGCTGACTCCCGGCGGCGCGGCCCCCTTTAACATGATTCAGCTCTCCGGCGTGCTGTGCAAGGCCCCCTCCCTGCGGCGGACGCCCTTGGGCCGGGAGATCTGCGACCTGATCCTGGCGGTGAACCGCCGGTACGGTCGGGCGGACTATCTGCCCTGCATCGCCTGGGGGGCCATCGCCCAGCAGACGGCCCGGCTTCCGGTGGGTTCCCGCCTGACGGTGGAGGGCCGGGTCCAGAGCCGGGGCTATACGAAAACCGTGGACGGCGTGGGCCAGGAGCGCACCGCCTATGAGGTATCCATCATGCGTCCGGCGGAGCCGGAGGAATTTTTGCTGTAGAGCCGCCGTTTCCCCTCCCGGGTCAGTTGATTTCCCCGGCAAATGGTGCTATCCTATTGTTGAATACAGAGAAACAGAGGATCGCATCTATGACATGGACCCATCACCACGCCCATCCGGCCGTCCGTCGGGACGTGGACATGACCCAGGGCAGCATCACCCGCCACCTGGTGGAGTTTGCCCTGCCGCTGCTGGCCGGCAACGTGTTTCAGCAGCTGTACAACATGGTGGACACCTGGGTGGTGGGCAACTTCGTGTCCAACGAGGCGTTCTCCGCCGTGGGCACCGTGGGGCCCATCATCAATATGCTCATTGGCTTTTTCATGGGCCTGTCCAGCGGCGCAGGCGTGGTCATCAGTCAGTATTACGGGGCCCATAAGCCGGACAGGGTCCGGGACACCGTCCACACGGCCATGGTGCTGACGCTGGTGCTGTGCGGGGCGTTCACGGCCCTGGGTCTGGCCCTGATCCCGGCCATGCTGGCCCTGATGAACACCCCGGCGGAGGTGCTGCCGGAGTCCACGGCCTATCTGTCCATCTATTTTTCCGGCATTACGGGGCTGCTCATCTACAACATGGGCTCCGGCATTCTCCGGGCAGTGGGCGACTCCCGGCGTCCCTTCTACTTTCTGGTGGTGTCGGCGGGGCTGAACACGGTGCTGGACCTGGTGTTCGTGATCCGCTTCCGCATGGGCGTTGCAGGCGTTGCCTGGGCCACCATCATCGCCCAGGCGGCGTCGGCGGTGCTGGTGCTGGCAGTGCTGCTGCGGACGGACAGCTGCGTGCGCCTGGAGCTGCGGCGGCTGCGGGTCCATTGGGACATGCTGGGCAAGATCATGCAGGTAGGCATCCCGGCGGCTCTGCAAATGGCCGTCACCGCCTTCTCCAACGTGTTTGTCCAGTCCTATATCAACCGTTTCGGTCCGGACTGCATGTCCGGCTGGACGGCGTATACCAAGATCGACCAGCTGATGTTCCTGCCCATGCAGTCCCTGGCCCTGTCCGCCACCACCTTCGTGGGGCAGAATCTGGGAGCCGGGAACGCCCAGCGGGCCCACCAGGGCACCCGTCGTGCACTGGCGATCTCCCTGGCGGTAACGGCGGTGCTGATGGTGCCGGTGCTGGTGTTTGCGCCCCAGCTGACGGCCTTCTTCAACCGCAAGGCGGAGGTGGTGGCCTACGGCACCCTGCTGCTGCGGTACATTTCGCCCTTCTACCTGCTGTGCTGCATCAACCAGATCTATTCCGGCGCGCTGCGGGGCGCAGGCAACAGCCAGGTGCCCATGGTCATCATGCTGGGCTCCTTCGTGGTGTTCCGCCAGATCTATTTGTACATCATGTCTCACTATATCAGCAACGCCCTGCTGCCTCTGGCCATGGGGTATCCCGCCGGATGGCTGGTGTGCAGCGCCGCCACCCTGCTGTATTACCGCAGGGCCTCCCTGGGCCGGCGGCGGCTGGTGGAGGACAACTGACCGGCAAAGGAGCGAATGGTCTATGCAACAAATCACGGTATCTCTGGGGCAGCGGTCCTACCCCATTGAGATCGGCCCGGGCCTGCTGCGGGAGGCCCGCCGCCGGCTGGAGGCTCTGCCGGTTAAGCGGTGGGCCGTTATCGCCGACGAGAACACCGCCGCCCTGTACGCCGGGGCCCTGGACCTGCCGGTATACACCTTCCCCGCCGGAGAGGGCAGCAAGCGCCTGGCGGTGTATGAGGACCTGTGCCGCCGGCTGCTGGCGGACGGCTTCACCCGCCAGGACGGCATCGCGGCCCTGGGCGGCGGCGTCACCGGTGACCTGGCGGGCTTTATAGCCGGTACCCTGCTGCGGGGCGTGGCTCTGGCCCAGCTGCCCACCTCCCTGCTGGCCCAGGTGGACAGCAGCGTCGGCGGCAAGACCGGTCTGGACCTGCCGGAGGGGAAAAACCTCATCGGCTGCTTTTACCAGCCCCGGCTGGTGCTGGCGGATACGGCGTGCCTGGCCACCCTGCCCCGGCGGCAGCTGTCCTCCGGCATGGCGGAGGTCATCAAGTGCGGCGTCATCGGCGACGAGTCCATTTTGCACCACCTGGAAACGGCGGAGGAGCCGAATCTTCCCTGGCTGGTGGCGCGCTGCTGCCGGTATAAGGCGGCGGTGGTGTCCCGGGACGAGCGGGACGGCGGCGGGCGCCGGGTGCTGAACTTCGGCCATACCTTCGGCCACGCCTATGAGGCCGCCGGAGGATACGATACCCGGACCCACGGCGAGGCCGTGGCCGCCGGGATGATGCACATGCTCCGTTGGCAGGTGCGGCACGGTCTGGGCGGCGGGCAGCTGCTGGACAGGCTCACCCCCCTGCTGCGGCGGTGGGACCTGCCCACCCGGCTGCCCTGGGACGGGGCGGCGGACTATCTGGCCCGGGACAAAAAGCGCGGCGGCGACGGCATTACCATCGCCGTGGCGGAGCGGGCCGGCCAGGGCCGTCTGCTGACGGTACCCCTGGCGGCCCTGATGGAGGACGTATGATGGACGTGCGCTTGCTTCCGGCCCCGCTGCGGGGGGCGGTAACGCCGCCGCCGTCCAAAAGCCTGCTGCACCGGCAGCTGATCTGTCTGGCCCAGGCGGGAGAGTTTCCCTGCCCGCCGGACCCCTCCGACGATGTGGAGGCCACGGTCCGGGGGCTGTGGGCCTTGTATCACGAAAAGGCCCCCGTCATCGACTGCGGGGCCAGCGGCAGCACCCTGCGGTTTCTGCTGCCCCTGGCCATGGCCCGGGGCCAGGTGGGCACGGTGTTCACCGGCACGGAGCGGCTGCTGGAGCGGCCCCTGCCGGGGGACTGGGGCCTTGCGGCCACGGCGGGCGGTCTGCGGGTGACCCGGGCGCTGTCCGGCGGGCAGATTCCGGTGGACGGGACCCGGACGTCTCAGCTGCTCTCCGGGCTGCTGATGGCCCTGCCCGGTCTGGCGGCAGACTCGGAGCTGGCGCTGACCGGCCCCCTGGCCTCCCGCCCCTATGTAGACCTGACGCTGGCGGTGCTGCGTCGCTGCGGCGTGCACATCGGCCAAACGGATTGCGGCTTCACGATACCGGGTGGGCAGCGGTTCCGGACCGTGCCCCTGGACGCGGAGCCGGACTGGTCCGCAGCGGCCTTCTGGCTGGCGGTAAGGGCCCTGGGCTGTGCTGTGGCCGTCACGGGCCTGCGCCGGGACTCCCTCCAGGGGGACCGGGCGGCGGCGGCCCTGTGCCGTTGTCTGCCGGAGGAGGCAGACCTGACGGATATCCCGGACCTGCTGCCGCCGCTGGCCCTGCTGGCGGCGCTGCGGCCGGGAACGGAAACCCGCTTCACCGGCGCGGCCCGTCTGCGGGATAAGGAGAGCGACCGCCTGGCGTCGGTTTCGGCGGCGCTGACCGCCCTGGGAGGCCGTGTCCGGCAGGAGCCGGAGGGCCTCACCGTATGGGGCGTGGAGCGGCTCTCCGGCGGCGAAGCCGACAGCTGCGGCGACCACCGCATCGCCATGCTGTGCGCCTGCGCCGCCCCCTTCTGCACCGGCCCGGTGGTTCTGCGGAACGCCGGATGCACCGCCAAATCCTATCCCGGCTTCTGGGCGGACTACCGCCGCCTGGGCGGGCAATTCGAGGTATTGTAACATGCTGGATTACACCATATTCGGAGAGTCCCACGGCCCCGCCGTGGGCGTTCTGGTCACCGGCGCGGCCCCGGGCCTGCCGGTGGACCGGGAGCTCATCGCCCGGGAGCTTCAGCGCCGGGCCCCCATGGCCCCCTGGCCACCGCCCGGCGGGAGCCGGACCGGCTCCGCATTCTCAGCGGCGTATACAATGGACACACCACCGGGGACCCCATCTGCCTGATTCTGGAAAACCGGGACGTCCGCTCCGGCGACTACGCCGCTCTGGCGGACAAGCCCCGCCCCGGCCACGCCGATTACGCCGCCCATGTACGCAGCCGTGGCTGCAACGACCCCCGGGGCGGAGGCCCCTATTCCGGCCGCCTGACCGCGCCCCTGGTGGCGGCGGGAGCCATGGTAAAGAGCTGGCTGGAAGCACAGGATATTGAAATAAAAGCGCAGCTTATTGATGAAAAAGAGCTGCGGCAGCAGGCGGAGGCGGCCAAGGCCGCCGGAGATTCCGTGGGTGGTCAGGTGCGCTGCACCGTCACGGGCCTTCCGGCGGGACTGGGCGGTCCCGGCTGGCGGGAGGCGGTGGAATCGGAGCTGGCCCGTCACCTGTTCGCCATCCCGGCGGTGAAGGCCCTAGGCTTCGGCGACGGCGCGGCCCTGGCCGCCCTGCGGGGCAGTCAGGCCAACGACGCCCTGCGCACCGACGGGACCCGGGTGTGGACCGTCACCAATCACAACGGCGGCATCAACGGCGGCGTCACCAACGGCATGCCGGTGACCTTCACCGTGACCTTCAAGCCCACCCCCTCCATCGCCATCCCTCAGGACACCGTGGACCTGGCCCGCATGGAAAACTGCACCGTAACGGTTCAGGGCCGCCACGATCCCTGCATTGCCCTGCGGGCGGCCCCCATTGTGGAGGCGGCCGCGGCCCTGGCCCTGTGGCGGGTGCTGGACCCCCAGGCGGGCGATCTGGACACCCTGCGGCTGCGGCTGGACGGCATAGACCGGCAGCTGGTGCAGCTGTTTGTCCGGCGGCAGGAGCTGTCCCGCGACATCGGAGCCTATAAGGCCGCCTGCGGCCTGCCGGTGCAGGACCCGGAGCGGGAGGCCCAGGTGCTGCGCAGCCGGGGTGACCTGGCCCCGGAGCGCCGGGAGCAGGTGGAGCGGCTGTATGAAACGCTGATGGCCCTGAGCCGGGAGGAGCAGTCGTGAGAAACCTGATTTTCGTGGGCCTGCCCGGCAGCGGCAAAAGCACCGTGGGCAGGCTGGCGGCCAGGACCCTGGGGCTTCCCTTCGTGGACGCGGACAAGGCCCTGGAGCAGGCGGAGGGCCGCAGCATACCGGACATTTTCGCCGACGGCGGCGAGTCATATTTCCGCACTCTGGAGACCCGGGTGCTGACGGACCTGTGCCGCCGGGAGGGCATGGTCCTGGCCACCGGCGGCGGGGCGGTGCTGCGTCGGGAGAACCGAACGCTGCTGAAGGGCAGCGGCCTGGTGATCTTTCTGGACCGCTCCCCCTGGGCCATCCGCCGGACCCTGCGGCGGCAGGGCCGCCCCCTGCTGACGGATGATGACGCCATCTTCCGCCTGTATCGCCAGCGGCGGAGCCTGTACCGGGCCGCCGCCCACCATGCCGTCAACAAGCCCACAGCCCGTCAGGCGGCGGAGGAGGCCGTCCGGCTGTGGAGAGAGGAGCAGCAATGAAATTTCTTGTTCTCAACGGTCCCAATCTGAACCTGCTGGGCAAGCGGGAGCCCGGCGTCTACGGTACCGGCACCTACGCCGGCCTCTGCGCGGAGATCGCGGCCTATGCCGCCGCCCGGAGGATTCGGGCGGATATCCGCCAGAGCAACCATGAAGGGGTGCTCATCGACGAAATTCAGGCCGCTGACGGAGTGTATGACGGCATCGTCATCAACCCCGGGGCCTATACCCATTACAGCTACGCCATTTACGATGCCCTGCTGGCAGTCCGTGTTCCGGCGGTGGAGGTTCACATCAGCGACATCAGCCGCCGTGAGGCGTTCCGCCGGACGTCCGTCACCGCCCCGGCCTGCCGGGGTCAGATCGTGGGTCACGGCTTCCGGGGCTACCTGGAGGCCATGGAGTTATTGGAAAACATACACAAGGAGGATATGAAATGAAGCTCTGTGTGATCGGCGACCCGGTGGGTCACAGCATGTCCCCGGTGCTGCACCGGCGCATGCTGGCCCTTTCGGGGATCGAAGGCGACTATCAGGCCGTCACCGTCACCCGGGAGACGCTGCCGGACTTTATGGCGGCAGGCCGGGCCGGGGAATGGGACGGCTGCAACGTCACCATGCCCTTAAAGCAGGAGGTCATCCGCTATCTGGACCAGCTGAGCCCGGAGGCGGAGGCCTGCGGCGCGGTAAATACGGTGTGCTTCCGGAACGGGCACACCGTGGGCTATAATACCGACGCCCCCGGCATCCGGGCGGGCTTTGCCGCCCGGGGCGCCGCCCCCACAGGCCGGGCCCTGGTCATCGGCAACGGCGGCGCGGCCCGGGCGGCCCGGTGGGCCCTGGCAGACCGGGGCGTCATCACCGCCGCCCGCCGCGGCGGCGACGTGACCATGGACCAGCTGCCCCAGGCCGCCCGGCAGTGCCGGGTGGTGGTCAATGCCACCCCCCTGGGCATGGAGGGCTTCCCGCCCTTTGCGGATCTGTCCTTCCTGGATAGCCTTCCCGCCGGCGCGGCGGTGTTTGACCTGATCTACGCCCCCCGGAAAACAGAGCTGTATCAGGCAGCCAGGGCCCGGGGCCTCATCGCCATCACCGGCATGGAGCTGCTGGTGCAGCAGGCCATTCTGGCCTTCAACCATTTCACCGGCGCGGGGCTGGAGCAGGAGGCCACCCGCCGTGAGCTGCTGGCCCTGGTAAACGAGACATAAAAACACACGCCGCGATCAAGCTGATCGCGGCGTGTTTGCGTGCGTGTAAGCACAAGCCTGCGGGGCCGTGGGGGCCGCGTTATAACCTGCACCGATTCAGCAGGTGGGTTGTCTCCAGCGTGCTTCGTAGCTTCCAACTTCCAGCCGCAGACGGCAGCCGGGAGGCCTGCTGTTCACATACTGATCCGACATCCCCTATAACAAAATGTGAGGATAAAAAAGGCCCGTCACACCCGCAGGGAGCCGTCTCTCGACGACACCCATAGTATAACAGACCCGACGGGAAAATAAAAGGGGAATCGCGCAGATTTTCCCTTCCATTTTCCGGAAGCTGCCTCCCCTGTTCAGCATTTTCACGAAGCCGCTCTGCGTTGCACAAAACCCTTCTCAAAGCGCAAAAGACGCCCTCACAGGGCGTCTTTTGTATGCGTTATGCCGGATGGGGGCACCATAGACCGGGGATCGGGTCAGGAATTTTCGTCATCCTCATCCATCAGCTGCTCCATAAACAGGTCATACACCCGCTGCAGCTCCTGGTCGCTGTCCAGGGTGGTCAGCAGCTCCTCGCCGTTTTCCATCACGGACTTCAGGATCACCAGGCCGAAATCCTCGGCGGCTGCCTCGTCGGTCTCGTCGTCCACTGTGGGGAAAAATGCCATATACGTCTGGCCGTTGTCCTCCAGGGCGTCCACATATTCCAGCTCGATGTCGTTGCCGTCCTCATCGGTGAGGGTGATGAAATTGGGGCCGAATTCTTCGCTCATTGCCGTTTACCTCCTGATTGGTATAGCTTTCCTTTGTATCATACCCGATTCCTCCGGAAAAAGCAAGGGGCGGCGCGGTCTTTTGCCGTCCGTCGTTTTGCACCGCTCAAATACAGTTTTTTGGCATTTCTTTCTCTATTTCCATGCAAAATCGGTGTAATAGTTTTGTTTTCCGGCAAAACAGAGCTTTTCAGCAGTTGACAGGTATGGTACAATAGTTTTTATTATGGAATAAAATGTTTTTTTATCTGCCGCCACAGGTGCGGCGCATATATTCCAGTAACAGAGAAAGGAAGGTGCCCTGTCCATGAACAAAGACCATCAGCCCAAAAAGACAGAGCAGAGCGCCAGAACAGGGAAAAAACCCGGAAAGGGCCGCCGCATCGGGCGGACCGTCGGTATTGTCCTGGGAACCATCCTGCTGGTCATCGTGCTGACCTCCTCCATTTTCGTGGGGATCTTCATGACCTACGTCAACACGTCCCTGAAGGGGCATGTGGAGGTGGACATGTCCGAGTATGACCAGAAGGTGTCCACGGAGCTGTACTATCAGGACCCCGAGACCAAGCAAACGGTCATGTACCAGACCCTGTTCGGCGATGAAAACCGCATTTGGGTGGACTTCGACTCCATCCCCAAGGTCCTGCGTGACGCCACCATTGCCATTGAGGACAAGCGCTTCGAGACCCACCACGGCGTGGACTGGCACGGCACCCTGCGGGCCGTGTTCAGCACCCTCACCAACGGCAATACCCAGGGCGGCTCCACCATCACCCAGCAGCTCATCAAGAACGTCACCGGCAATAACGAGAACACCGTCAAGCGCAAGGTGACCGAGGTGTACCGGGCCCTGGCCCTGGAGAAGGACTACAGCAAGGACGAGATCCTGGAGATGTACCTGAACACCATCTATCTGGGCAACCAGTGCTACGGTGTGCAGACGGCGTCCCGGATGTACTTCCACAAGGACGTGTCCGAGCTGAACCTGGCTGAGGCCGCCTGTCTCATCAGCATCACCAACAACCCCTCTCAGTATGACCCCCTGCGCAGCGACTGGACCCGGGAGCAGAACCGCAACCGGCAGCTGGACGTGCTGGACGCCATGCTGGCCCAGGGCAAGATCGACCAGGCCGCCTATGACGCCGCCAAGGCCCAGGAGGTGGTGTTCACCAACGGCTACACCAATCTGGGCAACTATGTCGGCCCCCAGGAGGAGGACGACAAAAAGCCCGCCGTGGTCAGCACCGCCAACAACTCCTATTTCACCGACGAGGTCATCACCGACGTGGCGGAGAAGTTTGTGGAGCTCTTCGGCCTCACCGATGATCCGGCAGACGCCGACGGCTACGTCCGCACCGCCTTTGAAAAGGCCGTCAGCAAGGTTTATAACGGCGGGTACAAGATCTACACCACCCAGAATCCCAAGATCCAGGATATTACGGAGTCCGTGTTTGAAAACACCAACTATGCGAACTACACCGACTCCAAGGGCGAGCCCCTCCAGGCCGCCATCACCATTGTGGACCCCTATACCGGCGACGTGGTGGCCATGGTAGGCGGCACCGGCGCCAAGGAAGTGGACCGGGGCTGGAACTGGGCCACCTCTGCCCGGCAGCCGGGCTCCGCCACCAAGCCCGTGTCCGTATACGCCCCGGCTCTGGATGACGGCACCATCACTGCCGCCTCCGCCATCGACGACTATCCCGTCCGGGACCTGCCCGGCTACGGCGCGTGGCCCTCCAACTCCGGCAGCGGCTTCCGGGGCCTGACCACGTTCTACACCGCCCTGGTCCGCTCGCTGAACACCTGCGCCGTGCGCACGGTGGAGCAATACGGCACCTATAAATCCTATACCTTTATGGTGGAGAAGCTGGGCTTCACCACCCTGACCCAGGCCGACAGTCAGCAATCCGGCAACATGGGCCTGGGCGGCTACGAATACGGCGTCACCACCGAGGAGATGGCCGCGGCCTATGGGGCCTTCGTCAACGACGGCGTGTATACCCCGCCCCGGACCTTCTACCGGGTGGAGGATTCCCAGGGCAACCTGGTGTGTGAGAACAACAAGGAATCCCATGTGGCCATGAAGCAGACCACCGCCTACATCATCCGCCAGACCCTCAAGAGCGTTATCACCAGCGGTACCGGCGGCGAGGCCCGGTTCTCCGGCATGACCATCGCCGGCAAGACCGGTACCACCGACGAAAACCGCGACCGCTATTTCGCGGGCTTCTCCCCCTATTACAGTGCCGCCGTGTGGACGGGCTATAAGTCCAACGAGCGGTTCTCCGAGTCCCTGGGCAACCCCTCCGCCGTTCTGTGGCGCGAGGTCATGCGCCGCATCCACGACGGGCTGGAGAACAAGGATTTCAACAGCTGCTCCGGCCTGACCCAGGTCACCGTGTGCCAGGACAGCGGCCTGCTGGCCACCGAGGCCTGCACCCACGATCTGCGCGGCAATCGCGTCACCACCGTCACCGTGGCGGCGGACACCGCCCCCACCCAGACCTGTAATGTTCACAAGATGGTGCGCTACTGCAAGGATGGCAAGCACCTGGCCACGGAATACTGCCCTGCCAGCAGCGTGGTGGAGATCGCCGCCCTGGATTGGAACCGCGAGATCATCAGGAACATCAAGGCCCAGGACGACGAATACCTGCTCCAGACCCTCACCGGCAAGGACGGCGAGCTGTGCCCGGTCCATAACAAAAAGCCGTCCATCTTCCCCATCCCCGGCAGAGACGACGATGACGACGACGGGGGCTCCGGCTCCTGGCAGGACTGGTGGGACAAGCTCCGCCCGTAAAGCGGCATAAAATCCCAGCCTGCCAGAAATGGACGCTCCAGGCAGGCCGCTGTAAAGCTCCATGCCGCGGATATCGAGGCGGACGTTTACAACGGCGCGGATACGGAAGCAGTCCATCGTCAGCAGACACGAAATGTAGGAAGCCACCGGTTCTGTTCGGAACAGAACCGGTGGCTTCCGCTTGCCAACGAGACCTTCTTCCGGTTGCAGGCCGGAGAAAAATCGTGTATGATAAAGGGGAACGACAAAGAAGCGAGGTACTTCCCATGAAGATTATGGCCATTGACTACGGCGACGCCCACACCGGCATCGCCATATCCGACGCCACCGGCACGCTGGCGGGGTTTTCCACGGTCATCAACAGCCGCCGGGCGGAGACGGTGGCCCAGGAGATCTGCGCCCTGATCCCCCAGCATGGGGTCACGGAGCTGGTGCTGGGCTATCCCAAGAACATGGACGGCACTGTGGGTCCCCGGGCGGAGAAGGCCGCCGCCTTCGGCCAGACGCTGCGTCAGCTGACGGGCCTGCCGCTGACCCTTTGGGACGAGCGGCGCACCACCATCGACGCCCACAACATTCTGTTCAACAACGGGCAGAACGCCAAAAAGCGGAAGAAAACCGTGGATGCCGTGGCGGCGGCCCTGATGCTGGAGGGCTATCTCACCCGGAAGCGGCTGGAGGCGGAGAGATGACCGTGCTGATTATCGGCGGCGGCGCGTCGGGCATGGCGGCGGCCCTGACGGCGGCCCGGGCAGGCCACCAGGTGGTGCTGGCGGAGCGGCAGGCCCGGGTGGGCCGGAAGCTGCTGGCCACCGGCAACGGCCGCTGCAACCTCACCAACGAAAACGCCCGGCCGGACCGGTATCACGGAGAGGAGCCGGATTTCTGCCGGTTCGCCCTGGAGGAGCCGGAGCTTTCGGCGGCGGGAACGCTGGCCTTTTTCCGGTGCCTGGGCCTGGTCACCGTCACGGAGCCCGGTGGCCGGGTGTACCCTCTGAGCAATGCGGCGGCATCGGTGCTGGATGTGCTGCGGTTCGCCCTGGAGCAGCAGGAGAATATCCGGGTGCGCACCGGCTGCGTCATCCGGCAGCTGAAGCGCCGGGAGGGACAGTTCCTGGCCCGGACGGAGGAGGGCGACACCATCACGGCCCAGCGGTGCATCCTGGCCGCCGGCGGCGCTGCCGGAGGAAAGCTGGGCGGCGGCATGGACGGCTATCAGCTGGCCCGGCAGCTGGGCCACCACCGGACGGCTCTGTATCCCTCCCTGGTGCAAGTGTGCACCGACCCCACCTATCCCCGGGGCCTCAAGGGCGTGAAGGCCCAGGCTGCCCTGACTCTGACCCGGGAGGGTGAGACGCTGACCGCCGGTCAGGGAGAGGTGCTGTTTACGGAATACGGCGTCAGCGGCCCGGCGGTGTTCGACCTGTCCCGCCAGATTTCCACCGGCGGCGACGGCATAGCCCTGCACCTGGATTTTCTGCCCGGGTGGAGCCGGGAGGATACCCTGGCCTGGCTGCATAGCCGGCGGACGGACCTGTCCCGGCAGGAGGCCGGTGCGCTGCTGACCGGCAGCGTCCATCCCCGGCTGGGACGGGTGCTGTGCAAGGCGGCGGGCATCAACGGCGGCGCGGCGATATCGGAGGTAACGGACCGCCAGCTGGAGGCGCTCTGCCGCCGGGTGCTGGACCTTGCCCTGCCCGTCACCGGCACCTGCGGCTTTGACCAGGCCCAGGTCACCGCCGGCGGCCTGCGCACCGGGGAGTTTGACCCCCGGACCATGGAAAGCCGATTGACGCCGGGATTTTACGCCTGCGGCGAGGTGCTGGACGTAGACGGCGACTGCGGGGGCTTCAACCTGCAATGGGCCTGGGCCTCGGGCAGGCTGGCAGGCCGCCTTCTGTCAAACACATCACTATAACAGGAATATAGGAGAATTTGCCTATGCAGCGCCAAGCGCTATGGAATAGACTGTACCTGTCCGGCATCGACGGCCGGGCGGCGGCCCTGGCCCGGGAAAACGGGCTGGGCCTGGAGATCGCGGCGTTCTGCTATGCCCCCAATCTGGAGGACCCGGCAGTGCTGTCCGCCGTCCGGGCGGATATGGCGGGGCTTCACCGCTTCTGGCTCCACGCGCCCTTTGCCGAGCTGTGCCCCTGCGCCATTGATCCTCTGGTGCGGCAGGTGACGGCCCGGCGCTACCGCCAGGCCATCGCCCTGGCCCGGGACCTGGGCGTCCGGCAGCTGGTGATCCACGGGGGCTTCGTGCCCCAGGTGTACTTTCCGGAGTGGTACGTGGAGCAGTCGGTTCTCTTTTGGCGGGAGCTTCTGGCGGAGCTGCCGCCGGATATGACCATCGCCCTGGAAAACGTCATGGAGCCGGAACCCCGGCTGCTGGCGGACATTGCCCGGCAGGTGGACGACCCCCGGCTGGGCCTGTGCCTGGACGTGGGCCATGCCAACACCTTCGTCAGCCGGGTGCCGCCTCTGGAATGGGTGGCCCCCATGGCCCCGTGGCTGCGGCACGTCCACCTGCACAACAACGCAGGGCACAATGACCTCCACGACCCCCTGGGCCAGGGGACCCTGGCTATGGAGCAGGTGCTGGACACGGTGCTGGCCCTGTGCCCCGCAGCCACGTTCACATTGGAAAATCAGGACTGCGGCCCGTCTCTCGACTGGCTGCGGCAGCACGGATACGGAGCGAACACATGACAAGGCAAGAATTGACAGCATATATAGAGTCCATTCTCCCGGCGGACCGGGAGGCCATGGACGCCGCCCGGCGGCGGCAGGCGGAGCTGGCCAAGCCCCCGGGCAGTCTGGGGGCGCTGGAGGACATGTCTATCCGGCTGGCGGGGGTCCTGCGGACGGCCCGGCCGGAGGTCCGGCGATGCCGGGTGACGGTGCTGGCGGCGGACAACGGCGTGGTGGCGGAGGGCGTATCCTGCGCCCCCCAGTCCGTGACGGTGCAGCAGGCGGTAAACATGACCCGGCACAAAACCGGCATGTCCGCCCTGGCGGCGTACTTCGGCGACCAGGTCCAGGTGGTGGACGTGGGCATCTGCGTGCCGGTGTCCTGCCCCCAGGTGCTGGACCGGAAGGTCCGCTTCTCCACCGGCGACATTGCCGCGGAGCCCGCCATGACGGAGCAGGAGGCCCTCCGGGCCCTGTCCGTGGGCCTTGACCTGGCCCACATGGCCAAGGAGGAGGGCATAGACGCCGTGGGCGTGGGGGAAATGGGCATCGGCAACACCACCACCTCCGCCGCCGTGCTGGCGGCCCTGACCGGGGCCTCCGTGGAGGAGGTGGCAGGCCGGGGCGGCGGCCTGACGGATGGGGGCTTCGCCACGAAAAAACGGGTGCTGCGGCAGGCCCTGGCCCTGCATCATCCGGACCCCGGCGAACCGGTGGCCGTTCTGGCGGCGGTAGGCGGCCTGGACCTGGCCGCTATGACGGGGCTGTTTCTGGGCTGCGCCCATGAGGGGCTGGCGGCGGCGGTGGACGGATACATCTCCATCGTGGCGGCCCTGTGCGCCGTGCGGCTGTGTCCCCGGGTGCGGGATTATCTGTTCCTGTCCCACGCCTCCTATGAGATCGGCTACCGGCTGGCAGCCCGGGAGCTGGGGCTGGAGCCGTGTCTGCTGCTGGGCATGCGCCTGGGCGAGGGCAGCGGGTGTCCCCTGCTGTTCCGGATATTGCAGGGGGCCTGCGCGGTGCTGGACGGGATGGCCACCTTCCCGGAGGCGGCCATTGCGGACGAATATCTGACCCCCATCCGGGAGGGAGACGCATTCACGGTGGACAAATCATGAGAATTTTACTTCTTGGCGGCAGCAAAAGCGGAAAGAGTATGCTGGGCCAGCGGCTGACCCGGCAGCTGGCCGGCGGCGGCCCCATGATCTATTGGGCCACCCTGGAGCCCCGGGACGGCGAGGACCGGGCCATCGTCCGCCGCCACCTGGCGGAGCGGGAGGGCTGGGGCTTCCAGACCCTGGAGCGGGGCCGGGAGCTGCCCCGGGGACTGGCGGCGGTGCCGCCGGAGAGCGCCGTGCTGTTCGACAGCGTCACGGCGTGTCTGGCCTGCCAGATGTTCTCCGGCCCATCGCCGGACGCCGCTGCTCCGGAGCGAACGGCGGGGGAGCTGCTGGCCGTCAGCCGGCGCGTCCGGCACCTGGTATGCGTGTGCGACGAGATCTGGCGGGACGGCGTGACCTACGAGACCTGGACCGAGACGTATTGCCGGGGCCTGGCGGCGGTGTGCCGGGCCCTGGCGGCGGAATTTGACGCCGTGGCGGAGCTGAGTGCAGGCTGCGTGCGGATGTGGAAGGGAGAGCTGCCGGATGCGTGACTGGGTATACGGATTTTTCATGGCCTGGGGAATGTTTCTGGCCATCCCCTGCCCCAAAAAGCTATGGAGCGAAACGGCCCGCCGGAAAATGCTGGTATGCCTGCCGCTGGTGGGCCTGCTGGTGGGCGGCATATGGGCCGGTGCGTGGCTGCTGCTGCGGGGCGCGCCGGGGCCGGTGCGGGCGGCGGTGTGCGCCGCCGTGCCGTGGCTGGTCACGGGGTTCATGCACCTGGACGGATACATGGATGTGTGCGACGCGGTGCTGTCCCGGCGGGACCTGCCCACCCGCCGGCGCATTCTGAAGGACTCCCACTGCGGGGCCTTCGCCGTGATCTGCCTGGTGCTGCTGGCCCTGGGCCAGTGGAGCCTGTTCCTGTCGGCGGAGAGCATTGTCTGGCAGGCGCTGCTGCTGATCCCGGCGGCAGCGCGGGCCTGCGCCGGGCTGGCGGTGCTGGGCCTGCGGCCCATGGACACCAGTCAATACGCCGCCATGGGCGCGTCCCGGGGCGGCTATCTGGCGGCTCTGGCGGTGCTGCTGGTGCTGGCGGCGGGACTGCCCCTGTGGCTGTGGGGCAGCTTCGCCCCCCTGGCGGCGGCGGCGGGCTATGGCTTAGCGGTGTGGTACGGCTACCGGAATCTGGACGGCATGTCCGGGGATATCTCCGGCTTTGCCCTGACGCTCGGCGAGCTGTGCGGCTGCGCGGCAGCCATTCTGTGGAGGTGACGGCATGGATCTGATCATCGGCGGTGCGTACCAGGGAAAGTGTACGTTTGCCGCGGAAAAATACCGCCTGACGGCGGCGGACATCTGCGACCTGGCAACAGACGCTCCCGCCCCTGCCCGGTGCTATGTCCACCTGGAGGCCCTGACCCGGAGCGGCCCGGCGGCAGAGGCCCTGCCCCTGCTGCTGGCGGCGGAGGTGGTGGTAGCCCGGGAGATCGGCAGCGGCGTGGTGCCCATAGACGCCGGAGAGCGGGCGTGGCGGGAGCGCCACGGGCGGCTGCTGCGGCAGCTGGCGGAAAGCGCCGGTCATGTGTACCGGGTATTTTGCGGATTGACGGAGGAATTGAAATGAAGCTGACCCTTCTGCGCCACGGGGAGACCGACGGCAGCCGCCGGGACCTGTACTACGGCGCGGCGGATATTCCGGCCCTGCCGGAGTCCCTGGCGGCCCTGCACGAAAACGCGGCGGCCTATCCCCGGGCCGCCCGGTACTACACCAGCGGCCTGCTGCGGACGGAGCAGACCCTGGCGGCGCTGTACGGCGACGTACCCCATGTGCAGCTGCCGGGCCTGCGGGAGATGGACTTCGGCGATTTCGAGATGAAAAGCTATCAGCAGCTGAAGGACACGCCGGCGTATCAGGCGTGGATCGCCGACGTGGAGCACAATCCCTGCCCCCACGGCGAAAGCGCCCCCCAGGTGCTGGAGCGGAACCGGGCCGCCATGGCCCAGGTGCTGGCAGCCGGGGAGGATGCCGTGTGCGTGGTCCACGGCGGCGTCACGGCGGGGCTGATGATGACCTGGTTCGGCGGTGGGCGGTATGACTACTCCGTAAAGCCCGGCACGGGCTTCACCGTCACATTTGAAAACGGCCGCCCTGTGTCCTACATCCGTGTGCCGGAATAACGACCAAAACCTCCGGCCAAATGCGGGTGGTCGTAAGACAGTTTCAGTCCCGGCAGTAATGTCTGCCGGGGCTGTTATTGCATATTTCAAAGCCACATGATAGAATCAAACAAAGTAATAAGTCGGAACGATGCAGTAAACTCCAATTTGCCGAACTGATAAAGGGCGCACTTCTACACCTTTCGGTGTACCGTGCGAGCATCCCTTGCCTCTCCCCTTGGGAGAGGTGGCCGAGCGTAGCGAGGACGGAGAGGGCAACCAATGACCATACCAAAGACAATGCTCAATTAGAAAATGCCCGGCGGCTTCGCAGAGAGATGACACCCCACGAACGGAAGCTCTGGTACCTTTTTCTCCGCAAATATCCAGCAAAAATTTACAAACAGCGGATTATCGGCAGATTCATCGTAGACTTTTACTGCGCTTCGGCCAGACTGGTCATTGAATTGGATGGCTCGCAGCATTATGAACCTCAGGGGCTTGCTTATGATGCGGAACGTTCTCAATTCCTGATGTCTCTTGGGTTGGAGATTCTGCGATTCTCCAACCGGGATACAGACAGGGATTTCCGTAATGTGTGTGCACAAATTGATCTTATCATTCGAAAAAGGCTGCAAGACCCTCTCAGTCACCTGCGGTGACAGCTCTCCCAAAGGGAGAGCCAAGGGGCTGCACCCCATTACATAGTATGTTGATATGAGAAATGGAGCGTATCTGTATCGATACGCTCCATTGACTGTTTTATGAACACCCATCCAGGCCGGAGGTTTTGATTTCGGGGTAGTCCCAAACCCATTGGACAACCGACAATGCGTCATACTCTCCTAAGTCTTTGCCCCATTGCGGTTTGCTTTCCTATCTTCCCGCTTCACGCGCCAGACGGCAAATGTGCGCACAAGCAAAACATTGACCAGCGCCAAACGCCCATAGCTGTACAGAACGCTGAGGAAGGAATGCAGGGAGAAATCGCTGTCGTTGTGCAGATTATCTCTCCACAGCGGCATGATGCCGCAGCTCATCAAAAGCGGAAGCACAACCAGCGCAGCAAGCCATCCGGCAATAAGCCATGTGACCTCTTTTTTCGTCGCGGGCAGCCGAAGCGTCCGGTAGGAGCGCATCGTGCAGACGATCATCAGGACCATGACGAGGAACTGCGCCCACGCGATGGCAAGGCGCACATAGTTCAGCTCCGCCGTCCAGAAGCGCGTCACGAAGATGGCCATCCATGAAAGACCGGTCGCACAGCGAAGGTATAAATCCACGCAGAGATAGACCGCCCAACCGCAGTAGAGACCAGTGTGCCGCTTCACCGCAAGGAAGATGATGCCGCAGATGAGAAACGGTGACGCGAACATCAGTCCCGTCAGCAGATCACCGGTGAGCAGCAGCCAGAGAACCAAAATGACCGCACCGGTACACAATAAAGCTGTTCCGGCGATGGTATGGCGCTTTTCCCGCTTGGGTGCCGCCTGGGGTGCAGAGGACGCAGGCACAGATTCTGTCTCCGGCGCGTCTTCGCCGCGCACCAGCTGGTCAAGTGTCACGCCGAAAAGCTCCGAGAGCCTTATGAGCTTTTCCAGTTCGGGGATCGAGGTGTCGGTCTCCCATTTGGAAATGCTCTGGCGCGAGATGCCCAGTGCGTCGGCAAGGTCGCCCTGCGACCAGTCTTTCTGTGTGCGCAGGCGTGCGATATTCTCTCCAAGTGTCATGGGGGGATCCTCCTTCGCAGATTTTCTGTGTTCAGTTTACCAAATAGGGCACGAAAAGTCCACCAAGCGGGGTTGAAAAGTTAGCAACCAGCGGTTGCACCTCATCAAGGGGACTGTGAAATAGTCGTTTGATGCAAAAACGGGTTGCCGCGGCCAGTCTGCGGACTGGCCGCCCAATGACAAATTTTTATGCTCTCTTTGCTTCAGCGTCAGGTCGTCGCTATCGGTAGCGATGATCGGCGCCGGCAGCGGAGAAAATCAGAATTTTTCTCCGGAAGCTTCACGCATAAAGAATACATCCTGTATGAATACACCCCTATGATAACATCCTGTATTGGAAATAGCAATTCCCGTCTCTCCCCGCCCCTTGCAAATCCCGGGCAAATAGGATATACTGACCTTGAAATTTAAACAAAGGAGCATGCATTATGGTCGTTTTGAATCATCTGGAGCCCCAGCGTGTCTTTCACTTCTTCGAGGAGCTGTGCGCCATTCCCCACGGTTCCGGCAACACCAAGGCCGTCAGCGACTGGCTGGTGGACTTTGCCAAGGCCCGGGGCCTGCGGTATGTCCAGGATCAGCTGAACAATGTGGTGATCTTCCAGGATGCCGCCCCCGGCTATGAGTCGGCGGAGCCGGTGATCCTCCAGGGTCACATGGACATGGTCTGCGAAAAGGAGCCCGGCTGCACCAAGGACATGGCCGTCGAGGGCCTGGACCTGGTGCTGGAGGGCGACACCGTTTCCGCCAAGGGCACCACCCTGGGCGGCGACGACGGCATCGCCGTAGCCATGGCCCTGGCCATCCTGGACGATACCTCCCTGTCCCACCCGGCCATCGAGGCCATCTTCACCGTGGACGAGGAAACCGGCATGTACGGCGCCGAGGGGCTGGACGTCTCCGTGCTGAAGGGCCGCCGGATGCTGAATATGGACTCCGAGGACGAGGGAGTTTTCACCGTCAGCTGTGCCGGCGGCGCCCGGGCTGACTGCTGCCTGCCCATCCGCCGCCAGCGGTTCGGCGCCCCGGTGCAGGAGATCGCCGTCACCGGCCTGGTGGGCGGTCACTCCGGCGCGGAGATCGACAAGGGCCGCGCCAACAGCAGCATGCTGCTGGGCCGGGTCCTGTGCGCCCTGGAGCAGAAAACGCCCCTGCGGGTGATCTCCGTCAGCGGCGGCCTGAAGGACAACGCCATCCCCACCGCCTCCGTGGCCCTGGTGGCCGCCGACGCCAGCGCCGTCCAGGCCGTCTGCGCCGAAATGGACGCCGCCTTCAAAAAGGAATACCGGGTCAACGACCCCGCCATCACCGTTTCCGCCCGTCCGGCGGAGTCCTCTCTGCTGCCCATGGACGAGGCCTCCAGCCGCAGCGCCGTGTGCCTGCTTGCCTGCCTGCCCAACGGCATTCAGGCCATGAGCGCCGACATGCCCGGCCTGGTCCAGACCTCTCTGAATCTGGGCATCCTCACCACCGGTGACGATGCGGTCCACGCCTCCTTCAGCGTCCGCAGCAGCGTCGCCACCCAGAAGCAGATGCTCATCGACCGCCTCCGCTGCCTGACGGAAAGCCTGGGCGGCTCCGTCAGCACCCACGGCGAATACCCCGGCTGGGAGTTCATGCCCCAGTCCCCCCTGCGGGACCTGATGGTCCAGGTGTTCACCGACCAGTACGGCTACGCACCCAAGGTGGAGGCCATCCATGCCGGTCTGGAGTGCGGTCTGTTCTCCGCCAAGCTGCCGGGTCTGGACTGTGTGTCCTTCGGCCCCGACCTGAAGGAGATCCACACCTTCCGGGAGTCCCTGTCCGTGTCCTCCGTGCAGCGGGTATACGCCATGGTGGTGGAAACGCTGAAGCGCATGCACTGACCCGCCCTTGTCCCGGCCTGTCCCGGCGCTTTACCGGGACAGGAGCGGGACATCCCGCCGTGTATCGGGACAATTTTTACGATATTTGAGGTAATATTATGTTCTCTATCTGGTGGCCCGCATATGTCTTTCCGTGTATCATGGTGCTGTGCGGCCTTGCGGGGCGGCTGCTGCCGGGCCGCAAATACCGCAGCCCCCTGGGTCCGCTGACGAAAGAACGCCAGGAATTTGCCGACCGTCTGCTGCTGAAGCTGCTGTGGCAGTTCGGCCTTGCCTTTGCGGCCCTGTCGTTTATGATCATGCGTTCCGTGCGGCTGATGGGAAGCAGCGGCCAGCAGATCCTGCTGTACATCGCCGTTATTCTGCAAATAATCGGGGCATTTGCCTTGATTTTGCCGGTGGAACGCAATATGAAGGCATATTTTGACGAACAGGAGGACGAATGATGGGCATCACCGAGCTGGCTCCGGCCAAGCTGAACCTGACCCTGGACGTGGGAGCCCGCCGCCCGGACGGGTACCACGACATTACCTCCATCATGCAGAGCGCCGCCCTGTATGACGTTGTGGCGCTGGATTTCTCCGAAGCAGGCGGTATTGCGATAGAATGCCCGGGCACGGATCTGCCCACCGGCCCCGACAACCTGGCCTGGAAAGCGGCGGATGTCTTTTTCCAGGAGACGAATATCCCCCGCACAGGGATTTCTATCCGATTGGAGAAAAAAATCCCCTCCCAGGCCGGTCTTGGCGGCGGCAGCAGCGACGCAGCCGCCGTGCTGCGGGGAATACGTCGTTTATTTCACGCGGATGTGTCCGACAAATCGTTAGAAGCCATGGCCGCCCGGGTGGGCAGCGATGTTCCCTACTGCATCCGGGGCGGTACGGCTCTGGCCCAGGGCCGGGGCGAACGGCTTACCGTTCTTCCGGCACTGCCTATGTGCTGGTTCGTTATCGTGAAGCCCCCGGTGGCCAACTCTACCGCCGCCATGTATCGGAAGCTGGACGAAATTTCCATCTCTGAACGCCCAGATTCCGATAAAATGGTGGACGCACTGAAAAGCGGCGACCTGGCGCAAGTCTGCCGCCTGGTGGGGAATGTATTTGAACAGGCCCTGCCGCCGGACAGTGAGGTTTTCGCCATCCGCCGCCAGCTTTCGGAGCTGGGTGCCGACGCAGCGTGTATGACTGGCTCCGGCTCGGCGGTCATGGGCCTGTTCCGCCAGGAGGAAACCGCCCGTCTGGCGGCCCGGGAGCTGCAAAAGGCCTATCCCCTGACCTTTTTTGCCCCCCGGCTGTAAATCCCGGTATAAAAATAAAAAACGCCGTCTAAACTGTAGGAAACCAAAGAAAAATCTACAGTCTGGACGGTGTTTACTTATGAAAAATGCGAAAAATACAAGACTCCACGTCTGGGAGCTGGCGCTGCTGCTGGCGCTGGCCGCCGCCATTCTGTGGGGCGCGGCGTCCCTGAGCCGCCAGGAGGACCTGGGGCGAAAGGTCATCCGGCTCCATGTGATCGCCAATTCCGACAGCCCGGAGGATCAGGCCCTGAAGCTGCGGGTCCGGGACCGGGTGCTGGCCCGGGCCCAGGAGCTCCTGGAGCAGTCGGCGGACATGGCCCAGGCCCGGGAGGTCCTGACCTCCACCCTGCCGGAGCTGACCCGGGAAGCCCAACAGGTCCTGGCGGCGGCGGGCTGCGGCGACGGCGTCCGGGCCCGGCTGGAGCCGGCGGAATTCCCCACCAAGGACTATGACGGCTTCTCTCTGCCCGCCGGGAAATACCTGGCCCTGCGGGTCATCATCGGGGAGGGCCGGGGACAGAACTGGTGGTGCGTGGTGTTTCCGCCGCTGTGCACCGCCGCCGCCTGCGATTGGCAGGACGCCGGACGGGACGCCGGGCTGGCGGAGGACGACCTGTCCCTGATGGCGGAGGAGGACCAGGGCTATCAGCTCCGGTTCCGGTCCGTGGAGCTGTGGGAAAAGCTGCGCCAATGGCTGGGAAAATAAGCAAAATCCTGAACAAGGCCCGCAGGCAAAAGCCTGCGGGCCTTGTTCGCTTGTCAAAAAAGGCAAGGCTTTTTTGACAAGCTGAAGGTCATTCTGCGAAAATTTCTCCCGCCAGGCTCAGCACGGCCCGGCCACCTACCCGAACGGCGGCGTTTCCGTTCTGCACCGTCAGGCGGCTGCGGATTTCCGAGGGGCGGCGCATATGCTCCCCCTGAAGGAACACGTTTTCCCGGTCCGGCTGCACCAGGCCGCAGCGGTACAGATAATACGTCAGGGCTCCGTTGGAGGTGCCGGTGGCGCACTCCTCCGGAATGTCATACAGCGGGGCGAAATTGCTGCACCAGGCGGTGCAGGTGTCGTCCCCCAGGCAGAACATGTGCACCCCCGTGACCTTCTGCCGCCGGGACAGCTCCGCCACCAGCGTCTCGTTCTGCCGGGCCCGCAGCAGCGTCTCCCGGTCCCGCACCGGCATCATGATATCCGCCAGGCCCGTGGACACGATCTGGGGCGTCAGGTCCCGGGGCCGGTCCGCACCGGTCAGGCCGAAGGCCCGGTACAGGGGTTCCCACTCCACCCGGGTCAGCTCCCCCAGCCACCGGGGCGGGGCCATGTCCATCCACACCACGTCGCCGTCCACGGAGATCTGCAGCTCCCCGGCCTTGGTGCGGGCAATGTGGCGTCCGTCGGACAGCCGCCCCAGCCGCCGCAGCAGGGCAAAGGCGGCAATGGTGGCGTGGCCGCACAGCTCCACCTCTCCTGCCGGGGTGAAATAGCGCAGGTCCACGCTGCCGTCCTCCCGCGGGCGGACGAAGGCCGTCTCCGAATGCTTCATCTCGGCGGCGATCAGGCGCATGGTCTCGTCGCTGACGTCCCCCTCCGGCAGGGCTACCCCTGCCTGGTTGCCGCCAAACAGCTTGGCGGCGAATGCATCCATGACATATATTTTCACGGTAAAAACCTCCCCAAACTCTCTTTTTATTTATTATACTAAACTCTGCGCCGGTTTTCAAGCGTCCCGGGACTTGACTGGCTGGAAAATTTCGGATATAATGGCGGTAGAATTTGCGGTACGCCGCTGAAAGGAAAGGAAAATCATCCAAAATGCTGAACAAGCGCAGTCTGCTCTCCCAGTTCCTCCACTTCTCCGCCGCCACGGTGGCCTCTCTGATGGTGTTCTCCCTGTACTCCATTGTAGACGGCCTGTTCGTGGCCAAGGGCGTGGGCGAATACGCCATGAGCGCTGTCAATCTGGCCGTTCCCTTTATGAATGTCATGTTCTCCATTGCCGTGCTGTTCGCCGTGGGCACCAGCACCATCATCGCCATCTATCTGGGCGAGGGCCGCCGGGAAAACGCCAACCGTCTGTTTTCCCAGAATCTGGCGGTGCTGGTGGTTATCGGCCTGGTGATCACCGGGCTGGTGCTGGTGTTTCTGGAGCCCTTCGCCATGCTGCTGGGCGCCAAGGACGTAACGCTGGAGTACACCAAGGACTATCTGCGGGGACTGGCGCCCTTCGCCGTGTGCTTCATCGTGTCGTACAACATGGAGATCCTGGTGAAAACCGACGGACGGCCTACCCTGGCCATCATCACGGTGATCACCGGGTGCCTGACCAACTGTGTGCTGGACTATGTGGCCATCTTCGTGCTGGACTGGGGCGCCTGGGGCGCGGCCTTTGCCACGGGTCTTTCCCAGCTGCTGACCTGCGTCATGTATCTGACCCACTTTCTGGGAAAGCACACCACCTTCCACCTGGTGCGCTTCCGGCCGGACCGGCATATTTACCGCCGGCTGCTGCCCATCGGCGTGGCCGACGGGGCCACGGAGCTGTGCAACGGCCTGATGATCTTCCTGTTCAACCGCACCATCCTGCGCTGCATCGGCCAGGACGGCCTGGTGAGCTACACCATCATTGCTTACATCAATACACTGATCCTGAACATCATGCTGGGCGTGTCCCAGGGGTCTCAGCCGCTGGTCAGCTATCACTACGGGCAGCGGGACCGGAAGGGCTGCCGCCGCCTGCTGCAATACGGCCTGGTGACGCTGGCGGGTATGACGGCGCTGTGCTTCGGCGCGGTGCAGCTGTTCGCCCCGCAGATCGTCCACATCTTCCTGGGCGACAACAACGCCGCTCTCAACAACGTGTCCGTGGACGCTCTGCGGCGGTACGGCCTGTGCTATCTGCTGGTTGGCTTCAACGTGCTGATGGGCGGATTCCTGACGGCGGTGGAGCAGCCCCGTCCGGCTATCTGCATCTCCACCGGCCGGGGGCTGGTGCTGCAGGCCGGAGCCCTGCTGGCGCTGGCCGCCCTGTGGGGCGGCGAGGCCATCTGGTTTGCACCGGTGATCTCCGAGGCGGTGTGTCTGGTCATGGCGCTGGCGTTCATGGTACGCTTCTGGAAATCCAACCGGACGCTGGCTGCGGCGTGATACAATTTATCAAATGAGCGAGGCCGCCGGGAAAATATCCTCCCGGCGGCCTCTTTTGTTGCATTTGCAGCTGCAAACTGTCTTGTCATACTATATATTGTAGGTGACAGAGGGGTCAATACTCCCATATCTTGTGTCCATTGTACAGAATGGACAAAATATCCCGGGGATTTTCGTCAGGCATTTTCCCCATATTTAGGGCTTTGGGCTTGCATCAGCACAGGATATGGTATATGATTAAGAGGCTGATTGACCGCTGCCCATTGAGGCAGCTTTTCCTGTGGAGAGAGAAAAATCTGAGGAGAGGGAGGACGTTACACATGAAGATCATCAAGCGCAACGGAGCGGAGGTTGCTTTTGACATTCAGAAGATCGAGCGGGCCATCACCAAGGCCAACAACTCTGTGGCCGAGGCGGACCGCATGACTCCCGTGCAGATCGGGCGCATCGCCGAGTCCGTGGAGCTGCAGTGCCAGAAGATGAACCGCGCTCCCACGGTGGAGGAGATCCAGGATATGGTGGAGCACCACATCATGGCCCATGGGGCCTTTGAGGTGGCCAAGCACTACATCACCTACCGCTATACCCGGTCCCTGGTGCGCAGGGCCAACACCACCGACGACAAGATCCTCTCCCTCATCGAGTGCAACAATGAGGAGGCCAAGCAGGAGAACTCCAATAAGAATCCCGTGGTGAACTCCACCCAGCGGGATTATATGGCCGGCGAGGTGTCCCGGGATATCACCAACCGTCTGCTGCTGCCCCAGGATATTGTGGAGGCCCATGAGGAGGGCATCATCCATTTCCACGACACCGACTATTTCGCCCAGCATATGCACAACTGCGACCTGGTGAACCTGGAGGACATGCTGCAAAACGGCACCGTTATCACCGGCACCATGATCGAAAAGCCCCATTCCTTCGCCACCGCCTGCAACATCGCCACCCAGATCGTGGCCCAGGTGGCCTCCAACCAATACGGCGGCCAGTCCATCAGTCTGACCCACCTGGCCCCCTTTGTGGAGGTCAGCCGCCAGAAGATCCGCCGCATCGTCCTGGCGGAGATGGCATCCATCGGCGTGGATCCCGGCGAGGAGAAAATCCATGAACTGGTGGAGGCCCGTCTGCGGGAGGAGATCCGCCGGGGCGTGCAGACCATCCAGTATCAGGTAGTGACCCTGCTGACCACCAACGGACAGGCCCCCTTCATCACCGTGTTCATGTACCTGAACGAGGCCCGGGACGAGCGGGAGAAGAAGGACCTGGCCATGATCATCGAGGAGATGCTCCTTCAGCGCTATCAGGGCGTGAAGAATGAGCAGGGCGTGTGGGTGACCCCCGCCTTCCCCAAGCTGATCTATACCCTGGAGGAGGACAACATCCATGAGGACTCCCCCTATTGGTACCTGACGGAGCTGGCCGCCAAATGCACCGCCCGCCGCATGGTGCCGGACTATATCTCCGAAAAGAAGATGAAGGAGCTCAAGGGCGACGTGTACACCTGCATGGGGTGCCGCTCCTTCCTGACCCCGGACCGTTTTACCGACGCCGGGATCGGCAACGTTGCCAACGCCGGGAATTACGAGCCCGGCAAGCACAAATACTATGGCCGGTTCAATCAGGGCGTGGTCACCATCAATCTGCCGGACGTGGCCCTGTCCTCCGGCGGAAATATGGACAGGTTCTGGCAGATCTTCGAGGAGCGGCTGGAGCTGTGCCACCGGGCGCTGCGGTGCCGCCACGAGCGTCTGCTGGGCACCACGTCGGACGCCGCCCCCATCCTGTGGCAGTATGGCGCCCTGGCCCGGCTGAAAAAGGGCGAAACCATCGACAAGCTGCTGTATAACGGCTATTCCACCATCTCCCTGGGCTATGCGGGCCTGTATGAGTGCGTGAAATACATGACCGGCAAGAGCCACACGGACCCCGCCGCCACCCCCTTCGCCCTGGACATCATGCAGAAGATGAACGACAAGTGCAAGGAGTGGAAAACCGCCGAAAACATCGACTACTCCCTGTACGGCACGCCTCTGGAGTCCACCACCTATAAGTTTGCCAAGTGCCTGCAAAAGCGCTTCGGTGTCATCAAGGGCATCACCGACAAGGGCTATATCACCAACAGCTATCATGTCAATGTCACCGAGGAGATCGACGCCTTCACCAAGCTGGAGTTTGAGGCCCAGTTCCAGCACCTGTCCCCCGGCGGCGCCATCAGCTATGTGGAGGTGCCGGACATGCAGAACAACATCCCCGCGGTGCTGGAGGTCATGAAGTTCATTTATGACCACATCATCTACGCCGAGCTGAACACCAAAAGCGACTATTGCCAGGTCTGCGGCTGGGACGGCGAGATCCAGATCGTGGAGGAGGACGGCAAGCTCATCTGGAAGTGTCCCCAGTGCGGCAATACCGACCAGGACAAGATGAACGTGGCCCGCCGCACCTGCGGCTATATCGGGACCCAGTTCTGGAATCAGGGCCGGACCCAGGAGATCAAGGACCGGGTGCTGCACCTGTAAGAGGTTCCCGCTCCGGTCGCTGTTTGGTAGTATATATTACCCAAAAGGAGCAATATCGTGTACTATGGCAACCTGAAAAAATGTGATATTGCCAACGGCATCGGGGTACGGGTGACGCTGTTTGTGTCCGGCTGCACCAACCACTGCCCGGACTGCTTCCAGCCCCAGACCTGGGACTTCCACTTCGGCAGGCCCTTCACCGCCGACACGGAGCGGGAGATTTTCGCCGAGCTGGACAAGTCCTATGTGGACGGACTGACGGTGCTGGGGGGCGAGCCCTTCGAGCCGGAAAACCAGAGGGACCTGCTGCCCTTTCTGCGGGAGGTCCGGCGGCGGTACCCGGGAAAGACCATCTGGTGCTTCACCGGCTTCCGGCTGGAGGACGAGCTGCTGCGGGAGGGGTCCCATCCCCGGTGTGCCGTGACGGACGACCTGCTCTCCTGCATCGACGTGCTGGTGGACGGACGGTTCGTGGCGGCGGAAAAGGACATCAGTTTGCAATTCCGGGGCAGCCGAAACCAGCGGGTGCTGGACCTGCCGAAAACCCTGGCCGCCGGGCAGCCGGTGATCTGGGAAAAACTGAAAAAATGACAAGAGCATGCCCTGGGCGTTGTGCCCAGGGCATGTTTCAGCTTGTCAAAAAAATTTTTGACAAGCTGAAAAGCATTTTCAAAACTTTCATAAAAGTTCTGAAAATGCGATGATTGAAAACGAAAGACACCCCTGATGGGTTTCTTTCGTAACTATCTTCCTTTCCGAAGGCGGGGGGAATCCTACTTTTTTGACAGACTGGCATGCCCTGGGCGTTGTGCCCAGGGCATGTTTTATTATGGGGACGTTACAGCTTTTCGGCCAGGCGTTCCAGCGCCTCGGTCATGGCCTCCTCGAAGGAGGGGTGGGGACGCATAACGGCCAGCAGCTGGCGCACCGTCAGACCGTTGACCAGGGCGGCGCTGAGCTGGCTGATGATATCGCTGGCGTGCTGGCACATCAGCTGCGCGCCGATGAGTCGTCCGGTATCCCGGTCGGCCACCAGCTTCATGAAGCAGCGGCCCGGGTCCTCAATGACCGTGCGGGCATTGCCGAACATGGTGCACTTGCCGGACACGGCGTTGATGCCCTGCTCCTTGGCCTCGGCCTCGGTGAGGCCCACCACGGCGATCTCGGGGCTGCTGTAAATGCAGCTGGGCACCACGTTCAGATCCGTGGCGGAGGCCGCGCCGCACAGGCGGTCCACGCAGGCAATGCCCTGGGCGGCGGCCACATGGGCCAGCTGGATCACGGCGGACACGTCGCCGATGGCGTATACGCCGGGGATGCTGGTCTGGAAATCCTCGTCCACCCGGAGGCTGCGGCCCCGGGTCTCAGGCGTCAGGTCCGGGGCAAACAGCCCGTCCCAGCAGGGACGGCGGCCAATGGCGCACAGGACCTTTTCGCCGGAGACGGCCTTTTCCTTGCCCTTCTGGTCAATATGGACGGTCAGGCCCTGGGGAGCCTGCTCCACGCTTTGGACCATGGCGGAGGTCAGCACCTCCACCCCCTGCTTTTTCAGGATCTGGCCCAGATTCTGGCCCAGCTCCCGGTCCATGGTGGGCAGCAGCCGGTCCATGCCCTCGATGAGGGTGACCCGGCAGCCCAGGTTGGCGTAAAACGTGGCAAACTCCACGCCGATGACGCCGCCGCCCATGATGACCAGGGACTCATACAGGGTGTCGCTGCCCTCCAGCAGCTGGTCGGAGGTCATGACCCCCGGCAGGTCCAGCCCCGGAATCGGCGGGCGCACCGGCACGGAGCCGGTGGCGATCAAGAGGCGGTCGGCGGTGTAGGCAGTCTCCCCTGCCGGGCCGGTGACGGTGACCCGGCCCGGAGCGTCGATGCGGGCGGTCCCCTCCAGCAGGTCCACCCTGGCCCCCTTCAGCAGGGCGTGGATACCCCCCCGGAGCTTTTCGGAGACGCCGCGCTTATAGGCGAACATCTCCGCCAGGTCAAAGGTGATGTCTCCGGCGTGGACCCCGGCAGGAGCTCCGTCCACGGCGTCCCGGTACACCTGGGAGGCATGGAGCAGGGTCTTGGTGGGGATGCAGCCCCGGTTCAGGCAGGTGCCGCCCACCTCCCGGCGTTCCACCACGGCGGTGTGCAGGCCGCGCTTGGCCGCCTGCAGGGCGGCGGTGTAGCCCCCGGGCCCCGCGCCGATGACAATGAGCTGATAATCGGACATTGGTCCATCCTCCGTTATTCGTTATAGGTTTTGGCTGCGGATCAGGCCGCAGAGATCCCCGGCCACGTCCGCTGGCAGGCCCGCAGACTCCGCCGCGCCGCACAACGCCGCGCCGGAGAAGGCGCAGCCCTCCAGCTTCCGGGTCAGAACGTCGAACAGGTGGGCATCCATGGCGTCGGTATACACCGCCGCCTGGCGGCAAATGCCCTGCTCCACCCGCAGCCGGATGCTGACCTCGCCCCAGGGGAACTTTTCGGTGCAGGAAAAATCAAAGGGGAAGGTAGCCCCGTATACCCAGTCGCGGCTGCTGAACTGCCTGTACAGCGTCTCCAGGGCCTCTTGGTCAAAATCCTTCTCCTCCAGGGGCTGGGCCGTCAGGCCGTATACCTGCTGGAAGGCCCGGTTCATGGCGTCGGTCATGCCCGCCACCGTCAGACCGGGGCACAGCTCCCGCAGATTCACCACCCGGGACGCCACGGACGCCACGCCCTTGCTGGCGATCTTGGCCGGGGACGGGCTGAGATAGCGGCCCATTTTGGTCATGTCCGCGTCGATGAGCAGGGTGCCGTTGTGGAAGGAGCGGCCGCCATGATTGTAGAAGGAGTTGCCGGAGAATTTCCGGCCCTGGGCCAGCAGGTCGTTGCGGCCGGACAGCTCCGCCTGGATGCCCAGCAGACGGCAGGCCTCCAGGATCACCCGCTGCTGGCGGGGCAGGTCATAATTCTCGGTGGACACGGAGAAGGTGAAGTTCAGATTCCCCATGTCGTGGAACACTGCACCGCCGCCGGACAGACGGCGGGCCAGGGTGCCTCCCTCCTGCTCCAGCAGGCCGGTGCGGCACTCCTGCCAGGCGTTCTGGTTGCGGCCGATGACCACGGTGTTCTGGTTCTGCCACAGGTAGAGGATGCAGGCGTCGTCCGCCACATGCTCCGTCAGGTATTGCTCCAGGGCCAGGTTGCGATAGGGATCGGTTCCGTTGCCGGAATAGGTATACAGGTGCTTGATCATGGTTTCCTCCAACGCAGAATCGGGTGCCGGGCGGCCTTTACCTCGTCGGGACGGCCGATGGGCATATGGTGGGGTGCATCGTGCATGGCTTCGGGGTCATCGTAGGCCCGCTGGTACAGCATCCGCAGCACCTCCGCCGCCTGGTCCAGGACCTCGGGTCCCTCGGTCTCCGTGGGCTCCAGCATCAGGGCCTCATGGACGATCAGGGGGAAGTACATGGTGGGCGGATGAATGCCCTCGTCAATCAGGGACTTGGCCACATCCAGGGCGGAGACGCCGGTCTCCTTCTTCAGGCCGCTGAGATCCAGCACGAACTCGTGCATACAGATGCGGTCATAGGCGGGGGTATAGGTGCCCCGGAGCCGGGCCTGGAGATAGTTGGCGTTGAGCACGGCGTTCTGCGCCGCCTCGGGGATGCCCTGGCGGCCCAGGGTCAGCAGGTACGTCAGCGCCCGGACCACCACCAGGAAGTTGCCCATGAAGCTGCGGACCTGGATATGCCCTTCCTCATCCGCCAGGGCGGAATGGGGCAGATAGGGGAGCAGGAAGTCCTTGCAGCCCACGGCGCCTGCGCCGGGACCGCCGCCGCCATGAGGCGTGGCGAAGGTCTTGTGCAGGTTCATGTGGATGCAGTCAAAGCCCATGTCGCCGGGGCGGACGATGCCCATAACGGCGTTGAGGTTGGCCCCGTCGTAGTAGCACAGGCCGCCGGCCTCATGGACCAGACGCGTGATCTCCAGAATGTTTTTGTCGAAGATGCCCACGGTGTTGGGGTTTGTCAGCATCAGGCCGGCGGTATCGTCCCCCAGGGCAGAGCGCAGGCTGTCCAGGTCCACGCAGCCGTCGGGGCCGGAGGCGATGTTCACCACCTCATAGCCGCACATAGCCGCCGTGGCGGGGTTGGTGCCATGGGCCGAGTCGGGCACGATGATCTTGGTGCGCTTGTGGTCGCCCCGGGCATCGTGGTACTGCTTGATCAGCAGGACGCCGGTGAACTCGCCGTGGGCTCCGGCGGCAGGCTGGAAGGTCATGCCGTCCATGCCGGTGATCTCGCAGAGATATTCCCGGGCGGTGTCCAGCACATGGCGCATACCGGCCAGGGACTCCCGGGGGGCCAGGGGGTGGCAGCCGGTGAACCCCGGCAGGGCTGCCATCTCCTCGTCGATGCGGGGGTTATACTTCATGGTGCAGGAGCCCAGGGGGTAGAAGCCGCAGTTGACGCCGTGGACCTGGTGGCACAGCTCCGTATAGTGGCGGGAGATGTCGGTCTCGCTGAGCTGAGGCAGGTCGGGCTTCGTCTCCCGGCGCAGGGACTCCGGCAGGGAGACGGCGTCCACATCGCAGGGGGGCAGGATGGTGCACCGGCGGCCGGGCACGCTCTTTTCAAAAATCAGCTTCATTTGTCCAGCACCTCCTTGACGATGGATACGGCTTCGTCCAGCTCCCGGCGGCTGACCTTCTCCGTGGCGCACCACAGGACCCGGTCGTCGCCCAGAGGCAGACCGCCCAGGATGCCCCGGCGGTCCAGGGCCTCCAGCAGCTCCTGGCTGCGGGGCATTTTCAGGACAAACTCGTGGAAATACGCACCGCCGTATACCGGCTCCACCCCGGGCAGGGCGCACAGGGCCTTTTCCAGATAATGAGCCTTGGCCATGGACTGCTCCGCCGCCTGTGCCATGCCGTCGGGGCCCATGGTGGCCATGTACAGCCCGGCGGTCAGGGCGCACAGCGCCTCGTTGGAGCAGATGTTGCTGCTGGCCTTCTCCCGGCGGATGTGCTGCTCCCGGGCCTGGAGACTCAGGACGTAGGCCCGGCGGCCCTGGTCGTCGGTGGTCTCGCCCACGATGCGGCCGGGGAGCTTGCGCATGAGCTTATCGGTGGCGGCCATATAGCCCAGATACGGGCCGCCGCAGCCCAAGGGCAGACCCAAGGGCTGCCCCTCGCCCACGGCGATGTCCGCGCCGCAGTCCCGGGGCGTTTTCATAACGGCCAGGGCAATGGGGTTGCAGCCCATGATGTACCTGGCCCCGGCCTGGTGGACGGCCTGGCCCAGGGCCTCGGCGTCCTCGAACAGGCCGAAGAAGTTGGGCTGCTGGACGTAGAAGGAGGCAACCTCCTCATCCAGCATGGAGGTCAGGGCCTCCAGGTCGGTTTTGCCGTCCCTCGCCGGCACCACGCGCAGCTCGTCGCCGGTGCCGTAGCAATAGGTGCGGACGGTGTTGATGGTGTCGGGGTGGGCCGCGCCGGAAATGAGGGTCACCCGGCGCTTGCGCTCGCGGCACATGGCCGCCGCCTCGGCGGCGGCAGTGGCCCCATCGTACACAGAGGCGTTGGACACGTCCATGCCGGTGAGCTCACAGATCATGGTCTGATACTCGAAGATGGATTGCAGCAGGCCCTGGCTCATTTCCGCCTGATAGGGGGTATAGGCCGTGAGGAACTCCTCCTTGGCGGGGATGTACTTGACGATGGAGGGAATGTAGTGGTCATAGGCCCCCGCGCCCCGCAGAATGGTGGCGTAGGTGCGGTTTTCGGCGGCCATGGCGGACACCGCCCGGGCGGCCTCCAGCTCGCTCATGCCGTTGGGGATGTTCAGGGGCTTCCGCAGGAGCATCTGCTCCGGCACATCCCGGTACAGATCCATGATGTTTTCCAGCCCCACGGCCCGGAGCATCTGCTCCCGCTGGGCCTGGGTGGAGGGGACATAGCTGCCCATGCTCAGCCCTCCTCGGCGCAGAATGCCTCGTAGGCGGCGGCGTCCAGCAGCTCCTCGGTGTCGGTGATGTTCTCCACCTTGATGAGCCACGCGTCATAGGGCTCCTTGTTCAGCAGCTCGGGCTGGTCCAGCAGCTCCTCGTTGACGGCGCAGACGGCACCGGTGACGGGGCACACCAGGTCGGACACGGCCTTGACGGACTCCACATCGCCGAAGGCCTCGCCGCAGGTGACGTCGTCGCCCTCGCCGGGCAGGTTCACGAACACCACATCGCCCAGGGCGTCCTGTGCAAAGTCGGAAATGCCGATGACGGCCACGCCGTCCTCCATCTTCACCCACTCGTGGGACTTGGAATACTTCAGATCAGTCGGATACAGCATGATGATTTACCTCCAAATTTAATATGTTTTGTTGTTTGTTCAAATGTCCAGCTTGCCGGCCAGCTGCTCCAGCGCGTCGTTGATGGCGGCGTCGTCGAAGCAGTAGCGCATTTCGGTGTGACGGGCCCGGAGCCGCTCCACATCGGCCTTGATCTCGCGGCCCCGGAGGATGCAGTCGGCCATCAGGGAGGCCAGCTGGTCGAAGTCCTTCTCCTCGAAGCCGAAGCGGGTCATCTCGCTGACGCCCATGCGCAGTGCGCCGGAGGCGGTGAAGCCCTCCTCATCGGGGGTGGCCTGATAGTTGACGATGACGTTGTTCTGCTCCAGCCGCTCGGCGATCTCGGCGCCCTCGCCGTAGCCCACGGAGACGATGACCTGGTGGGTCTCGGTGTAGTCGATGGCGGGATCGCCCACCACGTCCAGGCCATAGCTCCTGAGGCTGCGGGCGAAGGACTTGGCGTTGCGGATAATGGCGCTCTGATACGCGTCGCGGAACTGGTTCATCTCATAGGCGGCCATCAGCATACCCAGCTGGGTGCCCAGATGATGGTTGGATACGCTGCCGGGGAAGGTGCGGCTCTCGATGGTCTTCCACAGGCCGTATTTCAGGTCCTCCTCCTTATAGTTGACGCCGATGACGCCGCGCTGGGGGCCGAAGAAGGTCTTGTGGGTGGAGCCGGTGACGATCTCCGCGCCCTCCTGGAAGGGGTTCTGGAAGTGATCGCCGATAAGGCCCAGCACATGGGCCATGTCGTACATAATGGTGGTGGGGATCCTCTGCTCGTCCACAAACTGCCGGATCTGGGCCACTGGCTCCTTGTGCAGGACCATGGACTTGCCGAAGATGATCAGCTCCGGACGATAGCGGTCGATGAGCTTCTTGGTCTCCTCCACGTCCATCTTATAGGGGTTGTCCCGGCAGACGGGGAAGTTTACCACGGCGGGCTTTTCGGTGACGGGGTCCACGGCGATATAGTCGTGGAGGGCGCCCATGGGCTGGGCAGACAGGTGACCGCCCTTGATGATGTGGTTGTTCATGACGTAGCCCAGGCGCTTGGCCTCGTTCTTGCGGTCGAAGCGGTTTTTCCAGTCCATCAGGGCGGAGAACACCGCCATGTTGGACATCTGGCCGCTGAGGGTGCGGGTCTCCACCTCGGTGCAGCCGAAGTAGGCGCGCATTTCCTCGGTGAGCATACGCTCCACCTGGTCGATGAACTTGGTGCCCTGGTAATAGAACACCTCCTTCTCATAAAAGGCCAGGATCTTCTTGTGCTCGGCATAGCGGCAGGCCGGGTCGCTGCCGGACAGCAGGCGCACGGCCCGGCTGGGGGTATTCTCGGAGGGAATCAGGTTCACGCACTGCTCCTGACGCCAGACGTGGTTCTCGATGGCCTTGTGCAGCAGGGTCAGGGCCTTGCCGGTGCGGTCGCCGCCGGCCACGGTGCGGACCTCCTCCTGCTCGCCGTACAGCAGGGGACGGGCGAAGGGAGGCGCGCCCACGCTCATGTGGCGGGCGGGGATCACGGCCTTCAGGCGCTTGCCGCGGATATCCACCTCCACGGTGTCGTCCACCAGGACGTCGCTGTCGATATAGCACAGGCCGATGGCACGCTTGCCGCTGGCCTCCAGGATCACGGTGGACAGGCCCTCACCCTGGGTCTTGAAATAGGGCACCATGGTGCCGCTGGTGACCCAACCCACCAGCTTATCGCCCTTGTAGATCTCCATTCCGGCCCGCATGACGCCGCGGTCCAGCAGGGCGATGGGGGCGATCCTCCGGGGCAGG
>ENA-OQCL01000039-OQCL01000039.1-human-gut-metagenome-genome-assembly--contig:-NODE-39-length-66662-cov-14.639182_pt1 | contig 66662 bp, 63 predicted proteins | sample MGYA00242502_ERZ504586 | MGnify/ENA primary metagenome ERZ504586 (study PRJEB26092, sample SAMD00036316) | human gut metagenome | host: Homo sapiens | study: EMG produced TPA metagenomics assembly of... | reverse complement strand
TTCATGGACTACAAGGTAATCTATGATGACAACTGGCTTCGGTTCCGATCGCCGCCTCCCGTTCTTCTGCTTCAGGCAAGGGCGACCGTCAGATGTATGTTACCTACAACTTCGATGAGGCTGATAAGACCTACTACGGCGAGAACGTTAACAACCAGTCGCTCAACGAGGCCATTAATATCGACACCCTCATCACCAGCAAGTCCATTTTCAAGATCATCAACAGAGCAGAAGACGGTTCTTCCTTCACCTTCTACGGTGCAAACAGACCCACCGGTACCCTCAAGTTCAACAAGATCGTCCCGGATTACAAGGCTTATAAGGCAAGCAACGTCCTTGCCGACCGCATTGCAAACAGGCAGAGTGAGCTTGCCTCGATAACCAAGACAGATGGCAAGAATGAGGACAAGGATCTTTACTTCAAGGGTTGGTCTTTCTACACCTCTTATGGCTACGGTCCTGAGATCGTCACCCTGAACAACAAGGATGAGCTTCAGTCCATCAATATTGGTGCTGCGAGCTCCGGCTCCTCGCTCGACTATCGCGGAACCTTCACCGCTGATCTGAGCAAGATCATCAACCAGAACGTCAACGCTCAGCCCTGCCCGTCCATGACGGCTACATGGTACACCAAGGAAGAGCTCGCCGAGGCCCGCAAGAAGGTCTCCAACGTCATGTTCCAGACCGTTCAGCGTCAGAATGATGACGGCACCACCACGAACCTTCTTCGTGCGGTTGCTCTCGCCGGTTCGCAGTACCTCGACTTCGACGAGGTCGGCTTCGTTATCTCGACAACCAACGCAACTCCCACCATCGAGGGCGGTTACGATTACGTTGTCAAGAGCAGGGTCTATGAGAAGCTCGGCGTCAACAGGACTGCCGGCGCTGAGAAGACCTACTACGATGTTGATAAGCTCCTCGGCGGCACATGGTCCGGCCAGACGAGCGTCAAGATTGAAGACAAGGCTTGGACATTCACCAAGGGCAGCGAGTTTGCAGCTAATGTTACTACGGGCGCTACAGGCAAGGCAGGCTACAAGGATGCGGGTCTGTTCTACACTAACATCGTTATCACCGATGCTAACAAGGACACTGTTTACTTCGTAACTCCTTATGCCAAGATGGGCAACACCTACTTCTACGGTGAATCCCGTGCCGCTTGCTATACAGATGCTCCCACCGCTTGATGAAACCTGAGATTCTATAGGAGATGTGCACTATGAAAAATTATGAAAAGCCTATCGCAGAAGTTCTCCTGTTTCGTCTTGCAGAAGTCAGAATGGTTCCGCGTGTAAGCATCGGCGAAGGTACCGATGACAACTACGGCAAGAGAAACGGCGGAGACATGAACGGCGACCAGGTATAAGGTGAATAACCTTTAAGCCTTCTATGAAAGGAGAAGAGTTCGCTATGAAAAAAACACTCAAAGCTGTTATAGCTATGATACTTGTTCTGGCGCTCGGATTTGCTGTTGCTGCGCCTGTCTTTGCAGCTTCCGCTTCGACCGTTGCCCAGTCGGCAAGCATTAAGGACTTCTTCAAGAAGATTGGAGATTCCATAAAGAAGATCATCGATAAGATCTTTAACAGACCCACTCCGGATCCCGAGCCCACCAACCCCGATGTCCCCACGACTTCGGCTCAGGCTCCCGAAGCTGAGAGCGTTCCGATCGACAAGACCCAGGATAAGGGCAACACCATCGGCAAGAACGACTCTTATGCAAGCCCGCTGTGGTAAAAAGAATTGAGCAATTTTAGTATAAAAATTGCAGATTTACCGGTAGGTATCTCCTGCACGCACCCTCACCTTTCGGATGTGTGCAGTGAGTACCTCACCGATGAGGCTCCGCTGTTTTCAGTTGGGGCCGATGAAGAACACAAAGAGGAGCTCAGAAAGTTTTTTCTGGGCTCTTCTCAAGTGCTTTCTGATGCTTTTTTGGAGAGCGTCGCGGTTCAGGAAAAAGTCTGCGCCGCCGTCCTCGATTATGATGCCGCCGTCTTTCATGCTGCCCTTATTTCATTTGACGGGCAGGGCATAGCTTTTGCCGCGCCGAGCGGTACCGGCAAGACGACGCACATAAAACTCTGGCAGAGACTCTACGGCGACCGCGTTGAGATAATCAACGGCGACAAGCCGCTTTTCACTCTGCGCTCCGGTCGCTTCTTCGCGTCCGGTATGCCCTGGTGCGGAAAAGAAAACTGGGGCTGCAACAAAACCGTTCCGCTCAAGGCGATCTGCTTCATCGACCGCGCGGAACACAATTCGATTTCACCACTCGAGGACAATCGGGAGATAATGAGCCGCCTGTTTTTGCAGCTCGTCATGCCCGAGGAACACCGCCTCATGGTGAAATATCTTGACTTTGCAAATAAGCTGATAAATACCGTTTCTTTCTATCTTCTGCGCTGCAACATGGATTTATCTGCCGCGCAGACCGCGCACGACGGTATTTTCGGCATAGAATAAAGAGGTTGCTATGAAAGTTAAAGACGGTTTCTATCTGACCGCTATCGGCACTGATTTTGTGATAATTGCCAGCACTCCCGAGACAAAGAAGGAGTTTGACGGCATGCTTCGCCTGAACGAGACGGGCGCTTTCCTCTGGAAGAAGCTCACCGACGGCGCGAGCGAGACGGAACTTGCCGATGCGCTTGCCGCCGAATACGGTGTTTCACGCGAGGTATCCGAAAAAGACACCGCCGATTTTCTTGACGTTATCCGTTCTGCCGGATTCATCGAGGAATAATATGGACGCTTCGATGTCTTATGAGACGCTTATAGCCGTTGTGGGCAGCGTCGTTATTGAGCCGCGCGGTGTCAGTATGCTCCCTTTTCTCAAGGAGGGCAGAGATTCGGTGCGCCTTGTTAGTCCGACCGCCGCGCCGCAAAAATATGATATTGTGCTCTATCGCGTGCGTGATGAATATGTGCTCCATCGAATTATCGGCTTTGACGGCGATAATTATATAATCTGCGGCGACAACTGCCGCGGCTGGGAGCGCGGACACGGGCGAGGGGATATAATAGCGGTCGTCGATGAGATATACAGAAACGGCAAGCCCGAGAAACCGCACTGTCTCAAAAATCGAATCTACGAGCGCCTCTGGTGCTCTTCGCTGCTCAAAAGAATAATAATGAAGCTGAAAGCTCAAAAATAAAATGCCGGAATTTGAAAAAAATCCGGCATTTTTTATTTTTAATTCTACTATAGAGAGATTTTTTTGTATATTTTCTATATAATATAGTTTGTATTGTAATAATGTGCACAATATAGGAGGTAAAATAATGAAAAAAGTATTGAAATCAGCAGCCGCACTTCTGTTGGTTCTGACTCTTGCTTTTTCGGCGTTCGCCATAGGCGGCGTTTTCGCCGAAGAAACAGAGCCTCTGAGCAGCTTTGCCGTCTCTGCGAAAGGCAGCGGAGCTGATTCGGCCGCACTCGGTACCGTCTCATGGTGGAAGAGCGATGTTGACGGCAAGTACTATATGTTTATGCCGTCAAAATCGGATCTGTCCTCTATAACGGTCTGGTTCACTGCGTCCGATGATGTTATGTGCGGCGATGTCAAGCTCGAAAACGGCGCGGCGACAACCGCTTTCGCAAAAGGCGGCGAGTTCGTTCTTTCCGTCGGCGACAAGGACTACACCGTAGTTTTTCTCACTTCGAGCAAGCTCCCGACAATGTTCATCAACACTCCCGAGGGCGGTCTCGACAGGATTCACGCCGACAAGGAGTACAAAGAAAAGGGCTGCACAATGCTCGCCATCAACTCAAAGGGCAAGGTCGATTATAACGCCGAGCTCGCTTCGATGAAGGGCAGAGGCAACTCGACCTGGGGCTATCCCAAAAAGCCCTACAACATCAAGCTCGATTCAAAGGCGAAGCTTTTCGGTATGGAAAAAGCGAAGAGCTGGTGCCTCATCGCGAACTACGAGGATCTCAGCCTCCTGCGCGATCAGATAGTCTATAATCTCGGCGCGGATATCGGCATGACCGAGTCGCCCGATTGCAGAAGCATCGACCTCTATGTCAACGGCGAATATAAGGGCGTTTATCTCATCACCGAGAAGGTCGAGATAAACAAGAACCGCGTCGACATAACCGACCTTGAGGGTGACACCGAGGATCTGAATCCCGATCTCGACTTCTCGACCCTCGCTCCCCAGGGCATCGGCGGTCAGTTCTGCGGCTATATCGAAAACAGCCAGCGCTGGTATGATATCCCCAACGAGCCCGAGAACATAACCGGCGGCTACCTGCTTGAGCTTGAGGTCACCGATCGCTATCCCAACGAGGCGAGCGGATTTGTTACCAAGAACACTCAGACGGTAGTTATGAAGTCCCCCGAATTTGCCTCCGAGGCGCAGATAAAGTATATCAGCGGCTACTGGCAGGAGATGGAGGACGCGCTCTACAGCGAGACCGGCTACAATGATCTCGACAAGCACTATACAGATTATATCGACATAGTCTCCTGGGCGAAGCAGTATCTCATTCAGGAGTGGACAAGCAACTGGGATGCAGGTCTTACCAGCAACTACTTCTATAAGGATGTTGACGGCAAGCTCTTCGCAGGTCCTGTCTGGGATTTCGACACCGCGCTCGGCAACTACGAGGGCAGAGACGGCACGAACCTGAAGGATCCGACAAATCTTCACGCCAAGAGCAGAAACCTCAGATACAATTCGCTCATGGGCAGCGACAATATAAAGGCTACCCCCAATATCTACGCGCTTTGCTACAGACACGCCGACTTTGCTCAGACTGTTGAAGAGCAGATGAAGACTGTCTTTGCGCCTGCCGCGAAGAAGATGGCTGAAAAGAAATACCAGACCTACATTGACGAAGTCAAGGATGCGGCAGTCATGAATGCTATCAGATGGAACTATTACGGCACCACCGATACGGCGGCTATCGCGCAGAATTACAGCAACGAAGTCAACTATATCCGCGACTTCATGACTGCGCGCACCGAGTTCCTCTCCGGCGCACTCACGCTCAAGAACGAGGGCTTCACAATTGCTCATATCCCGTCGCAGAAGCGCACCGGATCCGAGATAACCCCCGAAGTCACCGTCAAGTGCCTCGACAGAGTCCTGACCGAGGGCGTTGATTACACTGTTGCCTATTCAGACAACGTCGCTAAGGGTACCGCTACAGTTACCGTCACCGGCATCGGCGACTATGAGGGTGTGACTGCGACTACGACCTTCAAGATAATCAACATCTCCGATCCGCTTGACTGGACAGGCGGCTCGGGAGAAGAAAGAGCAAAAGAAAATCTCAAAAAGATGGGGGCAGACTTTGTTGACGTTGTTGAGCTGATACTTTACTATATCGTCAAGCCCTTCCAGAAATAACAACAAAAATGATCCGCTGTGATTTCTCACAGCGGATCTTCCTTTATAAGAACAGCGTGCAGCCAGATTGGCGGAAGTGCTCTATCATCTCGTGCGCTCTTTCAACGCTTATTCCAAAATAGTCACACAGGCACTCGATGCACATGCATTCCTTTGCGCCGCGGTTGACCATCTTGCGGTGGAACCCGATGTCGTCATTGGTCAGCAGCTTTGAACATTTGATGCAGTATGTCATTTCTTCAGCTTGCAGATGAAGCAGGCGCAGTCATGAGCCTCAAGATGCATCTGCATGAACTCCTTCTTGACTCCGATGCACTCGCCCGTGAACGCGTCGGTCATCTCAAGTCCGTAGCCGGAGGCGGCAGATATGCCTATGTTCTCAAAATAGAACGGAACGCCGCACTTGCTCCCGCTGAAGTTGACGAAAAGAATGGCGATTTCATTGTTTGAAAGGAGCTTTGCAAAGACTATCTTGTCGTTCCAGCTCTTGGTTGCGACGAATGCCGGACGGGACTCCTCATCCTGATTGATTCTGATGAGTCTTTCATTCTTGACGAGGTCAAGGCAGAAGTCGTTCATGCATCTCAGGTCGCCGCCGAGCATCAGCGGGGACGAGAACATGCACCAGAGCGCGAACTGAGTCTTATAGTCAACGTCAGAGCAGCCGACCGAGCCGACATTGCCCTTGCCGTACATGCCGACGGTGAGCATATCGATGTCGTTGAAGCAGCCGGGCGCGGAATAGGCGAGGTTGTCGATCTGGCTGAGCGCGATATCGGCAAACGAACGGAAGCTGTCGTTTATGTCGCCGGTAGAGCGATACATGTGCGCGCCCGCCGAGCGAATCCAGCGGCTGACTTCGTCGTTGCCCCAGTTGCAGGCGGAGAAGAGAATCTCACGTCCGCAGGCTCTGAGAGCCATGCCCATTTTTCTGTAGAGCAGGGGACCGTTTGCGCTGTCCGGCTTGTAGCAGAAGTCATATTTCAGGAAGTCTACGCCGTATTCGGCAAAGGTCTCGGCGTCGAGATATTCATGGTCAAAGCTGCCCGGATAGTCGGCGCAGGTGCGTGTTCCGGCGCAGGAATACATGCCGAATTTGAGCCCCTTGCTGTGGACATAGTCGCTGACTGCCTTCATCCCGTTGGGGAACTTCTCCTCGTCGGGGACTATCTTTCCCGTCTGCGGGTCGCGCTCGCGCTTGCTCCAGCAGTCGTCGATAACAAGATACTCATATCCGCAGTCGCGCAGACCGAGCTCGACCATCTTGTCGGCGGTTTCTTTGATAAGCTGTTCGTTGATGTTTTCGCCGAATGTGTTCCAGGTGTTGAAACCCATAGGCGGAGTTTTTGAAAGCATTCGATCACTCCTAAATAGATTTTTTGTTCAACCTATATTAACATATATGGTTATCAAAGGCAACAAAAAAACTGCGCACCCGCAAAAGGTGCGGCAGTTTTTTGTCGGTACATTAAGCAGCGCCGAAAATCTTGAGAATCAGCTGGAAGATAGCGTCAACTATCTGCTTGCTCAGTCCGTGTTCCTCAAGGAATCTGAGAATGTCGCCGACGAATTTCAGAAAAGCCTGGAAGAACTCCATAAAAGCCTGTCCGCCCTCCTGGAGCTTCGAGAAAATCTCGACGATCTGATGAATGAGCGTGGTGATGAATTCCATGGTCTTTTGCCTCCTTTTTATGTTTACGGGAATTAACAAAATATTAACATATTTTATCTGCAAAAGCAATAGCCAAATCGGAAAAAACACTGCTGTTCAAACTCAATTTTTCGTTACTTTGCTCATGTATAAAAATATTTATATCGAAAAATGTCAAAGCTTGTCAGCATAAAAGACAAAACAGACAGCGGTGAGGCTGTCTGTTCTGCCAAAAAGGAGTCAATTTTCAAAAAAGAAGTCAATCTTTGATAATTGTATTTGCGTGTCTTATTTAATAAGACCAAGGATAGCATCAAAGATAGCCTTGACGATAGCCTGCGCGTCGATAGAAGAGCCGGCAAGCTCAAGAATCTTTTCGATCATCTCAAAGATAGTTGCTAACATGTGCGATGTCCTCCCTTCTCCCTTGATAAGACAACTGTTTGTCCCTTACAATTAAATTATAACAGTATATAAATTCAGTTGTCAAAATGAAGAAGGGCATTTTTTGGATATTTTTTGATGCCTTTTTGACTATGATATAAACATCTGTAAATAAAATTTATGAAAATAATACAAGTTTGTTCTCAATGTGTATATTTGCGGCGCGCGGAGAACAAAAATATCAGGGGTGATATCCATGATATTTTTTTACTATTTACTTTATATATTGGTCTGGCCGCTGTTCGAGCTGCTGTATCATCCGCGCGTGCTGGGTCGGGAAAATATCCCCAAAAACGGCGCGGTCATTCTCGCCGGCAACCACAAAAGTAACCTCGACTGCATTCTGATAGCGTCATGCCTGTGGCGGCAGGTGCATTTTATGGCGAAGGACGAGCTATTCCGCGGCGGGTTCAGATATTTCTTCCGCGCCCTCGGGACTATCCCTGTCAACAGGCGAATCCGCGATGCCTCCGCGCTCAGTGAAGCGCGTGCTATACTCGACAGGGGCGGCGTCATCGGTATTTTCCCCGAGGGCAAGTTCAACAAAACGGAGGAGACCGTTTTGCCGTTTAAGCCCGGGGCTGCGCGAATGGCGGCGAGAAGCCGGGCTATGATTGTCCCGTTTGCAATAAAGGGCGATTACAATATAATCGGCAGGCGCGTGGAGATTGAGTTCTATCCCGCTATAAATGCGGCGGGCAGGGATGCCGTGTCGATAGGCAAAGAACTCGAAAATGCAGTCAGAGAGGGGCTTGAGCGTGGCAGAAAATAAAGATACTGGATTCAGAGTGATAACATCTGTTATAAAGCCTGCGTTTAAAATGCATTTCTCGCCGACAGTTATCGGGAGTGAAAATATTCCGAAAGACGGCGCGGTGGTCATCGCCGGAAACCATAAAAATATCCGCGACCAGTTCCTTGTGTTTCTCGCGACTGACCGTGTGATTAATTATATGGCGAAGCGCGAATACTTCGACGGTGCGCTCGCTCCGCTTTTCAAATGGGCGGGGTGCATCCCCGTAAACCGTGACGGCTTCGACGCCGCGGCGATCAGAAGAGCGATAAAAATTCTGAAAAGGGGCGGCGCTGTAGGGATATTCCCGGAGGGCACACGCAACAGGACGGATAAATTACTTCTCGCGTTCAAACCCGGAGCCGCAGCGATAGCGAAGAGGGGAAACGCGCTGATAGTGCCTTTCGCGATAAGCGGGGAGTACAGAAAAAACGCGAATTTAAAAATTTTGTTCGGTGAACCTTTTTCTCCTGAATCTATGAGTGTTGAAGAAGCGACCGATAAATTGTACAGTGCCGTAAGCAATTTGCTCGAAAGCCAATAAAACGCCCAAAATCGAGCAAAGAACGACCGTTTTCAAAAATTTTTTGGCGTTTTGCATCGAAAATTTATTGCCTTAGTTTTCCAATTTGTTGTGGTTTTTCCGTTGACTTTTGGCATATATTGTGATACAATCCAATCGTAGGAGATTATACCCTGCGCGAATCGGCGCGGATCTTCAAAAAAATTCGAACATTTGTGTTGACAAACCGAATATTTGTGCTATAATTAGAGACAGAAAGAACAAATGTTCCGATTTTTCCGTAAGGAGGAAGCAAAAATGACAAGTACATTCATAATTGTTTCGATTCTCGAAGTTGCCGCTGTGGCTCTTATAATAGCAGGCTTTGTGTTTGAGAAGAAGCTGATCAATTTTGAGGAGAAGTTTGAGACTGCTCTTGCCAAGAAGATCGCTCACTTCCTCTGCACCAACAAGTATACCAAGGCTCATTTTGTCAAAGAGAAGAAGACCGCTCAGCGCCGCAGCGCAGCCAAGACTGCGTTCGAGCCCGAGACCGTCTCTCCGACTCCCGGCAGAAAGGGCAACAGAGTTGCCTGATCTTTTTCGAAAATCGCATAAGTTTGACCGCCCTGCCATTCGGCAAGGCGGTCGTTTTCACTTTAGCGGTCTTATGGAATGTCAGCAGCCACAGCCGTTGTTGCAGCCACATCCGCAGTCCGAAGCTCTGGAGACGCCATTATTGCAGCCGCAGCCCGTGTCACAGAGCAGAAGGATGATGATAAGGAAAATGCACCAGTTGTTTGAGCAACCCATCGTTTTGCCTCCTCTTCAGTTACTAAGAAAGAGTGCCGCGGTTTTGACTCGAGCACCGCTTTCATCAACATATTATGAAGCACCCCTTTTTGCGGTTACACTTTTTGAACCCAAACATAATTTTCTTTTCTCCGGCGTAAACTAATAAGAAACCGGAGGTGTTCTATATGCTGTTTGACAAGAACGGAGAAGTGGTGAGCTACGACGAGTCGGATATCTTCTGCGACGAATTTATGCGCGCGGATGAGCATATCGACCCGTCTTATTATATAAATTATGTCGGGACACAGAGTGGAAAATCAAAGAAAACACGAGATAGACTCAGTAAATCAAAGCATGAGCGAGATAATTAAAAATATTTTGCCCGATGGGTGAATTTTGACCTTTTCTGACTTTTGACCGGCGGTTACATCGGGTTTATAATAAAGTCAAAGGTCAAAGAAAGTCAAAGACAAAAAGAGGTGACGGCAATGAGCCTTAGCAGTCAGATAACGGGCATGATACTTGAAATGCTCGGCAGCAGCGGAACTATCGAGATACAGCGCAACGAGCTTGCGCAGACGATAGGCTGCGTCCCGAGCCAGATAAACTATGTTATCGCGTCGCGTTTCACGCCGGAACAGGGCTATATTGTCGAGAGCCGCAGAGGCGGCGGAGGATATATCAGAATAAGGCGCGCGGCGATGGAGCCGGATCAGAAGGTCATGCACGCGGTCAACGCCGTGGGCGATAAGCTCGACGAGCGAACTGCCCGCGCACATCTGGCGGAGCTCGTCAGCACCGGTGTTATAGACAAACACGCCGCCATGCTGATGCTCAGCGCCGTGTCGGACAACGCTCTGCGACCTGCCGCTGTCGGGGACAGGGACGCCGTCAGGGCGTCGGTATTCAAACAACTGCTGCTCGTTGAAATGGGCAGAAACGGATAAAGGAGGAACACATATGCTTTGTCAGAACTGTGGAAAAAATGAAGCGACAACTCACATAAAGCAGGTCATAAACGGCGACACAGCCGAGCGCCATCTCTGCTCCGAATGTGCCGAGCATCTCGGCTACGGCGACGCGTTCTCGGGCTTCGGCTTCGATGTTGCCGGGCTTTTCGGGAACTTCTTCGGCGATGCAGTCCATTCGCTCGGCGCGCCGAGAAAGGTGGTTCGCTGCCCGAAATGCGGCTTTTCGTTCAATGATATCGTCCGAGAGGGCAGAGTTGGCTGCGCGGAGTGCTACAAAGTTTTTTATAATGAGCTCAAGCCCTCGCTCCAGCGCATTCACGGTCAGATTCACCACAGCGGCAAGATAGCTTCGACCGCCGAGCCTGTCAGCGAGGAAGAGGCAAAAATCGACGAAAAAGAGGAGCTCAAAAAGCAGATGGACGAGGCGGTCGCCGCGCAGAACTTCGAGCTTGCGGCGCAGCTTCGCGACAGGATAAAAGAGCTTGAGGGAGGGAACGAAAATGAGTAAATGGTATGTCGAAAAGGGCGAACAGGGCGATATAGTCCTGAGTACCCGCGTGCGTCTTGCGCGCAACTTAGAAGAATTCCCGTTCCCGTGCCGCCTCGATACGGCGAGCAAAATAAAGGTCAACGAAAAAGTCCGTGACACCCTGCTCTCATGCGTGCCCGAGCTGGGACTTCACTATGTCACTATGGATTCGCTCAGCCGCGAGCAGGCGATATCCCTCGCCGAGCGCCATCTGATAAGCCCTGAGTTTGCCTCCGTCCGCGAGGGCAGGGCGCTCATGCTCACCGAAGATGAGACGGTCGGCATCATGCTCTGCGAGGAGGATCATATCCGCGTCCAGGTCATGAAAGCGGGACTTGCGCTCATGGATTGCTATGTCCTCGCCGATAAAATTGATTCCGCGCTCGATAAGAAGCTGAATTTTGCGTTTGACGAGAGACTCGGCTATCTGACCCAGTGCCCGACGAATCTCGGCACAGCCATGCGCGCGTCCGTCATGCTGCATCTGCCCGCGCTCAGAAGAAGCGGCCAGCTCGCAGTCCTCAGCTCGACTATATCCAAGCTCGGCCTGACCCTTCGCGGCGCATACGGCGAGGGCAGGGAGTCGCGCGGCGACATCTATCAGCTGAGCAATCAGATAACCCTCGGCATAACCGAGCAGGCGGCGATAGAGAATCTCCAGTCGATAACCCGCCAGCTCGTCACCCAGGAGCGCGCGGCGGCGGAGCGTATGTGCGCCGATGTCGCGATGCAGGACAAAATATACAGAGCTCTCGGGATTTTGCAGAGCGCGCGCGTGCTGTCCTGCGACGAGATGATGGATCTCATCTCCCTTGTGCGTCTCGGCTCGGCAAGGGGAATACTTGATATACCTATAGAAAAACTTAACGAACTGCTCGTCAATATGCAGCCCGCTACCATAAGCGCGGCGAACGGCAAGCATATCGACGCGCGGCAGAGGGACTGCCTCAGAGCGGACGCGGTGCGCGAGGCATTGTCCTAAAATACCGCCGATAAACATATATAAAAACATATATCTTTCGATTCGGCGGCAATTTTCCGGCAATAATCTCTATTGTACGGTTCACCGCGGAAAGGAATGATGATATGTATAAGTTTACCGGCTTCACCCAGAAAGCCAACGACGTGCTCAACGCCGCCATTGAATACGCGGAGAATATGGGGCACACCTATATCGGCAGCGAGCATCTTCTGCTCGGTCTGCTGACCCAGAACGGCGGGATAGCCTATACCGTTCTGATAAACAAAAAGCTTACCGCCGGCAAGGTCGAGGACGCTGTCAGAAACAGCATCGGCTTTGGCGTGCCGACGGTGCTGACTCCGGGCGATTTCACGCCCAGATGCAAAAATATTATTGAGAGCGCGATGATTCAGGCGCGGGATATGGGTCACAACTATGTCGGCACGGAGCATCTGCTTATCGCCATGATAAAAGAGGGCTCGAGCGCGGCAACAGCCGTTATGACCCGCCTCGGCGTGTCGCCGCAGGAAATTTTGCAGGAGCTTTTGAAAGCTTTCGGCTCGGCGTCGGGTAAAGATTCCGGAAAGCCGGAGACGTTCAAAAAGCCCGGCGGCAGAACGGATACCCCGACCCTCAATCAATATGGGCGCGACCTGACTTCGTTTGCCGCGGCGGGCAGAATTGACCCCGTTATCGGCAGGCAGAGGGAGATAGAGCGCGTCATTCAGATTCTCTCGCGCAGAACGAAGAACAACCCCTGTCTGATAGGTGAGCCTGGAGTCGGCAAGACGGCGATCGCCGAGGGGCTCGCGCTGAAAATCGCCACGGGCGAAGTGCCCGAACTGCTCAAGGGCAAGCGCATAGTTTCGCTCGACCTCACGGGCATGGTTGCCGGTACAAAGTACAGGGGCGATTTCGAAGAGCGCGTTAAGTCCGCCATTGAAGAAGTTTCAAAGGCGGGGGATGTCATTCTCTTTATAGACGAATTGCATACGCTCATCGGTGCAGGTTCGGCGGAGGGCGCGGTTGACGCCGCGAATATTCTGAAGCCCGCGCTTGCCCGCGGCGAGATGCAGGTCATCGGTGCAACCACGCTCGAAGAATACCGTAAGCATATCGAAAAGGATGCCGCGCTCGAGCGCCGCTTTCAGCCCGTCACGGTCGGCGAGCCGAGCGAGGACGAGGCAGTCGCGATACTCATGGGCATCCGCGATAAATACGAGGCGCACCATAAAGTCAGAATAACCGACGACGCGATAAAGGCGGCGGTAAAAATGTCGGTGCGCTATATCGGCGACAGATATCTTCCCGATAAGGCGATAGATTTAATAGATGAGGCGGCGTCGCGCGTCAGACTCAGCGCATTTACAGCGCCGCCGGATCTCAAAGATATGGAGGACAGACTCCGCGCCCTCGCCGAAGAAAAAGATTCGGCGGTGAATTCTCAGGAATTCGAGCACGCCGCGCAGATACGCGACGAGCAGAAGAAGCTGAGCGACGAACTCGAGCGCGCAAAGCACAGCTGGCGCGAGGAATCGAGCAAGAAAATAGGCGAGGTCACGGCTGATAATATAGCCGAAATAGTCTGCGCGTGGACTGGAATACCCGTCTCGCAGCTGACTCAGGCGGAGAGCGAACGCCTGCTTCATCTTGAAGATGAGCTGCACCGCAGAATAGTCGGCCAGGATGAGGCGGTCAGCGCGGTCGCGCGAGCAATAAGGCGCGGCAGAATCGGACTCAAAGACCCCAAACGCCCGACCGGTTCGTTTATTTTCCTCGGCCCTACAGGTGTAGGCAAAACGGAGCTTTGCAAAGCACTTGCCGACTCGCTCTTCGGCGACGAGAACGCGATGATAAGGCTCGATATGTCCGAATATATGGAGAAGCACACGGTTTCGAGGCTCGTCGGTTCGCCGCCCGGATATATCGGATATGACGAGGGCGGTCAGCTGACCGAAAAAGTCCGCCGCAGACCGTACAGCGTTATTCTCTTTGATGAAATAGAAAAAGCGCATCCCGATGTTTTCAATATGCTGCTCCAGATACTTGACGACGGTATCTTAACTGACTCGCAGGGACGCAGGGTCGATTTCAAGAACTGCATTATTATAATGACCTCGAATGTCGGCGCGAAGCTGATTTCGGGCAGCGGAAAAGCGCTTGGCTTCTCTTCGGAGCGCGGCAATGTCCCGAGCTATGACCGCGTGCGCGAGCTTGTGATGAAAGAGCTCAAGAACACATTCAGACCGGAATTTTTGAACCGCGTTGACGATATAATCGTCTTCCACTCGCTCGAAAAGCAGGATATATCCGAAATTGCGCGCAGAATGCTCGAAACGCTCTCAAAGCGCGTGGCGCAGCTAGATATAACTTTAATTTTTGACGAATCGGCTGTTCAAAAGACGGCGGATGCGGGCTTTGACCCGGTCTACGGAGCGAGACCGCTCAAGCGTGTTATCCAGCAGCAGATCGAGGATAAGCTCTCGGAGCAGATGCTCGAGGGAAAGGTAACAACCGGCAAAAAGTATATCTGCAAAGCTGAAAACGGCGAATTTATTTTTGCGGAGCAGACTGAGCCCGAATCGGCTGAAAATGAATAAAAGTGCACCCGAAGGCGTCTTGCTTTCGGGTGCGTTTTTTGGACTCTTTTAACTTTTTACTCAGCCTCGGCTATGAATCTCTTGAGATTCTCAAGCCCGATTTCGATGCCCGCGAGCGTCTGCTCGATGCCCTCGAACTCGATGCTGACATATTTGTCGTAGCCCGTGCGCTTGAGTATGCCTATGCACTGCGCCACGGGGATGTTGCCGTGACCAATCACTGCGCCGCGCAGGTAGTTGCCGGCTCTGCTGCGGAAGAATCCGCGCCCGGGATCGGGCTCTGAGCCGCTCTTGATGTGAAAGTCCTTGGCGTGGACATGCTTTGCGTATTTTGCGACTCTGCCGACCGCCTTGTCCGAAGGGTCATCGGCGCAGGCGAAGTTGCCCATGTCAACGAGCAGACCGAAGTTCGGGTTTGCAACTCCCGTGACGAGCTTTTCGACCCGGTCACTGTCCTGCGCAAAATAGCCGTGGTTCTCGACCATTGTAGATATGCCTTTCTCTGCGGCGTATTCGGTCACTCTGCGGCAGCCCTCGATGAGCGTGGGCAGAGCCTGCTCAAACCCGCAGTAAGCGCTAAGGGGCGCGTTGAAGCCGCCTGTCGCGTCGTGGCGCATACCTGACGCGCCGAGTATCTCCGCTATATCGACCTGTCTGAACAGGCGCTCGCACTCCTCGTCGAGCGGGCGGTTGAGAAGCTCCGCGCCGATGGTGTAGTTGACTATCGGCAGGTTTTTCTTTTCGCTCTCGTCGCGCAGACGCTTGGCGTATTCTTCAACTGACATTCCGTCTTCGGGCATGAGGTCGATAAATTCAATTCCGTCGAAGCCCATCTCTTTGACCTTGCCTATGAGCTGAAGCTGGGTCAGCTCTCCGCTCGAAAGCATCGGCTGAAAGCTGTAGCTGCTGACGCAGGTTTTCATTTTATCACCTCAGTCCATGTATCCTTTGAGGAAGTTTACAGCGTTGCCGATATCCTTTTCGGGGTCGTCGCCGACTTCGCGCTCTATCGTCAGGAAGCCCTTGTAGCCGATATCATTGAGCGCGGCGAGATATTCGTCCCACTTGACGCTGCCCTCGCCGAGCGGCACTTCTTCAAACGAATCGCCCGTGACAAGCGGGTCTTTCTTTATGCCGTAGACTATCTCGGGGTCTTTATAGAAAATCTGAACGCCGTCCTTGGCGTGGGTGTGGACTATGTAGTCGCGCAGGTTATAGACCGCCTTTGCGGGGTCGTCGCCCGTGACCATAACAAGGTTTGCAGGGTCGAGGTTGACTGCGACGCCGGTCGAACCGAGTGAGTCGAGGAACTTCTTGAGCGTCGCCGAGGTCTCGGGACCCGTCTCAATCGCAAAGTGCGCGTCGAGGCTGTCCGCGAAGCGGGAGAGCTCGAAGCATGCCTCCTGCATGATTTTGTATCTCTCGTGGCTGCTGTCCTCGGGCACAACGCCGATGTGGGTCGTGACAACATCCGTGCCGAGCTCCTTTGCAAGTTCGATTATTCTCTTTGACTTCTCGACTCTCCAGGGGTTCTCCTCTTTGTTGCCGAAGCCGCCGCCGAGATCGCCGCAGAGAGCGGAGATAACGAGTCCGTTGTCCTCAACGAGTTTGCGGAAATCCGCGCGCTTGGAGCCGACAAGCTCCTCGGGCGACATCTCGCCGCTGGTGGCATAGACCTGAATGCCCTGCGCACCGACCTTGGCAGCCTTTTTGACCGCCGTCGGGATATCCGCTCGGAAGCTGTCAATAATAACGCCTATTGGAAATTTCATGGTAGCACCGTCCTTAAAACGTATTTTTTACAAGGCAATGATAACAAATAAACGGGGGATATTCAAGAGAAAAAAGCCTTTTCCCCGAATAAAATAAAAACGGCTCGGCACGGGGAAATTCCCGAACCGAGCCATGATTTTTTATCAGCCGACGACTGACATAATAAAGACGATTATAACGATTATCGGCAGAACATATGTGAAATAAGGTCTTATCCAGCCGGGCATTTTTGCGCCCTTTTCGCCGCAGTTGACTTCGCCGATGTAGTTCTTCCAGCCCCAGCCGTATTTCCTGCTGCAGAAGAGAACGTAGACGAGACTGCCGAGCGGGAGCAGAACATTTGAAACGAGGAAATCCTCGATATCCATGATGCCCTTGCCGGCTATCTGTATTTTTTCGAGCACATTGAAGCCGAGCACGCAGGGGAGGGAGAGCACGAGCATGAGCGCGATGTTTATCAGCGCCACTTTGCGGCGGCTGAGCTTCGTCAACTCGAGCCAGAAGGACATGATGTTTTCAAAAACGGCAATGACCGTCGAGAACGCTGCGAATATCATGAACACGAAGAACAGCGCACCGACTATGCGTCCGCCGGGCATGCTGTTGAAGATGCTCGAAAGCGTCGTGAACAGGAAGCTCGCGCCGACCGTGCCCGCGTCTGCGGTGACGCCGCCGTTATAGGTGAAGCATGCGGGGAAGATGATAACGCCGGACATGAGTGCCACAAAAGTGTCAAGCCCGACTATTGTCACAGCCTCGCCGAGGAGTCTGCGCTCCTTGCCGATGTAGCTGCCGAATATCGCTATAGAGCCGATACCGATGCTCAGAGTAAAGAACGCCTGCCCCATTGCGGACGAGATGACCGTCCATATGCCCGAATTTTCAAATGATTTTAGCGAGGGGACAAGATAGAATTTCAGTCCCTCTGCGGCGTTCGAGAGCGTGCAGGAATAGATTGCGAGCCCCACCATGAGAAGCAGGAGAGCCACCATCATCCATTTTGTTATCCTCTCGACGCCCTTTTGCAGACCGAACGAGCAGATGCTGAAGCAGACAAGGATGACTGCGAATGTGGCGCAGACCATGAGCACGGGGTTGCTTATCACCGTGCCGAATACCGCGCCGAGCTCCTCGGCGCTCTTGTACGCGAGGATCGAGCCGTCCGCATACTTTATAAAGTATATCAGCATCCAGCCGGAGATAGTCGTGTAGAACATCATGAGCAAATAGTTTCCGGCGATGCCGAGATACTTGGCGAGATGCCACTTCTGCCCCTTCTTTTCGAGCACGTCGTATGACGAGGCGATGCTGCGCTGGCTTGCGCGGCCGACTGCGAGCTCCGCCGTCGTGACCGGTATGCCGAGCAGAACAAGAAACGCGATGTAAATCAGCACAAAAAATGCGCCGCCGTATGCGCCGGTCGTTATCGGGAATCTGTAGACATTTCCCAGTCCGATGGCACAGCCTGCCGAGATCAGAATGAATCCGAGTCTCGACGAAAATTTTTCCCTGTTTTCCATTGAATCTTCCTTTCAAAAGCCGTAAAAAATGAGCCGATGATAATTCTACCACCGACTCAATAAAATTTCAATATTTTTAAAAAATAAGTTGAAAAGACTGACTCAGTCGAGTACGATTTCCATCTCGCGCTTCTGTATCTTCATGCCGTGCTTCTCATAGAAACGCAGCGCACCGTCATTGCCCTCCCAGACGTTGAGCGTCAGATCATGGCAGCCGAGCTCCTTAGCAGTCTCAAGAGCCTTTTTGAACAGTGCGTCGCCGATGCCCTCGTGCCTGCACTTTTCGTCAACGCACAGGTCGTCGATATAGAGCTCCTTGTTCGGGCAGCGTGCGGAGTCAACGGAGTGGTCGATGAGAATGCAGAAAATATATCCGAGCACCTCGTCGTTTTCGTCCGCGGCGACAAAGATTAGGCGGCTCTCGTCCGTTAGAAGCTTTTTGAGGCTCTCGCCGTCGTATTTCGACTTCCCCGCCTTAAACAGGTCGGGTCTTATCCCGCTGTGAAGATTGCAGATATATTCGAGCAGTTCGAGCATTTTAGGGCAGTCTTTTTCTTTTGCGGTTCTTATTTCTTTGAGCATTTTTATTTCCTCACTTTACACAGATTCTTTCAATACTTCTTGATTTTCCGGTCTTTTCGTCAACGTCGATTATAACGCCGCACATCATGCACGCGCCGCCGCTTATCTCAAATCGCGTCGGAAGTCCCGTCTTGAGCCACGATATCGAAGCTTCGGGGCGGACTCCGAGCACCGAGAGCTCAGGTCCCGTCATGCCGAGGTCGGTTATATAAGCCGTGCCGCCGGGCAGGACTTTTTCGTCGGCAGTCTGAACATGGGTGTGCGTGCCGACAACGGCGGTCGCCTTGCCGTCGAGATAGAAGCCCATGGCGAGCTTCTCGGCTGTAGCTTCGGCGTGGATATCAACTATCTTTATCCGGCAGTCGCTTATATCTTCCATGAGAGAGTCGATGCAGGAGAACGGGTTGTCCGAGCCGTTTATATATGCGCGCCCGAGCAGGTTTATAACACCTATGCGGACTCTGCCCATGTCAATAACGCCGAACCCCTTGCCGGGGCAGGCTGCGCCGACATTCGCCGGGCGGATTATATCGCTGCGCTCGTCGAGAAAATGATATACCTCGCTGCGCCGAAAAGCGTGGTTGCCGGTCGTTATAAAGTCAACGCCGCTTGAAAATATGTGCTCGGCGGCGGACGAAGTTATCCCGTTGCCGGGCGCGGCATTCTCGCCGTTGGCTATCACGACATCTATGGCCTTGAGCTTCTTGACGCCGGGGAGCACAGATCGCAGGAAGTCGCAACCCTGCGTGCCGACGATGTCGCCTATAAGAAGTATATTCATTCCGATTTTCCTTTCAAAAAATCCCACCGCGTTTGACGGTGGGATTTGTTTTTATTTTGCGTAGTCGCTGACTCTGCTCTCCCTGATAAGGTTGACCTTTATCTGACCGGGATATTCAAGCTCGTCTTCAATCTTCTTGACGATGTCGCGGGCGATGAGAACCATCTTCTCGTCGCTGACGACTTCGGGCTTGACCATTATGCGCACTTCGCGGCCCGCCTGAATGGCGAACGAACGCTCAACGCCCTCGAACGAGGATGCGATGCTCTCAAGCTTTTCAAGGCGCTTGATGTAGTTCTGAACATTCTCGCGTCTTGCGCCGGGGCGGGAAGCCGAAACGGCGTCGGCGGCTTGAACGAGGCAGGCGACAAGCGTCTTTGCCTCAACATCTCCGTGGTGAGCCTGGATGGCGTGAATGACGCCCTCGCTCTCGCGGTATTTCTTCGCGGCCTCAACACCCAGCTCAACATGCGAGCCGTCCATCTCGTGGTCGAGTGCCTTGCCGATATCGTGAAGAAGACCGGCTCTCTTTGCAAGCTTGACGTCGGCGCCAAGTTCCGCCGCCATGAGACCTGCGATATAAGAAACTTCGAGTGAATGATTGAGTACGTTCTGACCGTAGCTCGTTCTGTACTTGAGCTTGCCGAGAAGCTTGACGAGCTCGGGATGCACTCCGTTGACTCCTGCGTCGATGAGTGTGCGCTCGCCGGTCTGCTTGATAGTTGCATCGACCTCGCGGCGGGCTTTTTCGTACATCTCTTCGATGCGGGCGGGGTGAATTCTGCCGTCCGATATAAGCTTTTCGAGCGTCAAACGCGCGACCTCGCGGCGAACCGGATCGAAGCTCGAAACGGTGATAGCCTCGGGTGTGTCGTCGATTATCAGATCGACGCCGGTTATAGTCTCGAGCGTGCGGACATTTCTGCCCTCGCGTCCGATTATGCGTCCCTTCATCTCGTCGTTGGGCAGGGCAACAACGGATACCGTGGTCTCTGCCGTGTGATCTGCGGCGCAGCGCTGGATAGCAGTGCCGATTATCTCTCTTGCAATTGTATCAGCCTCGTCTTTTGTGCGCTGCTGATATTCGAGCACCTTGACCGCCTTCTCGTGAACAAGGTCGTCTTCAAGGTTCTTGAGCAGGTATTCCTTAGCCTGCTCCTTGCTGTAGCCCGAGATTTTTTCGAGCATATCGAGCTGACTTCTCTTGAGGCTCTCCGCCTCGGCGAGTCTGTCATCCGCATCCTTTATCTTGCGGTTGAGGGTCTCGTCCTTCTTTTCGAGATTCTCGATCTTCTTGTCGAGACTCTCTTCTTTCTGAATGACTCTGCGCTCCTGGCGCTGAACTTCATTGCGCCTTTCGCGCAGTTCTTTTTCGTTTTCGCTTCTCTGCTTGTGGATCTCATCCTTGGCTTCAAGGATAGCTTCCTTCTTCTTGGCCTCTGCCTGGGTCATAGCCTCGCTGACTATGCGGTTTGCCTCCTTTGTGGCGGAACCTATTGCGGCTTCGGCAACTCTCTTCCTATGTAAACCGCCGAGAATGAAACCGATGATGCCGAATGCAACTCCGACAGCGGCGGCTATAAGAATAATTTTCCAAACGTCCAAACGAATAACACCTCCCTGAGTAAATTTTTCTGATTATTGTAAAATTTGTGTTGCGCCCGATAGGTACAAATCGGTTTTGAAACAATCCTTTCCGCTTCGTCTGCGTCAAAAAACTTGGGAATACGGCAGTATTCCCTGCGTCCTTTTCCTTGACGAAAACGGAAACTATTTGTTTCAAAACTGCTGCGCACCCGAAAACGAGCAGATTTTTCGCCAGATGCGCCCGACAAGGCGCAGATATACGGGCGTATTTCAAGCCTTGAGGGCGCAAAATGGCGGAAAATAAGCCGTTTATCGGGCGGTTTGTATCTATCGGGCGCAACACTTTGTAAATAACAACATGGAGTATAGCTTGGCACATAATACTACCATTATTATGTATAATAACCTTAAACGGGAGAAATGTCAAGGCGTTATTGCAACACATGGTACAAAAATTTATGGAAGTTGAACAAAATCCCGCGCGAAATAAAGTGTTGACTTTTTCGCGTTTGGTGATAAAATGATAATGTTAAAAGCTGTGAAGCAGAAGACGTGTTCCGAACGTCCTCAAAGAGAGCCGCGCGCCGTTGGCTGAGAGCGCCGGTGTTGATACGGGATATGTTACCGCTGCCGAGCGCGCACCGAAGCCCTGCGGGATAGGCTGCGACGTATGACCGCGTTAAGGTCGCATGAGTGGCGGCGCGAGCCGCAAACCGGGTGGAACCGTGGAGCATTTGCTTCACCCCTGTAATTTTTACGGGGGTGGAGCTTTTTTCATCCCTGAGACGGGCATCAGCCCGAAGCTGAAAGGAGAAATTTTTTATGGTAAACATTGAACTCAAGGGCGGAGTTGTCAAGGAGTTTGACGACGGAATAACCGCCATGGAAGTGGCGAAGAGCCTCGGCATGGGACTCTATAAGGCGGCGTGCGTCTGCCGCATCGACGGCGAGGTCAAGGATCTTCGCACCCAGATAAATAAAGACTGCAAGCTCGAAATTCTTACTTTTGACGATGACGACGGAAAGCGCGCGCTCAGACATACCGCTTCGCACGTCCTCGCTCAGGCTGTCAAGCGTCTCTATCCCGAGGCTAAGCTCGCGATAGGCCCCGCTATAGACAACGGCTTCTATTATGACTTCGATGTCGATGTGCCGTTCACTCCCGAGGTTCTCGAGAAAATAGAGGCGGAGATGAAGAAGATAGTCAAAGAGGCTCTGCCGCTCGAGAGATACGAGCTCGATCCCGACGAGGCTATTGCTATGATGGAGAAGAAGGGCGAGCCCTACAAAGTCGAGCTTATCAAAGAGCACGCCGGCAAGGGTGAGAAGATATCGTTCTTCCGCCAGGGCGAGTTCGATGAGCTCTGCGCAGGCCCCCACGTCCCCGACACTTCGCGCGTCAAGGCATTCAAGCTGACCTCCTGCACCGGCGCATACTGGCGCGGTGACTCGGACAACAAGATGCTCCAGAGAATCTACGGAACCGCTTTCACGAAGAAAGAGGATCTTGACAATTATCTTCATATGCTCGAAGAGGCGAAGAAGCGCGACCACAGAAAGCTCGGCAAGGAACTCGGCCTGTTCACCATCATGGACGAGGGTCCCGGATTCCCGTTCTTCCTGCCCAACGGCATGGTTCTCAGAAATACCCTTATCGACTATTGGCGCGAAGTGCATAAGCGCTACGGCTATGTCGAGATATCCACTCCGATGATGCTCAACCGTTCGCTCTGGGAGCGCAGCGGTCATTGGGATCACTACAAGGAGAATATGTACACCACGGTTATAGACGACACCGACTTTGCGATAAAGCCGATGAACTGCCCCGGCGGAATGCTCGTCTATAAGCTTCAGCCCCATTCATACCGCGACCTGCCCCTTAGAATGGGCGAGCTCGGTCTGGTTCACCGCCACGAGCTGTCCGGCGCGCTCCACGGTCTGTTCCGCGTGCGCTGCTTCACTCAGGATGACGCGCATATCTTCATGACATGGGATCAGATGAAGGACGAGATAAAGGGCGTTGTCCGCCTGTTCGACGAGGTCTATTCCGTGTTCGGTCTGACCTATCAGATCGAAGTCTCGACCATGCCCGAGGATCACATGGGCGACGAGAAAGACTGGGATTTCGCGACCGAGACTCTCAAAGCGGCGGTCACCGAGATGGGCAAGGACTTTGTCATCAACGAGGGCGACGGCGCATTCTACGGACCGAAGCTCGACTTCCATCTGTCCGATTCTCTCGGCAGAACATGGCAGTGCGGCACCATCCAGCTCGATATGCAGCTGCCCGAGCGCTTCGAGCTTGAATACACCGGTGCGGACGGCGAGAAGCATCGCCCGGTCATGATTCACCGCGTTGTTCTCGGTTCTATCGAGCGCTTCATCGGCGTTATCACCGAGCACTTTGCCGGCGCGTTCCCGCTGTGGCTCGCTCCCGAGCAGGTCAAGATTCTGCCGATATCCGACAAGTTCCACGGCTATGCCGAGGAAGTCCGTCAGCAGCTCGATATGGTGGGACTCAGAGTCAGCGTTGACACCCGCAGCGAGAAGATAGGCTACAAAATCCGTGAGGCTCAGCTCCACAAGATTCCCTACATGCTCGTCATCGGCGAGAAAGAGGTCGAGAGCGGCACGGTCAGCGTCAGAAAGCGCGGTGAGGGCGATATCGGCGCGATGAGCATCGCCGATTTCATCGACAGCGCAAAGACCGATGTAGCTGAAAAGGCTATCTGGTAAATTTTTACAATAAAAAATCTAAGCTGAAATTGCCGTCCCGGTGCAGTATACAATATCTTGTGTATTGCGCCGGGACTTTTTCTATTCGCCAAAAATTTTTTAAAATCAGAGCGCAAAAAATCGCCTGAAACTATTGCACAGGCGGTTCTTTTGTTTTATAATGGTGGTGCAAATAGGTGGCAGAAACCACTCCGGTGGTGGACGAGAACACCCGAATTCACACAAAAGGGGGCGAGCGCATGGAAAAAACTGAATTCAGCGGATTTTTTGTCCATACGCTCGACCAGAAAAACCGAGTGTTTATCCCGGCAGAATTCCGCAGCAAGCTCGGCACGGAATTCGTCGTCTGCACTCCGCCCGGCAGCACCGACTGCATCATCATCTATACGTTCGAGGAGTGGGACAGATACTTTGAGAATCTCCGCGTTCTCTGCAAGGGTACGACCCGCGCCTATGCCGAGCGTATCGCGAGCAGCTCGAAGAGATGCGTCATCCCAGACAAGCAGGGCAGAATAACCCTCTCCGCCGACCATTGCGCAAAAGCGCACCTCGAAAAAGAGGCGCTGATAGTCGGAGTCGGCAACCGCATTGAGATATGGAACCCCGAGATTTGGGATCAGAAGTGCGAGGAGAACATGGCAGAGATCGAGAAGATCGCGGCGGATGTTCAGCTTTAATGCGGAGGGCGGCATAATATGGAATTCAAGCATATACCCGTACTTTTCCGCGAATCGATCGACGCGCTTGATATAAAGCCGAACGGACTTTACGCAGACTGCACGGCGGGCGGCGGCGGTCACTCGAACGCGATACTTGACAGACTCTCGGGAAACGGCAGGCTCGTCGCCATTGACCGCGACCCCGAAGCGATAGAGACGCTCACAAAGCGTTTCGAGGGCAGAGAGAATGTCAGCATAGTCAACGACAACTTCTTTAATATAAAGAGCATACTTTCGCAGTTCACCGACGAGGGTGCGGACGGCATTCTCGCAGACCTCGGAGTAAGCTCCCATCAGCTCGACGACGCCGCGCGCGGATTTTCTTTCCACGCGGACGCTCCGCTCGACATGAGAATGTCGATGCAGGGCATGAGCGCGGCGGACGCAGTCAACTCGCTCTCACAGCGCGAGCTGCAGGATATCATCTACAGATACGGCGAGGACAAGTTCGCTCCGCGTATAGCGGCGGGAATAGTCCGAGCGAGGGCTGAAAAGCCGATAGAAACAACACTGGAACTCGCCGAGATAGTCAAAAGCTCTATTCCGGCGGCGGCGCGCCGCGAGGGAGGCCACCCCGCGAGGCGCACCTTCCAGGCGTTGAGGATCTATGTCAACGGCGAGCTCGACGGACTCGACAGAGCAATAGGCGATATGTTCGATTCGCTCAAGGTCGGCGGCAGGCTCGCGATAATAACCTTCCATTCGCTCGAAGACAGAGCGGTCAAGCAGACTTTCGCCTCCCTGTGCGAGGGGTGTATATGCCCGCCGGAGTTCCCAGTGTGCGTCTGCGGGAGAAAGAGCCGCGGCAGATTGCCGCAAAAGGCGGCGGCTCCGAGCAAGGCGGAGCTCGAAGAGAATCCGCGCAGCAGAAGCGCAAGACTTCGCGTAATAGAGAAAATCAGATAAATTTTTTTAGTATAAACGGGAAAAAGTTACAGAGAAAGGATGGTAACTATGGCAACAAATCTCAACGGCACGCAGGCGTATAGATTCGAACTCTTTGAGCCTCAGCAGGCTATGCCCGCGCCGAAAAAAAGAGAAGTTCCGGTCGGTCCGCAGCGAGTGATCAAAGCGCCGGAAAAGACGAAGGAAGAGAAGCAGGCAGAGGCAAAAGAGATAAACAGGCGCATCGCCGTTATTCTCAGTGTGGCTGTCGTTATGTTCATGCTTCTGGGTATAAACATGTATTCGCGCACAAGGCTTACCGTCCTTGCAAAAGAGACGGCGAGCATACAGACGAGCATCGCCGAGGAACAGAGCAGAACGGTCGACCTGCAGAGCAGACTGACTCAGAAGATGAGCACGGACGCGGTTCTCGACTATGCAACAAACAGGCTCGGCATGGTCAAGGGCAACCGCTCGCAGATAAACTACATAACCGTCAACGGTTCTGATTCAGTCGTTTATAATGATGACAACGGATCGAAAGCGGGAGAATAGTACGGGCATCGCACGGCATATAATTATGTGCCTGAGTTGCTTTGAAAAGGGCGGATCACGGTCTGCCCTTTTTGGACATTTAAGAAGGTTTTTTACCGAGCGGTGAAAGGGTGAAGATATGCAGAAGACATTGCCTAAAAAAGAAAAAGACAGACGCGCCAAGGTGATGGTAGTTATCATCGCCATAGCTTTCCTTGCCTGCGTCGGCAACCTCTTCCGCATTCAGGTGATTCAGGCTGATTATTACAAAGGCAAAGCCGAGGAAAATCAGCTCTACGATACCGAGATACCGGCTCAGCGCGGCACTATTTATGACTCCGAGGGAAATGTCCTCGCACAGAGCGCATCGGTGTGGCTCGTGTATATTGACCCATACAGCGTGCCGGACGATAGCGTCCGTGCCGATTTGTGCAGTGATTTGAGCAATGCGCTCGGCATAAACGGCGACACGCTGATGAAAAAGCTCAAGATGACGAAATACAGATATCTCGTCATCGCAAAGCAGGTTGAATACGACAACAAGGAAAAAGTAGTTGAGATAAAAAAGAAAAAGTACGAATACACGCAGGATGGCAAGAAGCAGTATGCCTACGGCAGTTCGATGGTCGGCATAGATCCCGATGTCAAGCGCTACTACCCCAACGGCAACCTCGCCAGCCATATCATCGGCTACACAAACTCCGAGGGCAACGGTCAGGCGGGCGTCGAGCTATATTATAACAGCATTCTTTCGGGTATCCCCGGCAGAAAGGTTACCGCAAAGGACGCCTACGGCAGGGCGATGCCGCTCCAGTATGAGACTCTTTATGATGCGACGAACGGGCAGAAGCTTCAGCTGACTATAAACAGCAATATCCAGCGCTATCTTGAAGAGGCGCTCAAGCAGGCGTATATCGACAACAAGTGCGCCTATGCAAACGGTATAGTTATGGATGTCAACACCGGCGCTATACTTGGCATGGCGACCATGAGCGACTATGACCCGAACAATCCGCGCCAGACGGACGATGCGGAGGTCGAGGAGGAATATAAACGCCTTCAGGAGCTGCGCGCCGCAAAATATGAAGAATCGGGCAAGACTCCGACCGAGGAAGAAATCAAAAAGGGTCAGGAAGAGGACAGAAACAACGCGAAACTCAACGTGTTCTATAACAATGTCCGAAACCAGAATGTCAGCAGCACATATGAGCCCGGCTCCGTTTTCAAGACCATAACCGCCTCAGCAGCTCTCGATCAGGGCGTCGCGGATCAGTCAACGAAGGTCGACTGCGTGGCGGGCGGAATAAAAATTCTCACCCAGACCTACCACTGCAACGCGCACACAGTTCACGGCACGCTCGACATGGTCGGCGGCCTGAAAAAATCCTGCAACTCTTATTTCATAACCATGGGTCAGCGCCTCGGCGTTGATAATTTCTACAAATATTTCGAGGCGTTCGGCTTTACTGAAAAGACCGGAATCGACCTCCCGGCAGAGACTCAGCCCAAGGCGGGCGTCACCTACCACGCCCACGAGGGCATGACGCTCATCGACCTCGCGAGCTCCTCGTTCGGTCAGTCGTTCCAGGTCACGCCCATTCAGATGGTGACTGCACTCTCCGCCATAGCCAACGGCGGAAAGCTGATGAAGCCCTATGTCGTCGCGAAAGTGCTCGACGACAACGGCAATGTCGTCAGTGAGACCCAGCCGACCATCAGGCGTCAGGTGATAAGCGAGGAGACCTCTGCAAAAGTCGCCGAGATGATGCGCCGCGTCGTCAACGAAGGCACGGCGAAAAACGGATATGTTATCGGCTACCGCGTCGCGGGCAAGACCGGCACATCGCAGAAGCTCGGCAAGACCGGCGAGCACGTCGCGTCCTACGGATGCTTTGCCCCCGCGGACGATCCGAAGGTTGCAATAATAATTATTATCGATGAGCCGCACGGCGGTCAGATCCAGGGCGGTCAGATAGCCGCTCCCGTCGCCGCGCAGGTCATGGAAAAAACGCTCAAATATCTCAATGTTGAGCCGCAGTATACCGAGAGTGAGCTTGCAAAGCTCGACACGACGGTTTCCAACTATGTCGGCAAGAATGTTTCGGAGGTCTCTTCGGAGCTTCGCTCGGCAGGCTTCAACTGCAAGGTTATCGGCAACGGTGACAAGGTTATAAGCCAGCTCCCCGGCGCCTATCAGAGCGTGCCCAAGGGCGGCATAGTCGTGCTCTATACCGAGGGCGGCCCCGTTGAAACAAAGACCAAAGTGCCCGATTTGACGGGACTTTCGATAACCCAGGTCAACCGCACTGCGGCTGCCGCGGGCATAAATGTCAAGATATCCGGCAACACTCTCGTCAACTCCGAGCTCACTTCTTACGGACAGAGCATCGCAAAGGGCGAAAGCGTCGATTACGGCACGACGGTCACAGTATACTTCAAATCGAATACCGGCGTTTCCGATTCTCCGGGCTGATAAAGGAGATTTTCAATGAGACTTTCCGAATTGTTCCGGGAAGTTGAATTTGACGGAAGTATAAAAAACGATGCGGATATAAATCTCGTCACCGACGACAGCAGATTTGTCCGACCCGGCTCGCTGTTTGTGTGCATACGCCACAGGAGCTTCGACGGTCACACGGCGGCTTTGGATGCGCTCGCCTCGGGCGCGGCGGCTGTTGTGACTCAGGATAGGCTGGGACTCGAAAACGAGCTTCGTGTCGCGGATTCCCGCAGCGCATATGCGCGCCTTTGCGCGGCACTCTGTAATCACCCGGAGCGCAAGCTCAGAATGATAGGCGTCACCGGCACAAACGGCAAAACGACGGTGACCACGCTTATCAGGAATATCCTTTCCGATTCGGGGACGAAAACACTGCTCACCGGGACGGTCTGCAACCGCCTCGGGAATGAAAATCTGCCGAGCGGGCTGACCACGCCGAAGCCGCCCGAGCTTTATTCGCTGCTCTCGCGCGCCGTTTCGCAGAGGTGCAAAGCCTGCGTCATGGAGGCTTCGTCTCAGGCGCTCGCGCAGGGGAGACTCGAGGGTATAGACTTTGACGCGGCGGTGTTCACAAATATCACGCGCGACCACTTGGATTATCACGGCACATTTGAAAATTATATTTCTGCGAAGAAAAAGCTTTTTGAACATTCTGCTCTATCAATAGTCAATCTCGACGACCCGCGCGCTAATGAGATAATCGCTGCGTCAAATGGAAAGATAATTACATTTTCAACCGTGCTCGACTGCGCCGACTATACGGCAAAAAACATCTCGCTTCTTTCGGACTGTGTCCGCTTTGAACTTGTTTCGAAAGGGCACATAGAACATATAGAATTTGCCTCGCCCGGACTTTTCAGCGTCTCGAACGCTATGGCGGCAGCTGTCTGCGCGATAAATCTCGGCATAGAGCCGAAAGATGCCGCGCAGTCGCTCGCAAAGTCAAAAAGCGTCTGCGGACGGCTCGAACGCGTGGAGTGTTCAGCACCGTACAGCGTCATTATTGACTACGCCCATACGCCCGACGGGCTTGAACAGGTTCTGCGGGCTCTGCGCCCGTCCTGCCGCGGGAAGCTCATAGTTCTTTTCGGCTGCGGCGGAGACAGAGACAGAACCAAACGCCCGCTGATGGGCGCCGCCGCGTGCAAATATGCGGATAAGATTATCGTCACGAGCGACAACCCGCGCTCGGAAGACCCGATAAAAATAATCGGCGATATATTAAAAGGCACGGACAAAAAACGCCGCGATCTGTTCGTTGAACCGGACAGACGCAAGGCGATAGCACTCGCGCTTAAAACAGCCGAACCCGGCGACACAGTTTTGCTCGCGGGCAAGGGACACGAAAAATATCAGCTTATCGGCGGCGAAAAATTGCCGCTTGACGAGCGGGAGACCGTAAGAAAAATTCTCGGGCTTCCGCACGATACAGGGAGGAAAAAACAATGAACACTATCGCAGCATTGATAATGGGCGCGGCGGCCGCGGCGCTCGTCACCGCGTTGCTCGGGCTTGCCATAATTCCGTGGCTGAGAAAGCTCCATTTCGGGCAGACTATTCTTGAAATCGGTCCGAAGTGGCACGAGAAAAAGCAGGGCACGCCGACCATGGGCGGACTCATGTTTATCTTCGGCACAATAGCCGCAGTCGCGGTGACTGTTATTACCGATAAGCTCCTCGGCGGCGATATCGTCGATAGCAGCGCTACCGGCGCGTCGATAATCGAGCTTTATACGAAGTTCTACAGCGGCATTATCTTTGCTCTCAGCGTGGCGCTCATCGGTTTTGCCGATGACTATATAAAAGTCGTCAAAAAGCGCAACCTCGGTCTGACCGAGAAGCAGAAGACGGTGCTTCAGTCGCTCGTTATAATCGCTTATCTCGTATCACTCTATATGGGCATGGGCAAGGAGCCCTATATGTTCATTCCGTTTGCCGGCAATGTTCGTATGGGCGTATTCTTCTGGATTTTCGGCTTTGTCGTTATCTATGCCGCGATAAACGCGGTCAACTTCACCGACGGCATCGACGGACTCTGCTCGAGCGTTACGATAACATTCGGCCTCTCGATGTGCATTATCGCTTATATGCATAAATTTTTCGGCGTTTCGCTCATGGCGAGCGTACTTATCGGCGGATGTATCGGATTCCTTATCTGGAATCACAACCCCGCAAAGGTGTTCATGGGCGACACAGGCTCGATGTTCCTTGGCGGCATGGTCGTCGCTATCGCGTATGCGCTCAACTGCCCGCTTATTCTGCTCCTGACGGGTATAATATATGTTATAGAGGGCGCGTCCGACGTCCTCCAGATCGGCTATTTCAAGATAACTCACGGCAAGCGCATCTTCAAGATGGCTCCCATTCATCATCATTTCGAGATGAGCGGCTGGAGCGAGAAGAAGATAGTCGCAGTGTTTTCGATAGTCAACGCTGTCGGCGGAGCTGCGGCGATCGCGCTGATGTATTTCGGCGGCTACGCACTTTAAAAAACAAACGCAGACGAAAGGGGGATCGGGATGACGAAGACAAAAGGAAAAACAAAGAACACGAAGAGCGAAAAAACAAAAAGAGAGAGCGGGGAAATGTCTCCTGCAAAAAAGCTTTTTCGCCAGTATTATCCGTTCTATAAGTATGTCCCAAAGAATATCAAAAGGCTCGACAAGCGCGAAGTGCTGGCTTTCGGAAAGATAGACACAAGGTTCTTCCTGCTCGTCGTCATCCTGCTCGTCATCGGACTGATAGCTCTGTTCTCGGCGAGCTATATCAACGCCATAAACAAGTATGAAAATGAATATTACTATATAGGGCGTCAGCTGAAATATGTTTTGCTTGGCTTAACATTAATGTTCATTGCATCAAGAGTAAATTACAGAGTATATAAAGATATGTCGTTCTTTTTTATGACTGTCGCGTTTGGCTTTCTTGTGCTTGTGCTTTTTTTTTCACGGTCCTGGTGATTTTAAACGTTGGCTTGTCATTGGAGGACACAATGTGTTTCAGCCGTCAGAACTTGCGAAGATTGCGCTGATAATGTACTGCGCGTGGAGCATGGACAGACGCAAAAAAGCCATATGCTCCGACTGGAAGATGATGTTCCTCTATATGATAGTCGTCGGCGTTATGTGCGGACTTATCGCGCTCGAAAAGCATGTCTCGGCGACCATACTCGTCGGACTGCTCGGCATAGCGATGACCTATCTCGGCGGCATCGACCGCAAGTGGTATCCGCTCGTTATAGCCTGTATCGTCGGCGGCGCGGTGCTCATGGTCGTTTTCAGAGATAAAATGCCCGCCTATGCGGCGGAGAGAATAATCGCATGGCTCGATAAGAGCTATGACCCTGGCGACGCCCGCTGGCAGACAAACAACTCCCTCTATGCCATCGGCTCGGGCGGACTGTTCGGCGTCGGACTCGGCAATTCCCGCCAGAAGCACATGTATGTTTCCGAGCCGCAGAACGACTTCATTTTCGCGATATTCTGCGAAGAGATGGGTCTTGTCGGCGCGCTCGTTGTTATCGTGCTGTTTGTGCTCCTTGTCAAGCGCGCTTTCGATATCGCCATGCGTACAAAAGACACTTTCGCGTCCCTGCTCGTCATGGGCATCGCGGTTCAGGTCGGTCTTCAGGCGGCGCTCAATATCGCGGTCGTCACCGACCTCATTCCCAACACCGGAATCAGCCTTCCGTTCTTCAGCTACGGCGGCACATCACTGTGCTTCTTGCTCATTGAAGTGGGCATGGTACTGAGCGTATCGCGAAGCGCAAAAATAGAAAAAATATAAAAACAACGGAGGAGTCAATATGCTCAAAGCAAAAAGAATTCTTATCGCCGCAGGCGGCACAGGCGGCCATATCAACCCGGCTCTTTCTGTTGCCGGATATATCCGCTCGCAGGATCCGACTGCCGAGATACTCTTCGTCGGCACTGCCGATAAAATGGAGGCGAAGCTCGTTCCCCAGGCGGGTTATCCGATAAAGATGATAGACATCAGCGGTTTCCGCCGCGACCTGAGCCCGGCGGGCATCGTTCATAACATAAAGACGGTTTCAAAGATGTTCAAATCGTCCTCGCAGGCGAAAAAGATAATCGAGGATTTCAAGCCCGAGCTTGCGATAGGCTTCGGCGGCTATGTCAGCGGACCCGTTATCAGAATGGCGGCGAAGCTCGGCGTGCCGACCGCTATTCACGAGCAGAACGCCTATCCCGGCGTGACAAACAAGACACTCGCAAAGCAGGTCGATGCTGTTATGCTCACGAGCATGGCGGCGGAAAAATATCTCGAGCCGAAGAATCCCTGCGTGCTGACGGGACTTCCCGTGCGCGCCGAGTTCTTTACAGCGGATAAAGAACACAGCCGCCTCGAACTGGGCGTTGACAGCCGTCCGCTCATTCTCTCCTCCGGCGGAAGCCTAGGCGCGGAGCCGATAAACAGAGCTATGGTCGAGCTGATAGCGGCACGCGCTCCCAAAGGCGACTGCTGCTTCATCCACGCCACCGGACACAGCGGCGCATGGGTTACGGACGAGCTCAAAAAGCGCGGAGTCGACCCGGACAAATTCGAGAATGTTACAATAAGAGAATACATAGACGATATGTCCCGCTGCATGGCGGCGTGCGACCTGTTCATCAACCGCGCCGGCGCATCGACTCTCTCGGAGATAGAGGCTCTCGGCAAGCCGTCGATACTCATCCCCTCGCCGTATGTCGCGGAGAATCATCAGTATCACAACGCGATGACTCTCGTTGAAAAGAACGCGGCGGTGGTTATCGAAGAGAAAGACCTGACGGGCGAAAAGCTGACCGAAGAGGTCGAGAAGCTTCTCGCGGACCGCGCAGGGCTCGATAAAATGGGCGAAAACGCCCGCGCAATGTGCGTCAGCGACGCGGCAAAACGCATATACGACTGCCTGTGCAAGGTGGTCGGGTAACAGAACAAATCATTTTCGCATATGATGGCACGCAGTTACTAATTGAGTTGCGCGGGGTGCGAAAATGGAAACGGTGAGGATCACAGGGAAAAACAGACTCTCGGGCGAGGTGCGCCTCCAGGGCGCAAAAAACAGCGCGCTGCCTATCTTGGCGGCTGCGGCGAGCGTTGACGGCGTTAGCGTTATTTATAATTGCCCGCGCCTTTCCGATGTTGACGCCGCGATAAAAATTCTGCGCTTTATCGGCTGCAAAGTCGAACGCGAGGGCGACACCGTTACAGTAGATGCGACAGATGTCAGCCGATGCGACGTGCCGCGCGAGCTCATGTGCGAGATGCGCTCGTCCGTTATATTTCTGGCGCCCCTGCTCGCAAGGCTCGGCATGGCGGAGATATCCGCGCCCGGCGGCTGCGAGATAGGTCTGCGCCCGATTGACCTTCACCTGTCCTCCCTGCGCCTTATGGGCGCACAAATCGAGACCGAGGGCGGCGTGCTCTCTTGCAGATGTCCAGACGGTCTCCATGGAGAAAAGATAACTCTTTCGTTCCCGAGCGTGGGCGCGACCGAAAATATACTTATCGCCGCGGCGTCAGCCGAGGGCGAAACGGTCATACTCAATGCTGCGCGCGAGCCGGAGATAGCCGATCTTGCGGATTTTCTCTGCTCCTGCGGCGCGCATATATCGGGTGCGGGCAGCGGCGAGATAACCGTCTGCGGCATGAAAAAGCTCCATTCCGCCGAGCACACGGTCATTCCGGATAGAATAATCGCCTCGACCTATATGGCTGCCGCGGCAGTGACCGGCGGCGACGTGCATATTTTGGATACCCGCGCCGAACATATAACTCCGGTCATCCCCGTGTTTGAGCAGGCGGGGTGCAAAGTTGACTGCGGCGAAAACAGCGTGCATATTTCGGCGCCCGTTCGCCTGCGCAGTGTACAGACCGTGCGGACGATGCCGTATCCGGGCTTCCCGACCGATTCCCAGGCGGCTGTCATGGCTATGCTCAGCGTGGCGCACGGCACGAGCGTTATGATAGAAAATATTTTTGAAAACAGATATCGCCATGTGCGCGAGCTCTGCCGACTCGGCGCGGATATAATGACCGAGGGCAAAGTCGCGGTGATAAAGGGCGTCGAGACGCTCACGGGTGCGTGCGTGTGCGCCGCCGACTTGAGAGCGGGCACGGCGCTTGCCGTCGCAGGACTTGCGGCGCAGGGCAGCACGACGATAGAAAATGTCTGTCTCATTGACAGGGGCTGGCAGGATATGGAAGAAAAGCTTCGTTCACTCGGGGCGGATATCCGACGAGAAAGCTGAAAAGGGGTGTCCCGCATGGAAAACAAAAAAGCACAGCCGCAGAAAAATAAGACTCCGAAAAAGAAAAGACTGAGCAAAAAGGCGAGACGCCGCCGTCGCGTTAGAATAGCGATAGTGACTCTGCCTATTGTTATTGTCATTCTTGCGGCAGTCGCGCTCATCGGCAGTGCGGTGCTGTTCCGCGTGGAGGGCTTTTCTCTCAGCGGAGAAGGCAGATATGGCGGAGACGAGATAGTCAGTGCGTCCGGAATAGATATCGGCGACTGCCTGATGTGGATTAATCTCAACAAAGCCGAGGATAGGATAACGAAGAAGCTGCCGTATATTGAAACGGTGACAATAAAGCGCAAGCTGCCGCACACGGTCTCTATAGAATATAAGCAGGCGAAGGTGCTCTACGGCGTCTGCGTTGACGGCACATGGGCGCTGACCGATACAAAATATAAAGTTATCGAGCTGCTCGATTCCGAACCCGAGAATGTGTCGCAGAAAATAAAACTGCCGAAAGCCAAGACTTTTGAGCCCGGAAGCGTTATTGCATTTGAAGTCAAGGACGGCGAAGAGTCTCCGCTCGACACATACAAAAATCTTTTGACCGAGGCGGAAAAGACCTCGCTCAAGGGCAAGATAACCGGCGCGGATGTAAGCAATCCCGCCGCGCTGACGCTTACATATGACGGCAGAATAACAATAAAGCTCGGTGCTTTTGTCGATATTCCGGCGAAGCTCAAGCTCGCCGCCGGCGCGGTCGAAAAAGAGGACAGGATCGACTCGACCGAATACGGCACGCTCGACGCAACAATAACGGACAAGGCATATTTCAGACCCGAGGCGAAGAAGAGCGAAACGCCGTCTGCCGAACAGACGACGGCGGAGATATCGCCGGAGCAGGCGGTAGAGTAAGACAGGAAATTTGTTTTGATTTTTTGCTTGTTTTTTATTGAATGTATGCTAAAATTAATCTATCTGAAAACTAACCGTTTTTTATATATCAGTTTGGGGGTTACGAAATGGCGTTTGAACTCGACAATGACTGCGAGATAACCACGCAGATAAAAGTTATAGGCGTCGGCGGCGGCGGCGGAAATGCCGTCAACCGCATGGTCGAAAGCGGTGTGCTCGGCGCAGAATTTATTGCTGTCAATACGGACAAGCAGATACTTACTCATTCCAGCGCAACGCACAAGATCCAGATCGGCGAGAAGCTGACAAAGGGTCAGGGCGCAGGCGGCAGGCCCGAAATAGGCGAAAAATCGGCGGAGGAGAGCCGCGATGTTATCTCCGACGCGCTCAAGGGCACTGATATGATATTCATCACTGCCGGCATGGGCGGCGGAACGGGCACAGGCGCCGCTCCCGTCATTGCAAGAATCGCCAAGGATATGGGCATACTCACCGTCGGCGTTGTCACCCGCCCGTTCAAGTTTGAGGGCAAGAAGAAGCAGCTCCAGGCTCAGAAGGGCATAGAGAACCTTGCCGAGAATGTGGACAGCCTTATTGTCATACCCAACGAACAGCTCAAGGCGATGAACAACGGTCAGAAGATGACTTTTGTCGAGGCATTCAAGATGGCGGATGAGGTTCTGCTCCACGGTGTCAAGAGCATCTCCGAGCTTATAAAAGTTCCCGGCTTCGTCAACCTCGATTTCGCGGATGTCACTTCGATAATGAAGGATGCCGGCTATGCTCACATGGGCTTCGCCAAGGCCTCTGGCAAGGACAAGGCTACCGAGGCGGCAAAGGGCTCGATTTCCAGCCCGCTGCTTGAGACTTCGATCTCGGGCGCAAAGGGCGTTATTATCAGCTTCACCGCTGCTCCCGATGTTGACCTTGATGATATCGAGGGCGCAGCTGCGCTCATTACCGAGCAGGCGCATCCCGATGCGGATATCACATGGGGCATTGCGTTCGACGACAGCATGGATGACGAGATGATGATAACCGTTATCGCAACCGGCTTTGAAGATAAGCCGAAGTCAGCGATGTATCCCGAAGAGCAGCCCAAGTCAGAGGCTCCCGCAGCTCCGGCAGCGCAGACCGAGTATGTTCAGACGAGCATCGCTCAGCCCGCAAAACCCGTAGCTCCCGAAGAGCCGAAGAAGGAAGAAGCTCCTTATATCGCCAAGAGACCTGCCGAGATAAATCCCGATGATGAGTTCAGCATCATTCTTGACAGCTTCAACAGATAAAAATAAAACTGCACCGCTGAGTTTTTCGGCGGTGCTTTTTAATATTGACTGCTATATGCTTTTAGTGTTATACTAACTGCGTTCCGTGCAATCGGCACGGAAGGATATATAGGAGATAAGGGTTGGGGAACCGCCGGAGAGCTTCTTGCTTTCCGGCGGTTTCCCTTTTTCTTTTTATATATTATTTTATTCAGCGGCAGATTCAACTACCTTTTTCGCTATCGCTTCAAGCTGTTCGAAGCTTTCGAGCGTGCCGAGCTCGCGGCGAAAAGCCGCCGCCCCATGTATGTCGCGGATATACCACGACGAGTGCTTGCGCGCCTCGCGGATCCCGATATAGTCGCCCTTGTTCGCTATCAGTGCGCTGATATGCCGAAGCATTATGTCCATGCGCTCGTCTACCGGCGGGTCGGGGAGAACATTTCCGCTTTTTAAATATTCGCTTATCTGAGTGAATACCCACGGCCTGCCGAGCGCCCCGCGGCCGACCATTATTCCATCGCAGCCGGTTTTTGCGAACATATCCGCAGCGCTCTTGCCGTCGACTATGTCGCCGTTTCCGATGACGGGTATGCTTTTTACGCGTCTTTTTACTTCGGCTATCACATCGAGATCGACCGGCGGCGCATACATCTGCTTGCGAGTCCTGCCGTGTACGGTTATCGCCGCCGCACCCGCCTGCTCGCAGAGTACGGCAAGCTCCGGCGCATTGATATTTTCCGCGTCCCAGCCGGCGCGCATCTTGACCGTTATCGGAACGGGGGAGACCTTCACGCACTGCGTGACTATCTCTGCGGCGAGCTCCGGACGCTTCATCAGCGCGCTGCCGCCGCCGTTTCCCGCAACCTTCGGCGCGGGACAGCCCATATTTATATCAATGAAATCGGGCGAATATTTCATACAGGTCTCAATTGCTTTCGCCATTATCTCGGGCACGTCGCCGAATATCTGGACACCCGCCGGGCGTTCGGCATCGCTCAGACTCAGCAGCTCGGAGGATTTGCGGTCGTTCATGCTTATGCCCTTTGAGCTCGCCATTTCTCCGATGCAGCCTATTGCGCCGAACTCCATGCACAGCTCGCGCATGGATCTGTCCGCCACGCCTGCCATCGGGGCGAGCAGAGCGCCGCTCTTCAGTTTTTCAGCCGATAAATACAACTTGCCACCTCCGAAAGATACTCAGTAGATTTTAGCATAAAAACCGCGCGGTTGCAATGATTATAAAAATAAAGCCGCACAGCGGATACTGTACGGCTTTGAAAATCCGATATTGTTTTTATTTTTTGTCTGCGGAGACAGTTTCCTTTTCTTCCGTCTCTGCGCCGGGCTCGTTGAACTGCTTGAGGGACTCCATGGCGGCGGTAGCTTCTCTTGCAAGCTCCGCGGCCTCCATGGCCTTCTTCGCAGCCGCATCGACTGCCTGAGCGGCAAGCTGAGTCTTGTGACCCGCATCGGAAGCACCTGCGGCTTCTGCAGCCTTCGCCTCTGCGGAGAGCTTCTCTGCCTCTGCTTCGAGCTTGTCGGCCTCTTCCTTCGCCTTCATGGCGAGCTCGACCTTGTTGTTCGCGTCGATCTCTGCCATCATCTTTCTGATAGCGTGGGTGCTCATGCCCTGCTTGACATATTCGAAGTATTCCTCAGACGGGATACCGCCGATGAATGTCTCAGTGTATTTGACCTTTACGCCGACCTTCGCGATAACGATGTTGATGACAAGCAGCGCGACGAGCGTTCCGAGGAACACATATGCGCCGAAGCCGACCGAACCGCTGAAAACATCGGGGAAGAACTTGGTTAGATCCTTTGCAAAAAAGTTGAAGCAGACTATCGAAACCGTCGCGAGCACAATCATGATGCTGTTGAGGGCGATGTTGCGGGGATTGCCGCGCTTTGAGCATGCCATCGTGAGCATAATGAGGCTGACGAGGATGAGCACCGCCGAAAGCAGGATCGTCACAAGCGATATGAAGTAGAGCAGGAAAGTGTTGCCGAAGAAGCTCGAGCCGATATACTTGAACAGCGCGTCAAAATCGAGCGCTGACACCGCATTGTATATCGTGATGGCATTGACCGACACTTTCTTCTCGAAGAACGGTCCCCAGAAGGACACATTCGCCAGCGGAAGCATGAGCGCTCCGATGGGAAGAAGGCTGAGCACGATTCTGATTATTGTCAGGGGAGATCCGATGAACGAAGCCTTGAGCCTGTCAAGCTTCTTCTGGAATACGGCGTGTTCGCTCTCGGCCTTGTCGGCATCCTCGAGCAGACGCTCCTCCATTCCGTAGTAGATAAGATTGATGCCGCAATGAGGGCAGGTGGGGCGCCAGTCAGTCAGTTTGAGATGCGCGCCGCACTTGGGGCAGTTAGCCATATCGTTTCCTCCAAACAGATTTTGTTGCCGCGAAAAACCCCTCCGCGGCTTTGTTTGTGTACATTTCAATTGATTTTAACATAAAAAGAATGAGAAATCAAGAAGAATTATACAAAAACTATAAAAATGAACGGAAAAATTGAGCACAATGTGTGCATCAGATAAAAGCGCCGTCTATGCCTATCGTCTGCCCGGTTATGAAATCCGAACCGTCTCCCGCGAGGAAGAGCATGAGGCGCGCCACCTCTTCCGGTGTGCCGAAGCGTCCCATGGGAGATTCTTCTTTTAGAAGTTCGAGCGTCTCTTCGCCGAGAGAGGCGTTCATCTTCGTGTCGATAACGCCGGGGGCTATGCAGTTGACCTGAATGTTTGACGGCGCAAGCTCGCGCGCGAGCGCCTTTGTCAGCCCGATCAGAGCCGACTTTGCGGCGGAATAATGCACCTCGCACGACGCGCCGCACACGCCCCACATAGAGGAGACATTGATTATCTTTCCGCTCTTTTCGTGAACCATGTCGGGCAGAGCCGCCTGAATGCAGTTGAACGCGCCCTTAACCGTGACGCCCATCATGCGGTCGAAATCCTGCTCGGTGATGTCGCAGAACATCTTCTGCTGGGCGATGCCGGCGTTGTTTATAAGAACGCCTATTCTGCCGAGCTCCCTGCGGGCGAAGTCTGTCATCTCGTCCACTTCGCTTCTCGCGCTCACATCGGCTCTGAAGCAGACCGCCCTGCCGTTTTCTTCGTTTATCTCGCGGCAGAGAGCGAGCGCCGCATCTTCGGAAGTACGGTAGTTTATCAGCACGCCGAATCCGTCTTTTGCAAAGGCAAGAGCCGCCGCACGGCCTATGCCGCCGGCAGCTCCGGTTATTATCACATTTTTGTTAGTTACGCTCATTTTGAAAACCCTGTGAACTGTCCGTTCGAGCCGTAGAGAGTGGATATATCAGTGTAGCCTGAGGGGACTTTGAACACGCTCTCGTCGACCTTTGAGGAGAATTTGATGTCATCGCAGACGAGCACGCCCTGGCTGCTGAGAATCTCCATCTTGACGAGGTCGTCGCCGGAGAAATAGCATTTTATCGTGCTGTCGTTGCTCTTGTACTCTTCGCAGATGTATTTCTTGCCGTTAGCCTTGACTTCCGAGGTCCTGACATATTCCATGCCCTCGAAGTCTATCGCCGAGAGGGAGTTCATAGCCTCGTTGACATCGCCTGCCTCGCCCGCGTCAACGGCGAGATACATCCTGCCCTCGGGGAATACCATATAGAACTTGTCGCCGTCCGAAATGAACGACATTGTCATTGATACGCCGTTGCCGACAGGAGCTTTCATGCTCATGTAGGATTTCTTGCCGGACTTGACAACCGTCATGGGCATATTGGCGGATGTGCCCTGCATATTCGAAGAGCAGGTCGCGGTCATGGTGAATGAATCGCGCTTTGAGTTCTTCTGGAAATAGGTGTAGAAGCGGGTCTTTTTGATGTCCTTCTTCGCGCCGTTGTCCTTTATCTCATGACCCTTCGGCATTGTCACGGGCTCGGTCGCCTCGGTGGTGCTTGCGGGGTTCGAAGAATCCGTAGTGTCAACTCCGTTGAGGGCGTTGATTATGTCCTCAAGGCTCGAAGTTGTGTCCTCTGCGGTGTTCTCGGCGGGAGCCGTGGTGTCCGATCCGCCGTCCTTGTTTTTGCAGGCGGCAAAGCTCAGCATGAGCACAAGGCACATGAAAATACACAGAATAGCTTTTTTCATTTTTATCATCATTCCTTTAAGAATATTTGTTTTAACATCCTTTGCGCTTTTTGCGCCGTGATAATAGAATACATTATATCGCGAACAAAATCAAGGGCATCGCCCAAATATGAACGAACTAAGTACGGGCGCGCGGTTGACTTTTGACTGCGAAAAAAGTAAAATGACAGCAGGAATAACTTTTCGTCAGTCGTTATGATTATCGGAGGTGGACTCATGAATATAGATATATCTCTCATATTCGGCGATGCGGCGCGGTGGATAATGCCCGTGCTCGCGCTGCTTGTTGCGGCGTTCTGCGTGCCCTCTCTGCTCAATGGCAATAAGAAGATCGGCGTCACCGGATATCTTGTCAACGAGGCGAACGGCGACCGCCTGCCGCTGTCCGGCTACGAAGTGTCAGTCGGGCGCAGCAAGGCGTGCGATATCGTCCTCGGATATAACACCGTCTCGCGCTTTCACGCCGTGCTTTCAAAGCATAAGAACGGCTGGCGCGTGACAGATACGCGCTCGAAGACGGGGACATATATCAACGCCGAGAAGATAGACAAGCCCCGCGCCCTTGCGGACGGGGACACGATAGTTTTCGGCAACGCGGTGTTCGTATTCGTCGAGAATGCGGCTATAGAGCCCGAACAGGCTCCGGAGGAGTATATCGAACAGGCGGACGGTGAAGAGACCGCCCCCGCAGACGAGCACGCGGATTATATAGTCGACGAAAAGACCGGAAACGCATATAGAATCGACGGCCTTATAACCTGCATGATAGGCAGCGGAGACGATGTGCAGATAAAGTTAAAGCGGCAGAATGTCTCGGCTCATCACGCCATGCTCGTGTTCGATGACGGAACGGGCAAATGGAGCGTTACGGATATGGATTCGACCTACGGCACTCTGCTCAACGGCAGACCCGTCAGACGTATGACTCAGCTCGATGACGGCGACACGATCAATATCTGCGGCAGCACGCTCACTTTCAGAACGACGGGAGGGGAGGGCGCATGAAAAAGACAATGAAGAGAACAAAATGGTGGCTCCCCGCGCTGATTCTGCTCACAGCGTTTCAGGTCATATCGATGGCTCAGGTCGTGTTCAATGACGACGGCTCGCTGAGTACGGAATGTCTCATATTCTTCGGTGTATATCTCGCCGTCGAGTGGGTTTATTTCATCGCGATGTCGATAGCGAGAAAGCGCGCAGACCCGGCGCTCGAAATGATAGCGTTCTTCCTGACGGGCATAGGACTTGTCACCGTTGCGGGCGCGAATAAAGATTTAGTCAAGACGCAGTTCGTCGCGGATATGCTCGGCATATTTTGCTTTGTCGCTCTGCTTTGGCTCATCTCAAATGTCGACCGCGCCATGGTGATGAGAACGCCTATGGCTGTGGCGGCAATAGGTCTGCTGGTTTTGACTCTTATCCTCGCGCGCAATATAAAGGGCGCGTTCAACTGGCTGAGTATCGGCGGAATGTCCATCCAGCCGTCCGAGTTCGTCAAAGTCGCGTTCGTCTTTGTCGGCGCGGCGACTCTTGATAAATTGCAGACCACTCGCTCGCTCACAAAATATATTATCTTCTGCGTCGTCTGCGTGGCGCTGCTGTTTTTGATGCGCGATCTCGGCGCGGCGCTGATATTCTTCTTTACATTTATAGTCCTCGCGTTCATGCGCTCCGGCGACTTCCGCACGATAGTGCTCCTGTGCGTCGGCGCGGCGATGGCGGCGGGACTCGTTGTGCTGATACGCTCCGACTTTGTTATGGCTCGCTTTGCGACCTACCGCCATGTCTGGGACGATATGTACGGCAAGGGCTATCAGCAGACGCGCGTGCTCATCTACAGCGTCAGCGGCGGACTGCTCGGCGTCGGCATCGGCGACGGAAAGCTCAAAGAGGTCCCTGCGGCGACGGAAGATTTGGTATTCGGCATGATATGCGAGGAGTGGGGTATTATTATGGGCATCCTCGTCATCCTCTGCATAATGTTTATCGCGTTTCACAGCATCCGCTGCGCGAGCGGTTCGCGCTCGGCTTTCTATGCCATATCCGGCATAGCGGCGGGCTGCCTCCTGCTCTTCCAGACGGGACTCAATGTTTTCGGCGTCACCGATCTGCTGCCCCTTACGGGCGTCACCCTCCCGTTCATCAGCCGAGGCGGTTCGAGCGCGATATGCTGCTGGGCGCTGATAGCGTTTATCAAAGCGGCGGACAACCGCACTTGGATAGGCTCGAAATATTATCTCGATTCTGACTCGTAACCCGCGGAAAGGACTGATTGAATGAAAGGCATAGCAAAACGCTCAAAGCTCATGTTTGCGCTCGTGGCAATTTTTCTTGCGGGCGTGATAGTCCTTGCGGCGACCTTCGGCATCAACGCCGAAACATGGGTGTTCAAGCGCGCCAACAAGCATATATATTCGTCGGGTCAGATAGTCGCGGCGGGCACGATATATGACCGCAACGGCAAGGTGCTGGCTCAGACGGTGAACGGCGAGAGAAAATATAACTCAAACAGCACCGTGCGCCGCGCCACCCTCCATGCGGTCGGCGACCTCGAGGGCTTTATCTCAACCGGAGCGCACAGTGCGTTCCGCGGCGAGCTCACGGGCTACAGCTTCTTAAACGGTGTATATGATTTGAAGAGAAACGGAGCGGGCAACGATATAACCCTCACTATAGACGCCGATCTCTGCGCCACGGCGTATAACGCATTAAACGGCAGAAAGGGCGCAGTCGGTGTATATAACTACAAGACTGGCGAGATTCTCTGCATGGTCTCGACCCCGACTTATGACCCGTATAATAAGCCGACCGATATCGACAGCGACACAACAGGAAAATACGAGGCGATATATCTCAACCGCTTCCTGTCAGGCGTGTTCACTCCCGGCTCGACTTTTAAAATCGTCACGTCGATTAGCGCGCTCGAAAATATACCCGATATAAATTCGCGCACATTTACCTGCACCGGTCAATATAAGACCTCGACGGGTATCGTCAAGTGCAACTCCGTCCACGGAAAGCTCAATTTCCAGCAGGCACTCAGCAAATCCTGCAACAGCACCTTCGCCTGCATCGCGGAGGAGCTCGGCAACGACGCGCTGACTAAGACCGCCGAGCAGGTCGGTTTCAACAAGCGCATTACAATAGACGGAATAAGCGTCACAAAGAGCTATTTCACTCTGAAAGATGCGGTCAGCGTCGACCGCGGCTGGGCGGGCATCGGTCAGTATCAGACACTCGCGAATCCCTGCCAGATGCTCACCATGATGGGCGCGATAGCGAACGGCGGCAGCGCGCCTGCGCCGAAGCTGCTCAAGAGCGACAGCACATTGAGCTCGCTGACTTCGCCGACGCTCAAATATCTCGACGAAAATATAGCGAACACCATCAAAGATATGCTCCGAAAGAATGTCACGACCCACTACGGCGAGGGCAAGTTCCCCGGGCTTCAGCTCGGCGGAAAGACGGGCACCGCGCAGGTCACGGACGGCGAGCCACACTCGTGGTTTGTCGCGTTCTCCGAGCGCGAGGATCTTCCGCTGGCAGTCGTCGTTGTTGTCGAACACGGCGGCGAGGGTATCAGCGCGGCGGCACCCATAGCCAACAAAGTTATGCAGGCTGCGGCGAAAAAAGGCGTAAAATAAAACTTCGGCGTCCGCGCAGAGCTGCGCGGGCGCCGATTTTTATTTTATCTCCACTCCGGTGTAATAGTGCTTGATTATCTCCTGCCAGTCGGAGCCCTGCCGCGCCATGTAGTCCGCGCCGTATTGGCTCATGCCGACCCCGTGGCCGTAGCCGTGAACGGTAATTTTGAACTCGTCGTCCGTGCATTTTATCTCGAAGCAGGCGCTGCGGAGTCCCAGCTTTTCGCGCACCTGCGCGCCCGTGAATTCTTTTTCCCCGATCACGGCGCAGGAAATATATCCGCTGTCCGTCTTTTTGATTTCGCCTATCCACTTTTTTGCGTCGCCGCCGAACTCCGCGCCCGAGCCGGCGAAAGCCTTTTTGAATTCATCCGCCGTCAGCGTCAGCGTCGATGAGTAGTCGGGCGAGAGCTTGTCGCCCGCGCTCGTGACGCTCTTTAAGTAGGGGACATCCTTGCCCCAGACCTCCTCCGCGCTGAAGGTCTGCCCGCAGCTTATCGCGTGAAACGCCGCAGTTATAATCTCTCCGTCATAGGTTATCGTCTTACCGAAAATGTCTTTGACAGCCTCTTCGATTTTCTTTTCATATGTCTCGTATTTGTCGCCCCATTTTTCCTTGCGCGCCGCCGCGTCCAAATATCCCTGATGCACCGCGCTGTCGTCGGTTATGTCCGCGCCGCCGAGCGTGGGGTCGGGACTGGAACGCTTTTTGACCGCATATGTATAGCATACGGCGGCCTGGGCGCGCAGAGCCTGCGAATGATATGTCGGCGGCATCTCCGCCGCTACCGCGCCGACCACATATTCGAACATGTCGATTTCGTTTATCTTCTTCGTCGAAGAGGAGAGCACGAGTATCGAATCTCCGTCATCTTGAATGTTCGTTTTTGTGACTTCATTGCCGTTCTTATCCGGCGCTTTTGCGCCGCCCGTTGCGGCGAGCGGGCAGATAAGCAGAACGGCTATCAGAATGATGAATAAAAATCCTCTGTTTTTCATATTTTTTACCTCCCGAACCTCGGCAAACTTGACTTTTGCTGCCGTTTTGGTGTAAAATTGTACTCTGATACATTATTATATAAATTTATATACGGAGCGAGAAAGGAGTCGAACGCATGGCGAATTATATATCCTCTATCCCGCAGGATGCCCTTAACAGTTTATGCGGAGAAATAGACAAGTATAACAAGATAAATCCTGCGTATTTTGATCGTTTCCAGGTTAAGCGCGGTCTGAGAAATTCGGACGGCACCGGTGTTATGGCGGGGCTGACAAAGATATGCAGCGTTCAGGGATATTATGTCGAGGACGGCGAGCGTGTCCCGATAGACGGCAGACTTATATACCGCGGAATCGATGTTCGCGAGATAGTCAGCGGATGCGAGCAGGAGGGACGCTTCGGCTTTGAAGAGGTCGCGTGGCTGCTCCTTTTCGGTACTCTGCCCTCGAGAAGACGCCTTGAGATATTCAAAAGCGTTCTCGCTGAGAGCCGCGAGCTCCCCAACGAGTTCATCGAGGATATGATAATGAAAGCTCCCTCGCACAACATCATGAACAAGCTTTCGCGAAGCGTCCTCGCGCTCTATTCATATGACGAAAATCCGGACGATATCTCGATAGAAAACGTCCTTCGCCAGTCGATACAGCTGCTCGCGCAGATACCAATGATAATGAGCTACGCCTATCAGGTCAAGCGCCGCAACTTCTATCACGAGAGCATGTATCTCCACCCGGTCGACAAGACCCTCAGCACCGCCGAGTCGGTTCTCTATTCGATAAGAGCGGATAAAAAATTCACTCCTGAAGAGGCGCATATGCTCGATATCTGCCTCATGCTCCACGCTGAGCACGGCGGCGGAAACAACTCGACTTTCGCCACCCGCGTGCTGACTTCGAGCGGCACCGACACATATTCGGCTATCGCCGCGGGCATCGGCTCGCTCAAAGGACCCAAGCACGGTGGCGCGAACATAAAGGTCGCCGAGATGGTCGAATATATCAAGCAGGGCGTTGAAGATATTACAGACGCGGATCAGGTCGCCGATTTCCTCAAGAAGATTCTCAAAAAAGAGGCGGGCGACGGCTCGGGACTCATCTACGGCATGGGTCACGCGGTCTACACCCTCTCCGATCCCCGCGCGGTTATTTTGAAATCGCACGCGCGCAAGTTCTCCGAGAACACCGAGTTTGAGGATGAGTTCAAGCTCCTTGAGCTTATCGAGACCCTCACTCCGCAGATTCTTGCCGAGCTGCGCGGAGACAAAAAAATCATGTGCGCAAATGTCGATCTCTATTCCGGCCTTGTGTATAAGCTGCTCGGCATCCCCGAGGATCTGTTCACTCCGCTGTTCACTATCGCCCGCGTTGCAGGCTGGTCGGCGCACAGAATGGAAGAGCTGATGACCGGTGGCAGAATAATCCGCCCGGCATATAAGAGCGTCTGCGCCCAGCGCAACTATGTAAAGCTTGACGACAGACTCGATAATTATCCCGGCGAGCTCAGATATATACCCAGCGACGAGCACGCTTAACAGATAAAAATAATTTTTAGGACTTGATACAATGCCGAAAGATAAAAAAGTTTCAATGCTTAAAATTATGATGATAGCCCTTGCAGCAGTTCTTCTGGTGCTGATTCCGGTGCGCTGCTATCAGTATGCATCAGGAGCGATTGAACCCACGACAGGGTTCTACAGCGGCAGTGACTGGAGCATCTGGCTGTCGTATATCCTGCTTGCCGTGTCTGCCGTTGCGTTTCTTGCAATTGCGATAGCGAGCAGAAAGAAGATATCTTATTCGACCGAAAAATTCGGCTCGACAGGGCTCGCGATAGCCGCGTTCATGTTCGCTCTGACGCTGATGATCGACGCTGTTTCGCAGTATAAGACAGTGTTCGCGACCGCTACCGACACCGCGCTCATGTACGGCACCGAGTCGGTTCAGTATCTCAAAACAGGTCTTGTCTCAAGGGGACTTGAGGGCTTCTGCGCCGTTGTTGCGGCGGTGTTCTTCGTCCTCTTCGGCTACGGTCACTTAAAAGGCAAGTCAAACGCCTCGGAGTCAAAGCTCATGGCGCTGTTCCCGGTGCTCTGGTGCATCTTCAGACTCATGCACAGATTTATGCGCACGATAAATTTCCTCAACGTTTCCGATCTTCTCTATGAGCTGTTTATGTGCGTGTTCCTTATGGCATTCTTAATGGCGTTTTCTCAGCTCAACTCAAAGGTCGGCGGCGATGGCTTCGACTGGAAGCTCGTCGGCTACGGACTGCCCGCAATGATGTTCTCTCTGATTTGCTTCCTGCCGAGATTCATAATGACCCTTGTCGGCAGGGACTATCTGCTCTGCAATCAGTCGCCCATAGAGTGGTGCGACCTCGGCGCGGCAGTGTTCATCTGTGCGCTGCTCCTGACCAGAGTCGGATTCGGCGAGAAAAACACCGAGACTGCCGAAACGGCTGAGAAAACAGAGAGCTGATGTTTTTAGATAATTTTCTCATCGCCGCCGAGCAGGTGGCGATACTGTATATCCTCGTCGCGGTCGGATTTATCGCCGACAGGACAAAGCTCTTTACGGAGAAGGCTGCGCGCCTGTGCACGGATCTGATGTTTTATATCATCACTCCCGCAAAGATAGTGCAGTCGTTCATCTCCATGGAGTTCAGCCGCGAATCGGCGACGCGCCTTGCGATAGCCGCTGCCTGCGGCGCCGCGATACATATTATCGGCGTGGCGGTCAGCTCCGTTGTGTTCAACAAATCGCCGATAGGCAAAGCTGCAATATTCAAATATTCGAGCGTCTACGGCAACTGCGGGTATATGGCTCTGCCGCTCGCCTATGCCGTGCTCGGCGACGAGGGCGTATTCTACGGCTCGGTCGTCATAATGATGTTCCACTTATTTTCGTTCACCCACGGCATCTGGCTGATGTCGCGCTCCGAGACGGGCGAAAAGACGAAGTTCAACTTCAAGAACATCCTGATAAATCCGGGCACTATATCGCTCATAATCGGCTTGCCGCTGTATCTGCTGAAGATAAGGCTGCCCAATGTCATAGAAGCACCGATAGACTATCTCGCCGCGCTCAACACACCCGTGGCGATGCTGATTTTCGGCACATATCTCTCGAACGCGAAGATAAAATCCGCGCTCAAAGAGTGGCGGATACTCTGCGTCGCGCTGATAAAGCTCGCGGTTATACCGCTCATATGCCTCGGCGTTTTCAGACTCTGCGGCATTACGGGAGCACTGCTGACCGCAATGATAATTGCGGCGAGCGCACCGCCCGCAAACATAACGGTCGTCTTTGCGGCGAAGTACAACAAAGACACGGGACTTGCATCCCAAACGGTCGCAATAGTCAGCTTCATTTCGATAGTGACCATGCCGCTGCTTATCGGTCTTGCAAGTACGATGTAACAAATAAAAAAGAGAGTCGGAAAAATCCGGCTCTCTTATATATTTTTTTAGCCCTCTTTGTCCTCTTCGCCCTCTTCTTTCGGCTCTTCGACCTTCACTGAGATCTCTATAACTCTGCGCTGTTCAACGTCGGTGACGGTGACGGAAAGATTTTTGTATTCAAACGTGTCGCCGACTTCAGCCATTTTGCCGAGCTGTTCGAGTACCCAGCCGCCGACCGATACGGATTCGGACTCCTCGTCCTCCTCCATGTCGAAATATTCAAACATCTTGTCGAGCTGCGCGCCGCCGAGAACCTTTACCGTGCCGTCGGGCTGGGGAGAGAAGTCCTCAATAACTTCGTCGTTTTCGTCCCATATCTCGCCGACAAGCTCTTCGAGAATGTCCTCCATGGTCACTATGCCGAGCGTGCCGCCGAACTCGTCCGCGACAACCGCCATGTGCGTCTTTTTCTGCTGCATGAGCTTGAGCAGTTCGCTTATCTGCATCTGCTTTGCTATGTAGACGGTCTTTTTGATTATCGAAGATATCGGCTGCTTCTTCGTGAGCACATATTTGTTGAAGTCCCTGATGTGAATGAAGCCGATTATATCATCTGTGTCGTCCGAATAGACAGGCAGGCGCGAGAAGCCGGAGTCGTTGAACACCGAGGCTATTTTTTCGACGCTGTCGTCTTTTGAAACGGCAATGACATCGACTCGCGGGGTCAGGATATCGCCGACTGGACATTCGTAAAATGAAATAGCCGAGCGGATAAGATCGCTCTCGTCCTCGTCGAGTCCGCCGCCGGACTCCGCTTCGTCAACGATATTCAAAAGCTCGTCGCCGGTTATCGTGTCGTCCTTCTTGAATTTGAAGATCTTGCTCAGAAGCTTCTTCCAGAGCATGAAGAACGCCACGGCAGGGGTTAATATAACTGTGAGTGCCCTCAGGAACGGTGTCGCGAACATCGCGTATTTTTCGGGCATCTCTTTGGCGAGCGTCTTCGGCGTAACCTCGCCGAAGATGAGCAGGAGCACGGTCATTATTATCGTCGAGACCGTCGGACCCTTGCTCTCGTTTATGAGCCTGATGAAAAGCACCGTCGCTACGGACGACGCTGTGATGTTGACAATATTGTTTCCGACAAGGATTGTAGAGAGCAGCTTGTCGTAGTTCTCCGCCATCTTGTATGCCTTGGCGGCTTTTTTGTTGCCGTCGTCGGCTATGGTCTTGAGTCTGATTTTGTTGAGGGAAGTGAAAGCGGTTTCGGATGCCGAGAAAAATGCCGAGAACAGTATGAGCAGAACGAGGCATACTATCTGCACCCAACTTCCGGTAGTCAAAATGATTCCTCCAGTTGCGTTTTACGCATGTGTATATTAAATATAACTATATCATACTCTATTTGTTATTGCAAGAAAAAGCCGCATCCGGGTGAATGCGGCTTTTAAATATAACTATTACAGAGCTATCATGTCGCGCAGCTCGGACGCGAGGTCTGCGGCGAGGCGGGTGCCGTTTATGAGGGCGCGTTTCGGCAGCTTTGCGATGAATCCGTCGTCCTCGAGGGTGACATCGCCCGTGTAGTTTATGTCGTGGAGCGCCTGCGCGATAGCCTTCCAGTCGAGCTTGCAGGTGAAGGGCGGCATGTGCAGATCCTCCATATAGTTGTTGTCGTGGACGTGCAACGCCGTGAGCCTTCTGTGACCGAGCGCTCTTATCGCGTGCGCCGCGTCGTCGCCGACAAGTCCGCTGTGACCGAGATCAAGGCAGACGGTGAAATATCTCGGGTCGAGCGCGTCATAGTATTCGGCGAGCTGTTCGCCGTAGCTGCACACATTTGCGAGCATAACATGGCGGCGGGCATCGTGCCCGAACATGTTCTCGAGCGCTATCTTCGTGCCGAACTCCTCGCACAGGGGCTTGAGTGAATTGTAAAAATCAATGTTGAACTGCTTCTGATCCACGCCGTCCGGGCAGGCGGTCGGGTGGACTATTATCTGGCTTGTGCCTATCTTGCCCGCGATGCGGATGGAGAGCTTCAGCTTTTCATAGACGAATTTATTGTATTCCTCGTCGCCGAAACGGTAGCTCGGAAACGGCGCATGAGCCTGATTGAACGGGAGCGAATATTTATCACTCGACTCCAAAAGCTTATTGACAAGCTCATCTTCACCCATGTTGCCGAGCACGCTCTCGCGGGAGCTGTTCATATAGAACATCGAAAAATCGAGCGCGTCGAAGCCCGCCTCTTTGAATATTTTCATGCCCTCGTCAATGCCGAAAGCCGGGAAAATAATGTCTGTCTGTGTTGATATTCTCATACTGCGCACCGCCTTATAAGTCATTTTGATATTATTATATCAGAGAGTTTTTGGATATACAATATCAATGTCCCAAATATGGTATAGAAAATTTCCGCGGATGTGATATAATCTTTGTGTGAAATCTTTCTGACGGAGGTTTGAAATGCTGCGACTGATACTTTCGCCCTCGGTGGGCGGCACCGCAGGATATCTCTATGATACGGCGGCTTCGATCGCTTCTTCGGGCGGCGAGGCTGTGCTGATAGTGCCCGAACAGTATTCCTTTGCCGCCGAGCGCATAGTGCTCGAACGCCTCGGAACGGCTGACGCCCAGCGCGTCGACGTGCTGAGCTTCACGCGCCTTGCGAATACCGTGTTTAACGCTGTCGGCTGGGACAAGGGCAAGCGCCTCAATGAAGCGGGAAAAATACTTCTGATGAGCCGCGCCCTCGAACAGTGCGCCGATAAACTGAATGTCTATTCCCGCAGCGCGGACAGCCCCGCGGTCGTGCGCGAGCTGCTAAGCCTCAACGAGGAGTTCTGCCAGTGCGCGATATCTCCGGAGGATATGACCGCCGCCATGAACAACATGGAAGACGGGCTGCTGAAAAGCAAGCTCGCCGATATTTCGCTCGTTTTCTCGGTCTATGATTCTTTCGTCTCCGAAGGATGGCTTGACGACAGCCGCATGCTGACTCGCCTCAAAGACAAAATTCTCGAAAGCGGGTATTTTAAAAATAAAACGGTGTTCTTCGACTCCTTCCGCGGCTTCACCGCGCAGGAGTTCGGAGTTATCGGCAAGATACTCACCCAGGCGGACGATGTTTATGTCGCTCTGACCGCGCCCGATCTTATCGAGCGGGACAGCGACGATATATTCTATCATACAAAAAATACTGCAAAGAAGCTCATTAAGCTTGCAAACAGTGTCGGCGTGCCGTGCGCAAAGCCTGTTGTTATCAATGACCAAAACGACGATCCCGCGCTCGATGCGTTTGCGAGTGACTTCCTGAGCCCCGAGGCGGAGGTATTCCCCGGAGCGTGCGACAGCATATCTATAGTCGCGTCGCCCGATATCCGCAGCGAGTGTGCCTATGCCGCGGCGCATATAAAGCGAATGCTCAGAACCGGCGAATACCGAAGCCGCGATATAGCGGTTATCGTGCGCGACGAAACTTCGTATATCCGCCCGATGCTGACCGCGCTCGCAAAATGCGGCGTGCCCGTGTTCGAGGACAGACGCCAACCTGTTATAAATCAGCCGCTGATGACGCTCGTTCGTGCCGCGCTGAAAATAGCCGACACGGGCTTCGATACCGACAGCGTCCTGCGAGCTTTGAAAACCGGTCTCTGCCCGCTTGCGGCGGACGAGATATCGGATATTGAAAACTACACTTATCTCTGGCAGATAAACGGCTCGGGCTGGCTGAAAAAATGGGAGTCGAGCCCCGACGGCTTCGGCGAGATGACCGAAAACGCAGCGGCGGAGCTTGAGAGGCTGAACGCCCTGCGTGAAAAGGCAGTCGAACCGTTTGCAAAGTTCAGAGGCAAGCTCAAAGATAACGACGGCGAGGGCTGCGCAAAGGCTGTGTTCGAACTGCTGTGCGAGCTCGACACGGCGCAGAGACTAAAAGACCTCGCGATTTATCTCGAGGATTCGGGCGAAAATGTGCTCGCTCTCGAGACGGAGCGGCTCTGGGACACCCTCTGCTCTCTGCTCGATGTCGCGGCGCAGACGCTCGGCAAGACCCCGGTAAAAGCCTCGCGCTTTTCGAGACTTTTTGATCTCATGCTCTCCACTGTCACCCTCGGCGAGATACCCCATTCCCTCGAAGAGGTTACAATAGGCTCGGCGCAGAGAATAAGACCCATCGCGCCAAAGGCGGTGTTCGTCCTCGGCGCGAATGCGGGAAAACTGCCGCTCAATCCCGTTCAGGGTGGTATGCTCAACGCCGGCGAGCGCGAACGCCTCGCGCAGGCGGGCATAGAGACCGCGATATACGGTGAGGACAGAGTTGCCGAGGAGCGCTTTATCGCCTATACTGCGTGCTGCTGCGCAAAAGAGAAGCTGATAGTCAGTTATTCTTCGAAGAGCGCGCAGGGCGAAGAACTCAGCGAGTCGGAGATAATCACTTTCATCCGCGAGCATTTCCCGCAGGTGCATCAGACCGACACTCTCACGGCGGACAAAATCGACCTTGTCGAGGGCAAGAAGCCCGCGTTCGAGCTGACGGCAGCACTGATGCGAAACGGCGGCGAGCTTTATGAATCGCTGAGAAAATATTTTGAAAAAGATGCCGATTATTCCGGCAGACTCGCGTCGCTCGACAGCGCGGCGGAGGGGAGAACCTTCAAGATAGACAGCCGCGAGAGCGCGACGCGCCTTTTCGGCATGAACATGAATATCTCACCCTCGAGGGCTGAGACATATTATCGCTGCCCGTTTTCTTATTATTGCCGCTACGGCCTGAAGCTTCAGGAGAACAAGAGCGCGACCTTCGACCCGCTACAAAAAGGCACGGTCATACATTTCGTACTCGAACAGCTGCTCAGCGAATTCAGCGCGCAGGAGCTCTCCGAGCTCGATCCCGATGAACGCTATGAAAAAATACGCGGATATCTGGACTCTTATCTCGAGCGCTTCCTTGACCGCTCGCAGAGGTCTAAACGGTTTCTATATCTCTATGAACGCCTCGCGCGCAGCATAGATGCGGTCGCGGCGCGGCTTGCGGACGAGTTCAAAAACTGCGAATTCCGCCCGATCGATCTCGAACTTGATATATCGCATAACGGCACGATAAAGCCGTATGATCTGAAAATACCCTCCGGCGGACACATCAATATTTCCGGCAAGGTGGACAGAGTCGATCTCGCAGAGATAGACGGAGAGCCGTATGTCAGAGTCATAGATTACAAGTCGTCGGGCAAGCCATTTGACGTTTCCGATGTGCTCAACGGACTCAATATGCAGATGCTTATATATCTTTTCACACTCGTGAGCAACGGAAAGGCTCGCTACGGCGATGCGATCCCCGCAGGGGTGCTCTATATGCCTGCAAAGGCATCTGCCTTTACAGCCGAGAGAGGCAAAGACCTCAGCAAACAGGGCAATCCGAACGACAAAAAAATGCAGGGCTTCGTGCTCGAAAACGCCGATGTCATAGTCGCCATGGAGCATGACGGCGACGGTGTGTATATCCCGGCAAGAATTGATAAGGACGGCAACATAAAGGGCAAGACCCTCGACCTCAGAGAGCTGTCAAAGCTTTGGGACAAGGTTGACGAAAACCTTGTAAACATGGGCGAAGAGCTGCATCGCGGCTCAATTCCTGCGCTCCCGGCACAGGGCAAAAACTACAAGGAAATTTGCTCGAAATGCGAATATTGGAACATCTGCACGCATGAGAATAATATGCCTGCAAGAGAATTGGACGATAACCGAAAACTCGGAGAGGGGGATGAAGAATGGGAGTCAAGTGGACGACTGATCAGCAGCACGCGATAGAGTGCTGTAAAGGTTCTGTGCTTGTCAGCGCTGCGGCAGGTTCGGGCAAGACAACGGTGCTCGTCGAGCGCGTTATCCGCCGCCTGACGGACGAAGATAACCCCTGCTCGGCGGAGGATCTGCTGATAGTTACCTTCACCCGCGCCGCCACCGCGCAGATGCGCGAGAAGATAGGCGCGGCGATACTCAAACGCCTCTCGGAGGACCCGACGGACAGGCATCTTCGCCGCCAGTATATGCTCCTGCCGTTTGCGAAGATATGCACTATCGACAGCTTCTGCAACGACCTTGTGCGCGAGAATTTCCACGCGCTCGGCATATCCCCGGACTATTCGCTGCTCGACAACGAGACGGCAGTTATAATGAAAAACGATGTCTGCGAGGCAATGCTCGAGCGGGCATACGAAGAGGATTCGGACGGCAGCTTTTCGGGGCTCAGCGACATGATGTCCTCCGGCAGCAGCGACGAGGATTTCGCGAAGCTGATAATCAAAATGTATGATATTTCGACAGCTTATCCGTTCCCTGATCTGTGGCTCGACTCGCTTATCGAGGAGTATTCCCAGCCCGATATCAACAAGAGCTGCTGGGGCGGTATAATAAAAAAATATGTCTGCGATATGCTCGACTACTGCGTGTCATCAAGCAATGATATGATGACCGCCATGGAGTCCGACTCTATTGTCGCGGACGCCTACGGCGCGGCGGTGCAGAGCGATATAAATATGTACGCCGAGCTTCGCGAAAAAGTCAACAGAGACTGGGACGAGGCTCTCGAAGCATTTAACACGGTCAAATATATGGGTCTCGGGCGTGTGCCGAAGGGCTATGAGAGCGAGACAAAAAACGCGGTCATGACCGCCCGCAAAAAGCTCAAGGATCTGTTGAAAAAAGTACCTAATATTATGTGCGTCTCGTCCGGAGAACATTCTGAAGATGTGCGCTTGATGCGCGGTCCCGTGACGAAGCTTATAGAACTCGTCAAGCAGTTCGGCAGGGAGTATTCCGCCGAAAAAGATAAAATGAACTCCGCCGATTTCTCTGATATCCTGCACCGCGCGCTCAATTTGCTTGCGGTTTCCGACGGCAGAGGCGGATATATAAAAACCGACCTTGCGCGCGAGCTCTCTTCGCATTATGTCGAGATACTCGTCGACGAGTATCAGGATATAAACGAAGCGCAGGATATGATATTCAAGGCAATATCCGCCGACGAAAACAATCTTTTTACCGTCGGCGATGTAAAGCAGAGCATATACAGATTCCGTCAGGCGATGCCGGAGATATTCCTGCGCCGCCGCGGCACAACGCACAGCTTCGAGAGCGGAAAATATCCCCTGGGCATAACCCTCGGCTCGAATTTTCGAAGCCGCGTGGGAGTTACATCGTGCGTCAACTATATCTTCCGCCAGCTGATGAGCACGGAGGCGGGCGAGCTTGAATATGACGACTCCGAGGCACTCAACGCCGCCGCTGAATATCCCGAGCGCGACACTCCCGATTGTGAGCTGCATGTCGTGACGGACAAGGGCAACAGAGCCGATACGCTCGAAGCGCAGGCTCGCTATGTTGCAAGATATATTGACCGCACGGTCAGAGAGGGAAAAACGCTCGTTACAAAGGGCGGCGCTCTGCGTCCCGCGTCTTACGGCGACTTCTGCATTCTCCTGCGCACGGCAAAAAATGTTTCTTCGGTTTATGCCAACGCGCTCTCCGAGCGCGGCATACCGGTTTTCTCCCCTGAGACCGGCGGATTCTTTGAGGCCGCCGAGATAAGCTTTATACTTTCGCTCCTGCGCGTGCTCGACAATCCCGTGCAGGATATACCGCTCGCGGCTGTCATGCTCTCTCCGCTCTTCGGCTTCAGCGCGGGCGAACTTGCGGATATACGCGCCTCGGCGAAAGAACGCTTGGAGGCGGGCGAGACCGAGCCGCTCTATCGCAGTGTCGCCGCGTCGGCTGACGAGGGCGACGAAAAAGCGGCGGCATTCCTCAAAAAGATCGAATCCCTGCGCAGACTGTCGCTGACCCTGAGCGCGGGCGAGCTCGTCCGCAGAGTGTGCGAGGAGACGGGCTTCGACGCTATCGCCGGCGCGATGCCGGACGGCGAGCGCCGCAGGCTCAATATCGGTCTGCTTTGCGATTACGCCGAAAAATACGAGGCGGCGGGAAATCTCGGACTCAGCGGATTTATAAGATTTATAGACAAAGTCGCGCGCACGAGCGGCGATCTGGCGACCGCTGCGCGCCCGTCCGAAAATGCGGATATCGTCCGCATAATGACCGTCCATCAGAGCAAGGGACTCGAATTCCCGATATGTATTTTCGCCGATATGCAGCATGCGTTCAACGAGCGGGACAACACCGAATCAGTGCTCATAAGCTCGTCTGCAGGGCTCGGTATGAAGAGACGCACAGAGGACGGAATCAGCGTTTATGACACCGCTTCTCGCCGCGCCGCAGTCATAACTTCCGAGCGCATGGGACGCAGCGAGGAGATGCGCGTGCTCTATGTCGCGCTGACGAGAGCAAAAGAGAATCTCGTTATGGTAACATCCGTCCCGAATCCCGAAAAGGGACTCGCGAAGGTTGCCGTCGAATGCGGAATAGGGGAGCGGGCGAACCCGTTCGCCGTGCTCAGAATGAACAACTTCTCAGATCTTGTGCTCATGGCGCTCATGCGCCATCCCGCCGCGGATGAGCTGAGAAAGCTTTCCGGCGTAGATGTCCCGATATTTCTGCCCGAAAAAGACAGATTCAAGCTCAAAGTTGTCGTCAGCGATTCGGAAAGCTTCATGACAGAATCCGCAAATGAGCAGAAAACAGCCGCAAAGCCCGTATTCTTTGACGAAGTTCAAGCACGGCTCGATTATTCAGACCCGCGCTCGGCGCTCTCGTCTGTGCCCGCGAAGCGCGCCGCTTCGGACGGCTCGGAGCGCGGCATAAACCGCGAATATTTCGCCTCGTCGCGCCCGGCGTTCATGAGCTCGGGCGGACTGACCCCGGCTCAGCGCGGCACGGCTACGCACAAATTCATGCAGTTTTCGGACTACGCTGCGGCGCGCGCCGACATTGAATCCGAACTTGCGCGTCTTGTCGACGGCGGCTTCCTCTCGGAGGATGAGGGCAAGGCTGTGAATATCGGCGCGGCGAAGCGGTTCTTTATGTCGCCGCTTGCCGAGAGAATATTTGCCTCCGATAATGTCATGCGTGAGAAAAAATTTGCGGCGCTCTTCCCGGCAAAGTTCTTTTATCCTGAGCTGACGGGCGAAGCGGCTGAAGAAAAAATCGTCGTTCAGGGCATTGCGGACTGCGTGTTCGTCGAGGACGGAGAGCTCGTCATTGTCGATTATAAAACCGACACGGGCGTTGACGCCGAGGCTCTGCTCGACCGATATTCGGCTCAGCTTGAGATATACCGCGAGGCACTCTCGCAGGCGCTCGGTATGCCCGTCAAAGAGACGCTTTTGTACTCATTTTTCATGAATTCGACCGTTAAAGTCGGAACAGCTTAAAAAATATGAAAAAAGGGCTTGCATTTTTGCCCCGCGTATGATAAAATTTCGTTTGCTAAGCTTAAAGATAAAGTTATATGCAGATAATCCGAAAGAGGTGACAATAATGAAGGAAGGAATCCATCCTAAGTACGAGCCCACTGAGGTCCGCTGCGCTTGCGGCGAGGTCATCAAGACTTCTTCCACCAAGCAGGATCTTCGTGTCGATATTTGCTCAAAGTGCCATCCGTTCTTCACCGGCAAGCAGAAGCTCGTCGATACCGGCGGACGCGTTGACCGCTTCAAGAAGCGTTTCAACATGACAGAGGACAAGAAATAATCATCCTATGAGAGATAATGAGCTGCCTTTTCGGCGGCTCATTTTTCTATCCTCAAAATGCGTCGTGTGTTGCGCTATCCAAGCATTGTTAACAATATATTTCTCAAAAAGACTTGTAATAATTGTTCGGCGGCGTTATAATGTTTGTAATCATTTTGTAATATTTTTAGGGGGCGAAGCAATGTCGGGAAAGAAAAGGGCAATATTGCCAATCCTGATTTGCACAGCTCAGAGTCGCCCGCAAAGGACGGGAACGAGCTTAAAAACAGAATAAATGAAACTGCAAAGTATTCGGAGCTTTTTGAGAAGATAGATGTCGACAGCGATTATGACGATATCCTCGCAACATATGAGAAAACTCTCGACAAGCGCACCAGAGCCGCCATGAAAAAAGCGGGCGGTGTCGCTGACGAAGAAGAGTCCGTTGACGAAAACATGATGATAGAGGCGGACGAAATAGTTTCGGATGCCGATTCTGCGGCGCAGCCCGAAGTGCAGGAAACTGCCGAAGACAAGCCCGCGAAAAAGAAAGAAAAGGCTCATAAGGGCGATGCCGGAGCCGTACTTTATTCTTATATCGCGGCGCTCGGACTCGCAACCGGCACAACTTTTAAAAAGATGCTCGCGAAGCCTAAGAAGCTCGGAAGAAATATCGTCGGCTTTTTCAGATATGTCTTCCGTTTTCTCTGGCTCGGATTCAAGAAGTTTATCCACATCATTTCTCATACATTCGTTGAGCAGGTCAAGGACTTCAGGCGCGATGTGCGCTCGGCTATGAATTATCTCAGGCAGAGCCGCCATAAGCCGAAAACACTGTTCCCGATACTCGGGCACTATGTGAAGAAGGCTTTCACCACCCATACGCAGATGTTCAAGACCATAGCGAACTTCGCTCTGCCCGTTGCCGCAGTGCTCGCATTTTGTGCTGACCGTCAACTATTGGAGCAGCGTCACATTCGCGCTCAAGGTCAGCTACGACAACAAGGAACTCGGCTATATCTCCGACGAGTCGGTGTATAACGAGGCTCAGAGTGCCGCAAAGGCGAGAATGACGACTACAAAGACGGATTCTTCCGCTAAGCTTGATGATCCGACATATGAACTCTCGCTCGTCAACGTCAACAAGCTTGTCGATTCTTCGATACTCTGCGACAGAATAATCGAAAATTCCGAGAGCAATGTCACAAACGCCTGCGGAATTTATATCGATGACGAGTTTATCTGCTCCGTCAAGAACGAGACGGATGCAACGAGCGTGTTCAATGCTATTCTTGAAAAGCACAAGGTGACCGACAGCAACAGCTTTGTCGATTTCGTCGAGAAGGTCGAGTATGTCCAGGGACTTTATCCTGACGACCCGAAGACCATGTGGGATGCATCGAAGCTCAAAAAGCAGCTTGAGCAGACTAAGCAGGCGAAAAAGACCTACACCGTCAAGGACGGCGATACGATATACGGCATAGCGGTCGCGAACGGGCTGACCGAAAAGCAGCTCATGGCGCTCAACCCCGATATGGGCGAGTATATTCATACAGGCGATCAGATAGTGGTCTCGAACGAGGTCAACTATGTCCGCGTCAAGGTCATGAGAACCGAGACGAGAACGGTCGAGGTCGATTACGACACCGAAAAGACCAATGACGCTTCGATGTTCAAGGGTACTACCCGCGTCACCCGAAAGGGCGAAAAGGGCGAAGATACGATAACCGAGCTTGTAACATATATCGACGGTCAGCGCGTCACTTCGCAGGAGGTCTCACGCGTCAGGACTAAAGAGCCCGTGAACGAAAAGAAGCTTATCGGCACGAAGTCGACCCGCGTCAATGGCGGATATAATATCAAGGTTTCCGGACGCGGCTTTGTATGGCCTGCACCCGCGTGTACGTTCGTCAGCTCGCCTTATGGCTGGAGAACCCTGCGCGGTTACAGAGATTTCCACACCGGCGTCGACCTCACTCTTCCCGGCGGCGGTTCGACCGGAGCGGTCATAGTCGCATCACTCGACGGTACAGTCGAGAGCGTGCGCCGAAGCAATTCCGGCTACGGTCACTGCATCGTTATAAACCACGGCGGCGGAGTCAAGACAAGATATGCCCACTGCCTCGCAGGCTCTATCTCTGTGAGCGTCGGACAGCACGTCAGCGCAGGACAGGCGATAGCGCGAGTCGGCAGCACCGGCAACGTCACAGGTCCGCATCTCCACTTCGAGATAATCATAAACGGCAGCACAGTAAACCCGCTGCCCTATATCAGATAAAATTTTCCCCGCACCGAAAGGCGCGGGGATTTTTATCGGCATAACAAAACAGCCGCAGCAAAACTGCTGCGGCTGTCCATTTTTATGACATTGCGTAATTACTTTCGCCTTATTTTGAAGCTGCCGTAGCGTCAAAGTCAAGCCCCGAGTTCGGGTTCTGGCAGTATTTCATCGAAGCCCTGTAGAACCAGATGTATTCGCCGTCGCTGACAGCGACATTTGTAGCCTTGGTTATGCGCGTTTCAGCGATTCTCGCGGAGCCTGTGGCATCCGTTGAATTTTTGTAGACCGCGTAGTAGCTTTTTCCGCTGCCGTCCGGGGTTATTGTATATGTGCCGGCCTTTATGTCCTTGCCGACCTTGTACATTGCGGGAGTCGTGCCGTCGCAGCCTATCGAAGCCATGTCGTGCGAAGCTGCGTCATAGAGCTCACAGCCTTTGATGTGGACATATCCGTCCTTTGACAGCGTATAATAGACAGAGACATCGACCATCTTGAAATCGCTTGCAACATTCTGAACATAGGGGTCAACGCTCTTTTTGAAGCTGAGTCCGCCGTAGGGATCGGAACCGGGGATTCTCTTGACAATGTATTCGCCCTTCTGAATATCCCTGCCTATCTTGTATGTGCCGGGGGCATATTTGCCGTTGACCGCCTTGGGATGCTCGCTGGCGGTGTTGATGAACTTGCAGCCGCTGATGTAGAGCTCGTAGCCGCTTTCAAGAGTGACGAGCGTATGCGTGCCGTCTATCGTTATATCATAGGCGAGGTGGCGACCCTGGTCGTCCTTCTTCTTGCCGTCCCAAAGGAGTGCGGAGTATTTTGAAGAAGTTTTGACAATGTAATATTCGCCGGGGGAGAGCTTGCCGCTTCCGCTGCCGCATTTGTAGTTGCCCGCGCCGTTCCAACCGGTGGAGCTGCCGTCATCGGGCTTCTCGGTCGAGTTGGTCGGGAGAGTGACAACCTGCGCATCGGTCGTTGCCGCGGCGGGAACAGTTTGAGTCGGTCTGCTCGAGGGCTTTGTCTCTTTTGCGGTGGAGTTTTCAGCCGCGGTGCTGTCCGCAGAGGGCTCGGTCGTGTCGGCAGTGTCGACAGCGTCGATGCCCGTCGAGGCGGCTGTTGTGTCCTGATTGTCCTTATTGTTCTTGCACCCTGCAAACGCCAGAACACCGGCGAGCATAGCCATGCAGAGAATAATAGATATAAGCTTTTTCATCTTTTTTCCCTTTCGTGAGGATTATTGCGGGCTTGCCCGCTTTGATTATTATACCAAACCTGAACATTCAAGTCAACACGGGCAAAAAAGAAGAGCCGCGTTTTGCGGCCCTTCCTCGGGGTTAATTATTGGTTAGCTTTTGTTCTCATTGGCCTTATCGCCACCGGCATTGTTGTCAGGCTTGTTATTGTCGCCGGCATCGTTATTAGGCTTGTTATTGTCGCCGCCATTATTGCCGTCAGGATTGGGATTGGGGTTAGGATCGGGGTTGGGATTAGGATTGGGGTTGGGATTAGGATTGGGGTTGGGATTAGGATTAGGGTTGGGGTCGGGGTCAGGATTGGGCTTGGGCTCGACATACTCTACGAGCTCAAAGCCTTCGAAAGAGATATATTGTCCGTCTTTAAGGTCAATAGTTATTGCGTCACTTGTGACGTTCAACTCGCCTATGGGCTTGGCAAATGTAAGATGAGCGGTTCCGTATGAATATCCGTTTTTATCTTTTGTACGTTTGAGCGTATATTTACCGGGCTTTATTTCTTCACCGTTTTTGCCGTCACCGACTAAATATGTTCCTTCTCCGTATTTCTTTGCGTCCTGATCTTGGCTGCCGGTACGATCTTTCGCGCTGATAACTTTGGTTTTTTGATTAAAAAACTATGTAGTAGGGCGCGAGCGAATTAGGATCGTTTTTCAGGCTGATATAAAAACGATAATTCTCATAATTAACCGCATATCTGTTTCTGGAAAGGAAATCTACGGAATTTGAAACGCTGAAATCGGCGTTTCCGAATTCACCTATAATGTATTCGCCCTCATCGATATCTTTGCCGATTCTGTAAACGCCTCTTTCGTATACTCCGTCCGAGGGTTTCATGCTGCCGACATCATCCGCTAAGAGGAACTCGCCGTTTGTAACTGTGAGAGTGTATCCCTTTTTGACCTGTACAAACAGTCCGTAGGACAGGGGAAGCTTTGTGGTGTTTTTGCCGTCAGTGACGGTGACGGTACCGCTGACATCTTTTTTGCTGGGACGGATATAGTATGTATCGGCGGCAATGTCTCTGTTGCAGAGATATGTGCCGGCCGGCTTCCAATTGTCCTCTTTGACATCGGGCTTAGGTATGGTCGGTTTTGAGGGTGTGGGCTTAACAGCCTGTTCGGGTTTCTGGGTTGTTGCAACGGGCTTTTTGCTTGCCGGTCTTGTAGGCTGCACCTGCTGTGCGGGTCTTACGGACTGTGCGGGCTGCGCGGACTGTGTGGTATCCTCGGGCGCGAGCTCGGTGTCGTCGCCTATGATGTTGTCGATTGCAGCATCGGTGTCGGGCGGGACGGTTGTCTCGTCATTGCTCTTCGGCTTGCAGCCGCAGAAGAGGAACATTGTCGCACACAGGATGAGCGCGACGGCGGAAATAAGCTTTCTTTTCATTGTTTTTTCCTTTCTCTCTTTCAGAGATTAAATTTTCTTTCCCGGTGGAGAGTTCACAGAATAATTCCGTTCGCTCAACTTACAAGCTGAGTATATCAAAATTTGAAAAATAAGTCAATCCAAATTTTGTCAAAAATGTTACATTCGAGGGGAGAATAACGGACTCTGCTGAAAAAGGTAAATAAAAAATAAATCTTTAGTTAATGATTTTTATTAATTTTATTGACTTGATATATCGAATGATTTAAACTGTTATTGTGAAATAAAATCTTTTTGAGGAGGAATGACAATGTTCAAACGCACCCTGTCGCTGCTGCTCTGCCTGCTTGTTGCGGTGCCTTCGCTCGCGTTCTGCGCCTTTGCGCAGGAGAACGAGGTGTCTCCTGCGGAGATAAGCTACGAGATAACCGACCCCTATGCGGACGTCGATTGGGACAGCTGGGGAATATACAAGGCTCAGCTGCACACTCATAGCAACGCGAGCGACGGCTATCTGCCGATCCACGAAGTCGTTGAGAGACACTATGACCTCAACTACGATATCCTCGCGCTCACAGACCACGGCACGATAAACAAGGGCTGGGATCAGAAGCCACAGCTCGTGCCGCTGATAAGACTCGTCAAATATGAGCGCACGAAGCTCGCGCCCATTTACCCGCTGACCGATGAGGAGTACAAGGCCTATACGACCGGCACCGCCGCATCGCAGACGAGAACACATAACAACGGTATGCTCGATGTCCCGCAGGGCATAGAGCTCAATATGGCTACCCCGAAGTGCGACTGCCATCTGACCGGCTACTATGCCGACTACGGTCAGGGCCTTGCCGGTGTTTACGGCGACTATGAGACTCCGTCGAATGGCGTGCGACGCAAGGGCGGAATATCCATGCTCTCCCATGTCGGCGAGTATGTCTATCCCGAAAAGGACAGCGCGGATCATGTCGGTCAGAAGATAGACGATTATTATGCCAACAAATTTGCGCGCATCTTCCTCGACAACAAGGGCTCGAGCGTCGGTATGGGCATCAACAGCGCCACCGACGCGCACACCCGCTGCGACCGCATACTTTACGATCAGATACTCCAGAAGACCATACCCAATAATGTCGTCCCGTGGGGCTTTGCTTTTTCTGATTCCCACGATGTCCGCTCGATAAACGATGCCTACACCATGATGGTTCTGCCGGAACTGACAAACGAGAATGTCCGCAAGGGCATGGAGAACGGCTGGTGCTTCGCAGTCTCCCACTATTCAAACGGCGTTGAACTCAACGGCATGGAAGAGATGCCCGGTTTCGACGAGGATAAGGTCTATGACACCGAGGCTTATCTGCGCGACGACACTCCGCTCGTCACCCGCGTGACCGTCGACGACGAAAATGACACGATAAGCATCGAGGGCACGAACTTCAATTCGATAACCTGGGTCTCGAACTGTAATGTTATCAAGCGCGAGACGGATATAGACAGCGGCAAGGCGACCCTCGATCTCCGCGCGGACGATCTGCTCGACACGCCATATCTCTATGTCAGATTCTATATCACGGGCGACAACGGCATCTGCTATTCGCAGCCCTTCGTTATCAGGAGAAACGGCGAGGACTTCGGCAAGGTCAGAGTTCCGAGAACCCACGATCTCTCGACCGCCCTGCGCGCCACAGTTACAGTGCTCGACTGGACTTATTTCAAGTTCAATCCCATCGTCTGGGCGTTCAAGTATTTCTTCCTCGGCTACAATGTTTTCGATCATTTCTTTGACGCATATTAATTTAAGGAGAATATATAAATGAAAAAGAACTTTAAGCGCGCTCTGTCGGCCGCGCTGGTTGTCGTGATGCTGTTCACCGCTTTCCCGGCGGCGTTCGCGTTCGGCTCGAAAGAGACGGATTATACGATAATCAGCCCTTATGAGCAGGTCGACTGGAGCACATGGAAAACCTACAAAGCAAACCTCCACGCCCATTGCGACGCGAGCGACGGCGACCCGACGCTCGACGAGATGGTCGAGGAATATTACAAGGCGGACTATGATATCCTTGCGATGACCGACCACGGCGTTATCACAAACGGCTGGACGAGTGAGCGAGAGACAAACGGCATTTTCAACAAGTTCAGAAAAGTCTACCCGATGAGCGAAGAGAACTACGAGCGCATCACAAAGGGACTTGACCGCGGCGGCAGAGGCATGACCGATATCCGCGGCGGAATCGAATGCAATATGGCTGTTATCTCGAAGACCCATGTCAACGGATATTTCACCACCTACGGTCAGGGCGAGTGGGGAATCGAAAACGACTACAGAACCGCTCCCGTTGAAATCGAAAAGGCGGGCGGCTATTCCGTGCTCAACCATGTCGGCGACTGGGTCGATTCCGGCAGATTCCCGCATCGCTCGCACTGGAATGTCTACATAGCCTATTTCGCGGGCATATTCATCGACTGCCCGAGCTGCCTCGGTATGGAGATAGTCAACAACACCGACAGAGTCACCCGCGGCGACCGCGAGCTCTGGGATGAGCTGCTTCAGGTCGTCATCCCCAAGGGCAGAAATATCTGGGCTTTTGCCGATGACGATTCCGAAAAGCTCAACGAGGTCGGCAGATCTTTCGAGTTCTTCGTCCTGCCCGAGAACAATGAAGCGAATGTCAAAAAAGCGATGAAAGACGGCAACTTCTTTGCCGCGAGCAAATATTACAAGACCACCGACGGAGTCGGCGACTTTGACGGCGACGGCAATGTGCCGCTCGTGACCGATATCAAAGTCGACCAAAAGGCGAACACGATAACCGTTGCCACCGATCCTACCCGCGACTGCCGGGTCATCGAGTGGATAGCCGACGGTAAAGTTATCGCCACGGGCAACACTATCGACCTCAACGACTATGAAAAGGATCTCGGCTGCTACATTCGCTTCCAGATGAAGGGCAGCGGCGGCGTGACCTATTCTCAGCCGTTCGAGCTTCAGTACAAGGGCAGAATAGATAAGCCTGTCCCCAGCTGGGCGCTCTGGGTTTTCAAGACCGAAGCGGGTCAGAAGTTCATGAAGTTCTACCATTCCCATTCGTTCGCTCTCGGTGCGTTCATCGCCGAGAAGATAAGAATCCTCATCGAGGATAATATTAAAAAGTAAACTGCGGCACCTCTCCGGTTTTGAACCGAACCAGTAAAATCGGACAATAGACAAAACACCCCCTAATGTAGGATAATAACTACATTAGGGGGTATCGCTATGTCTAAACGAAAATACACACATATTCAGGAATTGTTACCGACAATAC
>ENA-OQCL01000036-OQCL01000036.1-human-gut-metagenome-genome-assembly--contig:-NODE-36-length-67055-cov-5.899280_pt1 | contig 67055 bp, 55 predicted proteins | sample MGYA00242502_ERZ504586 | MGnify/ENA primary metagenome ERZ504586 (study PRJEB26092, sample SAMD00036316) | human gut metagenome | host: Homo sapiens | study: EMG produced TPA metagenomics assembly of... | reverse complement strand
TGTTGTTTCGGTGATACTAGTGTGGTTGTTCATTGCATGTTTGGCAGCCTTAGCCTGGTTTTCTTATTTCGACAAAATATCAACCGGGGGAGCCGCGATCATTTTGGCATTGCTCTGCTTGGTGCTTGGAAACCTTCTCCAGCAGGGGTGTTCGGTGGTGCTCAACTTCGTGCTGGAGGCGTCTGATCCGAATCCGTTTTCTTACTTCTGCATCGTTTGTTTTGCGGTCTATTGCGCGGTTTGCGTGCTGAAGGGGGTTGTTGGCCTGCTTGATGAAATAGAGGTATCCCAAAGAGAGGCTCAAACCCGCGAATAATCGATGGCTGGTGTGCCTAGCGTACTCACTTATTGCAGGTAGAACGCCGTGGGTTTCTCGGCGTTAACCGAGGCTTGACGAGGGTCGAGACTACCCTAGCGCGTGATGTCGCAATGTGCCTGTGGGGGTCGGCTGTAGGCTGGTTCGGAATGGAGAACCGGCCTACAACGCTTGTGCTCCATACCGCATCCGGACTGTCCAAATCTCGATTGCTAGGAATGAGATTCTACGGATAACATGACTATGGCAACGCCGTTGGTGGCGATGTCTCCTTTACGGCTTCCCGCAGCTGCGCCTATTCAAATTCAATCGAGTGCAGTGCCAAATCGAGATCTTCCGCCCACATGCTCGCATCGCTCACGCGGTAGGAGAGCGTAACGCGGACGAACCGATCATTGCGGGGGATACCGTAGACGTCAACCTGCGTGGTATCGCCTGCATCTCCTACACGGGAGTAGCTCATGTGAAGGCATGGGGTGCCGTTGAGCGACGTGAATTCAAGCGGATACCATTCGATGACCCCGATGCCGTTGCGTTCGAGCTGCGCGCGCATTTCCTGTTCAAAGTAGGAATCGAGTTCCGCCACGTCCGCGCTGGAGTATGCATCAACGTCGTAATCGCGTTCAGGATAGTCGCCTGGTTCGCCTTGATCGTAGCTCACCAAGATTCTTGCATACGTATCCTGGGCTTCAGCAGAGCCTTCATTGAGGCCGCGCTGCTGGATGATAAAAGTGTCTGACGATTCGCCGACAAGCTCTTCCTTCATAGCTTTATATGAAGCATCCTGCACCTCCATGTCGGGCGGGATGCTCATGGTGCCAACGTTGGGAATCTTAATGCGCTCCCAGCTAGATGTGGAGCCGGAAGTTTTTGTCTCCTGACCGTCCGCCTGCGCTTCGAGATGGGTATCCTCGCTATTCGCGACTGCTTCCGTTTCATTTGCAGAAGAGCATCCGACGCAGATTACGAGCGTGCAGATTGCGGCTACGACGATGTGAGTGATTGCGCGAAGTTTTGAAAACCTGTTGATTGTCATGGGCGCTCCCCGTGTTTTCGAACGATGCTGCAGCTTCTGGATGATTCTCATATTGTAGAGATGAGGTACCGGCGTATTTCCTAATGCTAACGGAGCATTTGCTTGTTCGTGTCCGACGTGCTGCGTTCAGATAGTGATGCGCTCGTGTTGACCAGATGATTCGCTCCCCATCATTTCCATTTGCTATACTGTAAACACGTATACGAGGAGGCGCATATGGCTACGGCGGTGGTTTCCGGCAGGGTGGATGAGCAGGTCAAGGCGCGTGCCGAGGCGTTTATCCGTGCGGCGGGACTCTCGACGGGCGATGTGATCCGCGTGGTGTGGGAACGCATCGCGCGGACGGGGGAGATTCCTGACGCGGGCGACGCTGCCGAGCGGCTCGATGCCGCGCGCGATCCCATGGAGCGGCTTGGTGAGCTTCGCGCGTCGTTTGGTGTTTGCGAAGACCTCGTCAGCCTCGATGACGATCAAATGAGGGACATGATTGCGAGCCGCTATGCGTAACTTCAACGATCGGAGGCTGCTTTTCGATACGAACGTCCTGCTTGACGCGCTCGTCGAAGGTAGGCCGCAATCGCAGGAAGCGTGGGAGGTTCTGCGCCGCTGCAACGGCGGTGGCGACATGGGGCTCGTCACCTCGGGTTCGCTTAAGGACGTGTACTACGTGCTCGGTCGCGGTGGAAGAGAAGCCGCCGCGCGCGAGGCTATCGGCCTGCTGATGGATCTGCTCGTCATCGCGCCCGTCGGCGCAGAGGAGTGCGAGCTGTCGCTCCATGCAGGGGAGCCGGATTTTGAAGATGGTCTCGTTCGCGCCGCCGCAGAGCTCAACGACGTCGACTTCATTCTCACCCGTGATGCCCAAGCGTTCAAACGGTCGTGCGTGCGGGCGGTGACCTGCGCGGAGTACCTTAAGATCTGCGCCGGGTAGCGTCGAGACGGTGTATTGCTTTACATGCTTTACAGCCAATTACTGCTACGTTACTATTTTAGAAAACAACCCGAGGAGGCGGCCATGGCACGGTCGAGCGTCGCGATGAAGAAGCCGGTTCGGAGGAGCGTGGCGAACGCAAATACAAAGACGAGAGCGGGCTCTCGGGGCACGCGTTCCTCACGTCCAGTGCGCGCGCAGACGGAGCATTCGGCAAAGGCCAAACACAAGCCCGCTCAAGCTCAGGTGAACGCGCGCATCGATGCGGATTTGAAGGCGACGGGAGACGCCGCCCTTGCCGCGGCGGGGCTCACACCCACGCAAGCCGTGCGCATGTTGTGGTCGCTCGCCGTGCGCTACCAGGGCGAACCGGAGAAGCTCCGCGCGGCGCTCGACCCAGATGCCGCCGAGCCCACGCCGGATGAGCTCGCTGAACGGCAGCGCAAGGTGGAGGCTGTGCGCAGAGGCTCCAATCTCATGATGGAATTCTTTAAAGAACGCGGGATTGAGCTGAAGCCGGACCCGGAGCTGCAGAACCTATCCGACCGGGAGTACTTCGATCTTTTGCGGGAGGAGCATTTTCGGGAGAAAGGCTACATCCAATGAAGCGGCCAAGCGTACTCATGATTGATACCAATATATGGATTGATATGTTCGATGGGAATCGTCCGGGGCATCTGCAAAGTACTGCGCTCATTACCGAAGCAACCTCGCGCGGATGCGAGCTCGCCTTTGCGGTGAGCAGCGCGAAAGATATCTATTACACCATGACGATGGCATCGAAGCGCTATTCCCGCCGAGCGGAAGGGGAGCTTACGGAAGAAGCTGCCCGCTTGGCCGAGCATTTTGCCTGGGCGTGCGTCCAAAACATGCAGGAGATCGCCACGCCCGTTGCGGTGGATGCTTCGGACGTTTGGCTTGCGGGGAAGTTCCGCACGCAGCTCCATGACTTCGAGGATGCGCTCGTGGCCGCAGCGGCCTCGCGCTGCCACGCCAATGCACTCGTCACGAACGACGAGCGCTTTCTGCGCCATAGCCCGGTGAACGCGATGGATGCGGCGGATGCGCTCAAATTCGTGGCGCTGTCATCGCTGTAGCCCGGGCATGTCGAAAAACCTCTGGGGTAATTTGACATGGGGGATGGATTGAAGCGAGCCCGTCTCCCATCAGCCAGGATGCCCAAAGCTTCGGAGTAAGTTACCTCACCCACTCCCGCACGCGCTCGCGCATGCCCTTGATGTCCAGCACGCCCTCGGCGAAGCCCTTGCGTACGAGCTCCTTGGGCAGCAGTTCGTCGTACTTGTCGAAGTACGGTACCTCGCTCGGGTAGACGAGCTCGATGGGATTGAAATCCTTCTCCGCTTCATCGGCCACAACCTGGAAGAACGTTTCCTCGTCTGCCTTCATCCTGAACTGCATGTAGTATGGCCGCGCCGGGTCGAGCCCCTTGAGGCCGAGTTCCGCGGCGCACTTGATCTTGAGCAGCCGTTCCAGCGCCAGAAACGCATAGCTCCCCAGCCACGGGAAGAGCGCCCACGTGTCGCCCCCAAGGTTGATGAGCGGCTGCGTTGCCGCGCCGGAGAGCTCCGCCGTGCGCCGCGCCTGCACCAAGCGTGCCCGCGCGTTGCCGAGCAGGTACGGATACACCTCGTGCTCGCGCAGCACGCGTCGCATGCGCTCCAAGATATGCGTGTTGATATCGCCCGCGCAATCGCCAAAATACGCCGGCACGCGCCCTTTCACCTTGGTGCAGTACACAAGCCGCCGCTTCCAATCGACCTCCTCCACGAGCCAGCACGCGCCAGCGATGGCAATGCGCTCGCCGGGCGGGGGCGGATTCACGATCGTGCCGAGCTCCGCGCTCTCGCACCGCACCGTGAACTCCTCGTTTTCCTGGAACACCGCATAGAACTTGAACGAGTTGGTGAGCCGCTCGCCCGCGAGGCCCACGATGAGGCCGCCGCCCTCGGTGGCCTGGATCTGGTCGGTCTCCAACAGGTGCCTAAGCAGCACGCGGAAATCGTCCGCGCTCACGCGGTGGAAGTAGGAGAGGGTGAGCACGCGCTGGGCGAGTTCTGCCGGCGAGAGCTCACCCGTGCTTGCGAGCGTGGCCATGGTCTGGTGATAGAGCAGGCTGTAGGGCAGGCGGTCGAGCGCGGGCGGCTCCACCCAGCGCTCCTCGTGGTAGAGCTGGACGAGCGCGATGCCCTGCAGCAGCTTCCAGGGAATGGTTTCCGGCATGGTCGTGCGCGGTTCGGGCTGCTCCTCGCGCATGACGAAGTGCATCTCAGGCGGCAAATCGCGCCGGCCCGTGCGGCCCATGCGCTGCAGGAAGCTCGAGACGGTAAACGGCGCGTCAATCTGAAACGCGCGCTCGAGGCGGCCGATGTCGATGCCGAGCTCCAGCGTCGCGGTGGTCACGGTCGTGTCGAGCCGCTCGTCGTCGCGCATGATGTCCTCGGCGCTCTCGCGGATGCTCGCCGAGAGGTTGCCGTGGTGGATGAGGAACCGGTCCGGCTCGTGATTGGCCTCGCAATAGCTGCGGAGCATCGTGCACACGGCCTCGGCTTCCTCGCGCGAGTTGGCGAAGACGAGGCACTTGCGCCCGCGTGTGCGCTCGAAGATGTAACCGATGCCGGGATCGGCGTTCTCCGGCGCGCGGTCGGTGGGTGCGAGGAGCTCGGTTTCTGTGTGCGTACCCTCGGTATCCATGCGAGTCGCTCCCACTGCAGCCCGTTTATCTTCGGGCGTGCTTTGCGCATGTTCGTCTTCAGAAGCGTTCAAATGTGCGTACGAAGCGCCCGAACGTGCCAAGGCGAGGTCCGACGAAGACGGCTCGACGGAAAGCACCTCGGCCTCGATCGAGCCATCGGCGCGAACGATGCCCGTGCCCGCGCCCTCTGCTGCGCGTTCGGCAGCTTGCGGGCCCGTGATGTAGAAGTGCTCCATCGAGAGCCGCCACACCCGGCGTGGCTCCTCGAAGCGCGGGATGATGCAGCCGCGCCCCGTGCCGCTGGCGAGAAAGGCTCCGGTGCGCTCCGGGTCGCCGATGGTTGCGGAAAGGCCGATGCGCCGGGGGTTTCACGCCCGCCATGCGAGAGAGCCTCTCGATAAGGCAGAGCGTTTGCCCGCCGCGGTCGCCGCGCAGGAGCGAATGCACCTCGTCGATCACCACGAAGCGCAGGTCATGAAAGAGGCGCGGCACTGCCATGTGCTTATGCATGAGAAGCGCCTCGAGCGATTCCGGCGTAATCTGCAGGATGCCGCTCGGATGCTCCAGGAGCTTGCGCTTATGCGAGGCGGCCACATCGCCATGCCAGTGCCAGACGGGAATCTCGGCCTCCTCGCACAGGTCGTTCAGGCGCAGGAATTGGTCGTTGATGAGCGCCTTCAGTGGACCCACGTAGATCGCGCCGATGCTCGTGGGCGGATCTTCCCAGAAGAGCGAGAGGATGGGGAAGAACGCCGCCTCGGTCTTGCCCGATGCAGTTGAGGCCGTGAGCAGCACGTTCTCGTCGGTGTTGAAGATGGCGTCGCCTGCGGCCACCTGGATGGAGCGAAGGTTCTCCCATTGGTGGTCGTAGATGAAATCCTGCACGAACGGTGCGTATCGGTCGAAGATGCTCATGGCCCTCCCTTCGGGCTCGATTGCTGGCGGACGATTCTGCCTCATCCCTCGCGACCGGGTTTCCCCTTTCGCAACTCATCACAGGCTATATCTTGAACTCTGCGAATTCTGATGCATCGCGCTGGCCCGCTGCGGCGGTAACCGAAAGCGAGCTTTGCTGCGTGCTGTCGCCCTCGCCTTCGCCTCCGCCTCCGTTTCCGCCAACGCCACATAGGATGCTTGCCACAGGCGTGCTGGGGCTTTTGGTAGGCGATATCGAGCAGTTCGATGAAGTCGCGGATGACCTCGCGGGGCCGTAAGGTGCGTGTCCGCCCCCTACGCGGCCCTGAACTCGATTTCGCAGGAATTGCACCAGGTCGCTCTCGCTCAGGGCGCGCCTCATACCCAAATGTAGCCGGCGTGGCATCTGTTGCAGCTTTTCGATGAGAACGAGCAGCTCTTCATAGGTGAGCGGGTGCAGATGGATGATGGGCGCCAGCATATCGCGCATGCCCTCTGCGGCGAAGCGGCCTTGCGTGAGCCGCGAGCGCAGCGCCTCGTAGCTAAAGACGCCGCGCCTGCGGTCCTCGATGCTCTGTGGCGTTCCTCCCATAATGATGCCCAGGTGATGCGCTTTGCCCTGCAGGGTGTCGTTATACATCGTGAGGATCTTCTCGTAGTTATATTGGCGGGTGACCGAGTTGGGAATCTTGTAGAGGTTCACCAGCTCGTCGATGAGCACGAGCATGCCCTGGTAGCCAGCGCCTTTTAGGAACTGCGCGAAGAGCTTGACGTAGTCGTACCAATCGTCGTCGCCGATGATGATCGAAACTCCAAGCTCTTGCCGTGCTTCCGTTTTGGTGCGGTACTCGCCGCGGAACCACCGGGCAACGTTACCTTTGAGCTCATCGTTGCCGTCAACAGCGGCGCGGTAGTAGAGGGTGAGGAGCCGGGCGAAATCGAAGCCGTGGACCATCTCCTCGAGTGATGCGACCTGCTCGCGGATGCGCGCCTCGACCGCCTGGTTGAGCGCAGAGTCATTGGGGGCACCGCCGGTGGTCGCGGCGCCGTTGGATACCGGAGTGCCGCCGGGGGTAGTGGCACCGCTGGGTACCGGAGCGCCGCCGGGGGTAGTGGCGCCGCTGGGTACCGGAGCGCTGCCGGTGGTTGCGGCACCGCCGGGGGCAGCGGCACCCGTGCCCAATTCACCTGCGACCTGCATCTGCAAGTTCGAGATCCATCGGTCGAGAATGAGCATGAGCGCGCCGCCCTCGGGACGGGTCTTAGTGGAGAGGTTGCGCATGAGCTCGCGATAGGTGGCAAGACCTTGGCCTTGGCCGCCCTGGAGCCGTCGTTCGGGCGAAAGGTCGGCATCGGCCACGACGAAGCCTTCGCCCATGGCGTGCGTGCGGATGGTCTGCAAGAGGAAGCTCTTGCCGCTGCCGTAGCGGCCCACAAGGAACCGGAAGGAGGCGCCGCCATCGGCGATGAGCGAGAGGTCGGTAAGGAGCGCGCGAATCTCGGCCTCGCGCCCGACCGTGATGTACGGCAGGCCGATGCGCGGCACCACGCCGCCCTTGAGCGAATTGATGATTACCGCGGCGACGCGCTTGGGCACGCGCGGCGCGGCTTCGGCTGCTTTCACGTTGTCTGTCATGCGAGTACTCCTCTGACGTCGTCCTCGTAGTCCTCAATTACCTGCGGCCCCGTGGAGCCGAATTCGATAGCTGTGTCTCCAAGCAGGTCAAACAGCGCCTCATTGATGGCATCGACCAGCATGTCCTCGCTTATTCCCGCATGGTTAACCGCTTCCGTCTTGGCATCTTCGTCTTCGGTGAGAAGTGCCTGCAGGTATGCGGCCTGAGCAGGGGAGAGCGGGCTGTCGCTGGGGCTCTCGTCCCGCGGCGGGACATTTCCGGCGGGGGCGGTAGCGGCGGCGAGGACAGCCGAGGACGCTGGTGCGCCAGCGTGTTCAGGCTGCTTAGCCTCGGGGTTTCTTGCGGCAGACCGTTTCGCCTCGTCGCCGAGATCGGCCTCGGAACCCGGCCAGTTCGGGGGCTGCGCATTTTCCTCGGCATGTATCGTGCCGTCTTGAGTCGGCGTCTTTTCAACCGTTTCTACGGTGGTGTCCTGATCGCGCTCCTCGTCCGTTAACAGCGCCTCGCGTGTGACAGCAGCGGCGGATCGGATGCCAGCGAGCTGAGAGAGGTCGATTTCCACCTTGCGCGGCGCATGCGCTTGCTTCCAGGTGAGCCATGCCTCGATCTCGCGGTCGATCATAGACGCGAGGTATTTTGGAACTGCCTTCTCCTTGAGAGGGTGGGGGTAGTTCAGCGCGTCGCGGAGTCTGCGGTCCACCTCTCGCATGATCTTGCCAAGCAGAGGGCTCTTCCCTCGCGTTCCGTAGACGCGGATGCAGCTCCAAGTTCCCCTGCGGCATTGATACCAATGGATGGGATCGAGTCGGACGTCCGCTGATGGGTGCGGCGTTGGTTCGAAGAACACTGCGTTGGAGAACATAGTGTAGGACATGCGCATTTGTTCGCCGAACATCGTCTCGACGAGCCCGTTTGACCGGCTGCGGCGATAGTAGGCGAGTAGCCGGACGTATACCGAGCAGAAGACATGGCGCAGATCGTCGCAGTAATCCTTGTAGAGGCGAGAGAGCCGTATGCGGTACGTAGAAAGTGCATCGGCGGCAAAGAGCAGCGCTTCCTCGAGTTCGATGTCTGCGGGGAGTTGCAGAGCGGATTGTTTGCCGCGGCCCAGCGGCGGGCGTGGGGCCACCGTCTCCTCTTCCGGCTCGTCGCCGACTACGAGCTCATCGATATTTTCAAGTAGGTCGGGATCGAAGGGCGCGCTTTGTCGCACGAGCTCGAACAACGCCTGGTCAAATGCGATGGCGGAATCGTTGCTAAGCAGACTTACATCGAGCCCGTGGTAGACCACATAGTCGCGCAGCCATATAGGCACGTACCGGTCAATCTCAGGCGCGAGCTCGCGATATGCCTCCCAAAATGACTTGAGTTTCAGAAATCCGTCGGCTGGATCGGATACACCGATACCATTGAGCAGCTCATACAGGTAGACAAAGGCGTAGGACAGCGAGGTTTCTTGGATGTTGCCCCGCCGGACTGCCGTGCGCCAGGTGAAGTAGCCACGCAGCTGCCGATCGCTCATATCGGCGTAGGTGGGAAAGTAAGCCTTGAACGTGCCGTGATACGGGCAGTCGTCTTCAAAGTCTGCCATGAACGTGCCCTGGCGCCAGAAGAGTTCGGCTTCGGTAATCCAGCGACCATGAGGCTCTCCCTCCTGCCAGCGAGATATGGCGCGCATTTCGCGGTAACGATCTGGCAGGTAGGTTGCCATCTGGCGCCCGGTGGTAAGAATGGGCTCGGCACGGTAGACCGCATCGGAGAAGTGCGAGCTCGTGCGCATCCGCTCGCTTGAGGTGATTCGTTCGATGAGCGCGCGAACATCTTCTGTTTTGTCTCCCATGCTTCACCTCGTTCCGCTTGCCTCACACTGGGTAATGCCTAGTCGTAACCCTACATTTTACTATAGAAACAAACATCTGTTCGAGAAAGAACGCGCCTCCTATTACCAGCACAAAGCGAAGGAAGTCATTTCTGGTGCCTGCAGGTTGTTTCGCCTGTTGCCCGCCGCCCGTCCCTTCCTGCTATCTGCTGTTTGCAGTGCGGGCCGAGTGCTGCCCGGGGTTTGCGCGCGGCGTGTTCTCTATTGCGATTCCTCAGCTGGCTAATTTTCGTCAATATGCGTTCTGGGGGTGCGAGAACGGATGCCTTGCTTTTGCTGAGCTGACCATGGAAACGAGAAAAACGCAGGTAAGCGCTGAGTGATGGACCTGCGAGAACGACTCGCGTGGCAGAAGGGCGACAAAACCGTCTCACAGAGACCGCAAAAAGACGAAAATTAGCCATTTTTAGCCGTTGGGGGCTGCGGACGATTTCTTGGACCAGCCTAGACGGCCAGCCTGGCTCGCTCCCCGTGCCCAAGGCGTGTAACGCGGTGCAGAATTACACGAATGCCAGCACGACCGCGAACACCACTGCTGGAAGCATATTGGCCGTCTTGAACGTTTTCTCCCAGATGAGGTTCACGCCCACGCAGAAGATGAGAATCGAGCCCACGAGCGAGAGGCTAGCGAGGGCCTCGGCAGTCATGAGGGGCTGGATGAGCCGAGCGAGCAAGGTGATGGATCCCTGGAACACGCCCACGGGCAGAGCGGAAAAGATACAGCCGCGACCCATCGATGCGGTCATGACGCAAACGATGAGCGCGTCGAGTGCGCCTTTGAGCGCGAGGGTGGACCAATCACCGGTAAGGCCGTCTTGAATGGATCCAACGATGGCCATCGCCCCGATGCATACGGTGAGCGAGGCAGTTACGAAGGCGTTCACGAACGCGGGGTCTCCGGCGTTACCTGTGCGCTCTTTGAGCCAAATTCCGAGGCGCTCGAATTTACCGTCGAGGTCGACGAGCTCTCCAACGAGTGCGCCCGCTGCAAACGAGGCAACGATAAGCATGGAGCCGCCGCTCACGAGTGCTCCGTCCTTGCCAAGCGAAAGCATGCCGGCGAGCGCGCCCGAGAGCCCCACGAAGAGCACGCTCAGCCCTGTGGCCTTCATGAGGGTTTCCTGTACGTGCGGGGTGAAAAGCCTACCGCCAACGGTGCCCACCAAACCTCCGGCAAGAATCAAAGCCACGTTGATGATTGTGCCCAGTCCGATCACGCCGTCCCCGCCTTCCTGCATGGTGCAGTCCGTTCCGCAGAGCAGCAAGGCGAATGAAGCCGATACATGGAGTGTTCCTGTGGAGCGGATAGTATGGTTGCGGAAGATAATGTAGCCGCCCTTGGGCTTGCGCGCAAGCTCGGGGCATGTGGTTTCGACTGGGTGCTTTTGGGGAAGCTGGTTTAAGAGGCGGCGCAAGCTCGGGGCATGCGGCTTAGTCATGCGTCACCCCGCCCCGGCGCGCGGCCGAGACGGGGTGTTCTACAGGCAATGGCTTGCAAGGCGCGGCGGGGCCTGGTTTAGCGTTGGCCAGCCGCGTCGCGGTGGCGCAAGATCCACCAGCCGGTTCCCGCTGCGAGCGCAATGGCCGCAAAGGCCCCGGCGGCGGAGACGGCTCCCGTTCGGGCGAGCGGCGTGGGGCCGGGGGAGTCGGCGGGAGGGGTGTCATCCTGGGAGGGGGCCTCGACGGGCGCCTGCTCGACATGGTCGGAATCGTGGTCCTCGAGGTTCTCGTCTTCGGTGGTGTTGCCGCCGTTCCGGTAGAGGTCGACGCGTGCGCTGTTCACGAGCTCCGTGTCTTCGCGGTACCTATCGGTCACCCTCATGTGGAGCACGAGCGGGGCTCGTTCCGCACCTTCAAGCTCGTCCCCCTCGTGGGCTGGCGCGACGTTATCGACGTCGTCGCGCTCGTGCTTGAGGTCGTCACGCTCCCATTCGCCGGTGCGCGAGGAGAAGTCCTCCTCAACGCGGCCGTACTCAAGGCGCACGGCGATCACCCTCTCGCCCTCCTCGAGGCCGAGGTCGGCCACGCTGAGCTCGGTTGCCTCGGTAGCGCTTACGTCCTGAGCCCACAGGCACCAACCGGTGTAATCGATGGCTCGACTGTCGTCGCCCAGGGTTCCTTCGGTCGTCTCATGATCAAGCCAGGGGTTGGCGTGTCCGTCGGAGCGTGTGGCGTTGGCGCCGCTCGGGTCGATGTAATCAGCTGGCGTGGTGCTCGTGCGGTACCAGACGTTGAGCAGGCCGTCGTAGTCTTCGCCCGCGACAGGCGTCACGATGCCCGTGAGCTCGGCGAGGCCGTCCGATGCAGCAGAGATATCGTCCGTCACGGTAAGCTCGTCGACCCACGTGCTGCTTTCGTTCCGGAAGTCGACGGAATAGTCGTACGAGCCGTCATCCGATGCGGAGACCTCGGCACGCGCGGCGTTCGTGTCGGCATCGGTGTGGGGGTGGGTGGGGTCGGCGACCTCCTGGCGCTTGTCGATGGAGCCCTCGACGGCGATGGGTTCGTCGTACATGACCACGCGCTGTACCTCGCCGGTGGGCTCCACGGTGAAGTCGACCGCGGTCGCCTCGTCGTAGTCATGCGGGGTCATCAGCTCCACGAGCTTGTAGTCGCCTGGCTCGAGCGCGTCGATGCGATGGTCGGTGCCGTCGGAGGTCCAGCTTTCCACAACGCCCCCGTCGAGGCAGATTACGGCCAGCTTGGCTCCCGTTACCTCATCTTCGTTGGTGATATCGCGTTTGGAGAGGTCGATTTTGGTGTAGTCGTCCTCGACCTCGAGCGGGAAGCTCTCGAGCCCCTCGGTGAGACCGTCGTCGGCCACGGTGAAGTAACGCACACCTTCGTCCACGAGGAAACCGTCCGGGGCGTCCGTCTCCTCGAGGCGGTAGCTGCCAGGCGAAAGGTGGCGGATGGCGGCGGTTCCGTCATCGCCGGTCACGACCTCGATGTGCTCCTCGCCGGGCTCGAGCAGGTGGCTCTCGACGGAGAGCTCGCCGTCCGCATAGGAGCCGAAGAAGGTCTTTCCGGCGGTAAGCTCGACCCTGCCGGCGCCTTTGCCGTCGACATCGAGCTCGTATGCGCCGGCGAGGACGTCGGTGGCGATGAGCGCTCCGGCTCCCTCGTCGATCCTGAGCTCGTAGCTTTCCCTTTCGATCCGGCCGCGCGAGATATCGAGCCCGCCGAAGATGAGGAAGGGTTCGGACCAGGAGACCTTGACGGCCTCGCCGGCCTCCACCTCGAGTTCGGCCTCCTCGCCCATGTCAATCGCTTCGCCATCGGCGTCCGTGAGGGCGATCTCGTAGGCGCCGGGGTCCACGGCGATGGAGCCCTCGACGTCGGCGGAGTAGTTGTCGCGGGAGACGGTCAGCCTGTATCCTTCGGGCACATCGGCCTCGATCGTGGCGTTGTCCACGGCCTCGATGAGCGTCGCTGTGCCCTCGCCCTCTGCGCGCACGGCGGCCGCCGCCATGCCGTCATCGGGCTCGACATCGATCACCTGGCCGGCCTCCCATGCCTGGAACGTAGCGCCGGCGAGCGGGTGGCCAGTCCCCATGATGTCCTTGTCGATCGTGATCTCGGTGTAGGCGTCGGCCACCTCGACCTCGACCTCGACGAGCGCCGTATCGTCGTCGGCGTAGGAGAGCGTGAACTCATGCGGCGCGGCGTCGAGCACGTGGCCCTCGGGCGCCTTCGTCTCGACGAACGCGTAGGTGGCGGTGCCGTCGCCCAGGTAGAGCTCGTCGGTGGTCGCCGTGCCGTCCTCGCCGGTGGCCACGTGATTGACGACGTCGCCGGCCTTGGCGCGCACGGTGCCGTCGGGGCTCACGACGTCCTCCATGGCGACGACGTCGAACTCCGCACCCGTGAGCTCGCCCGCGCAGCCCTCGTCATGCACGTGGCCCTCATCGGAGCCGTCCGGGGCGCTGCAGCGCTTGGTCACGGTGGCGCGGCCCTTCGCCTGCGCGTCCGAATAGGCGATGGCCGCGGTGGGGACCGCGTCCTCATGGTCGCCGGGCACGGTGAGCGCGACGTCCTCGCCGCCCGTGAGGTACGGCGCCGCCGCCGCGACCTCGTGCACGGAGTACTCGCCCGGCTCGAGGGTCTCCGGCAGCGTCACGCAGCCGCTCTCGTCGGTGGTGAACTCGGTGAGCTCGACGGGGTTGGGGTAGCTGTCCGTCATGGAGACGGGGTTGCCCTTCGCATCGAGGATCTGGAAGGTGAAGCCGGCGAGCGGCACGGCCTGCCCGGTCTCGGCGTCCTGCTTCACGATCTGGATGCGGGTGCTGATCGCCTGGTCGTTCAGGATGTAGCGCAGCTTCGCGCCGTCCCCCATCTGCTCGGCGGAGATAGCCCAGTCGCCCACCTTGTCGAAGCCGTCGAGCACCGTATCGTCGACCTCGCGAACGGTATAGCCGGCCGCATCGTAGGGGAGGGCGCCGTTCACGCCCTCGGGGCGCTCGCCCTCGCCGAACCACAGCCCGTCCGTCTCGGCGAAGCCGTCCTCGCCGGTGGTGATCGAGCCCACCGCCTCGCCGGTGGTGTTGGAGACGATCTCGAAGCGGACGCCGGCGGCCGGCGCCTCGTGGCCGTCGCCCTCGTCCCAGGATTCATCGGCTCCCTTGAACTTGGCGACCTCGATATCGAACGCGATCACGTTCTCCTTGAAGTCGTCCTCGGGTTCGAGCTCAACGATGCCAGATGCGGTCATCTGCTCTGAGCTCACGGTATACGTGTGAACGGTCGAATCGAGCTTGTACCCGGTTGGCGCTTTGGTTTCCACGACCGTGCAGGTGCCGAACGGGATGTCCTGGAAGACGAGCAGCCCGTCCTCGTTCGTCACCGCGGTCTGGACGCGGCCGTTCGCATCAGTCAGCCGGTACTCGGCTCCTTCGAGCGTAGCCCCGGGCTGTGCCGCATCGAGCGTGGCGGAATCCCGCTTCTGGATGGTAAGCCGGACTGCGCCCGGGCTATCCGCAAGCTCCTCGCTAGAATCGCTGCTTCCGGTGGTGAAGTAGTGGCGCTCGGTGTTGAGTTTGAACCCCTGCGGCGCTTTGGTCTCAACGGCGTAGTAGCGCTTGTCCTGCTGCAGCTGATAGCTCGCATGACCGCTCTCATCTGTCGTGATGCTGGCTATTTTCTGGTCGGTCGAGGCATCGTAGATGTCGTAGGTTGCACCAGCATACGCGTACTCGTCGTTGCCGGCGGTGAATTCGGCATCGGCGGAGACCTTGGTGAAGGTGACGCGCACGTCCGGCTTGACGGGGATGATGACGAAGATGTTCTGCGCGGACCCATCTGTCAGGTTCCGCCGCAGCCAGAGCGCGTCGTCCCACCAGCCGGATTGGCCGGCGTGCGCGCGGGCGTCCGCCACGAGGCGCTGGATCTTTGCGAGCTCCGCGGCGTTGGCGACGCGGCCGGTCGTGCTCCCGTCGTTGGTGGAGCGGTAGATGTTCGTGTAGGTGCCGCCGTTGTACATGAGGGACTCGCCCTCCACGGAGGCGCCCATGAGGAGGTGCTTGGTCACCTCCCATGCGGCGACGAGCTGGTCGCTTCGCCCGGAGAAGCCGTATGTCGCCTGGCCGAGTGCTGAGGTGGGCGCGTGGGCGGCGGCGTAGGCCATCGCGTGCGGGTCGAAGCTCGAGGAGGCCGTGACCCACGGGGCGGATGCGACGGGGCCTGAGTCGTGGGTGTCGTCGTAGGTGAACTGGCTCACCGGCACGGCGGGACCGTAGACATCGCCGGTGTCGGGGGTGCCATGGAACGGCTCTCCGCAGACGACCCATGTGCCGTCGGATAGATACCAGTTCGAGATGGGGGAGCGGTTGCTCGCTCCGATATCGCGGCGGGTGACGGTCACGTTCTGGTTGAACGAGGCCGGGATGTCCGCGAGTGCTTGCGCCGTCGACGGTGCGAGTGCCGCGACAACGGACAGCGCGACGAGGGCCACGGCGATTAAAACGGCGGACGCCCCGCTCCAGCCGCCTCCCGCAGAGGCTGCAATTCGTCTTATCAGCTGCATTGCGATGCGCGGGCCTCCTCGTTTGAAGCCTCCTCGACGCTTGCTGCTGTGCATGGATTCCTCCTATCGGTCTGTCGTTTCTCCCTAGCGGCTTCTCCCTGGAATCGTTGCGCTTGGGGCCGCTCCGCTCGGGATTCTTTTCGCCTCGGGCTGTTTCTCTCTGGGCCGTTTCGCTTTGGCGCTTTTGCGCGCCTATACCGCCACGCGGGCGGTCGCCGACCCTTGGGTGAGGTCGAGCCCTGTGTTGATGAGGTCCAGCAGCTGCTTGCGCTCGCGTTTGGATGCTGTGCGCGGCATGGAGGTCGACGTTCCCGCTGGCTGGTCGTGTGTATCGGACGCGGCGTGCGCGCCAGGCTTGTTCGCCGCCATGCGCGCGATTCGCTTGACGGTGCGGTCGCGTGCCGCCGGACTCCGCAGGTCGGCGCGGGTGATGGGCACGATGGTGAAATCCGGAAAGGCGCTGAGGTCTGCGGGTAGGCTCGTTGGGTCGTCCACGATTTCAACGGCGATTTTCGCTGAGGGTAGATACACTGCCATGGCTCCTCCAATCACGCCGCCCGGCCGGTCCGGGCTCGCTGGCATGAACGCTAGGAGGTGGAACTGAACGATGTCCCAATGAATCTAAACAAAGTCTGAACCGCGCAGCTCAGAGGGGATGAAAACCGAAGTATGGAGGTTTTGCGCGCGGCGGCCGCGCGCATGTCGCGCCTCATGTTACTAATGAGCGACGCGGGCGAGGTCCGGCCATGCGGCAGCGCCGGTCCCGATACAATTTCTAGCACGTGTCTCTATGCGTTCGCAGCGGCTGTTGCGAACGTGTTTGCCAGCCAGCATCGAGAAAGGGGGCGGGCCGTGGCTGCAACCTCGTTTGGTCCGACACCCACCATTCCGGCCATTATCAAGTTCTCGAGCGAATACGACGAGTACCGCGGCGATGAGTCGCGAAGCAGGGGGACGGCCGAGTCCCTATCGTTCCCACGGACCGAGGACGAGGTCCGCGCCATCGCACGCTCGCTCAGCGCGGCGCGTACGCCCATCACGGTGCAGGGCGCGCGCACGGGCCTTGCAGCGGGCGCCGTGCCCCAAGGCGGGCATGTGCTCAACCTCTCGCACATGAACCGCCCGCTCGGCTTGCGCGAGGAGGACGGGCGTTTCTACCTGCGCGTTCAACCTGGCCTTGTCCTTTCCGAACTTCGAAAGCACCTTGCAGCAAAGGCATTTCCTACCGAGGGTTGGGACGAGGCGTCGCTTACCGCCGCGCAGCGTCTTGCCGAGGTTCCGGAGCAGATGTTCCCCACCGATCCCACCGAGACCTCTGCTTGCCTGGGCGGTATGGCCGCATGCAACGCCTCGGGCGCACGGAGCTTTCGTTACGGCGCCATGCGCGGCCACGTGACGGCGCTACGGCTCGTGCTCGCAAACGGCGACGTGGTCGCGTTGCGCCGGGACGAGGTTCGCTCCCACGGCCGGCATCTCATGCTCAAGACCGAGGGCGGCTCGACCATCGAAGCGGACCTCCCCACCTACCAGATGCCGCACGCCAAAAACGCCTCCGGCTACTTTGTTGAGGACGACATGGACGCCCTCGACCTTATCATCGGTTCGGACGGTACCCTCGGCATCATCACCGAGCTCGAGCTCGCCCTCATGCCGGCTCCTGCGGTGGTTTGGGCGGCGAGTTGCTTCTTTGCGACCGAGGACCAGGCGGTCGAGGCAACCATAGCTGCCCGCGCAGACCTCAAGCATGCGGCGGCGCTCGAGTACTTCGACCCAGCCGCCCTTGACGTGCTGCGCCGCGCCCGTGCCCAGGGCTCGGCCTTCGCGGCGCTCCCGTTGCTTCCCGCGCGCTTCGGCTGCTGCCTTTATGTGGAGCTCCAAGCACCTGTGGAAGATGAGGCCATGGCGGACCTCGAGCGTCTCAGCGCCATCGTGCGCGCGGCGGGCGGAAGCGAGAGGGACTCTTGGGTGGCCCGTACCGCCGTTGACCGCGAGACGCTCCGGTTCTTCCGCCATGCCGTTCCCGAGAGCGTGAACATGCTCATCGACGAGCGCCGCCGAGAAGAGCCTTCGATCACCAAGCTCGGCAGCGACATGTCCGTTCCCGACGACCGTCTGCGCGATGTCATCTCCCTCTACCGCTCGACGCTGGCCGAGGAGGGGCTCGAGTCGGCCGCATGGGGGCATATCGGCAACAACCACCTGCATGTAAATGTCCTGCCGCGCAATGCCGAGGAATACGCGAGGGGCAAGGCGCTCTTTGCGCGCTGGGCCAAAGATGTCACGGCTATGGGCGGCGCGGTTTCGGCCGAGCACGGCGTGGGCAAGCTCAAATGCGATTTCCTCACGACCATGTACGGCTCAGAGCATGTGCGCGAGATGGCGCGTCTCAAGCTTGCGTTCGACCCGGCGTGCCAGCTGGGGCGTGGCAATCTGTTCGATGCGGCGCTGCTCGATGAGGTTCGCAGGGAGGGCGCGGCGGTGCCCGAGGGCGCTGATGCCGCAGATGCTGGACCGGATGCCGCAGATGCCGGCCCCGATGCTTCGGGCACCGGACCGGATGCTGCGGCTGTTGGCGCTGATGCCGCGCCTGTTCCGTCGGCGGCTGCACCGGCAGATGCGTTAGCTAAAGCTATGAACACCGGGGAGGTGTCCTGATGCATATCGTGGTCTGCGTGAAGGCGGTTCCGAGCTCGACCGAGGTCAAGATGGACCCCGTCACTCATACCATCGTGCGCGATGGCCGCGAGTCGGTGGTGAACCCCTTCGATGCCGCTGCACTCGAGGTGGCGCTGGCTATCAAGGATGAGCGTGCTGCTACGGGCGAGGGCTGTAGGGTGAGCGTGCTCTCCATGGGCATTCCGGCTACGGAGGCGCTTTTGCGCGACGGCATCGCTCGCGGCGCAAGCGATGCGCTCCTTCTTTCTGATCGCGCGTTTGCCGGTGCAGATACGCTTGCCACGAGTTATGCCCTGTCATGCGGTATACGCGAGCTTGGCTCGGCGAGCATGAGCGACGCCGCCGCGTCCGGTGCTTCGGAGCAACGAGCGGCCGCACCAGGATCCGCCGCCCCCGGTACCCCGGAGGGCGGAACGGCAATGCCCGGCTCCTCGGTATTCGGTACTTCGGAGCACGGAGAATCCGCCCCCGGCCCCTCTCTTCCAGACCTCATCCTCTGCGGCAAGATGGCGGTCGATGGCGACACGGCACAGATCGGGCCGGAACTCGCAGGGCTTTTCGATATGCCCTGCGTCACGGATGTGCGCGAGCTGGTCGCGATTGAGCGGGGCCGCGTTACCGTGCGCCATGCGACCGATGCGGGCATCGAGCTCGTCGAGGTTCCGCTGCCGGCGGTGCTTACCGTGGCCAAAGACATCGCGCAGCCTCGCATGCCGAGCATCGCGGGAGTGCGCGCGGCCGCGGGTGTGCCCGTGGCGGTGCTCAGTGCAGCGTGCGTGCAGGCCGACCCCGCGCGATCGGGCCTTGCCGGTTCTCCGACGCAGGTCGTGCGGTCGTTTGTGCCTGAGCGCTCTGACACGTGCGAGGTCTTGGAGGGAAGCGTGCCCCAGCAAGCGGCGCGCATCATCGCGTTAGCTGAGGAGGCGGGGCTATGAGCGGGCTTATGGTGGATGCCGCGCGCTGCGTGGGTTGCAAGCGCTGCGAGCGCGCGTGCGCGTTCGGCGGGATCGTGGTCGAGGGCCGCCTGGCACGCCCGACCGACGCCTGTACGCTCTGCGGCGGGTGCGTGGAGGCGTGTCCGGTAGATGCGATTTCGATTGAGCGCGACGAGGCTGGCGAGAGGCCTGGGCGCGACCTCTCCGCCTATCGCGACATCTGGGTGATTGCCCAGGTTGATGCGGAGGGTGCGCTGCTGCCGGTGGTCTTCGAACTGGTCGGCAAGGCGCTTGAGCTCGCCGAAGCGCGCGGCTGCCAGGTGGTGGCGGTGCTTGGCGAGGCGGGACGGGCTCCTCGCCAGGCGGAGCGTCTTGCCGCGACCGGTGTTGCCGAGGTGATCCACGCCGTGGATGAGCGCCTCGCGCATGCAGACGCCGAGGTGTTCGCGCAATGGATTTGTGCGCTTGCCGAAGAGCGCCGTCCCGAGGCGATGCTGTTCGGAGCGACGGCGTTCGGCCGCGAGCTTGCCCCGCGCGTGGCGGTGCGTCTGCAGACGGGCCTTACCGCCGATTGCACCGCGCTCGACATCGACCCCAAGACCGGCGCTCTGCTGCAAACGCGCCCTGCGTTCGGTGGCAACCTCATGGCTACGATCGAGTGCCCCGCGCATCGTCCTCAGATGGCGACGGTGCGGTCGGGCGTATTTGCGGCGCCTGAGCGCGTGACGGCCGAGGTGGGTGCAAGCGTTGATTTTGCAGCGGGCATCATCACCCAAGCTCCTTTGGCTCACGAGGTTGCGCCGAGCGTTATCGTGCTTGGCATCGAGCCTGTTACCGGCGGGTCGATCGCGCAGGCAGAGCGGCTCGTGGTCGTGGGCAGGGGCATCGGGTCCAAGAAGAATCTCCCGCTCGTGGAGCGCCTGGCAGAGCTGCTCCATGCTGAGCTCGGCTGCACGCGTCCGCTCGTGGAGGCCGGCTGGCTCGACTATGCCCGCCAGGTAGGTCAAACGGGTGCGGCCGTCGCGCCGAAGCTCTTGGTGAGCATTGGCGTCTCGGGTGCTATTCAGCATCTGGCGGGAATCGGCGGCGCGGAGACGGTCGTTGCCATCAACGAGGATGCCGCTGCTCCCATCTTCGGTGTGGCAGACTATGCGGTCGTGGGCGATGCCGTCGAGGTCGTGACCGAGCTCATCGCCCAGCTCGAAGCACGCAACTGAGATGCGGAGCTGAGCGGCCACGACGGTCGCGTTGCTTGGCTCGGTTACACGAACACGAGGTTCACGAGCACCATATAGAGCGCGGTGCTTGCAAAGATGGCGACGAGCATGTTCTTCCGCCAAAGGTAGAGCCCGCCGGCAACGAGAATACCGAGCGCTTCGGGTATGCCATGCGTGCCGGTGAGCACGTTCACGCTGCGTAGACAGTAAACAACGAGCAGGCCGAAAATCGCTCCAGGGAGCGCATTGCCCAGGTAGCGGATGTAGCGCGGCGCTGGGCGGTCTGTGGGGAGTGCGAAGAACGGCAGGGCCCGGGTGAGCACCGTTGCAGCCGCGGCAGCGAGAATCGTAAGGATGATCTGCGTGGTCGTCATCGCGCATCGCCCCCATGGTGCGCACCTGCGGCATCCGGCGTAGAGGTCACGGGCCCGTTCTCGCAGGTACCCGATGCAGGGACCGTGGGCCCGCTCTCGCACGCATCGTAGACCGGTTCGAGGCGGCTTCGCAGAACCGTTATCGCGGCAAGGATGAGCGCGAGCGCGGGGATCATGAATCCGTCAGGCCCAAAGAGCGCGAGTGCGACGAGCGAGGCCAGAATGCCCACCACGGCGCTCGCATGGCTTGGATCTTTGGTCCATTGGTCGAGGAAGATCACCACGAACAGCGCCGTCATGGCGAAGTCGACGCCCGCCACGTTAAGTGCTGCCACGCTGCCCAGCACGCCGCCGAGCGTGCAGCCAACCACCCAGTACAGCTGGTTGAGCAGGCTCACGAAAAACATGAACCATCCTTCGTCCACGCCGGCCGGCGGGCGCGTCGAATAGTTGATGGAGAACGTTTCATCGCATTGCGCGAAGATGAGGTACGGGCGTTTACGCCCGAGGCCACGGAACCGCTCGAGCATCGAGAGCCCGTAGAACAGGTGCCGCGCGTTAACGATGAAGACGGTGACGAACGCCTGAAGCGGCGCGAACGGCCCCACGAGCATCGCGGCTACGACGAACTCGGCAGAGCCCGCGAAGATAAGGCAGGCCATGAGCGTGGGCGTCCACCACGGTAGCCCGAGCGAGACGCTATAGACGCCGCAGGTGATACCGAGGAAGACGAAGCCGGCGAGGATGGGAAGCGTCGGTGGGATGGCGGCGCGAAGCGCAGGCGAGATGGCATGAGGCTTATCGGCGTGCGTCGCGCCGCTTGATGGTGCTGGGTGCAGTGGTTGATGGGGCACGGGGCGTTGCTCGCGTTTCTATTCAGTGCATGGTCAATGTCCCGTATCGTACACTATTTATTACAGGGAGATGCTGAATGAAGGGCCGCGGGGCAATCTGCTGCAGACGAGCTGTGCGCGGGCCAAGATTGCCGGGAGAGCGCGTTGCGTATGGCTCTATCCATCGAATCGTTCAGCGATTCGAGCAGTGCCATGGCTTTGCCCCTATTGATATCGTTCATCATGCATCTCCCTTACTAACTGCGGGGAATTCGCAGGAGATTGTCCCCCCGTTCATCGGGAATAGCGGAAGCGAGGGTGGCGTTCACCGTATTGTCAAAATCGGCGTCCGCATTGATGCAGAAGGCTATGCTCCGTAAGTTTTTCGCAGCATCGCGTGCTGCAGACACAATAATCCGAGGTCTTGGTCAAAAACACCGTTTCGGTGGTACTTTCAAACATAAGAGGCGCCCTTATTTACCTGTGGGCAGGCCTTTACGCGTTCAAAATTCGCTCACATCGACGAAATCAACGGAACGAGATGACCTTTCAGCTTTCATGCGGCTGTGCAATCGCTCTATTTTGGTGCGCGGCATACCACCGAAAAGATATTTTTGACCAAGCGTACGAAAAGTAAGCGCATTGGAGGCGCGGAAAGTTTAGAACACCGCTGCCACGCGGGCGGGGAGGCCGGTGGCGCCTTCGATGTGCGGCCAGCTCACAAACACGATGGCACCCGTCGCGGGCACCTTGTCGAGATTCGCCATGACTTCTACCTGCAGGTGGCCATGGTCGAGCACGTAGCGCTCGCAGGCAAGATCGTCGGCTTCCGCTGCCAGGAACGAGGCATCCGTGTCGAAGGTCTCATGCCCGTTCATCTGGATATCTCGTTCCTCATAGAGGAAGCGGAGCGCCTCCATCGACCAGCCGGGGCAGTGCTCGCCCCCGTCCTCGTCGAAGTTGTTGAGCGCGTCGTTATCGGGCCAGCGCTGGTACCAGTCGGTGCGCAGCGCCACGAAGGCGCCGGCGGGAATGCGCCCATGCTCAGCTTCCCATGCTTCGATGTCTGCCACGGCTACGGCGGTGTCGGGCCCCTCGGCGGCGACCTTGCCGGTGAGGTCGATCACGCAGAGCGGCATGGCCATCTGCTCCACGCCGTAGGCCTCAGAGCCAACCTTGCCCGGCGTGAAGTGGTTCGGAAAGTCCACGTGCGTGCCGAACTGCCCGGGGAACTTGTAGGTGTGAATGCGGCAAGAGAGCATCTCTTCGTCGTAGTCGAAGACGGTCTTGCACAGTTCCACGGAGCCCTCGGGGATGCCCGCCCAGTACGGGCTGTCGTTCGTAAGCGGGTGAGTGAGGTCTACCCAGGTTCCTTGTTGCAGCTTCTTGAGTTCTGGCCAAAGGCTCATCTTGGTCTCCTTTCGACAGGGCGGGTGAGGGCTATGCGCGCACGGCGTGTCGCATGCGGGGCGCTGCACCGCAAGCGCATGCGATACAACCGAGCATTTCCTTCATAGTACCTGTCATCGGCGCGTGAATACGCCGGTCCAGCCAAGTTCGAGGCTCGAGTCGGAAGGTTTTAACGAAGGAGCCGAGTTGACTCAGGCATTTGGAACCAACAAAAGCCCCAGTTTGGACATTTATGCTAAAACGGCGGTTTACTCGGCGAATGTTCGAAAAACCTTCCGACTCGAGCCTCGAGTTGTCAAAGAGCTGGAACATGCCGGAGCCCATCAGGCGGGTTCGAGCATATTCCCGTTATTGGATGCCCGGAATGGAGGGGATCGTCGCGAACCCGCGCTCGAGTTCCTCGTCGGTGGGGATGTGGTCCTCCAGCTCGCTGCGGTTGAACTTGTCGTAGGCGACCATGTCGAAGTATCCGGTTCCGGTGAGCCCGAAGAGGATCGTCTTCGCCTCGCCGGTCTCGCGGCACCGCTCCGCTTCGCGCATGGCCACAAGGATTGCGTGCGCGCTTTCGGGCGCGGGCAGGATGGTTTCTAGCTTGGCGAAGCGCTCGGCCGCAGCGAAGACGTCGGTTTGGCGCACGGCGACAGCATCAAGGTAGCCGTCGTGCTTGAGCTTGGAGACAATAGGGCTCATGCCGTGGTAGCGCAGGCCACCCGCGTGGTCGGGGCTTGGAATGAAGCCGTTGCCGAGCGTATACATCTTGCAGAGCGGGCAGGTCTGGCCCGTGTCGGCGAAGTCGTAGGCATAGCGGCCTCGGGTGAGCGACGGGCAGCTCGCGGGCTCTACCGCGATGAAGCGCGTGGCCGGCCGTGCGCCTGTGAGCTTGTCGCGCATGAACGGGGCGATGAGCCCGCCCAAGTTCGAGCCGCCGCCCGCGCACCCGATGACCACATCGGGATATTCGCCCAGCTCGCGAAGGGCCTCGTAACTTTCTAGCCCGATGATGCTCTGATGCAGCACCACTTGGTTAAGGACGCTGCCCAGCTGGTAGCGCCCGCGGTTCTCGGGCACATGCAGCGCGCGCTCCACCGCCTCCGATATCGCGGTGCCAAGCGAGCCGGACGAGCCCGGATCTTGGGCGAGGATGCGCCGACCGACCTCGGTGGTGTCGGAGGGAGAGGGCGTTACCCGCGCGTCGAAGGTCTCCATGATGTTGCGACGGAACGGTTTCTGCTCGTAGGAGCATTTCACCATGAAGATGTCGAGGTCGAGCCCATAGTGAGCGGCGGCCTCGGCCAGTGCCGTGCCCCACTGCCCGGCGCCGTCTCGGTCGTGATATTGGTAATGCCCTGAGCATAGGCGTAGTAAGCTTGGGCGATGGCGGAGTTGAGCTTGTGAGAACCGCTCGTGTTGTTGCCTTCGAATTTATAGAAGATCTTGGCTGGCGTATCGAGCGCGCGCTCAAGGTTGTAGGCACGGCAGAGCGGGCTCGGCCGGTAGACCTTGTACATCTCTAGGACGGGTTCGGGGATGTCGAAGTACGGGGTATCGTCGTCGAGCTCTTGGTCGATGAGTGCGTCGGCGAAAACGGGCGCGATATCTGGCTTGGTGGCGACAGCTCCGTTCGGCAGGCGCATGGGTTCGGGCTTTTCGGGCATATCGGCACGCAGGTTGTACCAGGCTTTGGGGATCTGGTCTTCGGTGAGGTAGAGACGGTAGGGATCGTGCTTGGATGCGGTCATGATGCGTCCTTTCTCATCCGGGAGTGCTGCCCGCCGGCAGTCGCTCCAAGCTCAGAATGCTCCCGCGTGCGCTGCGGCGATCGAAGAGGCTTGCTTTTCGCCTCGGCACACGTTGCCTGTTGCACGCTATCAGGCGACATGCGTCGTTCGCCGGCAAAAAAGAAGGCCCCCGGATTACCGGAGGCCTTCCATGGTGTAGCGCGTTGGTAGGGGAGCCTGCTAATCCGAGAGAGACGGTATGCGCTTGTTCCACCACCAGGCAGCGGCCTGCTGCATCAGGTGCAGCGTATCGGCGTTGTTGACGATGGCGGTCATAGCGGAGCCTTTCTGTAGTCTCCATCGGATTGCGGACACTTTATCACGGTAAAGCTGCGATGCAGCCAGCAACTAGAAATGTTTCTCGAGCGTTTCCACCATCGATTGGCTCGGCGAGAAATGCAAAAGCCCATCAAATAGGACGTGGATGCAACTTTTGGGCACTCCACGGCGTGTGCCCTGAGTACAACCGCGATAGTTCATGAGTTATTAGCCCTCTGAGCTGCGCATTCTCTTGCTGCTCATCTGCCTATACTCGTTTACTGTGCCCTGGAGTGCCCAAAAGTTGCACTCATCGACGTTCCGGGTGCCTCAACGACCCAAATGCTCGGCGGTTAGCTGAGCTGCTCGTCGATCCAAGCGCGCAGGTGCCCGTCCATGCGGCCGATGAGCGCGCGCGTGGCACGGTTGGTGTACGGGCGCGCTATGCCAAAAGGCGTGCTCAGCAGCTCGAACAGATATCCTTGATCGACCATGATTTCGAGGCTTGCGGGGTAGACCAGTTCAAAGGCAAAGCAGGCGAGCCCCACTACGTGGTCCACGGCGGTCGATTGGTCGCTATAGCGGACGGTCTGGTGCGCGAAGAACGCATCCTCGGCAGCGGGCGAAATGTCGCCTGCGAGCAGCTCGTCTTTGGTTGCTCCCACGACGGTCTCGACGGTATCGGTGCACGAAACGCGCAGGATATCGATTTTGTCGGCATCGCGCACAAGATTGCAGAGCGCGCGCGAGCGAAGGTCGAGGTCGTCGGGAAGGCGAAAGTCGCTGTGGTGGCCTACTGCTGCACGGATGATCTCGTCGGCTGAGGGATTTTCGATAAAAGCGCGAACGCTGCCAGCGGTGCGCGCGTGGGCCAAGAACTCATCATCATGGGAGAGGGCTTCCGGCAGTGTGGCGTTCACACGGGCGAGCGAGCCGTCAAACAGGTGCCGCCCGTCCTCGAAAAGCACGTCGACGCCGATAGCCGCATGGCTGGCGGACATGCTGTCTTTGAAGGTGCCCCAACGGCGAAGCTGCTCGAATCGGCCGATGTCGTGCAGGAGTCCGCAGAGCCAGGCGAGGTCCGCGCCCGGCTGCGTGAAGCCCGATGCGCGAGCGATGCGGTCGCAAAGGTCGGCGACACGATAGGTGTGCTCCGCTTTGAGCGCGATGCGCTGGTTCTCCCGGTCGTAGGGGGCGAGGTACGCTTCGAAGGCCGTTCGCGCCCGCTCGCGATCGATGGAGACCGTTGCCTCGTCGCTCAAGCTGCTGGCTTTATCGTTTGTCATATTGGTTACATCCCCGTTTCGCTGTCATCAAGCAACCATTTCCATGCGGAAGCTTGCACAATGCGCCGTCCGTTGTTCTCGTAAATCGTCTCATGTCCGCTCCCGACCAGAAGAAGTCCCTCTTCAAGGCCCGTTTCGTCGAGCGCTTCCCACAATGCTCTGAGTTCCCGCTGTGCGGTCTTTTCGTCTTCCATTGATTCGGTGACCTGGATCAGTCGGAATGCTTCCTGCTCGAGCGCATCGCCAACCACGAAGTCTATTTCATAACCATGTTGCTTCGTGTGAAGCATCGAGATGCCGCCATCGCGCATAGAGGGATGGCGTCGTCTGAGTTCAAGGTATACGGCGTCCTCGAGCCGCTGCCCACGTTCGCACGCTCCTGCTCGGCTGCTTGCTAGGGCAATGCCTGGGTCAACAGCGTAGATTTTTGGTCGCGTCGTACTCTTTTCTGAGAGGCTCAGCGAGAACTCTTTGACTTGGAAGACGAGATAGGCTTCTTCAAAATATGCGAGCAAGTCGGCAAGATATGCGCGACCGGTTGCAATTCCCGCCGAGCGCAAGTCGTTTTCGATTTTTCGTAGCGAGATCTGTTTGCCGTTGAGCCCCATGAGCCTGCGAGCGAGCGCTGCCGCGACGCGTGGACGCGCGATGTCATGACGTTCGACTACATCGCGTGTGACGACGTGCTGAACATATGACTGAAGCAAAGCGATTGCTTGGGATGTCGGGAGGCCCTGCGCCGCAGGGAATCCTCCACGCGTGAGGTATTCGTCAAACATCGCCTGCATACGTGCGCCCAAGCGCGGAGAGAAATGCGGGCCTTTCAGCAATTCAGCGCCATCGGGTGTCATGGTAAGTCGCTCGCGAAACGAAAACGGTAAAAGCTCGAAGTCGATGGCGCGACCACGAAACTCGGTTGAGATTTCCGTTGAGAGCATTTTCGATGAGGAACCACTGATGTAGATGGTAGCTTTAGTGGTATCAACGATGCGGCGAAGCCAGCTACCCCATTGCTTCATCTCCTGAAGCTCGTCAAAAAAGAGGTAAATGCCGTCGAGGTTAGCGCCTGCTTGTTGGGCGAGGTATCGAAACGCCTCGAGCACGGCGTCTCCCGTCTGTGGCGTGGCAGGGCTGATGCGATCATCCTCGAAGTTGAAGTAGCAGATAGCTTCAGCGGGAACTCCTGCTTCGAGCAGTGCATCCATTTCTTGGAAAAGGCGATATGATTTACCCGACCGGCGCATACCGGTTACGACCTTGACGAGATTTCCCGCCCGTGGCGGCAGCGCGTTACCTAGGTTGAGAGAGCGTGGAACAATGGGACGGTATGTATCAAGGTCAAACTCTTGCAATATGCCGAGCACGGTTTGGTTCATAGCTACCTCCGCAGAATTGGTAATAATATCTTACCAATTTCAGGATAACTGGTAAGTTCAAATTACCAATTAACAAGGTTTAGCCAGGTGTTCTCTTGAGGGCTCGGATTACTTCGCTCCTGCAACGGGACATTCTAGGCAAACAACCGGTGTTTTTCTTAGGTTCACGCCCGTTCCAGCGCTAAACACCCTGCAGTTAGCCTATATCGCCAGCTTCGCTAGCACGATGCGCAGGGTCCCCGCCTATACTCCTGCGCAGTTTCGCAGAAAGGCCCAGCAGTGCTGGGCCTTTCGAGAATGTCTGAGCAAGGAGCATAGGCGGGGGACCCGCCGGGAGCACGTGCTATGCGAAGTACCCAACACCGCTCTCGAAGATCGGCATGAACTTCTCGCCCGGGACGTTGCGATACAGGTTCTCACCACGCCGCTCGACATGCCCCATCTTGCCGAAGACACGGCCGTCCGGGCTGGTGATGCCTTCGATGGCAAGCACGGAGCCGTTCGGGTTCACCGAAAGGTCCATGCTCGGAGCACCCGCCTCATCAACATATTGGGTCGCGATCTGCCCGCCCGCGATGAGCTCGCGCTGGACGGCCTCGCTCGCCACGAAGCGGCCCTCGCCGTGGGAGATGGCCACGGTGTAGACCTCTCCGGGCTTGCAAGCAGAGAGCCAGGGCGAGAGGTCGCTGGCCACGCGGGTGCGTACCAGGCGGCTCTGGTGCCGGCCGATGGTGTTGAAGGTGAGGGTCGGCGCCTCGGGCGTGGCGTCCACGATGTCGCCGTACGGAACGAGGCCAAGCTTCACGAGCGCCTGGAAGCCGTTGCAGATGCCGAGCATGAGGCCATCGCGTGCCTGCAGGAGGTCGCGCACGGCCTCGGTGACCTCGGGAGCGCGGAAGAACGCCGTGATGAACTTGGCGGAGCCGTCGGGCTCGTCGCCGCCGGAGAAGCCGCCGGGGATCATGACGATCTGGCTCTCGCGGATGCGGCGCGCAAGCTCGTGCGTGCGTTTCGGCCACGGCCTCGGGCGAGAGGTTGTTGATCACGAAGACGTCGGCCTCGGCGCCGGCGGCGCGGAAGGCGCGAGCGCTATCGTACTCGCAGTTGTTGCCGGGGAAAACCGGGATGATCACGCGCGGGCGCGCGAATTTCTCGCCTGCATAGATCGGCGCGATGCGGCCCGTGTCGCTGCAGGTGAAGGTAAGCTGTTCCACGTCGTCGAGCTTCTTGGCTTCCTCGGCCGGGGTGCGGTAGGGGAAGACGCCCTCGATGCCGCTTTCCCATGCTTCCTGCAGCTCGGCGAGGTCGATCTGCTCGGTTGCGGTTTCGAGCACGTAGCCTTCGACCGTGGTGCCCAAGGGCTCGATCACGAAGGAATCTGCAGCGAGTGCATCGAGCGCCGCCGCATCCTCAACCTCAACGATGAAGCTGCCGTACATCGGCTCGAAAAGGCTCTCGATGTCGACGTCGTCGGCAAGCTCGAAGCCGATCTGGTTGCCCACGCACATCTTGAAGAGGGCTTCAGCGCTGCCGCCGTAGCCGGGGGTTGCCAGCGCCAGGGCGCTTCCATCTTGGGTGAGGCACTCGATGGCATCGAAGACGGCGAGGAGCTGCGAGGGGTCGGGGCGGTGGTCGTCGCCATACGAAGCGGGGGCGATGCGGAAGACCGGGTGCCCCGCGCCCTTGAATTCAGGGGAGACCGCATGGTCGGCACGGCCCGTGCTTACGGCGAAGCTCACGAGGGTGGGCGGTACGTCGAGGTCCTCGAACGAGCCCGACATGGAGTCCTTGCCGCCGATGGCGCCAACGCCAAGGTCCACCTGCGCCATGAGCGCGCCGAGTACGGCTGCTGCCGGCTTGCCCCAGCGCTCCGGCACGTCGCGCAGGCGCTCGAAGTACTCCTGGAAGGAGAGGTAGGCGCGCTTGCGGGAGAAGCCCGCGGCCACGAGGCGGCTCACGCTCTCAACGACTGAGAGGTAGGCCCCCGCGAACTGGTCGGCTTCCATGAGATAGGGGTTGAAGCCCATGCCATGGCGCTCGCGGTCGAGGTCTCGCCGTCGACGGGGAACTTAGCCACCATAGCCTGCGCAGGGGTGAGCTGGGTGCGTCCGCCAAAGGGCATGAGCACGGTGGCTGCACCGATGGTGGAGTCGAAGCGCTCGGAGAGGCCCTTGTTCGAGCAGACGTTGAGGTCGGTTACGAGCGCGCGCATGCGCTCGGCGAGCGTGGCGCCCTCCCAAGCCGGCTGCCACACCTGACGCGCCGTCACGTGCACGCTCTGGTGCTTGGGTGCTCCGTTGCTGGCCAAGAAGGCGCGGGAGAGGTCCACGATCACGTCGCCGTTCCATGCCATGCGCACGCGCTTCTCGTGCGTGACCTCGGCGATGACGGTGGCCTCGAGATTCTCCTCGGCGGCATACGCCATAAACTCGTCCACGTCGTCCTCGGCCACGGCCACGGCCATGCGCTCCTGGCTCTCGGAGATGGCGAGCTCGGTGCCGTCGAGGCCCTCGTACTTCTTCGTAACCTGGTCGAGGTCGATGTAGAGGCCATCGGCCAGCTCGCCCACGGCAACGCTCACGCCACCCGCGCCGAAGTCGTTGCAGCGCTTGATGAGGCGGCAGGCATCGCCGCGGCGGAAGAGGCGCTGGAGCTTCCGCTCCATGGGGGCGTTGCCCTTCTGCACCTCGGCGCCGTCCTTCTCGATGGACTCGACGTTATGCGCCTTGGAGCTGCCCGTGGCACCGCCGATGCCGTCACGGCCGGTGCGGCCACCGAGCAAGATGATCTTGTCGCCGGGCGCGGGCTCCTCGCGGCGCACGTGGCTTGCCGGGGTGGCACCCGCCACAGCACCGACCTCCATGCGCTTGGCAACGTAGCCGGGATGGTAGAGCTCGGAGACCTGGCCGGTGGCGAGGCCGATCTGGTTGCCGTAGCTTGCGTATCCGGCGGCAGCGGTGGTCACGAGCTTGCGCTGCGGGAGCTTGCCCTCGAGCGTCTCCGCGACGGGGACGGTGGGGTCGGCCGCGCCGGTCACGCGCATGGCCTGGTACACATAGCTACGGCCGGAGAGCGGGTCGCGGATGGCGCCGCCGATGCAGGTGGCCGCGCCGCCGAAGGGCTCGATCTCGGTCGGATGGTTGTGGGTCTCGTTCTTGAAGAGGAAGAGCCAGTCCTGGTCCTCGCCATCAACATCTACCGTGACCTTCACGGTACAGGCGTTGATCTCTTCCGATTCGTCAAGGCCGGTGAGCTGGCCCGTGTGCTTGAGCCACTTGGCGCCGAGCGTGCCCATGTCCATGAGGCAGACGGGCTTCTCGTCGCGCCCGAGCTCATGGCGCATCTCCATGTAGCGGTCGAAGGCCTCCTGCACCACGGCGTCGTCGATCTTGACCTCATCGAGCACGGTGCCAAAGGTGGTATGACGGCAGTGGTCCGACCAGTAGGTATCGATCACGCGAATCTCGGTAATCGAGGGGTCGCGGCCCTCCTCGGTGAAGTATTCCTGGCAGAAGCGGATGTCGGCCGCATCCATGGCCAGCCCGCGCTCGGTGATGAAGGCCGCAAGGCCGGCTTCATCGAGTTCGCGGAAGCCATCGAGCACCTCGACGGGCTCGGGGTCGGGGGTCTCGGCTACCAAGGTTTCGGGCTTCTCGAGCGATGCGAGACGCGCCTCCACGGGGTTTACGACATAGTGCTTGATGGCGTCGATGTCGGCCTCCGAGAGCGCGCCCTCGAGGATATAGACCTTGGCGGAGCGCACCGTGGGGCGTTCTCCCTGGCTGATGAGCTGGATGCACTCGCTGGCGGAGTCGGCGCGCTGGTCGAACTGGCCGGGCAGGTACTCCACCGCGAAGACGGCTGCTGCATCGGGGCTCGACGGCAGCTCGTCGTATGCGTGGTCCACCTGCGGCTCGCTGAACACCGTGGGGATGCACGAGCGGAAGAGCTCTTCGGTTGCTCCCTCCACATCGTAGCGGTTGATGAGGCGAAGGCCGGTGAGGCCCGTCACGCCAAGGATTTCCGTAAGCTCGCTCTTGAGTTGCTGCGCCTCGACGTCGAAGCCCGCCCTCTTTTCCACATAGATGCGAGAGACCATGAACCCTGCCCTTCGAATCCTGCTCGCGGAACCGTTCCCCCGAGCGGCTGCATACCGTCTCTATGATACGGCAGGTTGCCATGCATCCAGTTGGCGAAGTTGTCTGCTACAAATAACCCGCTGCTACGAGCGCGTTGCCGGGAGGTTGCTGTTTTCCCGCTGCCGAGTGCAGCACACGCGGAGTTGCGGGTACCGATCCCCCCTCCCGAGCGCAGCAGATATGAAGTTGCCGGCAACGTCTCGACTGCCGAGCGCGGCAAATCCGGAGTTGCCGCCGCCGGCCCGCCTTCGAGCGCGGCGGACCCGGTGTCGCCAACTGCCGAGCGCGGCAAATCTGGAGTTATCGACTGCCGAGCGCGGCAAATCTGGAGTTAACGGAACCGGCCTGCCCTCCGAGCGCAGCAAATCTGGAGTTACCATCGGCGAGCGCAGCGGATCAGGAGTTAAGGCCACCTGCAGAGGCCGATAACTCCATATTTGCAGCGCTGGATGCGGATAACTCCATATTTGCAGCGCTGAGCGAGGGAGCTGACTAAGAGAGTGAGGGGGGGGTGACGTGCCGGGCCCGACCCGGGCGTGACTTCGCGGGGCAGTCCTAAAGGGCGAGTAGACGGCCTAAAGAGAGGAGGCGGCCCAGGACGGACTCGGTAGATGAGGGGTAACTCTGGGCAGCTCAATCTCCGGCCGCGAGCCGGCCCCGCCTCGACCCCCGGCCCCGCCTACTCGTTCTCCTCTGCGCCCTCGCTCCACGCGTCCACGTCTTCGATGCGGATCACGCTGGCAACGCTTGCAACCTCATCGAGCGCCTCGAGCGCAGAGCACACGCGCTGTACGTCGCGCTCGCGGGCCGTGTGCGTAAGGAAGACGACCGAGCAGGTGGTGCCGTCTCCGTCGCGCAGCTGGTTGATGGCGGAGATGGAAACGCCCGCGTTCGCGAATGCCGCCACAACCGGAGCGAGCGCGCCCACGCGGTCGACGACGGAGAGGCGGATGTAATAGCGCGTCTCGAGGTCCTCGATGGAGCGAATCGGCGCGGTGCGGGGGAAGGGCTCGGGCTCGGGGCCCAAGTCGATCCCGCTGGCGATGCCGTTCGCGAGCTCAAGCACGTCGCCAACCACGGCGCTCGCGGTGGGGAAGGAGCCCGCGCCCGCGCCGTAGAACATGGTTTCGCCCACCGCGTCGCCCACGGCGAACACGGCGTTCATAGCTCCCGAGACGCCGGCGAGCATGTGGTCGGCGGGAATCATGGTGGGGTGCACGCGCGCGTCGATACCCTCGGCCGTCTTGCGGGCGATGCCGAGCAGCTTGATGCAGTAGCCCATCTCGCGCGCCTGCTCGATGTCGGCGGCGGAGACGTTGCGAATGCCCTGCATGTACACATCGTCGGTGGTCACGCGGGTGTGGAAGGCGATGGAGGAGAGGATGGCCACCTTGCTCGCGGCATCGAAGCCGTCGACGTCGGCCGTGGGATCGGCCTCGGCGTAGCCCAAGCGCTGGGCGTCGGCGAGCACATCGTCGAAGTCGAGCCCCTCGGAAGCCATGCGCGAGAGGATGTAGTTGGTGGTACCGTTCAGGATGCCCGCGATGGTGAGCATGCCGTTTGCCACGAGCGCGTGCTCGAGCGCGTTCACGATGGGGATGCCGCCGCCCGCGGCCGCTTCGCAGCGAATCTGCACGCCGGCCTGTGCGGCAAGGCTTCCCAGGTAGTCGATGCGGCGGCCCAGAAGCGCCTTGTTGGCGGAGACCACGTGCTTGCCGGCAGCGATGGCGCTCTCGAAGATCTCGGTCGCAGGGTGATCGCCGCCGATGAGCTCGATGACGATGTCGATTTCCGGGTCGGCTACGACGTCGTGCCAGTCGGTGGTGAAGGCTTCGGGCGCGATGCCCAGCTCTTCCGCGCGCTCAAGTTCCAGGGCGCTGGCCATCTTGAGGCGAAGGTCGATGCCATAGGCGGAAAGGTATTCGTCGTGGTGGCGCGCGATGACGCGGGCGACGCCGCCGCCCACGGTTCCGAGCCCGATGAGTCCTACGTTGACGGTGCGGGTGGTGCTTGGCATTGCGTCTCCTTTGCATTCGAAGCTGCGTACGGGCTGGTCATCTGGCCGCGAGGGTGCCACCGGTGCCGCACCCGCAGGCGCCGGGCCCCGGCAGCGCGGGTTTTCATCGCGAAGGCCCCTCGACCATATCTGCCTAGTATTCTACCGAGGAATGGGGCATGCATGCGAAACACAGATGTAACACGTCTCATGATGTTTCAGGCCGATAAAAACTGCAGGTAGAAACCTTGGGCGAAGAGTGCAATACCGGCTCTCCGCTGCTCGAAGCCCTCAAAATGGTTCGGCTGCCTTACCTTTTGCATAAAATCGGAGTATTCTAGCACGAACCACCTGATTGCACAGCGTGTTCGGGCGGGGACCTGCGAGGCATCGCGACCTCGGAGGAATGGAAGGGTAAGCCGGGCAGGCGCTCGGCGCGTCACGAGAGGAGCATCGCATGTCTATGCTCGAGAACATGCAGAACGTTTCCATCAACCGCAGGAGCCTCGTCGCGGGTGCGGCGGGCCTTGGCCTTGCCGGCGTTCTCGCTGGCTGCTCCAACGAGGGTGACGGCTCTGGGGCCGGTTCCGCCTCCGGTTCCGCCTCGGGTAGCGCCTTCATGATCGGTGGCATCGGGCCCACCACGGGCGACGCCGCCATCTATGGCAACGGCGTGCGCATCGGCGCCCAGATCGCTATCGACGAGATCAACGCCGAGGGCGGCGACATCCAGTTCGATTACAACTTCCAGGACGACGAGAACGACGCCGAGCGCTCCGTCAACGCTTACAACAACCTCAAGGACTGGGGCATGCAGATCCTCATGGGCACCGTCACCACCGCTCCGTGCGTAGCCGTGTCCGCCGAGACCAACGCCGACAACATGTTCCAGATCACTCCTTCCGGCTCGTCGACCGACGTGATCGGCGGCCAGCCCGACGCGGACGGCAACATCGCCACGCCGCGCAAGGAGAACGTCTTCCAGATGTGCTTCACCGACCCCAACCAGGGCGCCGCGTCCGCTCAGTACATCTCCGAGCAGGGCTTGGGCACGAAGATCGCCATCATCTACAACAACTCCGACACCTATTCCACGGGCATCTATCAGAGCTTCATGTCTGAGGCTTCCGAGCTCGGTCTCGAGGTCGTGTCCGAGCAGGCGTTCACCAACGACTCCGCCACCGACTTCTCCGTACAGCTCAACGCCGCGCGTGACGCCGAGGCCGACCTGGTCTTCCTGCCCATCTACTACACGCCCATCTCGCTCATCCTCACCCAGGCGAACAGCATGGGCTATGCGCCCAAGTGGTTCGGCGTGGACGGCATGGACGGTCTCCTCACGGTCGAGGGCTTCGACACCTCGCTCGCCGAGGGCGCTATGCTCCTGACCCCGTTCGTCGCCACGGCGACCGATGAGGCCACCCAGAGCTTCGTGGAGAAGTACCAGAGCGCCGATTACGGCGACGGCGAGACCCCGAACCAGTTCGCCGCCGATGCCTACGACTGCATCTACGCGCTGCGTGCCGCCATCGAGCAGTCCGGCGTGACCCCCGATATGGATTACTCCGACATCTGCGACGCGCTCGTGGAGACCTTCACCTCCGAGGACTTCTCCTTCACCGGCCTCACCACGGCTGGCGAGGCTGCTACCTGGTCCGATACGGGCGAGATTTCCAAGCAGCCCATGGGCATGGTCATCGAGGACGGCGTGTACATGCCGCTCGCATAAGGTCTCGCCCAAATCCCATTCGCAAGTTTGTTTTTGAGCGGAGATCGCCCGCCTCGCGGCGGTCTCCGCTTTTCACATGAAAGGAGGGGGACATGGAGGTACTCGCCAACCTCATCAACGGCATGAGCCTGGGCAGCGTCTACGCCATCATCGCGCTCGGCTACACCATGGTGTACGGCATCGCCAAGATGCTCAACTTTGCCCATGGCGACGTCATCATGGTAGGCGCTTACATTTGCTTCTGTTCCGTGAGCTATCTGGGCCTGCCGGCGATTGCGGGCGTGCTTCTGTCCATCGTGGGGTGCACGGTGCTTGGCATCGTGATCGAGCGTCTTGCCTATAAGCCGTTGCGCAACGCCCCGTCGCTGAACGTGCTCATCACCGCCATCGGCGTGAGCTACTTCCTGCAGAACGCGGCGCTGCTCATCATGGGCTCTGATCCGAAGAGCTTCTCGTCGATCATCAGCCTGCCGGCGCTCCATCTGTTCGATGGCCGGCTCACCATCAGCGCCACGGCCGTGATTACCATCTTGGCATGCGTGGTCATCATGGTGGCGCTCACCATGTTCACCGGTAAGACCAAGATGGGCAAGGCCATGCGTGCCTGCTCCGAGGACCGTGACGCTGCGCAGCTCATGGGCATCAACGTGAACTCCACCATCTCGATGGTGTTCGCCATCGGCTCGGGCCTCGCTGCCATCGCGGGCGTGCTCATGTGCGCGGCCTACCCCACCCTCATGCCCACGACGGGTTCCATGCCCGGCATCAAGGCCTTCACGGCGGCGGTGCTCGGCGGCATCGGCTCCATCCCGGGCGCTGCGCTCGGCGGCGTGCTCTTGGGCATCATCGAGATCTTCGCGCGTGCCTACATCGGCACGCAGCTGGCCGATGCGGTGGTCTTCGCCGTGCTCATCGTGATGCTGCTCATCCGTCCGGCCGGCTTGCTCGGCAAGACCGTGAGCGAGAAGGTGTAGGTGATTCACATGGGTTTCATGCATCTCAAGCCGCAGACGCGCTCGACCGTTATCACCTATGCGATCGTGATCGTCGCGTTCATCGTGGTAACGCTCCTCGACGGGATGGGGCTCATCTCCAACTCCCTCTCCGGCCAGCTCGTGCCCATCTGCGCCTACGTGTCGCTCGCCGTATCCCTCAACCTCGTGGTGGGCGTCTCGGGCGAGCTCTCGCTCGGACATGCGGGATTCATGAGCGTGGGCGCCTTCACCGGCGTGATCGTGGCGGGGTGCTTGGCGCGCATGGGCGTCGAGTCCGAGCTTTTGCTCTTCGCGGGGTCTGCCGTCGTCGGTGCCGTCGTTGCGGGCATCATCGGCTTTTTGGTGGGTATCCCGGTCATGCGCCTGCGCGGTGACTACCTGGCAATCGTGACGCTCGCGTTCGGCGAGATCATCAAGAATCTGCTGAACAACTTCTATATCGGCGTGGACGACGCGGGGCTGCACTTCTCTATGACCGACAGCTCGTCGCTCGGCATGAGCCAGGGCACGATTCTCATCAACGGGCCCAAGGGCGCCGTGGGAATCGACAAGATCTCGACCTTTGTCTTGGGTGTCGTGGTGGTGCTCATCACGGTTGCCGTGGTCTTGAACCTCATGCACAGCCGCGACGGCCGCGCCATCATGGCCGTGCGCGACAACCGCATTGCCGCGGAGAGCGTGGGCATCAACACCACGAAGTACCGCCTTATCGCCTTCACCGTGGCGTCGGCCCTGGCAGGCATGGCGGGTGTGCTCTACGCCATGAACTATTCCACGGTCATTCCCTCGCAGTTCGATTTCAACCAGTCCATCCTCATCCTCGTCTACGTGGTGCTTGGCGGCATGGGCAACATTTCCGGTTCGATCATCTCGGCTGCGTTCCTCACCGTGCTGCCCGAGGTCCTTCGCCCCATCAACAACTACCGCATGCTCATCTACGCCGTGGTGCTCATCCTCGTGATGGTCGTGCCGCATACCAAGGTGTACCAGCGCGCGGCCGATGCACTCCGCGAGCGGTTCCATAAGGCGGCGCCCAAGCCTGCTGCGGAAGGAGGCGAGGCCGATGAGTAAGCTCACCGATTTTGGCAAGCAGCGCCGTGAGACCACCAAGATGGTGCCGGTGCCGAGCGTCTCGATCATGCCCGAGCGCGACCTTGGGTCTGCGCCCGCTCTCGAGTGCCTGCACCTGGGCATTGAGTTCGGCGGCCTCAAGGCTGTGGACGACTTCAACGTTACCGTGGGCAAGACCGAGATCTGCGGCCTCATCGGACCCAACGGCGCGGGCAAGACCACGGTGTTCAACCTGCTCACCAAGGTCTACAACCCCACGCACGGCACGATCATGGTCGACGGCAAGGACACCGCCGGCATGAACCCGGCCAAGGTGAACCAGCTGGGCGTGGCCCGAACCTTCCAGAACATCCGTCTCTTCAACACGATGACGGTCGAGGAGAACGTGATGGTGGGCCTGCACAACCAGCGGCACTGCGGCCTTGCCACGAGCGTCCTGCGCCTGCCGCATCATTGGAAGAGCGAGCGCTGGTACCACGAGCGCGCCCTTGAGCTGCTCGACATCTTCGACATGACGGGGCTCGCCACCCACGAGGCCGGCTCGCTGCCCTACGGTGCCCAGCGCCGCCTGGAGATTGTGCGCGCGCTTGCCACGAATCCCAAGCTGCTGCTGCTCGACGAGCCCGCGGCGGGCATGAACCCGTCTGAGACGGCGGACCTCATGGAGAACATCGTCAAGATTCGCGATACCTTCCAGATCGCCATCATGCTCATCGAGCACGATATGAACCTCGTCATGAATATCTGCGAGGGCCTGTGCGTTCTCAACTTCGGAAAGATCATCGCGAAGGGCACACCGGAGGAGATCCAGCAGAACGAGGCGGTTATCGAGGCGTATCTCGGCAAGCAGAAAGGGGGCGAGGCGTAGATGCTCAGCGTGTACAACATCAACGTCTGGTACGGGGCGATCCATGCCATCAAGAACGTCTCCTTCGAGGTGAACGACGGCGAGACCGTGGCGCTCATCGGCGCGAACGGCGCCGGAAAGTCCACGACCCTAAAGACGCTCTCGGGCCTGCTGCGCTCCCGCTCCGGCTCCATCAAGTTCATGGGCGAGGACCTCATGCATATGCCTGCCGAGAAGATCGTGCAGAACGGCCTCGTGCACGTGCCCGAGGGGCGGCGCATCTTCCAGCAGATGACGGTCGAAGAGAACCTCGACATGGGCGCCTATACCCAGCCCAAGGAGAGTATCGCCGAGAACCTGGAGCGCGTGTATGCCCAGTTCCCGCGCCTGAAGGAGCGCCGCCGCCAGGTTGCCGGCACGCTCTCGGGCGGCGAGCAGCAGATGCTCGCCATGGGCCGCGGCCTTATGGCGAACCCCAAGCTCCTCATGCTCGATGAGCCTTCGATGGGCCTCGCACCCATTCTCGTGGAGCAGATTTTCGAGATCATCGAGTCGCTTCACGATGCGGGTACCACGATTTTGCTGGTCGAGCAGAACGCGCAGATCGCCCTTTCGGTGGCAACGCGCGGTTACGTGCTCGAAACGGGCAGGATCACGCTTTCTGGCACCGGTCAGGAGCTGCTGCATAATGACGATGTGAGGAAGGCATACCTGGGCGGGTAGACCCTCTACGGAAGCCCCGGTCCCCTTCTGAGCTGGTCCTCGGAACTCGGCTATGCCGAGTTCCTGCGGAATCGTTCAGAAGGGGACCGGGGCTTTCTGCGTTACCGCCAAGTCTGCGTGGGTTGGATGACGCTGGCTCGCTTGGAATCGAAAACCGAGTTCCTGCGTTACCGCCCGGATTTCGGCTCAAATCATGCTGAATCGACGCGGAAAAGGCGCGCGCGGACGTGGCGCGATGGCGCTTTCAACTTTTGGGCACTTTAAAGCGCACCGGCCAAGTATCCCGGAAATGGGCAATCAATCTACCTGCGGGTTTATGCGTCGCTGCAAACCCTGTACTCAACCTTTCCTGTGTGGAGTGCCCAAAAGCTGCAAATACGTTGGAGAACAGCTTCCCGTTCGGCGCGCGTTCCGTATGAAGCGCGTAACGCGCCTGAGGTACGGGGTGTGCCGGCTTGCAGCGCTGGGGAGGCGCGACCCCGTTTCCGTTCCGTGGTACTCTGAGGGCATGGATCCATCGCGATTAAGGAGCCTGCCCTATGTCTCTTAGCTTGCTGCGCGAGTTCTGCGCCGAGAACTTCACCGATGTTCCTGCCGCCATTGAAGCCGGTGCCGACCGGATCGAGCTCTGCGACAATCTGGCGGTGGGCGGCACCACGCCTTCTGCTGGCGTGATCGGCGCCGCGACGGTTTACGCGCATGAGCACGGCGCGCGCGTCATGACCATGATTCGCCCCCGCGGGGGAGACTTCGTGTACGGGCCCGCTGAGCTCCAGATGATGCAATCGGATATCGAGACGGCTTGCCGGCTGGGCACCGACGGCATCGTTTTCGGCTGCCTTGAGCGCCGGGAGCACGGTTTCTGGCTCGATCTTTCCGCTATTGAGGCGCTTGTTGCCCGTGTTCGCTGGATGCAGGACCAGCGCGACTGGAGCGGTGTTCCGCGTGAGTTTGATCGCGAGGACCAGCGCATCGATATCACGTTTCATATGGCGTTCGATGAGCTCGCTTCCGAGGACCAGTTCGAGGCCATCGACGTGCTCGTAAAGATGGGCGTGACGCGCATCCTCACGCATGGCGGCCCCGCAGGCACTCCCATCGATGGCAACCTGCCTAGGTTGCGGGAACTCATCGCATACGCAAACGGGCGCCTGACCATTCTTCCCGGTGCCGGCATCACCTATGAGAACGCTACACGCATTGCTGGCGAGCTCGGCGTGAACGAGGTCCATGGGACCAAGATCGTGCGCCTCGCGTAGCAGCCCTTCTCCACGGAGAAAGTTGCCCTTGGCTATCTTATATGGCACAATCGTTGCATCATTTATGAGGGCGCAGATGCGCCGACGACGCCGAGGGAGGTTCCGTGGCAGCTCAGGTTCGCCTATGCAAGAAATGCTCTGGTATCAAGGCCAAAGACCTTAAAGGCGCCGTGGGTAAGGAAGATGTCCGCTGCGTCTGCTTCGGGGCGTGCAGAAAGAAGCACCCTGAACTTAAGGGCCGCGTGTACGTGCGGGTGAGGGGCGGCATCGTGTCGGCGGGCTCGAAGAAGAAGCTGCGCCGTGCTGTGGCGGAGGCGCTTGCCGAGTAATGGAGCGGCCGCTGGGTGCCGCTGCGTGGCGAGGAGGAAGTGCGGGCCAGGTGATGAGAAGGCGGTGCCGTGCCATGGTGGAGGCGTCATCCGATCGATGAGGTCTGGCGGCGAGGAGCGCGCCTGGGCCTGTGGCGGCAGGGCCGCCCTACGCTGTTTCGGCCGAGGGCCCCAGCATGCTAGTATGGCAGGTGCTCAATGCAGGCACGCGGGGACGCTGCGGCATGCGGCGACCGAGCCTCATGCAAAAGATGCGTCCGGGAAAGGATGGGGCTTGGCGATGCAGCAACCCAATCAATCCGACCAGACGTCGTCGTGCGAGGTCTTGGCGCCACGCCAGATGGTCTCGGTGGGCGTTGCGCTCTTCTCTATGTTCTTCGGGGCGGGCAACCTGATCTTGCCGCCGCTTCTTGGCGTGCAGGCGGGGCAAGATGCGCTGCCCGCGCTCATCGGATTTTTCGTCGCGGGAGTAGGCCTGCCTGTGCTGGGCATCGTTGCCGTTGCCCTCGCGGGCACGGTGCGCGACCTCGCCGCCCGCGTCCATCCGGTGTTTTCACGCGCCTTCGTCGCGGTGGTCTACCTTGCCATCGGCCCCTGCCTTGCCATACCGCGCACCTCTTCAACGGCGTATGAGATGCTTCTGCCGCTCCTTCCCACATCCGTGGACCCCGGCTTGATGCGTCTGGCGTTTTCGGTTGCGTTCTTCGTTCTCGCCTATGCGCTCGCCATGCACCCGGGGCGCATCACGAGGCTTCTGGGTAAGATCACCGGCCCCTTGCTCATCGTGCTCATCATCGCGGTCGTGGGCTCTGCGCTCTTTTCCGAGAGCGAGCCGCTCGCGCCCGCCAGCGCTCCGTACGACGCAAACCCAGCCGTGCAGGGCTTTCTTACGGGCTATCAGACCATGGACCTGCTCGCGTCACTCACCTTTGGTCTGGTTATCGCGACGAGCATTCGCGGCATGGGCGTGACCGAGCCCGCTGGCGTGACGCGCGAGGTCTGCCGCGCTGGCCTCATCGCCGGCGTGCTCATGATGCTCATCTACGGCGGTCTTGCCGTGGTGGGGGTTCGGTTGAGTGAATCGCTCGCGGGCGCTACGACGGTGCCACGGTGCTCACGGCTTCTGCGACATTGCATTTCGGAACGGTGGGAACGGCGGTGGTCGCTGCCATATTCCTGCTGGCATGCCTGAACGTCTGCATCGGGCTCATCGGTTGCTGCGGTACCTACTTCTCGCAGGAGGTGCCGCGTATTCCGTACCGTGGATGGGCGCTTGCGTTCGCTCTCTTCTCGTGCATCGCCTCGAATGCGGGCCTCGATGCCATATTGGCGTTCTCGGTCCCGCTGTTGAGCGCCCTGTACCCGGTGGCGATCGTACTCGTGATCATGGGCATGTGCCATTCCGTGTGCGACCGCCTGCCCCAGATGTGGCCGTGGGTGGTGGGAGTCGTTGCCGTGGTGGGCGTACTCGGGAGCGTGCGCGACGTCGTTGCTCCGGGCGCGTGGCTGCCCATCGATGCTCTGCCGCTCGCCTCTTGGGGGCTCGGCTGGCTCGTTCCGGCGATTGCGGCAGCGTGCATCGGCGCGCTGCATGCTAAGGTTTCCGCTCGTGGCGCGTGCCGGTAGGGTTGCTGCTCGACAGCGGCGGGTACGTGCGGCGTAAGGTTGATGGGGATCGGTCATGCCGTTTTCGATTGTTCGCGATGACATCTCTCGCGTGCACGCAGACGTTCTGGTGAATGCCGCAAACGTGCGCCTGGCGCCGGGCGGCGGCGTATGCGGGGCGTTGTTCTCGGCTGCGGGGTTCGACGAGATGCGCGCGGCATGCGAGGCTATCGGAGGGTGCGCGACGGGAGATGCCGTGGCGACGCCCGCGTTCAACTTGCCTGCGCGCTGGTGCGTGCATGCCGTGGGGCCCATCTGGCGTGGCGGGAGAGCCCACGAGGAAGAGCTGCTGCACCGTTGCTACCGCAGCGCCTTCGCGCGCGCCGTGGAGCTCGGCGCCCGATCGGTCGCGTTCCCGCTCATTTCGGCGGGCATCTATGGATTCCCCGTTGAGCGAGCGCTCGCTATCGCGCGTGAGGAAGTCGCCGCGTTCCTGAGGCATCACGACGAGGTTGCGCTGACGCTCGTGGTGTTCGAGCGCGCGGTCGTCCAGATGGGCAACGCGCTCGTTGAGCAGGTTCAAGAGTATATCGATGACGAATACGTCGATTCGAGCTCCTTCATGCGGCGCGATACGGGCGAGCTTGAACGCGAGCTGCAGTGGACGGAGGATGCCTCCGCGCCGCTTTCTGTGGAGATGGCCGAGCCCGTCGCCCTGCCTGAATGCCTCCGAGAGGACGATGCGCCTACCGTGATGCCGAGCGCGTCGAGGCCGTTCGTTGCTTCAAGCATCGGGATGCCGGGCGCGCCGTCGCGTGCCGGCACTACACTCGATGCGGAGATTGCCCAGCTGGTCGCCACGCTCGACGCGCCGTTCTCCACGACGCTTCTCGCTCTCATCGATACCCGGGGCATGACGGACGCCGAGGTGTACCATCGCGCGAACATCAGCCGTCAGCTCTTCTCGAAGATACGAGGAAATGAATCGTACCGCCCGTCCAAGCAGACGGTCGTGGCGCTCGCCATCGCGCTTGAGCTCGATATGAGTGCCACGCAAGACCTACTTGCTCGCGCGGGGTTCACGCTGTCAAAGAGTAGCAAGTTCGACGTGATCGTTCGCTTCTTCATAGAGCGCAGCATCTACGACCTCTTCCAGCTTAACGAAGTGCTGTTCGCCTACGACCTGCCGCTCGTCGGTTCGGTGTAGCCGCGTTCGGGCGGCGCCGGGGCACTTGGTGGCGCCGGCGCACTCGGATGGCGCCGGGGCACTTGGCGGGCCGGGCGTTCGGGCGGCGCCGGGCGTTCCGCGGGCGCGTTCCGGGCACCTGCGCCAAATGTCGCCTGCCGGTTGACCACCGGCGCTTCGGCGCAGCGTACCCTTCACGGTGTCGGATAGTCGATGCCGTAAGGAGGCAACCATGGATAAGCGACACCTCGATCATAACGCCAACCGCACCCGTTCGCACGCTTGCAGCGAGCCCGCCGCGCGACCCGAGCCCGCCAGGCATGATGAGCCCGCCGCGCGCACCGAGCTGATATTCATCCTCGATGCGAGCGGTTCGATGTCAGGTCTGGAAGACGACACCGTGGGAGGCTTCAACGCGATGCTTGCCGAGCACCGCGACGGACCGGGCGAGGCCATCGTGTCCACGCTCATATTCAACGATCATACGCGCGTGCTCCACGACCGCGTGGATGTCCGCAACGTCGAGCCGCTCACGCGGAACGAGTACCGCTGCAGCGGCTGCACGGCACTGCTCGACGCGGTGGGTGGGGCCATCGACCATGTCGACCTCGTGCAGCGCGTGCAGCCTGCGGGCTACGAAGCGGACAAAGTGCTTTTCGTCATCACGACGGATGGTATGGAGAATGCGAGCAGCCGCTACTCGTATCGCGAGGTAAAGCGGCTGATCGAGCGGCAGAGGGAGAAGGGCTGGGAGTTCATCTTCATCGGGGCGAACATCGACGTTGCCCGCGAGGCGGAACGGCTCGGTATCGACCGCGACTGTGCCGTCGGGTATGTGCACGATGAGGTCGGCACGAATGTGATGTATCGGGCGGCGTCGTGCGCAGCCCGCATGGTGCGGTGCAGCGAGCCGTTGGAGGCGGGCGCTTGGCGTCGCGAGCTCGATGAGGACGTGCGCCGGCGCGGGCGCTAGCCGTCGCGCGATCCGCCCGCTTGCTCTCGGGGCGCTCGTCCGCCACGGCGCGTTTGGAATGGGGCGTTCGTCCGCCATGGAACGTTGAGGGGCTCGCTCGCCACGGCGCGTCGTGAGCGAGAGCTCGCGCTGCGGCCCATGGGGAAAGGGCGCTCGCCACGGCCCGTTGACGCATAGAGCGCTCGCGCGCATCACGGCCCCGTTGGGCGAAAGGGCGCCCGGTGCGCCGCGGCGCACTGCCTCACGGCCCTATAATTCCGGTAAGGTTAGGGCGCGCGGCGCAGATGAGGGGGCAATCATGTCGTACACCATCTACAACTTTCTCAACAACGACGACGTAAAGGTTTTGCACCAGGCGGGGCAGTTCCAGGTTATCCAGTGGGACCGCGACCTGTCCGTTGCGCCCTGGAGCGCGCAGGAGGCGTGGTTCGCCTCGCAGATGGATGTGCGCCGTCGCCAGCTCGTCGCGACCCTCGATGGCCGCACGGGCGTGACCCTGCAGGCGGGGGCCATGCAGTGGACGGTCGGACAGATCCAAGCCAATACCGGCGTCAAGAGCGCGGGCGATCTCTTCGGAAAGATGGTGCGCGGCGCGGTGAGCCAGGATTCCATCATCAAGCCCGAGTATTCCGGCACGGGCATGCTCGTGTGCGAGCCCACCTGGCGCCACCTGCTCTTGCTCGATCTCTCGCAATGGGGCAATTCGATCGTGCTCAACGACGGCCTGTTCCTTGCATGCGACAGCACCATTCGCCACGACCTGCAGCGTCGGTCGAACATGTCGTCGGCCGTGGCGGGCAACGAGGGCCTGTTCAATCTGAGGCTCGATGGCGCGGGCGTGGTCGCGCTCGAGTCGCCGTGCCCGCAAACCGAAGTGCTCTACGTCGACCTGCAAAACGACGAGCTCAAGGTCGATGGCAACTATGCGCTCGCATGGACTTCGGGGCTCGAGTTCGCGGTCGAGCGCTCCGGCAAGTCGCTCATCGGCTCTGCGGTGAGCGGGGAGGGCCTGGTGAACGTGTACCGTGGTACCGGCCGCATCATGATGGCTCCCATGCAGCCGGCGACGAGCTATAACACGAACGCCGCCAATCCTACGGACTAGCGATACGGCGAGTACTCGGCGAAGCATTGCGGGGCGCGGCGTGCTATGCGCGGCGCCCCGTTTTTCATCTATCGCGCTCCTCCTATGTTTCGCTGCAACCCCTTAGCGGATTGCGCGCGGTTTTGGGTATCATGCTCCACAAACGTGCGCTGCATGGTTCGGTGGGAATCCCTGCGCATGGTTCTGCAGGGATTCCTGCGCGCGAGGGCGGTCCGGCACCCGATGGAGAGGGGATAGCATGGCGGCAGACGAGATCAAGCTCCTGGTCGACGTGGCGGAGGGCCGTGCACAGGCCGATACGCTGTTCACCAATGCCCAGATCGTAGACGTCTACGGGCAGCGCGTGGTGCGCGGCCGTGTGGCGGTGGCAGATGGTGCGATCGCGGGAGTGCTCTTCGACGATCGCGACGGCGCTGTTCCCGATCCCCCTGCGGCGCAGGCCATCGACTGTGAGGGCCGCTATCTTGCCCCTGGTTTCATAGATGGCCACCTGCATATCGAATCCTCGAATGTGCGACCCGCAGAATATGCGCGCATGGCGCTCGCGCGCGGCACCACGACGGCAATCGCGGACAGCCACGAGATCGCGAACGTCTGCGGGCTCGACGGCCTCGCGTTCATGATCGAGGATGCTCGCCGCGTTCCGCTCGATATCAAGTTCATGATGCCCTCGTGCGTGCCCGCGCTGCCCGACGAGCAGGCGGGTGCCTCCATCACCGCCGAGGACATGCGCGCATTCATGGGCGAGCATCCGGGCGAGGTCTTCGGCTTGGGCGAGATGATGAACTATCCGGGCGTTGAGGCGGCGGATGCGGAGACCCTTGCGCGCATCGATGCCGCCGCTGCGACCGTTTCGGGCGTGGTGGACGGTCATGCGCCGCTCGTAGCCGGGGCGGACCTCAACGCCTATGTTGCAAGCGGCGTCATCGCCGACCATGAGTGCACCGGTCCCGAGGAGGCGCTCGATAAGCTTTCGCGCGGGATGTATATCATGCTGCGCGAGGGAACATGCAGCCACGATCTCGAGGCGCTGAGCCCCGTGGTGCTCGAGAATCCGCTTCGCGCGCGCCGCTGCTGCTTTGCCACCGATGACCGTGCGCCGTCGGATGCCCTCGCGATCGGCATGATCGACAATGCTTGCAGGCTCGCGGTGGAGCGCGGCATCGACCCTGTGCTCGCCATTTCCATGGGCACGCTCTCCACGGCCGAGTGCTTCGGGCTCGATCACGGCCACGGCGGCCCGCTCGAGCATTGCGGCGCCATCGCGCCGGGCAAGCGCGCCGACCTGCTGCTGCTCGACGACCTTTCCTTCGAGCGCGCTCCGCATCGTGTGTATGCTGCGGGAAAGCTCGTTGCCGAAGACGGCTTGTTCGTGGGCGACGTTGCACCGGAGACCGCGCGCGTGCAGGAGCTCGAGGCGACGCTTCGCGGCTCCGTGCGCCTACCCGAGCTCTCGCCCGAGGTGTTCTCCTATGATTACCAGCCTGGAAGCGCGGTGATCGACGTGATTCCCGGCAACGCCATCACGGGGGCCGCGCATCCCGATTCTGGCGAGGGCCTCCGGCGCATCATGCTCATCGAGCGTCATGGCCGCGGCGTGGCCGCGCAGGCTGCCGGCGCGGACGGCGCGGGCCCTGCTGGATGCGGCCTTACGGGCACACACATCGGGCGTGGATGGGTGCGCGGCTTCACCATCACCGGCGGCGCCATCGCCTCCACGGTGGGTCACGATTCCCACAACGTCTGCGTGGTGGGCGATAACCCGCACGATATGTTCGAGGCCGTGCGAAACGTGGGACAGGGCGGCTTTGTGCTCGTGCGCGACGGCGCGGTGGTCGCAAAGCTCGCGCTCCCGCTCGGCGGGCTCATGAGCGATGGCACGGCGGAAGACGTGGCCCGCGAGCACGATGCCTTCGTGCGGGCTGCGCGCGCTGCCGGCATCGAGCCCCCGCTCGATCCCATCATGGGCATGATCTTCCTCCCGCTTCCGGTCATCCCCACGCTCAGGATTCGCCCTGAGGGCGTTTTCGATGTCACGACCTTCACGTATGCAAGCTAATGCCGAAAGGAGCTCATGTTGATCCGCCTCATCGCCTCCGACATGGACGGTACCCTGCTTGACGAGCATGGCGAGGTTCCGCCCGAGACCTACGACCTCATTCTCGCCCTGCGCGAGAAGGGCGTGCACTTCGCCGCATCCTCGGGGCGCCGCTTCGACCGGCTGTGCCAGTTCTTCGCGCCCGTGAGAGACAAGATGGACTTCGTGGCCGCCAACGGTGCCCAGGTGTATGTGGATGGCGAGCTCGTGGATCGCGAGGTGTTCTCCCATCTGGGCATACGTCGCTTGGCGAAGACCGTCGGTAAATTCGAGAGCTTGCATATGGCGCTTTTCGACGACGAGAAGTCGTTCCTGCTCGACGACGAGGATAAGTTCGTGCGCGAGATTGACAAGGACCTTCCCAACGCCGAGCGCATCTGGTACCTGCCCGGGCCCGATGTGAGCATTCTCAAGATCTCGATCTATTGCGAGGACGGGCACGTGATGGACTATGCCTACGCGCTCTCCCGCGAGCTGGGCGACGAGTTCCTATTCGCGCCCTCGGGCACGCACTGGATCGATGCGCTTCAGCGCGGCGTGAACAAGGCCACGGGCATCGAGCAGGTCATGGCGCACCATGGGATTACGCGCGACGAGGTGATGGCGTTCGGCGATTCGATGAACGACTACGAAATCATCCGGTTCGTGGGCACCGGTTGCGCGATGGCCAACGGCCGCCCCGCGCTCAAGGCAGTTGCCAACCGCGTGATTGGCTACAACTATGACCAGGCTGTGCAGGGCGAGATGCGGAAGCTCTTGGAGAGCTTGGGCTAGCGCGTTCGATTCGCGCTGTCGCGCTCGGTAGAGCGGATTAGAGCTGGCGCGCCTTCTGCATGCACATGCGCTTCCGCTTCTGCTCCGGATCTGCTCTTATCTGAGCCCTACGTGCACGTTGCGCGCGCCGATGAGCTCGGCGTCGCGCTTGTCGTGCGAAGCCATGATAACGATGCGCCCCCGTTCGCGCTCGCGGATGATGGCGGCGACGTGTTCCCGGGTGGCAGCGTCGATCCCGTTGAAGGGCTCGTCCAGCAATAGTATCTCGTGCGGGGCGAGCAGCGCCCGGGCGAGCCCGATGCGCCGACGCTCGCCGCCTGAGCAGATGCCCGCCGGAGCGAGTTGCCGCTCGCCGATGCCGAGAGCCTGGAGCAGGCTCGGAGCCTCGGCCCATGCAGGGCTCTCGGCAGGGAGCCCGATGCGTGCGTTCGCCAGCGCGCTCGCTTGGTCAGCAAGGCGGTCGTCTTGGAAACTCATCGCGACACGGGGGAGGGGCTCGCGATCGCATGGATCCCCGAACACGACGGATCCGTCGTCGGCCGTCTCGAGCCCGGCGATGATGCGCAGGAGCGTTGACTTTCCCGAGCCGGACGGCGCCATGAGGCAGATCGGTTCGCCGCTGCGCGCCGTGAACGTGACGCCATTGAGGACGGGCGCGCCGCCGAACGCCTTCGATAGCCGCTCGAGACACAAGCGATGCTCTGCATTCCGTGCGGCGGGTGCACCGGTTGCCTGCGCGTTGCCGACCGGCGACTCGGCTGTCGTTGTGCGCTCGATACGACCGGCGCTTCCTGCCCGCCCGCAGGCAAGGGGCTCAATCCATGCGAGCACCCTGCGCAGGGCGGCTGTGCACGCGGCGCTCGCCAGCACCACGGCGAGCGTCACCGCGAAGAGCGCGGGCGTGTCAAAGTAAACCTTCGCGTCGTAGATCGCTTCGCCGAGCGATCCTGCAGGTATGCCGATGACCTCGGCCGCAACTCCGGCTTTCCATGCGGTGCTGAGCCCGAGCGCAAGTGCGGTGCTCAGATAGGGGAAGAGCGTTGGCATCACGAGAAGGCGCAGGCGGCGAACAGGCGGGACATGGTAGAGCCTGGCCGCCTCCTCCAGCTTGCCGTCTGTCGCGCGCAGCCCCTGGAGGACGTTTTCGTATACGATGGGCAGCACCACGAGCAGCACGACGAGCATGGCGAGGTTGGCGGCGCGCAGCCAGATGAGCGCGAGCACGGTGATGGACGCCACAGGCACGCTCTTTGCGAGCGCCATGAGGGGTGCGAGGAGCTCCTCTACGACGCGCCAGCGCGCGGCGGCGAATGCCCCGACAGCGCCGCATGCCGCTCCGAGCGCGAAGCCGCCCGCAATGCGCACGAGGGAGAACCCCACGCGCGCCCAAAACGCGGGCTGGGGCACCATCTCGACGAGGCGCGCGAGCACGGCGACGGGTCCCGGCAGCAAGAGCTCGCTTCCCAGGGCAACCGCGGCAAGCTGCCAGATCGCGAGCCAGAAGGCGCCGGCCCAGAGAGCCGGGCGACGGCTTGGGCGCGCGTCCTTCGCACCGATGTGCCCTTCGCGTTCCGTGCGCTCAGATGTCTGCCGCTTGCTCATGGATCTAGATATGCTCGGCTAGGCGCCGTAGCAGAAATCGTCGCCCGGCATCGCGCCGCCCACGGAGGCGGGGTCGGCGTCGTAGAGCGTCTGGAGATACCCGGTGAGCGCTCCCGCCATCTCCGCGCCCGTCATGCAGACGATGTTGCAGTAGGGGATGGCCTGCTCGGCCACCTGCGCGGTCACGATATCGGCTGCCTCGATGAGCTGGGCCGCCGCCGAGGGGTCGTCGTTCACGAAGCCGACGGATGCAGCGTAGGCATCAAGGAGCTCTTCGACCGCCGCCGGGTGCTGCCAGGCAAACGTGCTCCGAGCCACGGCCACGCCGGTGATGAGCTGCGAGTTGCCTCCGTTGGCAGCGACGGTCTCGTCCCAGACCTCGGTGAGGTCGAGTGCGATGCGCGCGCCTTCCACCTTGGCAAGCGCGCTCGTGGCGAAGGGCTGAGGGAGCATGCAGACGATGGACGGGTCGGCTTGGAGCGCCGCCAGGCACTCGGCATGCTCGCTCGCCCATTGGATGGCCACGTCCGTTTCGGGGTCGATGCCGTTTTCGCGCAGCAGGCACTCAAGCGCGTACTGCGGGGTCGAACCGCGGCCGGCGGAATAGATGGTGCGGCCAGCGAGGTCGGTGATGTCGTGGATGGTCTCTCCTGCTTCCACGATGTCGAGCACGCCGAGGGTGTTCACGCAGAGTACCGTTACCGCCCCTTCGGTCTTCTGATAGAGCGTGGCGGCGAGGTTCGCGGGCACGCACAGCACGTCGAGGTCGCCCTGAATGAGCTGAGGAGCGAGCTCGTCGGCAGAGCTCGCGAGCGTGAACTCGTGGTCGTTCTCAAGCGCGCCGATGCCGGCGGGGTCGGTGCCCACGGGGGTATCGGTCGCGACAGCATCGCCCGACGAACCGTCGTCGGTGGCCGCAGCATCACTTGCTGCGAACATGCCCGCGGCGTCCATGAGCCCGACGAGGCCCATGCCCGTAGGCCCTTTGAGCGCGCCGATGCGCACGGTGGTGGGCTCTGCGCCCTCGCTCGAAGAGTTCATCCCGCTGCCGGCGTTCGACCCACCGTCCGTATTTGAGCTGCAGCCGGTGATACCCAGACCGATGGCGATGGTGGCGAGCCCGCTGGCGAAAGCGCGGCGAGTGATGGTGGCATGGTGCTGCTGTTGCGTGGTGCCCATGGAAACCCCCAGAATTTGTGTGATGAGCGCGGATACCTACCACTATATCAGTGCGGAATCGAATGCGCTCCCCGCGCGTGCGCGACGGGGCCGATATGGTTTCGCCTCGATGACTTCACGCTTTCTACCTGCGTATACAACATTTCACCCATGCCGTACGACAGACGGTCTTCGCTTTGTCTGCCATGCTGATGCCGTGATGCGTTCCGTATGTTTGCGGGATGAGGGGGCGCGGGATGGAAAGGCTTGGGATGCTGAGGGGAGTGCGCATGGCTAGCGTGGGTGCGTTCGTGCTCATCAGGCAGCTGCTTCGCCTGATATGCGGGAGGCGGTTCGCGCTCATCACCGTCGCGATGGCGATCGTTGTGGCGTACCAACTGACTGACGACCTATTCATCTCATACGGCACGGTCGGTGCGGATAGCCTACTCGGCGTCGACCTGCCTCCGCTTTTCATGGCGGCGATGACGATGGGCGGTTCGGAGGCGTTCGCGTTGCTGCTTCCCCTTGCTTTACTTGCCGATAGCACGTGGAGCTTCAAGAACGGGTACCTCAGCCTTCTCGTAGCCAAGGGTGTCGACCCGGTTCGCTTGTCGCTTTCCTGCATGGCTGCACTCATGATTGCGACGATGCTGTCGTTCGCCGTGGTCGCTCTCGTAACCGGCGCCGTTTGCGCGCTGGTATGCAGCGGCTCGTTCGAAACGGGGCTCATTCGCCGTGGTCGCTCTCGTAACCGGCGCCGTTTGCGCGCTGGTATGCAGCGGCTCGTTCGAAACGGGGCTCATCAACATGGCGGACACCGACTTCGCGCCGATGCTCTCGTGGGGCGCTGCGGTTGCGCTTGCGTTCCATGCGCTTTGGAACCTGTGGCGCGATGCCCTGCCGCTGCGGGAGCTCGTTGCTGTTCCCATGGCATCATCCCTGGCGTTCGGGTGCTTCGTTTGCTTCGATGCGCTGGTGCCGGTTGTGCTCAGCTGCGGTGTTGTCTGCATTGCTGCCATGGTGGTCCACGCGTGCTCGTGCGCGTCTGTCTCCGCTTCGTCCATACCTGGGGAAAGCGTTCCGCATGGCGGGGATCCTCGAACTTCGCCGCGGGCCTTCTCGCTTCGCATCGGTCTCGTGCGCGGCGCGGCTCTGGTGGTGGCAGGTATGTCCTGCGGTATGCTCTTCCAGCTGCTGAACGGGTCGTATACCGCCTTGCATCCATGGCGCCTAGCGTCGTCGCTCGCATGGCATCTTGTCCTGCACGGCACGACGCTTTCGGCTGTGCTGTATGTGTCGATGCGGGCAATGCGCTTCGCCCAACGTGCAGGGCGGTCTCTGCCCGACGTGCTCTCTCCCATTGCCATGCCGTGGCTTCTTGGCTTTGGGTGCAGCAGCGGCGTGCTCGTCGATGCGCTGCTCCAGCCGCATGGTTCCGTTCGCTCGGTTATCGCGTTGGTCGCTATCGGTATGGTTTGCGGCGCGTGGGCGCTTGCGAGTACGATAGCAAGCTATCGGCGGCGCTGGCGTTTCGCGGCGTACTGCTGGGTTCCTCGACCAAGCGCTTGAGGGTTCGGGGCTGACCGATGCCGAGTGCGTCGTGCTCGGGTACCTGTTCCGAGGGTTCACAGCGGCGGGTATCGCGCGCGAGCTCACGGTGAGCTTGAACACCGCCCGAACCCACGTGCGGCACGTATACGCAAAACTCGGCGTTCACGGTCGCTCGGAGCTCTTCGATGCCGTAGAGCGCCGCCTCGAGCGCTATGAGGAGCGTCTCTAGGCTGAGGAGCATTCCTGCCGAAGAATGAATCGTAGACACCAGGCGTCTACGATTTCATACGTGCGTGAGGCGCTGGGACCGGGTCTCAGCGCCTCGCATTCTCGTTTGAAGCGGTGCCAAGAGCACGGCGGGATACGTTCGAGGTCGCGCCCCTTGTTCGCAAAGCGTCGCACAACTCGAAGGCGAGGTCGATATTAGGCCTTCGCCTACGAGTTATGCGACGCTTTTGGGTGAGGCCTGGTCCCGTCGCGCGCCCCGCTGTGTGTCCGAGGGCTATGCCTCGGTGCCGTCGGCCGTTACGCGGAAGGGCATGGCCCAGTCTCCGTGGTCGGAATGAAGCAGCTCCTCCGCGCGCTCGGAGAGCGGCTCGCCCAGGAAGTCGTCGTAGCAGGCCTTGACCGCCGGGTTCTCGTGGCTAAAGCGCAGCTCGCTCTGCTCATCGATGATGCGCAGCGTGCAGCCGCGGTCGGCGGAAAGGTTGAACCCTTCGATGATGGGCTGGCCACCGCCACCCACGCAGCCGCCGGGGCAGGCCATGACCTCCACGAAATCGTAGCTCGCCTCGCCGCGCTCGATGGCACGGCAGAGCGCGTCTGCGTTGGCAAGGCCGCTCGCCACCGCGATGCGGAGCGTACGGTCGGGCAGCTGGAACTCCTTCTCGCGCCATCCGCGCTCGGGCCCTTCGGAGCGAATCTCATGGAATGCGTCCGCGTCGGGGTTCTCACCGGTCACAAAGTTGTAGGCGGTGCGGAGCGCGGCCTCCATCACGCCGCCCGTCACGCCGAAGATGTGTCCGGCGCCCGTCGCCACGCCGAGCGGGCGGTCGAAGTCCTCTTCTTCCAAAAGGGTCCACGTTTACGAAGCGTTGGCGAAGCTGGCGCGTGAGCTCGCGGACCGAGAGCACGGCATCCACGTCCGGACCGGTGCCGGTGGAGTCCATGCCGGGGTAGGCGGCCTCCATCTTCTTGGCGACGCACGGCATATAGGACACGACGAAGATCTTTGCGGGGTCCACGCCGAGGATCTCGGCATAGTACGTCTTGGCGAGCGCGCCGAAGATCTGCTGCGGGCTCTTCGTGGTGGAGAGCTTCTTCGCAAGCTCGGGGTAGCGCGTCTTCGCGAAGCGCACCCAGCCGGGGCAGCATGAGGTGAACATGGGCCCCTCGGCGCCTTCCTTCAGATGCTCGATGAGCTCGCTTGCCTCCTCCATGATGGTCACGTCGGCAGCGAAGTCGGTGTCGAAGACGTAGTCGAAGCCCAGGCGGCGAATCGCCGCGACCATGCGGCCCGGGGTCGGCGGCTTGCCTCCCAAGTCGAGGAGTTCTGCCCAAGAGGAGCGAACGGCGGGCGCCACCTGCGCTATGGTAATCGTGTCGGGGTCAAAGATCGCATCGAAGACGCGCTCGGTGTCGTCGCGCTCGTGCAGTGCACCCGTGGGGCAGTTGGCGATGCATTGGCCGCAGAAAGCGCAGTCGTCGGGAGCCACGGCGTCCACATGCGCGCGGCTTCCGGAGTCCACGAGGTCCCAAACGCCGAGCGCTTGCACCTTCTGGCATGTGGATACGCAGCGCAGGCAGTTCACGCATTTCTCGGGCTCGCGTACGAGCGGGAACCGCGCGTCGATGGGCTTGGTCTCGAAGAACGTGGTATAGGGCACCTCGTGGACGCCCATGCGGTCGGTAAGCGCTTGCAGCTGGCAGGTTCCGTTGCGGAAGCACGTGGGGCAGCGTCGATCGTGCCGCGAAAGGATGAGCTGCAGGTTTGCCACGCGGGCGCGCCGCACGCGCGGCGTGTCGGTGTAGACCACCATGCCATCCGTGACTTCGTTGTTGCATGCGGCCACGAGGTGGTCGATGCCCTCGACCTCCACGAGGCATACGCGGCACGCGCCGATCTCGTTGATCTCGCGCAGGTAGCACAGGGTGGGGATGTCCACGCGGTGCTCGCGCGCCACCTCAAGGATCGTGGCGCCCTCTTCGGCCTCGTAGACGTTACCGTCGATCGTGATCTCTACCATGACATCCGTCCTTCCTCATGCAGGATGCCGCAGCCGAAGTGGTCGCAGTTGAGGCACCTGAGCGTCTCTTGGCGGATTTCCTGTTCCGACAGGCCGTACTCTACGAGCTCAAAGTCGTGCACGCGTTCCTCGGTGGGGCGCTCGCCGTTCACGGAACGGCCGCAGGGCACGCGGTCGTCTAGGCGCGGCGTCGGCAGCTTGATGTTGACCGATACGGCGTGGTGGAAGCCGAGGTACGTATCGATGGAACGCGCCGCCTTCTTGCCGTCGGCGATGGCGAGGATCACCGTTGCGGGCCCGCGCATGCAGTCGCCGCCGCTGAAGATGCCCGGATGCTCCGGCACGGCAAGGTTCTCGTCCACATCGAACTGCTTCCAGCTCGTGGGCAGGCCCTCGTCGGCGAAGTAGTCGGACTGGATATCCTGGCCGATAGCCACGATGACCACCTGACAGGGGAATTCATGCGGCTCGCGGGCGGCGGTCACGGGTGCGGGCGCCCGCGTTTCACGGGGCCGATGATCTGGGGTTGCGCCTTGAGCGCGCGAACGCGGCCCTCCGCATCGGTGAGAACCTCGAGCGGGGCCATGAGGTCGGCAATCTCGCAGCCGTCGGCGATGGTTCCTTCGATTTCCTCGGGCAGCGCTGTCATGTCGGCTACGCGGCGACGGTAGACCACGGTGACCTTCTTTGCCCCGCAGCGCACCGCCGAGCGCGCGGCGTCCATGGCCACGTTGCCGCCGCCCACCACGCAGACCTCGAGGCCCGTGTAATCAGGCGTGTTGCCCAGACCGATCTCGCGCAGCATCCGCACGGCGGGCACGACACCCTCGGCGTCCTCCCCGGGCATGCGGAGCTTCTTGTCGCCGTGCGCGCCCATGGCGATGTAGACCACGTCGAAGTCGCGCTGGAGCTCTTCGAGGGTGATGCCATCTGGCCCCACCGGGGTGCTGCAGCGGATCTCGACGCCGGCGGCCTCGATGGAGGCGATCTCGTCGTCGAGGATGTTCTTGGGCAGGCGGTAGTTGGGGATGCCGTAGCGCAGCATGCCGCCCGCCTTCTCGCGCTGTTCGAACGCGACGACCTCGTGGCCCATGCGGGCGAGGTAGTAGCCGCAGGTGAGGCCCGAGGGCCCAGCGCCCACGATGGCGATGCGCTTGCCCGTGGCGGGGCCTCGGTCGGTCGCGCGCGGGCCGGTCGCGTGGTCTACGGCGTAGCGCTTGATGCCGCGGATGTTCACGGCATCGTCCACCATGGTGCGGCGGCAGGTCTCCTCGCAGGGATGCTCGCATACGTAGGCGCATGCGCTGGGGAAGGGGTTGTCCTTGCGGATGAGCTCCACGGCCTCGTCGTAGCGGCCCGCTGCGGTAAGGGCGATGTAGCCGGGGATGTCCACGTGCGCCGGGCAGCTGACCTCGCACGGCACGCCCTGGCTCGAGCTGCGAAGGCACCCGCCGGTGGCGGCGTGGTATTCGAAGTCGTCGCGGAAGGCCTTCACGCTCATGAGCACCTGCTCGGCGGCCTGGTAGCCTACCGCGCAATCGGAGCTCACGCGAATCTGCTCGGCAAGGTCTTCAAGGCGTTCGATCGTGCCCGGATCGGCGGTGCCGCCGATGATCTGCTCGAGCATGTCGGTCATGGCGCCCAGGCCCACGCGGCACGGCGTGCATTTGCCGCAGCTTTGCGCGTGCGCCACGCCCACGAGCGCGCGCGTCATGTCGACGGGGCAGGTGCCGCGGGCGTTCGCTCCCAAACGTCGGCTTGTGTTGGAGCACATTTCGCCCAACGCGCCGTAGGAGCTGTCGTTCTCAAACAGCATATGCTTATCCCCTCTGTCATGCGGTGCTGGCGATGTATTTTGCACCTAAATACTCACATTACTGCCTCGTTTTCCGTCCCGCAGCCCCCAACCGGACGAACGGTCAAACTGTTCGACAAAGGGTTATCTCTGTTCGCACCGCGCCTCGCTTTCGGGCAAGATCCGGACACCGCAGGCAAGTTGAAACGCAGACACCGGGTGTCTGCGTTTCATGATGCGGGCGCTGGAGGGCTTCTCGGGCGGCTTTTGGACAGCGCGGGGGTTCTCGGGCGAGATTTGGACAGTTTTGGCCTCCGGAGCGTCCGGATCCCGCCCGAGAACGCGCCGAGTGTCCGAATCCCGCCCGGCAATGCGGTATGTGACTGGATTTCGCCCGGCAATGCGGTGAAACGCAGGCACCGGGTGTCTGCGTTTCATGATGCGGGCGCAGCAGGATCACTCTGCGAGCAGTTGCATGATGAAAGCCCCGACGCCCGCGTTGTTGTTGGTGCCGCACACGGCGTCGGCTGCGCCCTTCGTCTCGTCTTCTGCATTGGCCACGGCCACTCCGGTGCCCGCCGCTTCGATCATCGGGATGTCGTTGATGTTGTCGCCGAATGCTACGGCGTCTGCGCGCGATGTGCCCAGGTGCGAGCAGAGCCATGAGAGCGCCTCGCCCTTGGTGGCCCGCGCGTCGGAGATCTCGATGCTATTGGATACCGAGCGCACGACCGAGATATCGGGCACCTGTTGCACTGCCTCGAGCAGCGCGGCGCAGTCGGCGGGGTCGTACCAGAAGTAGGAGATGCGCTCGATGTGCTCAAGCGTGGTCATGAACGCTTCGGTCTCCCCATCAAAGGGAGTGCGAATGGAGCGCATGAGTTCAAGCTGGTAGGGGTCGTCCGCGAACTCGGCAAGCCGGTCATACGTCTTGCGATGCTCGAACACGCACCCGTCCGCGAAGAGGTCGAAGGTGACGTCGCGACCTTTGGCAAATTGGAGCAGCATCCGCGTCCGCTCGTGGCCCAGATCGCAGCGGTGTATGGCCTTGCCGGTGGAGAGGTCGGTTACCGTTGCCCCGTTCGCGCTCACGGCATAGCGCGCGGCGGGGTGCTTAAGCAGCACCTTGGGAATGGCGGTAAGGGACCGTCCCGTGCACGGCACGAACTGGGCGCCCGCCTCGTAAATGGCGTCGAGCGCCGCTAGATTGCCCTCTGGTACCTCCTTCCTCGATGTCAAAAACGTACCGTCGAGGTCGGAAAAGAAGATCAAGTTCTGGTGTGGCACGGCTGCCTCGCCCTCGCTTCGCTTGCCTATCGCTCGGAGAGGGGAACGTACTCCGCCTGCTCCATCACAGAATTATAGGCAGGGCGGATGATGCGGTTGGCGCCATAGATCTCCTCCATGCGATGGGCAGCCCAGCCGGCGGTGCGCGCTACGGCAAAGATGGGCGTGTAGAGATCTTCGGGCACGCCGAGCATGTTGTAGATGAAGCCGGTGTAGAGGTCGATGTTCGCGCAGATAGGTTTGGTGGTTCCGCGCACGTCGCGCATGACCTGCGGCGCTAGGCGCTCGATGCGCTCGATGAGCGCGAACTCTTCACCCAATCCTTTCTGCTCCGCGAGCTTGCGCGCGTACTGGCGGCAGATCTTGGCGCGTGGGTCCGAGAGCGTGTAGACGGCATGCCCCATGCCGTAGATGAGGCCGGCGCCGTCGAACGCCTCGCGGTTCAAGATCTTCATGAGGTATCCTGCTACCTCGCCGTCGTCATCCCAGCGGCGCACGTGCTCGCGGATATCTGCATGCATGGCCATGACCTTGGAGTTGGCGCCGCCGTGGCGCGGGCCCTTGAGCGAGCCGATGGCCGCGGCGTAGGCGGAATAGGCGTCGGTCGCGGAGCTCGAAAGAACGCGGCAGGCGAAGGTCGAGTTGTTGCCGCCGCCGTGCTCGGCGTGGAGCATGAGCATCACATCGAGGAGCATTGCCTCGTCGTGGGTGAAGTTGTCGCCCTCGCGGAGCACCTGCAAGATGGTTTCCGCCATCGAGTAGGACGGGTTGGGCCGAGGGATGTGCGCCCGGCGTCCCTCGAACTCCGCATTGCGCACGCTGTGCGCGATGGCTGCGATGCGCGGCAGGCGGGCGAGGAGCGAGAGCGCCACATCGATCTCGTGCGGGGCGGAGATGTCGTCGGGGGTTTCGTCGAAGGCGTAGAGCATGAGAACGGCTCGCGCGAGCACGTTCATGATGCTCTTGGACTTGGTGGTGATGGGGAACTCGTTGATGTAGTCCATGGGCAGCAGGCGCTGGCTTGCGATGCGCGCGCAGGTGGCATCGAGCTCGTCTTGCCGCGGTAGCTCGCCGGTGAGCAGCAGGAATACGAGTTCCTCATAACCAAAGCGCTGCTCCTGCTGCGCATGGGCAACGAGTTCTTCGATGTTGTATCCGCATATGGTGAGCTTGCCCTCATCTGGGACAAGCGTCCCGTTCTCGCGACGATAGCCATGCACGTCCGAGATCCTCGTAAGGCCGGCGACCACGCCCGACCCGTCCGCATTGCGCAGGCCTCGCTTAACATCATGGGAGCGGAAGAGCTCCTCGTCGTAGGGCACCATGACGGCGCCGTCGTACAGGCGCTTGGTGGCAGGGGAGACCTCGCGGGTCTCGGCGAAGTCGATCGTTGTGCGCTCGGCAATGAGCGGGTGCCTCAGATTGATCTCGGTCATGCTCACGGGCAGCAACCTCCATTCGGGTTCGAGGCGGCGCGACCTACCCGATCGCGCGGGCCGTGGGCGCCGCAGCTCGTGCCCGGGCGCGGCGCTCAGCCTGGCGAAGCGTTCGCTCTACAGGCGGTACATGTAGTTGAAGACGTCCTCGCGCTGGATCTGCACGTTCACCCCGATGCTCTCGCCCGCTGCAGACAGGCGCTCCTGAAGCGTGGTGAAATCGGATGCGGCGGCGGAGATGTCGGCGATCATCGTCATGGTGAAGATGTCTTCGATGATGCTCTGGGTGATATCGCGGATATCGACGTTTTCGTCGCCGAGTACGCGCGAGATGCCGGCGACGATACCCGGGCGATTCTTTCCGAGCACGGTGATGACGATGCGGTTGGATGCGTTCTCTGCCATGAGGCGCCTTTCTCTCGCGGGCTCCCCGGCCCGTGGGCGGTGTAGATGCATGGATTCACCTATACCCATTTGCGCAATGGAGCAGCGCGGCGAGCGGCGCGGAACACAGGAGAACCACACCGGCGAAACATGCGGGCAACATGTAAGGGGTCTGCATCCGGCGGAGGGGCGCCCAGGAGGGCTGCTGCCGAAGGGGCTCCGGGCGGTGGAGCTGCCACCCGGCGGGGCTCGGCGGGTGCCGCGTATCTCCACCGTGATAGATTTGAAGTTATGACTGGATTGATGGCCCCGTACCGCTCGGCCGCGTTCCGGTTTCCGCAGATCGGGGGAGCGCCTGGCCGGGCTCCGCGTCGTCCGATCCCGGTAGCCTCGTGTAGGGGAGCGACCGTTCCAGAAACGCGATGCTGTGCTCGTAGTCGCGAGCGAACAGGCATCCATAGAGGGCATCGAGCGCATACTGCACTGCGATATGGCTTGCGAACTGCGTGATGCGATCTTGAAGGTGCTCGCGGTCGCTTACGGTGAGATACGCGGTGAGCCCGGGGTGGAGTCGTTGCGCAGCAGCCGTTCCTATGAAGACGACGGGGCAGCCGCGTTCGGCGAGTATCGGCAGGAGGGTGGCGAGCTGTTGGTTGAGCCCCGAGTACGAGATGGCCACCGCGGCGTGGTTGGCCCCTGTGGCCAGGGCGGTTCGCACGAGCCGCTCCGGGCTTTCGTGGCAGGTTGCGTTGCGCCCTGCGGAGAGCAGCCGATCGCAGAACATCTGCGCAGGATAGAGGTTATGCGACTGCGTATAGATATCGATGCACACAGCATCGTCGAGCACCTCTGCGAGTGAGCTATTTTGGGACGGGTTTGTTTTGACTCATCATGCGCCAGCGACCCTAGGACTTTTAGATGAGAAGACGAGGCTTCGCTCCCGGTGCGCCGTCCTCGCCTCGAGGGGTGGTGCGCCGATGGCGTCGCCCCAGAGCGGGCGCGCAGGCGTGCCGCCCTCGCCACGAAGCGTTGGGCGGCAGCTCTCTTCTCGCGGCAGGCGGAAAGGATGCTCCATGGTCGATTGCAAGATCATTTTTCTCGACGTCGATGGAACCATCACGGACTACGAGAACAACGTCCCGCCTTCGGCAGCTCGCGCGATTCGGCTGGCTCGCGCCCGCGGCCGCCGCGTCTATATGTGCACGGGCCGCAGCAAGGCCGAGAATCTGCCAGAAATCTGGGCAATCGGCTTCGACGGCATGATTGGCGGCAACGGTTCGTACGTCGAGGACGCAGGCGAGGTCGTGATGCACCAGCTCATCACATTCGACCAGTGCAAGCGTGTCGTGGACTGGTTGCACGGCCGCGGCCTTGAGTTCTACCTCGAGAGCAACAACGGTCTGTTTGCGAGCGAACGCTTCCAGGAGGCGGCGCGGCCCGTACTGCGCCAGTATAAGCTGGGCAAGGGGGCTACGCCCGAGGAGGTCGATGGGCTCGAGGTCGACGACGTCCTTCACGGCATCGTGTATGGTGCCGAGCTCTACCGCGACGACCTCAACAAAGTGAGTTTCATTTTGTCGAGCTATCAGGACCATCTTGATTCTGTCGAGGAGTTCCCCGACCTCAAAGCGGGTACATGGGGCGGCAAGGGCGAACATGCGCTGTTCGGCGACCTTGGGGTTAAGGGTATCGATAAGGCCCATGCCGTGCGCGTGCTCGTGGAGCACCTCGGTGCCGATTTGGCCGACACCATCGCCATGGGCGACGCCAAGGTGGATATCCCTATGTTCGAGGCGTGCGCCCAGAGCGTCTGCATGGGCTCCGGCGGCATGGAGGCCAAGGAGGCCGCTGATTGGGTTACAACCGATGTGGACGGCGGCGGCCTCTGGAACGCCTTCGTGCATCTAGGGCTCATCGAACAGGAGTAAGCTGCCTCCCGTGCGGCGCTCGTGACGCTGCGGCCGCGGCATCCGAGTCTTCAGGACGCCCTAGCCGCGGCATCCGAGGCGTCCCGCCCCTTCGTGGCCCTGCGCGGGACAAAACTCCCGTCAAAGGATCGAATTTTATGGCTCGGGCGGAGTAGCCTATACAACGACACTTCTCCTACCTGCGGTTTCATTTTTGTTTGAACCGGGTGTATCCGGGCGGTCCTCGAAAATCCGCACCTTTGACGAGAGTTTTGCTGTGCCAGGCAAGTTTGACGAGAGTTTTACTGCGCTAGGCAAGTGGTCCGTTGTTTCTGGGCTTCGCCGTCGTTTCCAGGGGCTCCGCCGCCGCGCGCGATTGGCATTTCGCTTGGGAAGGACCTGGGCAAGGAGGCACTTCGCCGGGTGCGATGATGGTCATTCCGGTCGCGGGCTAAGATCCCATAAGGCCGGGTACACGTTGCGGCAGGCGTTCTCCTGGAGCATGATGCTTTTATGACTTCGCCTAGCTTTCGCGCAGGTGTGCTATCCTATCGAAGTTGTTCTGTCTTGGTCGGAAACCAAGACGCCTTATGCCCTGGTCGGTAACCAGGACGAGATCGTAAGGAGTCCCTGCATGAAACCTGGAATCCATCCCGAGTACATGGAGTGCACGGTCCGTTGCTCTTGCGGCAACACCTTCGTGACCCGCGCTACCGTCCCCGAGATTCGCGTCGAGCTCTGCAATGAGTGCCACCCGTTCTACACGGGCCAGCAGAAGTTCGTTGACACCGGTGGACGCGTCCAGCGCTTCGCCGACAAGTTCGGCGGTGCCGCTCAGGCTGCGCTCGAGCGCGAGGCTGCCAAGAAGGCTGAGCGTCAGAAGGCCGCCGAGGAGGCCGCTGCCAAGAAGGCCGCCGAGCGCGAGGCCAAGGCTGCCGAGAAGGCCAAGCGTGCTGCCAAGTACGCTGCCGAGGCCGCCAAGAAGGCTGAGGAGGAGGCCGCTCAGGCTCCCGCCGAGACCGAGGCCCCCGCTGCTGAGGCTGAGACCGAGGCTGCTGCTGAGTAGCACCTGCTACGCGCACAGAGGGAAGAACGACCCGCATCGGAATCCGGTGCGGGTCGTTTTTTTGTTGCATGCGCGTCGCCATGTGAGTGTTGTCGCCTGCTTGGCGCGCGTTGCACACCTTTGGGCGAGATTTGGACGTTCGGAGCGTTGTCGGGCGAGATTCGGACATCTGGGACGTTTCGGGGCGATATTTCGCCGCGCAGGACCCGCGCTATGACGGAATCTCGCCCAACGATGCCTCGAACATCCGAAAACTGCCCAACAATCACGAAGGTCGAGGCGCGCTTGATTTGGGTGCCTTGATAAAGGCTCGCCAAATTAATGGCCACTTGAATAATGGCCTGCCCGATTACTTGAATAATGGCCTGCTCGGTTGAAAGGTAACGGCCTACCTTATTGAAAGTCCGTCTGGATGAAGATCGTTAGATTCGGTGGGCGAAAACCCGTCATGCAGCGTTCTGGCAAGGTCTTATTTCTTTGGCGACTTATGCCTTAGGCTGGCGCTGCTTGCCGGTGAAGCGCGCAACGTCGATACGCCACACCGCCGTGCGGTCGAGCACGCCCGGGCCGAGCGCTTGCGGTGCGCCGTGAGCCATGTGCTCCATGATGCGCGTGAGGCCGTAGACCTTGTCTTCGCCGCTAGCGATGGGGTAGATGCGCCCCGTCCCCATGATGCTCCGGTACGCAAAGGAGTACGAGCACGCGTACGGCCCGGTGATGACGCCATCTTCGCAGTCCATCTCGATCGCGACGTCGACCCCGGCGTTTCCGTTTGCCCTAAATGCTGCGGCCTTGCGTCCCTCGCCGGCTGAATGCAACCAAAGCGTTAGGCGGGGAGTGTCGGATTCGTCCAGCTCCCAGTCGTAGCCAAAGCTCATGGGAACGATGAACATTCCCTCTTCGTCAACGGCGCCGACGCGCACGGTTTGGCAGCTATCGACGATCGTCCGCAGCTCACTCGCTTCGCGTACCTCGCGTTTTGCCAGTCTCATGTTCAACGTGAGCCCCCTAGCATGGTTGACGTAATTACTTGACGCAACCAATCATATAGCGAGGCTTGTATGGGCATTCGTTCGGCTGCGATTTTATAAATTCTCGCCCTCATGGCCAATTTAGTACGGTTAGTGGTGCTTGGGAGCACCTAGCGCTGCTGAAGAGCGTTGTGGAGTGGTCCAGGCAGGGTGCCTTTTGCCCGATTATCGATGGCAATCATGAATAAGCCCCCAAAATGAGGTTTAGCTGGGCGTGCGCCGCTTCTTAACTACCACCAATCATATTAAATTGACCATGAGAGTAAACTGCTGTGCTTCCTAACGGCGCGGGCACGTTCGTCGCGAAGCCGCTGCCTGCTCGTTGTCGATATGCGTATTCTCTGCTTGCAAGATGTGCGTGCGAGTCGGAGCTGCCCGAGTTGCAGGCAAGCAGCCGAGACATGGCCCCGGGAGCCCATTCACCGTGGTTTCTCCGTGGGATGCGCGCGCCGTGTGTATCGTCCGTGCGCCAAAGGGATAGAGTTAAGCAGTCTGAGTATGTCCATCGGGGGCGGTTCTGGGGCGCGACGGGTGTCGCGCGGCGCGAACTACCTCCTGTGAAAAGGGAACCACATGGGATTCGTCTCAAAACTCCTTTCAATCGGCTCCGATAAGGAGCTCAAGCGCTATCAGAAGGTTGTCGAGAAGATCAACGGTCTCGAGCCCACCTACGAGAAGATGGACGACGAGGAGCTCGCCCACCAGACCGAGCTCTTCCGCGAGCGCTATGCGAACGGCGAGTCGCTCGACAGCATGCTACCCGAGGCGTTTGCCGTGGTTCGCGAGGCGTCCAAGCGCACCACCGGCCTCCGCCACTTCGATGTGCAGCTCATCGGCGGCATGACGCTCCATGACGGCCAGATCGCAGAGATGAAGACCGGTGAAGGCAAGACGCTCGTCTCAACGCTCGCCGGCTACCTCAACGCGATTTCCGGCAAGGGCGTGCACATCGTCACCGTGAACGATTACCTCGCCAAACGCGACTCTGAGTGGATGGGCCAGATCTACCGCTTCCTCGGCATGAAGGTCGGCCTTTTGCAGAACGGCATGCCGCTCATGCAGAAGCGTCCTGCCTACGAGGCAGATGTCACGTACGGCACCAACTCGGAGTTCGGCTTCGATTACCTGCGCGACAACATGGTGCTTCGCGCTTCGCAGCGCGTGCAGCGCGGCCATGCCTTTGCCATCGTGGACGAGGTCGACTCGATTCTTATCGACGAGGCGCGCACCCCGCTTATCATCTCCGGCGCCGGCACCAAGTCGGCGAGCACCTACAAGGACTTTGCCCGCGCGGTCCGCGGCCTCAAGCGAGCCCCCGAGGTCGAGCGCGATCCGCTCTCTCCCGAGCCCGCGCCCGAGCCCGACGGCGATTTCGTGATGGACGAGGCCAAGCACACCATCGCGGCAACCGAGCAGGGCTTGAAGAAGATCGAGAAGCGCCTTGGCATCGACGACATCTACGCCGACCTTTCCGGCCAACTCGTGAACCACCTGCAGCAGGCGCTGAAGGCCCAGTACATGTTCCACCGCGACAAGCAGTACGTGGTCACCAACGGCGAGGTCAAGATCGTCGACGAGTTCACCGGTCGTATCATGGAGGGTCGCCGCTATTCCGAGGGCCTGCACCAGGCCATCGAGGCCAAAGAGGGCGTGCTCGTGCGCGAGGAGAACCAGACGCTCGCCACGATCACCCTGCAGAATTACTTCCGCCTCTACGATAAGCTTGCCGGCATGACCGGTACCGCCATCACCGAGGATGCCGAGTTCCGCGAGATCTACAACCTGCCCGTGCAGGTCATTCCGCCCAACAAGCCGGTGGTCCGTAAAGACCATGACGACCTCGTGTACCGCACGATCGATGCCAAGTACCGCGCCGTCGCCGATGAGGTTGCCGAGCGTCATGCCGAAGGTCAGCCCGTGCTCGTGGGCACCGTCTCCATCGAGAGCTCCGAGCGCTTGTCGCGCCTGCTCAACAAGCGTGGAATCAAGCACGAGGTCCTGAACGCAAAGTTCCACGAGCGCGAGGCGCACATCGTTGCGCAGGCCGGCCGCTTGGGCGCTGTGACGATCGCGACGAACATGGCAGGCCGTGGTACAGACATCCTGCTCGGCGGCAACCCCGAGGAGCTCGCGAACGAGATGGTCGAGGCAAAGGGGCTCGACCCCGAGGCCGAGGGCTACGAGGAGCTTCGGGCGGCAGCCTATGAGAAGGCGCTCAAGCAGGCCCGTGAGACGTGCACCCGCGAGCGCGAGCAGGTACTTGCGGCGGGCGGCCTCACCGTAATCGGCACCGAGCGGCACGAGAGCCGCCGTATCGACAACCAGCTCCGCGGCCGCGCCGGCCGTCAGGGCGATCCCGGTGAGACGCAGTTCTACCTCTCGCTCGAGGACGACCTCATGCGGCTCTTTGGCGGCGACAAGATGGACCGCATCTCGAACCTCATGTCGTCGGCCGATATGGACGACCTGCCCATCCAGCACAAGTTCATCTCTAAGGCCGTCGAGGGCGCGCAGCGCAAGGTCGAGAACATCAACTTCTCCATGCGTAAGAACGTGCTCGAGTACGATGACGTCATGAACAAGCAGCGCCAGGTCATCTACGCCGAGCGTAACAAGGTGCTCGACGGCAAGGACCTCGCCGGGCACATCACCGACGTCATGGCCGATACCGTGGAGCGCTGCGTCGCCGAGTTCTGCCCCAAGGATTCCAAGAAGGGCGAGCGCGACTTCGAGGGCCTGCACAAGTGGATCGTCGAGCTCACCGGTCGCACGGATGCGCCGCAGATCGATGACGAGGACGCGAGCTTCAGCGCGATCAACGAGCAGGTGCTCGCCTATGTCAAGGATTGCTACGACCAGAAGGCCGAGCGTGTGGGCGAGGAGCTCATGCGCGAGCTCAACACGCAGGTCATGCTCCGCGTGATCGATACGCGCTGGATGAGCTACCTGCAGGAGATGGACTACCTCAAGCAGGGCATCGGGCTCCGCGGCTTCGGCCAGCGCGACCCGCTCGTGGAGTACAAGAGCGAGGCGTTCCGCGCGTTCCAGACGCTCGTGGACACCATGTACGAGGACTACCTGCGCACCATCCTGCGCATCGAGGTCAAGCAGGCCCCGCGCGCCGCGCAGCAGGCGGCCGAGGAGCCCGCGGAGCTCTCGGGCGCGACG
>ENA-OQCL01000035-OQCL01000035.1-human-gut-metagenome-genome-assembly--contig:-NODE-35-length-67934-cov-5.722123_pt1 | contig 67934 bp, 59 predicted proteins | sample MGYA00242502_ERZ504586 | MGnify/ENA primary metagenome ERZ504586 (study PRJEB26092, sample SAMD00036316) | human gut metagenome | host: Homo sapiens | study: EMG produced TPA metagenomics assembly of... | reverse complement strand
CCGCCGCTCCACAAGCTGTCCTCATTCAGTTGGAACCGCTCGCGCGCGACACCGCCGAACTGCATACAGCCAAGACGTCCGTTGCCCGCGGGCAGCGCCGCATTCCAATCCGCGGCAGGTTGGGTGTACCAAAGCTCCATAGGGAGCCTCCTCTCACAGTGTTCAATCAGATGTGCTATTTTCTATCGACATTTCGCCGAATTTTGCGGTAAAATCCGCGCCGACCGCATACAATCCCATCATGCTGCCGGTGAAGCGCTTTTGGCAGCCGCGACCCTCATCGGCGAGGAATTCTGCCCGCGGCAGCTCGGCAAACAGTGTGTCATCGAGGTAAAACCGCCGCGTCAGGCCGTCAGCCTCCATGCGCAAGGTGCCGCAGGCCGCGGGCGCACTGCGCACGACCGTCTTTCCTTCTGGGCTGCGGACGGTCAGCTCTGCCAGCGTGCCGTTTTCGGTGCCGCGCAGGCCGAATTTGCAATAGGATTTTTCGTCGTAATAGCCTGTGATACCCGCCTGCCAGCCGGGGCGCAGGGCTGTGTCCAGCCGTGCGGAGAAGCTGCATTGCAGGGCGGTCTGGCGAGTGTAGATACCCGCTTTTGTTGCTTTGTCGTCCAAATCGCGCACATCGCCGCGCAGGCTCAGCGTGCAGCCGTCCCATGCGGCATCGGCGGGCAGGCGCGGGCTGACCCAAAGGCTGCGCGCATCGGCGGGGTCAAGGCTGGCGGCGTGGGGCACGAACCGCGGCAGGTCGGGGCGGCGCTGCAGCGCGGACGGCCCCTTGCGGCGGTTGATGATGGGCCAGCCGTCGGCGGTCCACTCCACGGGGTCCAGCGCGGTCTCGCGGCCCAGCGGGCTGAAACCGTCCTGCGGGCGGGCGCAGAGGTAAACCGCGTACCACTGTCCGTTTTGTGTCTCCACCAAGTCGCCGTGGCCGGATTTTTGCAAAGTAGCATTGGGGTCGTACTGGTGCAGAATCGGGTCGTAGGGGCACGACTCGTAGGGGCCGTCCAGCGTGCGGGCGCGGCCGACGCTGATTTGGTGGGTCATGCCGGTGCCGCCCTCTGCCAAAATAATATAATACCACCCGTCTTTTTTGCAAGATGTGCGGGCCCTCGCTAGCGCGCTTTATGTCGCCGTACCACAAAAAGGCGGGCGGGGCCTGTCGCCGCGCGGGCGTCGGGCGTCAGGGGCAGCAGACGCGCGCCGCGGTTCAGCACCATGTAGCGCTTGCCGTCGCCGTCCGTAAAAAGCGACGGATCGATGCCGTTTTCCTCAATGACGGCGGGTGGGTCCCACGGGCCTTCGGGCGCGGGGGCACTCGTCACGATCTGCGCGCGCGGGCGGGGATGGTCGTCGTTGCGGCGCAGAGTGGCCGTGACGTAGAAACGCCCACTATAATAAGAAATATCGGGTGCCCAGTAGCCGTGGCCGCCCTCAAGGCCCTGTAACATCGCGTTTTCGGGGTCAGTCAGCACGTGACCGACGGGTTCCCAGTGGACAAGGTCGCGGCTGTGGCTGATGGGGATGGCCGGGAACCATGTGAAGGACGAGTTGACCATGTAGTAGTCCTCGCCCACGCGCACAATGGACGGGTCCGGGCGGAACCCGGGCAGCACGGGGTTGGCGTACAAATCATCCCATGCTGCGCCGACGGCCTCGGCAAAGTAGGCTTCGCCCGCCGCGTTTCCCGCCATGTGGGCGATGCCGTAGGGCGTGCGGCCCTTGCAGTCGCCGCGCAGGGGGTCCCAGCCGACACGCTCGACAAGATAGCGCAGGAGTTCCGGGCTTCCCTTGGCCGCGGCATAGTGCAGAGCTGTGGCCCCGTCGGGGTCAGTCTCGTTCAATTTGGAAAGGCTCTGCTCAATAATCCAGCGGCAGAAATCATCGTCCCCGGTCTGCATTGCGCGCAGGACGGCGGGCACGCCCGTATTGTCCCGCGCATTGGCTGCGGCAGGGTTGACGGCCAGATAGGCTTTTGCGCCCTCAAAGTCATTTGCGCGTATCAGCGAAAAATATTCAGCGTATTCATTCATCGTCGCTTCCCTCACAGACGTTCAAAGCTCACAGCGCCAAAGCGGCCCTGCCCACCCGCCTTGTTGGCGGTATTGCGGGCAAACAGTGCGGGCTTTGCGCCGGACCAGGTTGACTTTGCGGCGGGGAAGCTGCCGTCCAGCAGCGTCTCCTGCCCGTTCAGTTCATAGGCATAGTGTACGGTGCCGCCGTCCTCAAAGTACAGGCGCAGGGTCACGGTGTCGCCCGCAAACGGCAGGCGCAGGACGCCTTCTTCCTCGGCCACACCCTCGGCTGTGCGGGCCGTGACTTTGCCGCGGTAAAGCACCAGCTCATTGCCCGCCGCGCCGCGGTGCAGCGCCAGTGCAGAGTAATCGTGCCCCATGACCGCGATACCCGCCTCATCGCCGTTGCCGTCGGCAGCCAGCGTGACGGTCGTCTGCATCGTGAACGCGCGGGCCTGCGGCATCTGCGTCAGCACATTCGGCATGTACCACAGCAGACTTTCGCCGCGGGCGCAGGGCAGAACGGGCAGCGTCAGTGCACCGTTTTCGGCGGTGTACCATTCTTTCTTTGGGTTTGCCTGCCACTGCCACTGGATGCCGAGACCTTTGGAAAAGTCGTCATCCGCGGTCAACTCATAGGGGGCGTCCACCTCTGGCAGGGGCAGCGGCCAGCTCTCGACCGGCTCGCCGATGCCGTCACCGTTCTGCTCCAAGCCGATGAACGGCCAATCCTCGCACCATGTCATGGGCTGCAAATGCAGGATGCGGCCATAGACGCCGTCGTCTTGGAAGTGGAAGAACCAGTCCTTGCCCGCGGGCGTGTCGATCCACGCGCCCTGATGGGGGCCGTTGGTGCGGGCATTGCCCTGATGCAGAACGATTTTCTGCTCATAGGGGCCGAGGGGGCTGCGAGAGCGGAGCGCCACCTGCCAGCCCGTGCCGACGCCACCCGCAGGCGCAAAGATGTAGTACCAGCCGTTGCGCTTATAAAACTTCGGGCCTTCCATCGTGGGGTGCATCAGCTCGTTGTTGAACACCTCGACCCCGTCGTCCAGCAGGCGGCTTGCGTCTGGGGCCATGCGGCAGACATCGATGCGGTGCTTGATGCCACAGCGGCTCTTGGCGTAGGCGTGGGCCATGTAGGCGTTGCCGTCGTCGTCCCAGAACGGGCAGGGGTCGATCCAGCCGCAGGCCTGCTTGATGCAGTGCAGCTCACTCCACGGGCCTGCGGGATTTTTCGCAGTTGTGACAAAAATGCCTTCGTCGGGCAGCGGGATAAAGACATAGAACATGCCGTCATGGTAGCGGATGGCCGGGGCCCACGTGCCGCAGCCGTGGGCGGGCAGGTCGTAGCGGGCAAAGGGCAGCTTTTCGACGCACCACGCCAGCTGTTCCCAGTGGATGAGGTCTCGGCTGTGCAGCAGCGGCACACCGGGCAGGTAGGTAAAGCTGGACGCCACCATGTAGTAATCCTCCCCCACGCGGATGACATCGGGGTCGCTGTAGTCCATGTACAGCACGGGATTTCTGTAATTTTGGCCGTTTTCGGTCGTGTTATCGTACAGTTTCATTCTTCTCTCCTGTTAAAACTCGCCGTCGACGCTCTCGTCGGTGTCGTAGGCTTCGCCGTCCGCATTTTTTAGCGTCACGTTGTGAAATTCCACGGTTTTTCGCGTTGCGCAGGAAGAACCCGCGCGCGCTCATCGGCTCCAAGTTGCCCATCATGGCGGGCTTTTCGGGGGCCACACCGCGGGCCATCTCGATATGGCAGTCCGTCAGGCTCAGGCCATCGATAGGGCTTTCGGCCAGACCGTAGAAGAAACCCGCCGACGCCGTGGCCCCCACGACGGTGACACCGTTGATGCGGATGTTGCGGAACGCGGGCGTGCCGCCGTCCACGGGGTAGGGCGTCTTTTCCCACACCCAGCGGTCTTTTTCGGCCGTGCCGCAGCTGTAGTACATATTAAAAACAAACGGGCAGAACACGCGCTCCATTACCAAATTCGACAGGCGCAGATTCTCGACACAGCCGCCGCGGCGGCGGCGCGTCTTGACGCGCAAACCGCGGTCGGTACCCGTGAACACACAGTTCGTGACCGTGACATTGCGCACGCCGCCGCTCATCTCGCTGCCGATGACTATGCCGCCGTGTCCGTGCACAAGCAGACAGTTTGCAATGACGATGTTCTCGCAGGGTGCGGGGCTCGGCGTTTCCTCGGTGCCGGATTTCAGTGTGATGCAGTCATCGCCAACGTCAACGCGGCAGTTCAGGATGCGCACATCGCGGCAGCTTTCGGGGTTGATGCCGTCGGTGTTGGGAGAATTGTAAGGGTTGCAGATGGAGACATCCTCGATCAGCACATCCACACAGTTCAGCGGATGGACGGTCCACGCCGGGCTGTTGCGCAGCTGCACGCCGCAGACGCGCAGGTGGGTGACGTTTTCAAAATGCAACAGGTAGGGGCGGCCATTGGCTAGGGTGCGGGCGCGCTGGGCAGCCCACCACGGTGCACCGCAGCCATCCAGCACACCGAAGCCGGTCAGGGCCACGTTCTCGGCATTGAAAGCGGAAAGGCAGGGTTTGGGCCGGTGGGAGATGCGCCCCTCGTACTGGCATTCCTGCAAAGGGAAGGCTGCAGGGTCGTTCAAAAAGCGGATGACCGCGCCCGGTTCCAGGTGCAGCTCCATATTGCTGCAAAGCTCAATGGGGCCGGTGGAATACTCCCCTGTCGGTACGGTCAGCACACCGCCGCCCGCTTTGTGCAGTTCGGCAATGGCCTGGGCAAAACAGTCAGTCCAGACGGCTTCGGCGGTATTGGGGCGGAACTGGGTCAAGGTGATCTTCATGGTTTGCTCCTTTATCTTAACGGGTCACAGATACAGGAAAAGGGGCCGGGGCAATCGCCCGACCCCTTTTCCTTTGTATTTAGAAGGACTAGAGAATGGTAAGGTTATGCGTTGGCGTTCATTTCTTCCAACGCCTGTGCAACGTTCAGGGTCTCGGCCTGTGCCTTGTACTCGGCCATGCCTTCCTCGGGGGTCAGCTGGCCCATGGCGACGCGGGAGATGATGTTCTCGCGGGTGGTGGTCAGGTCAGAGGTGATCATGGTGCGCTGCTCGGACACAGGAAAGACGGAGATGTTCTTCGCGTTGGCAGAGACAACGGCCAGAGAATCGGTGGCCTCCTGAGAGACTTCGACATTCTTATCGGTGGCGGTCATCGGGGTGAGGGCCAGCCAAGGCGTGATCCATGCCTTGCGGAAAGCCTCGGCAGGCTTGGAGATAGTGGGCAGCGGGTCAATATTGTTGCCGCTCTGCTGCCAGTGCACGCCCTCAACGCCGCTCTGGAACAGAACCTGACCCTCGCCGCCGTCGTGCATGTACTCGATGAAATACTTGTAGACAGAGGCAACCTGCTCATCGCTGAGCTTGGAGGAAATGACCTGCACGCTGGGGGCGCTGTACAGGTAGGTAGCGCCCTCGATGGGAGGCAGAGCGATGACTTCGGCGTCGGGGACATTCTGCTTCAGGCGGACGGTCAGCGTCTCGCCCCACAGGCCGCCCCAGTACGGGAAGCAGCCGACGGTACCGGCGTACCACTCATCACGGCAGGCGCTGGTGGTGTTGGTGATGGCTTCCTGGTCGATCAGGCCGGCGGTGTAAGCATCCTGCAGGTTCTGCAGGGCGGTCAGCATGTTATCCTGTGCCATGCCGTCGACCCACTTGCCGTCAACTTTCACATAGTCAGCGGTTGCGCCCTGGTAGAACTCAGGCAGTGCCTGGGTGCTCTTCAGGCCGGGGGCCGTGTAAGGTGCGGTGCACTCCGGGATCTCGTTCTTAAAGCGGGTCAGCATCTCAATGAACTCGTCATAGGTGGTGGGCACGTCCATGCCGAGGCGGTCCAGCCAGTCCTTGCGGACATAGGTCACGATGGCGGAAGGCGTCTCGCGGGGGACGCCGTAAATCTTGCCGTTGACGGTCAGGGCGTCCCACAGGTTCTTGTCGACCTTGTCATACAGGCCGCTCTCGTGGACGAGGTCGGTCAGGTCGGCGATAGCGCCCTGCGCGGCGTAGTTGCCCAGCGTCTCGCCGTTCAGGTCAAAGGTATCGGGAACCGTGTCAGAAGCATAGGCCAGTTCCAGCTTTTTGGTGTACTCGTTGTTATCAATGAAGTCCAGTTCCAGGTCGATGCCGGTTTTGGCGTCAAACTCAGCGATCCACTGCTCGGAGCCGTCCTCCTGGTGCATACCGTCATGGACCCACCAGACGAGCTTGTCGGGCTTCTGGGCACTTTCGTAATAGGAAGCAGCCGTGGCGGTGGTGTCAGCAGCAGAGCTGGAATCCGTGGTGGTGCTGCCGGAGCCGCCGCAGGCGGCCAGCAGGGAGGCTGCGCAGGCCGTGGCCAGCAGCATGGAAATCTGTTTTTTCATGGTTTTCTCCTCCGTTTGATATAGTTCTATTTTACCTGGCGGACTACTCCGCCGCAAGTACGAGTTTTTAGCCCTTGACAGCACCCAGGGTAACGCCCTTGGTGAAGTATTTCTGTACAAAGGGATAGATGAACAGGAATGGCAGCACGACCACAACGACCGTTGCCGATTTTAACATATCAGCCGATAGTGTGATGGCTGTGCCGGAAAGGCCATCTTCCAGAATCAGGGAGCGGACCTTGACCTGGAAGTTCTGCCAGTTGGGGTCAGTGATGTAAAGGATGAAGTGCATATACTCGTTCCACAGGCCGACCGCGATGAACAGGCCAACGGAAGCCAGTGCAGGCTTGGACAGCGGCAGCATGATGCGCCAGAAGCAGCCGAAGGGCGAGCAGCCGTCAATGGTGGCGGATTCAAACAGTTCGTTCGGGATGCTGGCAAAGAAGCTGCGCATCAGAATGGTGTTGTAAGCCGAAACGCTGCACGGAATGATAACGGCCAGCATGTTGTTCATGAGCCCCAGGTTCTTGATGGTCAGGTAGGTGGGGATCATACCGCCGCTGAACATCATGGTGAACAGAACCATGCGGCCCATCAGAACATGACCGGGCATATCTTTCTGGATCAGGACATAAGCACCCATCGTGATGATGAACAGGCCGGTAACGGTACCGACAACGGTGGTGAGCACAGAGACCAAAAACGGGCGGTAAAGGCTGGAGGTGGTCAGGATCATCTCATAAGCCGAAAAATCGATCTTGCGGGGCCACAGGCGCACGCCGTAACTGGTGGGGTCGATGGAATCAACGATCACTTTCAGCAGCGGTAGCACCATCATGCACATCAGGATGCCCAGCAGCAGGATATCAAAAATCCAAAAAGATCGTGCGGGCACGGTAGCCCTTGGCAAAAGAGAAACGGTCTTTGGAATTGATGCCGTTCATATTACAGTACCTCCTCGTACGCAGCATCGCTTTGGGTCCCTTCCATGTCCTTCTGCTTATAGATGCGCTTTACAGCAAACGAGCTCTTTTCCAGGGCTCCCGCGCCCAGTGCCGTCGCGATGACGGCGACGCGTTGATGCTCGGGGTTGGCGACCGAAACGCGCTTAACCACGAGCTTGCTTTCTTCTTGGGCGCCTGCGGCGATGGCCGAGGCGATGATGCATGCCGGCAGATGCTCGGCAGGGTCAACGGGGAGGTAGGCAGGCACCTCTTCCCATTCATCGAGGGGGAAGCCGGGCGCGATCTCGGCGCGCGATTCGTGGGCGCGCGTCGCTCCCGGGGCCTTAGCCCTGTGTTTGCGCTGCGCAGAGCGAGAGAAGCGCTCGCGCAGCCAGGAACGAAAACCCATGTGTCCGTCCTTTCTCACGCGCCCTTTGGGATGGGGAACACGCGGCGCGTGTGCATATGAAGATATTGTATAGGGAATGTAGTGGTTTGTGGGAGCTCGATGAAAACTCGTTGTGTGGAGGTTCCAAGCATCTTGCCGCCCTCCTCCGCCGGTGACTACCGCTTCATGCGCGCGGGCATAATAGGCGAAGTCTAACAGCGTACGCACACGTGACATGGAGGTCAATATGGCTACGTTTTATAAAAATGACGCGAACAACTTCCTCGCTGCCCTGCAGGTCGAGACTCCGGCTCCTGCGGGTTATCAGGCGCTTGACGCCAATACGAGCGACGGTGCCGTCGAGAAGCATGTTCCTGTCGTCGAGGTCGAGCACGAGGGGCGCCTCATCAAGGTGACGGTCGGCTCGACCGAGCATCCCATGGAGACGGCCCATTACATCCAGTGGATCGCGCTCGAGGCGGACGACCGTCTCGAGGTGCATCATCTCAAGCCCGGCCAGAGCCCCGTGGCGTTCTTCCCCGGCGGCGTTAAGGCCGGTACGGTGTACGCCTACTGCAACCTTCATGGATTGTGGAAGGCAGAGTTCTAGGCTCTTCGCTACCAATGGATGCGGAAGGGTCGCCTTCGGGCGGCCCTTTTTCGCATAAAATCCCAGAAGAGGTTTATGCATCGCCCGTGCGGGGCGCAGTGGGGCAGAGGGAGAGGAGGAGCGTCCTATGAAGATCGCAATCGCGCAGATCGATATGCGTCTGGGTGACATCGACGCCATCTGCGCGCGCATCGAGGACCAGGCAGCCCTTGCGCACGAGCAGGGAGCTCGGCTTCTCTGCACGCCGGTTCCCCTGTTCTCGGGTGCCGCGCCTGGCCCGATCGTCGAATCCGCGAACTTCCTGCACGATCTGCTCGCCGGCCTGAGCGGCATGGCGATGCGGCTCGCCCAACTCGACATAGCAGCGCTCGTCCCCGCTTTCGTCGCGCACCAGGGTGCGTACATGCTCGAGGTGTTTTTGCTCAAAGACGGGAATGTGTCGCCGCTGCGCACGCTCTTGGCGATTCGTCGCGAGCAAGCGGGTGATGAAGACCTGTGGACGCCGCCCGTCTTCGATGTCGACGGCGTTCGCTGCGCGATCACGTTCGACGCCGAGCGTGCGGGCGAGCTCCTGCCCCCCGGGTGCGACCTCATGATTTACTTCCAGGCTGGATCGCTCGATGTCTCGCGAGCCGAGACATCGGCCGTAGCCGCCGTGCAGGACGGTCACTTCCGCCCCGTCGCCGTCAAGCGCAGCCTCTGGCTCGCTTGCGTGGCGCCGGTCGGCGGCTTCGACGGTGCCATCTATGCGGGCGGTTCCTTCGTGATGGATGACTGCGGGCGAGTCGTGGCGGCCTCGCCGTGCTTTGAAGAAGACCTGCTCGTGCAGGATGTTCAGCGCGGTACGACCGTGCCGTGCATCGAAGACCACGAGTTGCCGCATTTCGATCGGTCGGAATGGCTGTGGGACGGGCTTCGCGTGGGCCTCGTGGACGCCGCGACGGCGTGCGGGTGCTCGCGGGCGGCGCTCGTGCTCGATGGCAGCCTGCCCAGCTCACTTACTGCGACGCTCTGCGTCGATGCCTTCGGGCCGCGAAACGTCGTCGGCCTGTTTGTGGCGCGGTCCGGCATGCGGACGCCTGCACAGGATGCGGCCGAGCGGGAGAGGGCCGAGCGCGTGCGCGACCTTGTCGCGTCGCTGCACATCCGCCTTGTCGAGCGTACGGAGCCCGATTGCGCAGCGCTGCTTGACCGGGACGAGTCGCGCATCGCCGTTCCCGGCGACGATGCTGCCGTTCGCCGGGCATCGGCGCATCTGGCCCAGCTCTTCCTCGACGACATCGCGCATGCCGAGCATGCCTTGCCGGTAAGCTCGCTCACCAAGACCGACTACGCCCTCGCGCCCGAGGGTGCGAGCGGGTCGCTGCCGGGGCAGATCGCTCCGTTCGGCGACGTATACCTTACAGCGCTGGAATTCGTGGCCCGCATGCGCAACCGCGCGGGCGCCGCGGTGCCGGCTGCCCTCGTCTCGTTGCGTGCGGTGAAGTTATATCTCGATGGCATCATCAGGAGAGCCGCCGCGCTCGAGGCGTCGCGTCCCTACTATGCGGTTCGCGTCGCCGAGGCGTTGGGCACGCTCGAGCCGAGCCAAATCGACGCGGCGCTCGAGGCCCATATCGATCGCGACCTTCCACTCGACGATCTTCCGCTTACGGCAACGAGGCCGGATGCGGCGGCGCTTCTGCTCATGCTCGTTCGCCGGGGCGAAGCAGCTCGCCGCGCGCTGCCTCTGGTGCCTGCGGTTTCGGCTCGTTCCTTCGGCGAGCGGGCCTGGCCGGTCGATCTTGCGTGGTCCGATCTGGGCCGGCATGGAGCCGATCCGCTCGATCTTGCGGGGCTTGCGCGCGCCGCAATCGAGCGCGCGGAATCGCGCGGGGAGGCGCTGAGCGCACGGGTGCGCGGCGAGATCATGGGGCTGGTGGGGAGCCTTCTTGGCATCACGCCCGAGCAGCTCGAGGCGATGTCTACGGAAGAGGGCCGGCAGCAGCTGGGCGGGCAGCTCCCCCAGCTCGAGGACCAGGTCCAGCGCGCGCTGCACGACCTCTTCGAAGGGGGCTCCGCCGATGGCGAGGAGGGCGGCAACCCGTTTGCCGGCCCTGCTGCCCGTGGCTTCTCGTTCTTCTCGCAAAACTAGTGCCCGCCTCCGCCTCGCTATGATATGATACTAGAACAGGTGTTCGAAATCTCGAGCATGCCGTGCGAAGGTATTCAGAGCTGATTGAGGGGAGGGCCGATGGTCGTATTGGGAATCGACCCCGGGCTGGCGAATACCGGCTGGGGCGTCGTGGAGGAGCGCCGTGGTATGTGCCGCTGCCGTGCCTACGGGTGCATCCATACGACGACCGAGGCCGACCTCGCGGCGCGCCTTCGGCACATCGTCGACGAACTCGTTTCGGTTGTCGATCGGTATCAGCCGCATGCAGCGGCGGTCGAGGGCATCTATTTCGGGGCGAATGTCCGCTCGGCCATCCCCACGGCACATGCCCGCGGCGCTGCGCTCGTTGCGTGTTCCCTTGCGGGCGTCGAGGTGGGGGAATATACCCCCATGCAGATTAAGCAAGCGGTTGTGGGGACGGGCGCTGCAGATAAGCGCCAGGTAACCTATATGGTCCGCAGCCTCCTGAACCTCGATCACGACCCCAAGCCCGACCACGCGGCCGACGCCCTCGCGTGCGCGATCTGCCATGCGAACCTCTGGCGCACCGCGGCCGCTACGGACGGCGCCTATGTCAAGGAGAAGGGAAACCCCTACGCATGATCGCTCAACTCCACGGAATCCTGCTCGAGGCCACCCTCTCGGTGGCGGTGCTCGACGTTTCGGGTATCGGGTTCGAGGTCGGCATCTCGGGCATGACGGCGGCCTCTCTGCCCCCGCTCGGTGAAGAGGTGCGGCTCTATACGCGGATGCGCATCGGCAACGATGCCGTCGCGCTCTTTGGCTTCGCCACCGTCGAGGAGCGCACGATGTTCGATCGCTTGGTAGCGGTTTCGAGCGTAGGCCCGCGTCTTGCGCTCGCGGTACTGTCCAAGTATTCCGTCTCGCAGATCTACTCCATCGTCATGGCCGAAGACACCACGGGCATGTCTGCGGTGCCTGGCGTGGGAAAGAAAACGGCGCAGCGCCTTATCCTCGAGCTCAAGGGCACGCTTGCCAAAGACCATGGCCTCGCTGCGGCCGATGTACCCGCCGCGGGCCAGCTCCCGCTCAGCCGCGCCGCCTCGTCGCCGCTTGACGACGCGCGCGCCGCGCTCCTTTCCATGGGCTTTAGCCCGCAGGAGACCGACCTTGCCCTCGACGGGTATGATGAGGGCATGCGGGTGGAAGACCTGCTCGCGGCCGCACTGAAGAGACTCGGGATGGATGCATGATGTGGGAAGCGGATGAACAGGACCTGTGGCAGGACGTGCCGCAGCGGCAGGGTGCGGCGGGCGGTCCGGCTGCGGCCCGCGGCGATCGCTTCGTGACGGGCAACCTCACCTCAGACGACCTCGATGTGGAGCGCAGCCTGCGCCCCCAGCTTCTTGACGACTATTGCGGCCAGGAGCATATCAAGCAGAGCCTGCGCATCCTCATCGAAGCGGCGCAGAGTCGTGGCGAAACGCTCGACCACGTGATTTTCTCCGGCCCTCCGGGCCTCGGCAAGACGACGCTCGCCTCGGTGCTCGCCAACGAGCTCGGTGCGCAGATTAAGACGACATCCGGCCCGGCCATCGAGCGCACGGGCGACCTCGCGGCCATCTTAACCAATCTTCAACCGGGCGACGTGCTCTTCATCGACGAGATCCACCGGTTGAACCGTTCCGTCGAGGAGATTCTCTACCCTGCGATGGAAGACTTCGCGCTCGATATCGTGATCGGCAAGGGGCCTGCCGCGCGTTCCATCCGGCTCGAGATCCCGCGCTTCACCCTTGTGGGGGCGACCACTCGCTCGGGCATGCTCACGGGGCCTCTGCGCGACCGCTTCGGCATCTCGTTCCGCCTGGACTATTACGCAATCGAGGACCTCGCCCAGATCGTTGAGCGCTCCGCCTCGATTCTGGGGGTGCAGATCGATCACGATTCCGCGGTCGAGATCGGCTCTCGTTCACGTGGTACCCCGCGCCTGGCAAACCGCCTGCTCAAGCGTGTACGCGACTACGCGCAGGTGCGCGGCAGCGGCGCCATCGACCTCAAGACCGCTCGCGAGGCCCTCGAGTTCTTCGAGATCGACGAACTCGGCCTCGATTGGATGGACATCCGCATCCTGGAAACGCTCGCCCAGACGTTCCGCGGCCGTGCGGTTGGTCTCAGCACGCTGGCGAGCGCCGTAGGGGAGGATCCCTCCACGCTCGAGGACGTCTACGAGCCCTACCTCCTGCAGCGCGGTCTCATCGTGCGTACCCCGCAGGGCCGCATGGCCACAACCGCCGCCTTCGACCACCTTGGTATGAAGCCGCCCACAGCGTAGCTAATTTCGCTAGAGGAGCCGCCTCCGCCCGTTGCGGGAAGTGGCCCCGCTGCTTCCTTTTGTGGGGTGATGCCCGCAGGGGTAGGTCGCGTGCTGGCATCTCATCGTTGTGTCCACCGCACGGTGCGATGCCGCAAAGCGGCGAGCCCCCGAGCGCGCAGCATCCCATTATTGTGCCCCACCGCACAGGGCGATGCCGCAAAGCGGCGAGCCCTCCAAGCCCTCGCCATGTCCCATCCAGCCCAATCGCGCAGCCCGCACGCAGGGGCGCTCCCCCGTTTCTCCTGCGCAGTTTCGCAGAAAGGCCCAGCAAAGCTGGGCCTTTCGAGAATGTTTGAGCAAGGAGAAACGGGGGAGCGCCCCGTCCGGGAGCAGGACCCTACGCGATCTTCCTCACATTGAGCGCCTGCGTCTCGCCCGGCTTCTTTCCCGGACCGACCTCGAATTCAACACGGTCGCCCTCGTCAAGGGTCTTGAAGCCGTCCATCTGAATCGCGCTGAAGTGCACGAAGATGTCGGACTTGGCGCCGTCGGCGGGCGCGTCGTCGGGGGCGATGAAGCCGTAGCCCTTCTCGCGGAAGAAGGACTTCTTGATCGTTCCGGTCATGCTGTACCTTTCTTTCTACGCTCTCATGCGAGCGGGTCGTGCGCCGGCGGTCGCCGACACGAAGAGTAAGCATACCCCTAACGCCCCCTCGTCAATCCGAGATTCGCGGTCGCAAGGGCACGCAGCGCGCCTCCTTGCAGAACCCTTACGTTGGGTGGGTGAATGTCCGCGTGTGGGGGTACACTTGATGGTGCGTAGCCCGCTCGGGCACGTGATCTGTACGCTCAAGCAAGGAGGCTTCATGCCCTGCACTACCATTCTCATCGGCAAGAAGGCGAGCTACGACGGTTCGACCATCGTTGCTCGCAACGAGGACTCACCGAACGGGCAGTTTGAGCCCAAGCGCCTCACGGTTGTCCATCCAAGCGAGCAGCCGCGCACCTACACTTCGACCGCTTCGCACCTCACTATCGAGCTGCCGGATAACCCCATGCGCTACACCGCCGTGCCCGATGCCATCGAGGGCCACGGTCCTTGGGCGGCGGCAGGCTTCAACGAGCTTAACGTGGGCATGAGCGCCACGGAAACCATCACTTCGAACCCGCGCGTGCTCGGCGCGGATCCGCTCGTCGTCTACAAGCCCGCAAAGGGCACCGAAGGCGAGGAGGGCTACGTGCCCGCGGTTCCCGGTGGCATCGGCGAGGAGGACATGGTCACGCTCGTGCTGCCCTATATCAAGAGCGCTCGCGACGGCGTTCGGAGGCTGGGCGAGCTTCTGGAGCGTTACGGCACGTACGAGATGAACGGCATCGCATTCAGCGATGTGGACGAGATCTGGTGGCTCGAGACCATCGGCGGCCATCATTGGATCGCGAAGCGCGTGCCGGACGATTCGTATGTGACCATGCCCAATCAGCTTGGCATCGACTACTTCGACCTCGCGGATGCCGAGGGCGATGAGGTCGAGCACATGGCGAGCTCCGACCTGCGGAGCTGGATGGCAGAGCATCATCTTGACCTCACGTTGCTGCGCCCCGAGGTTTTCGACGATATCTACGACGACTTTGCGGACGACCTCGCAGACGACGTGGAGCAAGATGATGAGGACGACTTCGCAGACGGGCTTCTCGACCTCATCGAGGACGTGCGTGCCGGCATGCTCAATGGCGATATCTTCAATCCGCGTCAGGCGTTCGGAAGCCACAGCGAGAGCGACCACGTGTATAACACGCCGCGCGCGTGGTACATGCAGCGCTGCCTGAACCCGAGCGACGGCTGGGACGGGCCCGCTGCCGCCTTTGGCCCCGAGTCTGATGACATCCCGTGGTCGCGCGTCCCGGAGCGCAAGCTCACGATCGAGGATGTGAAGGACGTGCTCTCCGCGCACTATCAGGGCACGCCGTTCGACCCCTATGGCACCATGGGTAACGCCGCCTCGCGCAACCGCTACCGCCCCATCGGCATCAACCGCAACGGCCAGCTCGCGGTGCTGCAGCTCCGTCCCTATGCGCCTGAAGCGTACCGTGCCGTTCAGTGGATGGCATTTGGCTCGAATCCGTTCAACGCCCTCGTTCCGTTCTATGCAAACGTCGATGAGCTGCCCGAGTACCTCGGCAATACCGGTGCCCGCGTGACGAGCGAAAGCTTCTACTGGGCGAACCGCATCATCGCCGCCCTCGCCGACGCGCGCTTCCATGAAAACGCGGCTGCGGTCGAGGCATACCAGGAGAAGATGGCTGCCCTGGGTCACAAGATGCTCCATGAGACCGATGCCGCCGTGGCGGGCCTTGATGCGGCTGCGGTGCCGGAGAAGCTCGCAGCGGCGAACAGCGATCTCGCTTCCGAACTCAAGTGCGCAACGGAGGAACTGCTCGGCAAGGTGCTCTATACCACGAGCTGCGCGATGAAGAACGGCTTCGCGATGTCTGACAACGTGCGCGAATAGGCCGGTCAACCGGATTAACAACGGGGCCAAGGGAAGTTGCCGGCCCTGCCCCGTTGTTACCGCAGCGCTCCTTTGGGGTACAAGGGGAGCAACGAAAACCGCGGCGCTCGGGCTAGCTGCGCGTCCGCTCGTTTGAGGAGGCAACATGGCTATGTCTTTCGACGAACTTGTCAACAACATGGTGAACGTAAGCCTGGGCGCCGCTGCCATGGCGGCCGACAAGGGCAAAGAGCTCATCGACGATCTGAGCGCCCGCGGCGCACAGGCCCGAAGCGATGCGTCTCAAGGCGATTTCGCACGCTCCATGGCCGACGTGTTCAAGCAGGCCGGCGGGGCCGTGAGCGATGTGACCGACCGGCTGAGCGAGCAGGGCGCGACGGTTGCCGAGCGCATCTTGGATGAGCTCATCGTCGCTCGCGTGCGCCCGCTCACGACGGCCGAGCGCGCCGCCTTCGTAGCTCATGTCACGGAGCTCGTGGAGGCGGTTCCCGCCGCTGCCGTGAGCGTGCCCGTGGAGTCGGTTGCAGCCGAGGAAGCTGCCGGCGAGCAAGTGCCGGGCGATGCCGAGGGTGTTGCCGACGAGAAAACCGAGGAATAACGAAAGCGATTATCCGCCATGGACTTCGGCACGAAGAACAACCCATCGCCGCCTCCCGAGCCCTTGATTCCGGAAGAGCGAGTGCCCGGCGAGGAGCCTGAATTCGGCCCGTCGCGCACGAGCTTTCGGCGCGAGCGGGCCGTGGACGAGGTGCCCGACGAGCCCGAGGCCATGGCGGATGTCGATAAGTATCAGCTCACCCTCACGGGGCGTCGTCGTCGTATCGCGCAGGTCTTCCATATTGCACGCAAGTATGAGGTGTGGAGGAACATCACGCCGGTGCGCCTCCGCCGCATGCTTGAGGAGCTCGGCCCCATGTTCGTCAAGATGGGCCAGATCCTCTCAAACCGCTCTGAAATCTTGCCCCAGCGCTATTGCGACGAGCTGCGCCGCCTGCGCACCGAGGCCGACCCGGTTCCCTATCCCGTGGTGCTCGAATGCCTCGAGGCAGAATACGGCAAGAAACTCGGCGACCTCTTCGATGCCATCGACCCCAATCCGCTCGGTAGCGCCTCGCTTGCGCAGGTCCATCGCGCTCGCCTCGTTACCGGAGAGGACGTTGCCGTAAAGGTGCAGCGCCCTGGCGCCCAGCAGGTCATGGCGCAAGACATCGATATCATGCGCTCGCTCGCGCGCCTTGCGACGCGCCTCATCAAGACCGAGCAGATCATCGACTTGGGCGAGGTGGTGGAAGAGCTCTGGCGCTCGTTCCGCGAAGAGACGAACTTCCTTGCCGAGGCGCGCAATCTCGACGAGTTCTATGCCTTCCACAAGCATACGCCCGGCATCTCGTGCCCGCGTTCGTATATGGACCTCTGCACTGAGCATGTCGTGGTGATGGATTACATCGAGGGCAGCTCGATCTCGGAGCCCGAGCTGCTCGTGCGCGCGGGCTACAAGCTCAAGGACCTGGGCAACGAGATCGTGGACGACTACGCCACACAGGTGCTCGACGACGGCTTCTTCCACGCGGACCCCCATGCGGGCAACATCATCCTCTCGGGCGGGGTCATCTACTTCATCGACCTCGGCATCGTGGGGCGCATGTCCGCGCATGACCGCGGTGTGGTGAAAGACATCATCTTCGCCGTGGCCGAAAACGATGTGCCCAAGCTCAAGGACAGCTTTATGCGCTTCGCCATCTCGCGCGGCGACACGGCGGCCATCGACCACACGGCGTTCCTCACGGACCTCGATTACATCGTGCAGGATTTTGGCGGAAGCAATCTCAAAGACCTCGATATCGGCCGTTTCCTGACAGCGCTCATCAACCTGGCGCGCAAGAACGATATCGAGCTGCCACCGGTGGTGACGATGTTCGCGCGCGGTATGGTGACGCTCGAGGGCCTGCTTTCGGAATATATGCCCGACGTCAACATGATCGAGATCATCCAGGTGCATATCGCCCACGAGAAGAGCGGTTACGAGCGTGCGCGCGAAGCTGCGGAAGAGCTTGCAGTGGGTACCGCCCGCGCCGTAAAGGGGTCGCTCCAGACGGCGGAGTACATCGGTCTCGCGTCGCGCATGCTCACGCGCGGCCAGCTCAAGGTGAATACCGAGCTCATGGGTTCCGACGAGGTGCTTCGGCGCCTGGGCGGCATCGTGGACCGTGCGTCGATGGCGATCGTGATCGCGGGTCTCTTCATCGGGTCGTCGGTCGTGTACTATGCGAAAATCGAGCCGGTCATCTTCGGCATCCCGATTATCGGCTTTCTCGGCTATGTTTCTGCGCTCGTGCTCGCGCTCATGCTCGGTCGCGAGATTTGGCGCAACTCCCACGGCAAGCGCCGGTAGCCTGTACTCCGGGCGCTCCTTGCGGCATCGAGGCGCTCTGGCTCTCGGCGCCGTGGCTTACGAGGCGGGGTTGGCGATCTCGATGTTGGAGAACGCGCCGGAATCACGGTCGTATTCAAAAACGAGGACGCAGCAGTTGCCCAGATAGACATCTTGCTCGCAGCGCGCGTTACGCTCCCAGACCGTTTTGAACAGCTTGCTGATAGAGCCGTGCGATACGGCGAGCGCGTCTCCGGTGCATCCGTCCATGAGGTCGCGAAGGGTGCTCACGATGCGGTACCGGGCGCATGCCTGGGTCTCGCCGCCGCGCATGACCGCCGCGTCGCCTGGTTCCCATGGGCTCGCACCCAGGCGTTCGACGGGTTCCCCCTCGAATCTGCCGTAATCGCGCTCCATGAGCCCGGCGGAGGAAATGCGGGGGAGCGTGGAGAGTCCGGGGACCTCCGCTACGACGATGTCGAGCGTTTGCTGCGCGCGCCCCAAGGGCGATGCGGCTATACAGGAGAAGTCTGCTTCCTGGCTGCGAAGCCATGCGGCGGTGCGCCGAGCCTGCGCCACGCCCTCATCGGTGAGTGGCGAGTCGCAGCGGCCCTGGAGGATATGCTGGGTGTTGTACACCGTCTGCCCATGGCGCATGAGATAGAGCTTCTGCATCGTTACACCAACTTTTCGTATGCGATGCGCGTGAGGTCGGTCTCGGCATCCCCTTTGGTCTTGAGCTCGAAGGTCATGAGCTCGGTGAAGCCGTGGCGGGTGAGGAACGAGCGCATGGCGACGTTGCCGGGATGCGTGTCGATCCTGAGGCTCTTGCGGCCGTTCTCCCGTGCGATGTCCTCCGCCGCCGCGAACATGAAGCCCATCACGCCGCGCTTGAGCGCGCCGGCGGCGGTGGCACAGCGATGGATGGCGGCGTAGGAGGGCGTGCAGCCGGGGGAGGTCTGCGGGGTGAGCCAGGTGAGCTCGGGCATGCGGTATTCGGGATCCTCGTCGAAGCGAAGGGCAAGCGTGCCGAGCAGCGAGCCGGAGGCGTCAACGGCGACCCAGCAGGCGTCGAGGGCGAGGTCTCCCTCAACGCTCGCGCGGTTGGGATAACCGTGCTGCCATTGCTCGATGCCGAATCGCGCGATGGAGCGCTTGCCGTCTTCGAGTATCTCCATGACGCGGTCCGCCTCGCCGGGCAGCGCGCGCCGCATGGTCAGGGTGTCGTTCATGGTGAAAGCCTCTCGATGGTATGCGCCCGCGGGCGCTCGATTGACCGGCTGCATTACGATAGGCGTTTTCTCCGCTCGCGCAAGGGCCACCCGCCGACTCAAGAAAGCGGCATAATTGGGAAAGTGATGACGGCTGGGGTGAGGCGCTGGAGCCTGCCTCATGCGAGCTCGGTAGGGGAGGAACGACATGCAGGATACGCCGCCGCTCTTCGATGTTGAATCGCAGACACCGGGTGTCTGCGATTCACATGACGCGCGAAAACCGGGTGTCGGCGCGTCATACGCCATCGACATCGATCGCTGCATGCACTGTGGCGATTGCGTTCGCGCCTGCCTCTTTGGCGCCATCGCCGCCGGTCCGATGGGCCGCACCCTTCGCATCCTGGAAGATCGCTGCACTGCTTGCGGCGCCTGCCATGAGGCGTGCCCCACCGGCGCCGTCTACGAACGCAGGGAACGTTAGCTTGGCACCGCTGCTCCATCATTCGTGAGACACTGAGACCCGGCACAAGTGTCTCATTAAGGATGGCTGCCATGCGAGGGGCATCCCCGCCGCGAGTGCAAGGCCGTCCGCAGGGCGGGGCCATATGCTCCCGGCGCAGCTCCGCAGAAAAAGAGCCCCATCGGGGCTCTTTTTCGAGGACTGTTTGAGCACGGGAGCATATGGCCCCGGCGCGCCGGGAGGACGCCCCTAGTACGAGAAGAAGTCGAAGCGTGGGGGCAGCTCCTTCACGCGGTGGGTGCCCGGCTTCTCGCCGAGGCTTTCTACAAGGACATCCGTCGAGTCAAGCACGTGCTCCCAGGAGAAGAACGCCTCGGGTGCGATATCGAAGTGCTCGCAGATGAGCTCGCATCCGGCGGGCACGATGCCATGCATGAGGACGGTTGCCACGCGCAGCTCGAGGAACGCGTCGACGAGCGCCTGATGCATGAGCGCATCGCCCGCAGCCCGGTCATCCTTCTGCACCGCCTTGGCCGCCTTGCTCGCGTCGCTCCAGCGCTTATTGGCGGCGCGCAGGAAGGCGTCGCACACGCCGAGCGCGCGATGGAGCTCGGTGCGCCACATGGCCTGCTCGAAGGCGAGGACCGCCTGCTCGGCGGCCTCTATCGCTTCAGCCGAAGCTTCGCCTGCGGGAATGCATCCCGTGCGCACCGTGCTCGGGTCGCCGTCCTTTTCGGCGACGCCGTAGAAGCACGAACGCGCCAAGCGGTTGAACACACCGGTAAGGAGCGTTCCCTCCTTGAGCACCGGGTCGATCACGCGCTTGTCGTCGCGGGCAAGGAGCGGCGTTCCATCGGGGTTCTTGCCCGTCTCGCGCAGATCGTATGCCTTAGGGCTGAAACTCACCGGCTTCTCGCCGAGGCCCAGTGAGAGGAAGTGGGCGCGCAGCTGTTCGGCGCTGTAGTGGTCGAGGAGCTCGCTTGCGGGCGGCGGCGGGGTCTTGGAGCTCGAGCTTGCCTTCTTGCCCATGTAGAGCACGTGATAGTTTGCCACGAGCGTACTCTGCTGCATATTCCAGCCGAGCGCTTCCCACATCGCCGTCTGCGCGATGCCGTAGAAGTAGATGTTGTCCTGACCGATGAACTGGTACACGTGCGCCTCGGGGTCGCACCACCAGTCGCGCCAGTCGTGCGCAGCATAGCGCGTGCCGCCGGCCTGCTCGTCTGCCGCAAGCGCCGTGCGCGTGAAGCTGACGGGCGCCCAGAGGCTCTCGGGCCAGACCCAGCAGGTGAGGCCGGAGCAGCCGCATTCATCGGTTACGGGGACGCCCCAGGCGATGTTGCCCGTAAGGCGGAACGGCACGAGCGCCTTGCCGGAGCGGAAGCGCACGCCGCCTGCTCCGAGCACCTCGTGCGCGTCGTCGCGTTCGCGCCAGCTCGGGAAGGTCACGGTGAACGAGCTCTTGTTGCCCTCGGGCTCTGTCATGGTGTGCGGCGGCAGCTCGCCCTCGATGGCGTCGAATGCCTCGCGGAACTTGTTCTGGATGTAGAGCTGCGGCGGGTTAAGCCACTCTTCGAGGGTCTTTACCACCACGGAGCGCACCGTCTCGTCGCCCTCGAGCTTCTTGGTGAAGCCTTTCAGGAAGTCGAGGTAGGACGGAAGGTCGAAATAGATGTTGTCCACGGGGCGAAGCTCCGGGGTCTCGCCGGTGAGCGCGCTCCTGGGCGCGATGAGCTCCTCCGGTTCGAACTGATGTCCCAGGTCGCACTCGTCCGCATAGGCCTTCTCGGACTTGCAGCCCTGGATGGGGCACCTGCCCGTGACCTGGCGTCCGTTCAGGAACTGCTGTGCCACCGGGTCGAAGAACTGCTTGGTTGCGCGCTTCTCGAGCACGCCCTGCTCCTTGAGGCGCAAGATGATCTCGTCGGTCATCTGCTCGTGAACATGCGCGGCGGGTTCGAGGGCGCTGCCACCGAAGAAGTCGGGCTCCACGTCGTAGCCGGCGAGCGTCGCGGCTTGGCTCTCGTGGTTCGCCTCCACATAATCGGAGATGCGCTTTTCGTAGCCCTGTTCGTCATGCAGCTTGCGATAGCTCTCCATGATAGGGCTGCCGTAGCAGTCGGTACCGGAGACGAACAACACGTTCTCGCGGCCGATGCGGTCGCGCAGGAAGCGCGCGTAGAAGTCGGCGGGTATGAAGACGCCGCCCACATGGCCGAAGTGCAGGTTCTTGTTGCCATAGGGCATGCCGGCCGTTACGATGGCGCGTTGCGGCCAGGTGGGGCGCGAATCTTTGCTCAGCTTGGATGCCATGCAGCCTCCCTGCTTTGGTCGAAACATCCAGATAAGCAACCATTATGGCACAGCACGCCAGATTCCGTGTATGCTTGGACACATGAGATGCCGAAGCAACATACACACGTTCGAGGACGATGATTTCCTCAAGCGCATGACCCAGTGCTCTGCCGTGACGTTCATCATCGGGTTGGCGGCGACGCTCGTGTTCGCGGTCGTGCTCGCCGCGTGCGTCCCCGGGGGCTTCGATGGCCTGCTCGTGGGGATATTATCCGAGGACGGGCGAGGGATCGTAGACTACCTGCTCTGGATTGCGTGGGTCGCGGTGGCGCTCGTGGTCTCGCTTGCGGCGCACGAGCTCGTGCACGCCATCTTCTTCAAAGCATTCGCTCCGGCGGGCACCCGCGTGTCGTTCGGTGCCAACTGGAAGCGCGGCATGCTTTACGCGTGCGCCGAGGGCATCGTGTACACGCGCAGGCAGTACCTCATCATCGCACTTGCGCCCACGTTCGTCGTGACGCTCCTGGTGGTTGCAGCGGGGCTTGCGTGCGGCTGCCCCGTAGCGGGCGCCTTCACGGCGGTGCTCCATCTTACCGGGTGCGCGGGCGACTGGGGGTACGTCCATGAGCTTCGTGCCGATCCTCTCATCACGCATTGCGAGGACACCTCGTACGGCGTGTGCTTCTACGGTGATGACGAGGATTGCGATGCCGACTTTGGCGAGGAACAAGAGGAGGTGCGCTCATGACGCGCCTGCTGCTCCATGCCTGCTGCGCCCCTTGTTCGCTCGAACCCGTGCGCCTGCTCTGCGAGGAGGGCTTCGAACCAACGATTTGCTGGACGAACCCGAACATACAGCCCGTTGAGGAGCACGATCGCCGCCTTACCGAGCTTCGGCGTTGGTGCGCGGTGGAGGGCATCCCGCTCATCGAGGCGGAGGAGGACGCTGTTCGATGGGAACGCTCGGTGGCACCCATTGGCGCCGAGGCGCGCGAGCGCCGGTGCCGTGCTTGCTATGCGATGCGCCTTACTGAGGCCTGCCGCGTTGCGGAGCGCGAGGGCTTCACCCATATCGCGACGACGCTCGCCGTCTCGCCGTATCAGCTGTTCGAAACCTGCAACGACGTGCTTTGCCGGCTCGCCTCGGCGCGCGGCCTCACGCCGGTAATCCGCGATTTTCGCCCCTGGTATCCCGAGGCAACGCGTCGTTCTCGCGAGCTCGGGATGTATCGGCAGAACTACTGCGGGTGCCGGTTTTTCCGCTGCCGAGGCCGCGCTTGACCGCGCTCGCCTGCGCGATGAGCGCCGTGCCGCGAAGAAGCATTGACGTTTCCGGCTCGAGCCTCGAAACAGTACCCTTTTTGGGCGCTTGGTTGGGTGGGTCGCTTTGCGCTTCGCGGTGACCTGCGGTCTTGCAGCCTAATCGCCGCGCTGTTCCGCGCGCACCGATAAAAAAGCACCGATTTGAGCGCTGAGCTGTCTTCGCCTTGTCCGGCGCCCCGAGACGGCCTTCAGTATGAGGCGAAGGCGCCCCTTTCATTCCCGGCCGCTAGGATTAAAATGACTATTAGAACGCAATAGTCATTTTTTGGAGGCTGAGGAATGGAACGCATGGCAGAGAGCGCGCCAGGCAACAGGGCGGAGGCCGCCAGGGCGGGCGCCAAAGCGGGCGGTGGCCACGCAGGGGCGGCGCTGGTCGTCATTCTCGCGATGACTTTCATGGAGATTCTCGACGGCACCATCGTAAACGTCGCGCTTCCCTCCATGCAGCAGGAACTCGGGGTGGATATGGCGTCCATCCAGTGGGTCGCAAGCATCTACAGCATCGTGACCTGCGCGGCGCTCCTCGTGTTCGGACGCCTCGGCGATATGTTCGGCAAGGTTCGCATCTTCCAGGTCGGCGTGGCACTCTTCACCGCGGGATCGGCGCTCTGCGCGCTTTCGAGAACGTTCGAGATGCTTGTCGTTGCTCGCGCCGTCCAGTCGCTTGGCGGCGCGGCTTCGCTCGCCAACAACCAGGGCATCATCACCGAGACCTTCCCAGACAGCCGCGGCCGCGCGCTCGGGCTCGTGGCGACGTTCACCGCGCTCGGCGCCATGTGCGGCCCCACGCTCGGCGGTCTCATCGTGGCGACGCTTCCGTGGGAGTTCATCTTCATCATCAACTTGCCCATTGGCCTCATCTCGTTTGTCGTCGGGCTCAAGGTGCTCAGCAACCGTCGCCCTGCGCACCGCCCGTCGTTCGATGCGCTCGGCACGGTGCTGCTCATCCCCTCCATCCTGTTAATCTTCTTCGCCATTACGCTCACGGAACGCGGGGTCACGCTCTTTACCATCGGCATGCTTGCGTGCGGGATCGGGCTGCTCGTCGCCTTCGTCGTGGTGGAGAACCATGCGAAATCTCCGCTCGTAACACTCGGCGTCTTTCGCGACGTTCGCTTCGTCATCGACCTCATCAACATGGCACTCGTTTTTCTCGCCATGGCGGCCTATACGTTCATCTTCCCGTATTACCTGCAGGAGGCGCGCGGCATCGGCGCGGGCGTAGCTGGCCTTATCATGGCGTGCTATCCGCTCGTCAACTCCATCGTAGGCCCCATCTCGGGCGCCGTGTCGGACAAGGTGGGGTGCGAAAAGCCCACGCTCGTGGGGCAGATCATCTACACCTGCGGGCTCGCCATCATGGGCTTCGTGGCGCTCGATACGCCGCTCTTCGTGCTCATTCCCTGCATCATGTTTACCTCGCTTGGTAGCGCCATCTTCCAAGCCCCCAACAACTCCATGGTGATGGGGCACGCGCCCGAGGGATCGCTCGGCTTCGTGGGGTCGCTCGGCAACCTCATGAGGTACCTAGGACAGTCCGTGGGCATCACGGTGGGTTCGGCGCTGCTCTACGGCGGCATGTCGCAGTCGATCGGCTATCCGGTCACGAGCTATATCGAAGGGCGCCCGGATGTGTTCATGGATGGCATGCATCTTGCATTCCACGTGGTTGCGGTCATCGTGTTTGCAAGTGTGGTGCTCGCGCTCGTTCGCGAGTGGCTGAACTATCGGGAGCGCCGCGCCCGCTCGACGGCGCGGTAGGTGAGAGACCTATGCCGGCCATCTTTACTCAGCGGAACCGCGATGAGCTATACCGTCGCATGATCGAGGTGGGCTGGGAGCAGCTCGTCGAGGGTGGCATTCGCTCCCTGCGCGTGGAACGGGTTGCGGCGGCGGTGGGTATCGCCAAGGGCACGTTCTATCACTTCTTCGATTCAAAGGACGACTTCATCTACGCGATGCTCATGGAGAATCGCCAGCACGCGATGGATGTGCTCGAGCGCGTGCGCGAGGAGGCGGGTGCTCCGCTCGATCGCGCGTGCATGCGCTCATGGCTCGAGCTTCTCTGGCGGTCGGAGCGAAACATCTTCCGCATCGCGACGGCGGAGGAGTACCGCTATCTTGTGCGAAGCCTGCCCAGCGAGCGGACGCTCGACCCCGCATCCGACGGCGCGCTCGTGCGTTGGATCGTGGACGAGGTTGCCAACGCGCGGCCTGGGGTGGATGTCGCTGCCGTGCAGAACTTGCAGTTCGCGCTCGCGCTCACGCTGCTGAACCGTGGCCTTCTGCGCGTTGAGGCGCTGGAGCGTACCGTCGACGCCTTGATCGATGACACGCTCGACGAGCTCTTCGGCAAGACCGGATAGTGCCGCCAACAGCGCTGCGGCTGCCGCTTCTTGGTTGCAAGGGGTCGCGCTTCGTTAGCCCTTGCGACGCCTGCTGCGCGCCGTCCGGCGGCAGCAGACGCTTACGAATATGTACACACAGTAGCCGAAGAGCACGGCGCACCCGGCACCGAGGAACAGTTCGGTGAGGGCGATCGGGGTTATCTCGTGCATGACATGGTCTCCTTCCTGTGGCGGGTTCGAGGTGTTCGGCACCCGCAGGATTCATGGTCGGAAGCCCGGATTCTTCCTCGCATGAATCATCTGAAACATGCGAAATGCAAGCGAATCCAAGATTCCTCGGCAGCGACATACAAGTGCCGCAGGGGCTTCACGGGCATGTCCTGCTGTTGAACCCAGTACAGCACGAGGACGGTAAAGGTGGTATTAAACTCGAGCGCCTGGATATTAAAATGTCATAAAGATGCAGGTAGACAGTGCATTGCCCATGAAGAACGAATACGTTTCGCCCGCGGTGCCGCGCTATACTGAAGAGCAGCGAGAGGGAGGTGGCAGATGGGTGAGGCGAACGTGCGGGCACCGCGACGCGAAGGGCGAGCGGTGGCGCATCTTGGCGTCACGTGCGCGCTTTTGGCGTTATCGACCGCGATCGGTCTTGGCTTTCACGAGCTGGGTTTTACCGATTCGAGCATCATCTCGCTCTACATCCTATCGACGCTGCTCACCGCAACGGTCACATCGGGGCGCATGTACACGCTGCTTTCGTCTGCGCTCTCGGTGGTGCTCTACAATTTCTACTTCGTCGTGCCGCGCTTTTCGCTCGAGTCACTCGACACGAGCTATCTCGTCACGTTCGCCATCATGTTCGTCGCCGCCATCGTCGCTTCGGAGCTCACGAACCATATCGCGCGAAACGCTCGCGAGGCGCGGCGGACGGCATATCGCACGAGTGTGCTCCTTGAGACGAACCAGCTGCTTCAGCAGGCGGATGGCCCCGGAAGCATCGCGCGAATAGCGTTGAGCCAGCTCTCGAAGCTTCTCGACGGCCCGGTGGCGTTCTATCCTGCCGAAGGGGACGGTCTTGGCTCGCCGCTGGTGCGCAACGGGGACGATGAGGCGATGCCGGCAGCAATTACAGAGAATGCCCGTGTGAACGCATTGCGCGCGCTCCGGTCTACCAAGCTCGCGAAGGACGCCGCTTCGACGGGTGCCGCGCCCGCTTCCGCGCCGCCCGCGACCGCCGAAGCTTCGGAAATCGTTGCCATTCCCTTGGGAGATGGCTTATTCCTGCCCGTGCGCACGCACGACGAGGTGTTCGGCGTGGTGGGCATTCGCGCTGCCGAGCGCGACATCGACTCGTTCGAGCTTTCCATTGCTCGTTCGATCATCGGTGAATGCGCGCTCGAGCTTGCTCGAGAGCGAGAGGCGCGCGAGCGTGAAGAGGCCGCCGTGCTCGCGCGCAACGAGCAGCTTCGAGCGAACCTGTTGCGCTCGCTTGGCCATGACCTGCGCACGCCGCTCACGGCGATCTCGGGCGCTGCGGCGATTCTACGCGATGATTCCGGCCGTCTTGCGCCCGGGCAGCGTCATGCGCTTCTGGATGACGTGTACCATGACTCGCTTTGGCTCATCGATATGGTCGAGAATCTGCTCACCATCACGCATTTCGATGAAGGCACCGTTAAGCTCACCTTGACCTCCGAGCTCATCGATGACATCTTCGAAGCCGCTGTATCGCATCTCGCGAACCAAGCGGGCGAGCACCGTATCGTCATCGAGCCCGCGGAAGAGATTCTTCTCGTGCGCATCGATGCAAGCCTCATCATCCAGGTGCTCACAAACCTCGTGGGCAACGCCATCAAGTACACCCCGGCAGGTTCGATTATCCGGCTGTACGCACGGCGTGAGGGGGCGTTCGTGCGCGTGACGGTTGCAGACGACGGGCCGGGCGTGGCGGACGACGACAAGCCACATGTGTTCGATCGCTTCTATTCCGGTGCGAAGGCAGAGCGGCCGGCAGATGCGCAGCGGAGCTTTGGTTTGGGGCTCGCGCTCTGCCGTTCCATCGTCGAGGCGCACGGCGGCGCTATCGAGGTGCACGACAACGTGCCCCATGGCGCCGTCTTTTCGTTCACGCTTCCTGCAGAGGAGGTTGCGATTCATGGATAAGGAATCGAAATGGGCGGCATCGGCCGGTGCGGATGGCGCGGTACTCTCCGTCCTTGTGGTAGAAGACGATGCGGCGGTGCGTCGTCTTATCGCGACGGCGCTTGCCATGCATGGCTACCATGTGGAGGTCGCCGCTACAGGTGAGGCGGCGATTCTCGAGGCCGCCTCGCATGGGCCTGATCTTGTTCTGCTCGATTTGGGTCTTCCGGATGTGGACGGCATCGTCGTCATCAAGAAGCTGCGCTCATGGTCGAACGTGCCGATCATCGTGATTTCGGCGCGCATCGAGGAGACGGATAAGATCGAAGCGCTCGATACGGGAGCGGACGACTATCTCACGAAGCCGTTTTCCGTGGAAGAGCTTCTCGCTCGCGTGCGTGCCTGGCAGCGACGTGCTCGCATGTCGCTCGGTGACGACCCGGGCGAGAGCGTGTTCGAGAACGGTCCTTTGCGCGTGGACTATGCGGCGGGATGCGCGTATCTCAACGGTGAAGAGCTGCATCTCACGCCTATCGAGTACAAATTGCTCGTCCTCATGTGCAAAAACGTGGGAAAGGTGCTCACCCACACGTACCTCACGCACGAGATTTGGGGCACGTCGTGGGACTCCGACATCGCGAGCCTGCGCGTCTTCATGGCGACGCTTCGGAAGAAGATCGAGCGCGACCCCTCGCAACAGAAGCTCATCCAAACGCATGTGGGCGTTGGTTACCGCATGCAGCGGCTGTAAAGCTGCAGTCGCACCAGGCACCCCCGACCGGCTGCGCAGGGTGCCCGAGGTTGCCGCGAAAGCCGAGCGCGCACGCCTTCGTGCGGCGCCCGAAGGCTTGAACGGCAAGATCGGGCACCCTGCGCAGCCGGGCATTAAGATGCCACAAAGATATGGCCAAACCCCTTGAAGCTGCTTTTTCCCGTGACTAAGATGCTTTCGCAATCGCGGATGTGCTGCCGGCACTCCGCGATCAGGGAAGGAGAGGTTTCATGGGAAGCAGTTTGGGCTCAGGTGCCCCGGCATCCGTCTCCGCAACGGATCTGGATGCGCTCGATGCCATCCGCAAGGCACCCGTCGACGGCGTGTTCGGCCAACTTGAGACGGCGCGCGTAGGGCTCGCCTCGGACGAGGCGGCCGTACGCCAGGGGCGCTTCGGAAAAAACGTCATCCAAAGCGAGAAGAAGAAGTCGCCCGTCATCGCGTTCCTCGCGAACTTCACGCACCTCATGGCGGTGCTTTTGTGGGTCGCGGGCACCATCGCGTTCATCGCGGGGCTCCCGGAGCTTGGCGTCGCAGTGTGGCTCGTGAACATCATCAACGGCGTGTTCAGCTTCTGGCAGGAGGCGCGTGCGAGCCAGGCGACCGAGGCGCTCAAGAAGATGCTGCCGGCGTATGCCACGGTGATTCGCGACGGCCAGGAGCAGAAGATCCTGGCAGAAGACCTCGTACCGGGCGACGTCATGCTCCTTGCCGAGGGCGACAAGATCTCTGCAGACGCGCGCGTCATCGCGAGTTCAGACTTGCAGGTGAATCAATCCACGCTAAACGGCGAGTCCACCCCGTCGCGCAAGACCGCGGACGCGGTGCTCGAAGAGGGGCTTTCCGCCGCGGAGATTCCCAACCTCGTCTTCGCTGGCACGAGCGTGTCCGAAGGCAATGGCCGCGCCGTGGTGTTCCGCATCGGCATGGACACGGAGTTCGGCAAGATCGCGAGCCTCACGCAGAACATGCAGGCGGCGGAGAGCCCGCTCACGCGTCAGCTCAACCGCCTCACGAAGCAGGTCACGATCTTTGCCATGTGCATGGGCATCGCGTTCTTCTGCCTGTCCCTGTTCGTGGTGCACGAGCCGTTCGCGTCGTCGTTCATCTTCGCGCTCGGCATGGTCGTGGCATTCATTCCCGAAGGCTTGCTGCCCACGGTGACGCTTTCGCTCGCCATGGCGGTGCAGCGCATGAGTCGCCGGAACGCCCTGGTGAAGAAGCTCGATTCCGTGGAGGCGCTTGGCTCCACGAGCGTGATCTGCACAGATAAGACCGGTACGCTCACGCAGAACGAGATGACCGTGAACCATCTGTGGACGGCGACGCGCGAATACGAGATCACCGGCGTAGGGTACGCGCCCGAAGGTCAGATAGAAGCCGAGGGACGCAGTTGGCGCGCTGTGGACGATGCGGATCTCGAGCTCCTGCTCGAGGGCGGCATGCTCTGCGGCAACGCGCGCCTCGCCGAGCCGGAAGGGGAGGGAAAGCGCTACGAGGTCTATGGCGACCCCACGGAGGCGTGCCTCATCGTGTCCGCGCAGAAGGGCGGCATCGATCGCGCCGAGCTCGAGGCGCGCATGCCCCGTGTGAAGGAGCTGCCGTTCGAGAGCCGCCGCAAGCGCATGACGACCGTGCATGCTCTTGAGTACCCGCTGGACGGGGCGCGCCGCATCGCGTTCACGAAGGGCGCACCGAACGAAGTCGTGCGGCTTTCGACCCATGTTCGTTTGAACGGCGTGGTCGAGCCCATGACCGAGGAGCTCCGCCAACGCATCATGGAGGCGAACGACACGTACGCCGCCGACGGCCTGCGCGTGCTTGCGGTGGCGTACCGCCCGCTCGACGGTGCGAACGCGGAGGCGGGTGTCCCCGATGCCATGAGCGATTACACGCCCGAGAATATCGAGTGCAACCTCACCTTCGTGGGACTCGAGGTCATGATGGATCCGCCTCGTCCCGAAGTCGCGGCGGCTGTGGCAGAGTGCCATCGCGCGGGCATCCGCATCGTCATGATCACGGGCGACTACGGTCTCACCGCAGCGAGCATCGCGCGGCGCCTGAAGATCGTGGAGGGCGAGGGACTATCCGTCATCTCGGGTTTCGAGCTTTCGAAGATGGGCGATGAAGAGCTCAAGGAGAAGCTCGCCGGCCAAGTTGTCTTCGCCCGCATGGCACCCGAGCAGAAGCTCCGTGTGGTCACGGCGCTCCAGGAGATGGGCGAGATCGTGGCCGTGACGGGTGACGGCGTGAACGATGCCCCCGCGCTCAAGAAAGCCGATATCGGTGTTGCCATGGGCATCACCGGTACCGATGTGGCGAAGGAGGCGGCCGATATGATCTTGACGGACGATAACTTCGCCTCGATCGTCGCCGCGATCGAGGAAGGGCGCGCGGTCTACAGCAACATCCGCAAATTCCTGCTCTACATCCTGAACTCCAATGCGCCCGAAGCGGTGCCGAACGCTGTCTACCTGCTCTCGGGTGGTGCCGTGCCGTTGCCGCTCACAACCATGCAGATCCTTACCATCGATCTGGGTACGGATATGCTGCCGGCGCTGGGTCTGGGCACTGAACCGCCGGAGGAGACCATCATGGATCAGCCCCCGCGCGACCCCAACGAGCGCCTGCTCAACCGTCGCGTGCTCGTGAAGGCCTTCCTGTGGTATGGCCTTATGGCCTCGATCGTCGCCATGGCGGGTTATTTCCTGGTGAACCTGCTCGCTGGCTGGCCGGGCATCCCGCTCGCCGGCTTGGGCAACGATAGCGACCCGGTGTACATCCAGGCAACGACCATGACGCTTGCAGGTATCATCTTCGCGCAGATCGGCCAGGTCATGAACTGCCGCACCGAGACCACCTCGGTATTCAAGATCGGTCTCTTCTCGAACCGCCGCATCCTCATAGGCATCGTGTTCGAAGTGGTGCTGCTCGTGATCCTCACCACGTTCCCGCCGCTGCAGGGTGTGTTCCACACCGCGCCGTTGGCTTGGCAGGATTATGCGTTCCTCTGCTGCATCCCGCCCGTGGTCATCGCCATCGAGGAGATTCGCAAGGCATGGCTGCGCCGCCGCGAGCGGGCGCGTGCCGCCGCGAAGCGCTAGAGTTGAGGGTATACACCATCTGAAAGGTGGAGATTATGAACGTCATTATCGTAGGCATGGGCTTCATCGGATCGGGGCTCGCGTGGAAGCTCGCGCGGCAGGGATTCTCGGTCACGGCGGTCGACCAAGATCAGAAAGCACTCGATGCGCTGGGCGATTCGTTCCCCGGCAAACGCGTGTGCGGCATCGGTCTCGATCGCGACGTGCTTCTGCGCGCGGGAATCGACCGCACGGATGCCGTCGTTTCCTGCATGCGCTCCGACGAGGCGAACATCGTGGTGGCGCACGTCGCCCGCTCGACGTTTCGCGTGCCCCGCGTCATCGCGCGTCTGCACGATCTTACGAAGGCCGATACGTACCGTCGCCTGAACATCCAGACGGTCTCGCCCAATGCCTGGGGCATCGCGCGCATCGGCGAGCTCCTTACCTATAACCATCTCGATAACGTATTCGAAGTGGGATCGGGCGATGTGCGCCTGGTTCGCGCGGACGTGCCGGCGCTGCTCGACGGCGCCACGGTGCGCGAGATCTCCGCGCTCGGCGAGGTGCAGATCGTGAGCGTCTCGCACGATAACGAAACGTTCATCCCCACGCAGGGCACCGTGCTCGCCGCCGGCGACATCATCTACGCCGCGGTGGCGACCTCTGCCAGCAGGAAGTTCAAGCAGATGCTCGGCATCACCGATTAGGAGGAATCATGCAGGTCATCATTGTCGGCGGCGGCAAGACCGGCGCCCATCTCGCCTCCCGCCTCACGGACGACGGCATCGCGGTCACGGTCATCGAGCAGCGCGCTGAGGTCGTCGAGCGCGTGCGTCAGATATGCCCGAACATTTCCGTTATCGAGGGGAGTGGTTCGGATCCCGAGGTCTTGGAGCGCGCGGGCGTGCGCATCGCGGATGCTGTCGCGGCTGTGACGGGATTGGACGAGACGAACCTCGTGACGTCGATGCTCGCGAAGATGGAATATGCGGTGCCGCGCGTCGTGGCGCGTGTGAACAATCCGGCGAACGCGTGGATGTTCACGGCGGTGAACGGTGTGGATGTGGGTGTGAACCAGGCTGAAATCACGGCGCGCTTCGTGATTGAGGGCATGGACGTGCATGACATGTACACGCTCATGAAGCTCGGTCGAGACGAGCACAGCATCGTACAGGTGGCGGTGGGTGCGCATGCCCGCGTGGCGGGACTCGCCCTCAAGGACATCCCGTTCCCGGCGGAGACCATCGTGACCGCCGTGGAGCATGGGGGCAACCTCATCGTGCCGAACGGTGATACCGTCTTGGAGTCGGGCGATGAGGCGATCATCTTCACGAGCGAGGAAGGCCGCGACGAGATTCGCCGACTCTTCTCATAAAGGCAGCGTGCGGCTACCTCGCTTCAGAACGGGTCGTTTCGCTTCGGCATCCGTGCTAAGCTATTCAGCCGGATAAGAAAGCGAGGTAGCCATGCGTACCGATGATTTCGATTACAACCTGCCCGAGGAGCTCATAGCCCAGGCACCGGCGGAGCCGCGCGATTCGTGCCGCCTGCTGGTGCTGCACCGCGGCGAACCGCTTGCGACCACGGGCGACGTCGTGCCGCTCGATGCGGGCGGCTGCGTGGAGCACCGGCATTTCTACGACATCATCGACTATCTGGAGCCTGGCGACCTTCTCGTGGCGAACGAGACGCGCGTCATGCCGGCGCGCCTCATCGGGCGCAAGGCGAAGACGGGCGGTATGGCCGAGACGCTCTTGCTCACCCGTCGCGAGGACCAGGATTCGCTCGGTCATGTGTGGGAATGCCTTGTGAGTCCCGGCAAGCGCCTCAAGCCCGGTGCGGTCATCGAATACCGCGCGGGCGGTCCGCATGCGCCCGAGAGCGCGCCCGTGGTGCTTGTGGGGGAAGTGCTTGACTTCGTGCCCGATAGCCGCGGCGGACGTCTCGTGCGCTTCACACCGCAGGGCGAGAACGCATCGGGCGCGCCGCGCACGCTCGACGAGGCGATCCATGCCGCGGGGCACGTGCCGCTGCCGCCCTACATCACCGATTACGAAGGCGACCCCGAGAAGTACCAGACCGTCTACGCCATGAGCGAGGAGCATTCCGCCGCAGCTCCGACGGCGGGACTCCACTTCACGCCCGAGCTCATCGAGCGCATCAAGCAGAAGGGGGTCGGCTGGGCGACGGTCGAGCTTGAGGTGGGGATCGACACCTTCCGCCTTGTGGAGGAGGACGATCCCACCGAGCACGTCATGCATACCGAGCGCTACCACGTGCCCCAGGCGGTCGTGGACGCCGTTCACGCCACCAAGGCGGCGGGGCACCGCGTGATCGCCGTGGGCACGACGGCGGTGCGCTCGCTTGAGAGCGCGTGGGACGTTCAGGCAGCCGCGTCCGAGCCCCCTGTTGTCGCGCGCCGGTTCGAGAATGCTCCCGGCTCGGCAGTGGAGGGCATGGGCGATATCGTCGCTCGGGAGAACGCGACGACGAACCTCTACCTCATGCCTGGTTCTACCTACCATGTGGTCGACGCGCTTATCACCAACTTCCACGTGCCGCGTTCGACCCTCATGATGCTCGTCTCGGCTCTCGCCACGCGCGAGCAGATCATGGATGCCTATCGCGAGGCCGTGCGGGAGCGTTACCGCTTCTTCTCGTTCGGCGACGCCATGCTCATCGAGTAGGCCCGTCCGCTGCCTAGGGCTCTCGGACGCGAGCCTTGTCTCGGCGCTTGCGCGGGCGGAAAGGGCAGGCGGGAAGATGCTGACGTTGCAAAAAGCGGATGCCTGCGGCCCCGATGTCCGCAGGGGCGTATATCATTGGTAGAGAGATTCGTTCGTCTGCGATCGACATGGGAGAGAACGATGGTTGACGATTTCGATACCAAGATTGATGACATGGAAAACGAGCAGGACGGCGTCTTGGAGGGCGCTGCCGACGTCGATGCGCTTGCCTCTGATTCTGCCGCGGCCGCTGCTAACGAGGTCGATGCGCCCGAGGGAACCGCAGCGGCCGATGCGCCCGAGGACGCGGGTGCGGCGGCCGATTCGCCGCGTATCCCCGAGTTCCTGCAACATCCCGCCACGGGAGCTGCGTCCCGCACGTCCCAGGTGGTAGACGAGGAGCCCGCGCCAACCGAGGAAGCTCCCGGGGCCTCGCCGGTCGAGGCGGTCGGTTCCTTCTTCTCCGAGGGGGCGGCGGCGGTGCGTGAGATGAGCGCCGCCCGCAAGGCGCATGCCGAAGCGCGCGAGCAGCTCGAGCAGCTCGATGCCACGATTGCCGACGAAGAGGCGGAGCTCGCTCATCGGCGTGAGGTCGCCGCAAACTACCATGCAATCATATCCAGCGAAACCGCGCGTCGCGACGGCGCGACCAAAGCCGAGCAGGCGGCGGAGGCCGAGCAGGCGCGCATCCAGGGTGAAATCGATGCGCTCAAAGAGCGTTTGCAGCAGATGAAGGACGCGGACTCCCAAACCGAGAAGCGCCTCAAGGCAGCCCTCGATGCCGCGGAGGCGCGGGAGGCCTCCTCGCGCGAGAACGGCGCGCGCCTGCAGCGCCGGCTCGACGATGCGAAGCGGAACCTCGAGAAGGCCGAGGAGGATCAGAAAAATGGCGTTGCCGCCGCGCAGGCGGCGGTGGAAAGCGCCGAGTCTCGCCTCGCTATGCTCCACGACGAGTATGCCGAGGTCCAGCGCAACCCCTCGGCAAATTCCGCTGCCTATAGCGTGCGCGCTGACGAGTTGCAGACAGAGATTTCCGATGCTGCCCACGAGTTACAGTCCGCACGGGACGACCTTCCCCGCATCACGCAGGAGCTTGAAGACGCCCTCGCCCATGCTCGAAAGGCGGTTTCCGAGGCCGAGAAGCCCATGGACGATGCGAAGCAGGCGTTCCGTGAGGTGAGCTCTGCCGCAGACGAGGCACGCAACACCTACCGCGAGGCGAAGGATGACGCAACGGAGCGCCAGCGCAAGCTGAAGGAAGAGATCTCCGGCAAGGAAAAGGAGCGCCGCGCGCAGGAGCAGGCTGCCGAGGACGCCCGCGAGGAGGCGTCTGAAGCCCAGGCGCTCATTGACGAGGCGAACGATATCCATGCGCATCCCGAGGTTACCGAGACGATTGCCGCGCGCCTCGAGGCGGACCGGGCGGAGCGCGAGGAGCAGGCCGTTGAGGTGGAACAGCTCGCGAGCACAGAGAAGGCGGTGCGTGAGCGCACACGTGGGTCGCGCGCGAGGTTCATCGGCGCCATCGTGGGCATCGTGGTGCTCGTGGTTGCCGTTTTTGCGCTCGTCATCGTGTTCATGAACCGATAGCTCACGTCTGTGCGCAGATCGATTATCGCGGTGGGCCTGTAGCCTTGTGGCTGCAGGCTCGCTGCTTTGCGCTTCGATTCCGAAGCCCTCTGAAGCTGCGGCGTTCTTCGTGCTGCCCCTTGACTTGGAGTTCACTCCACCATCTACCATAGGTGGCGACATGGCCATGGGTGCCATGAGACGGCAAGCTCACATAACAGAGGGGATGCGCATGCTGTACAAGGATTTTCAGGGGCTCAAGCTTTCGGCACTCGGTATGGGCGCCATGCGCCTGCCGGTGATCGACGGCGACGATACCAAGATCGACCAAGCCGCTACGCAGGAGATGGTCGATTACGCTATCGAGCACGGCATCAACTACTTCGACACCGCGTGGGGCTACCACGGTGGGCAGTCCGAGATTGCCATGGGCAAGGCGCTCAGCAAGTATCCCCGCGATTCGTTCTACCTTGCTACGAAGTTCCCCGGCTACGACCTTTCCAACATGGACAAGGTCAAGGAGATCTTTGAGAAGCAGCTCGAAAAGACGGGGATGGAGTACTTCGACTTCTACCTCATCCATAACGTCTGTGAAATGAACATCGATGACTATCTCGACACCAAGCACGGCATCATGGATTACCTGCTCGACCAGAAAGACGCTGGGCGCATCAAGCACTTGGGCTTCTCGGCGCATGGTGCCATTCCGGTGATGGAGCGCTTCATCGATTTCTACGGCGACCATCTTGAGTTCTGCCAGATCCAGCTCAACTATCTGGACTGGGAGTTCCAGGATGCACGCGGCAAGGTGGAGCTGTGCGCCAAGCACGGCCTGCCCGTGTGGGTCATGGAGCCGGTTCGCGGCGGCAAGCTTGCTAACCTGCCCGAGGCCGATGCGGCGCTCCTCACGGATCTTCGTCCGGACGAGAAGCCCGTTGCCTGGGCATTCCGTTTCATCCAGGGCATTCCCGAGGCGTGCGTGACCCTTTCCGGCATGTCCAACTTCGAGCAGATGCGCGAGAACATCGCCACGTTTGAGGAGGAAAAGCCTCTCAACGACGAAGAACGGGCGGCGCTCCAGCAGGTCGTCGACGGCATGACCGCGCAGCATACGGTTCCGTGTACCGCGTGCCATTACTGCACGAGCCATTGCCCCATGGGGCTTGATATCCCGAAGCTTCTCGAGATGTACAACGAGGCCATGGTCACCGGTGGTGCGGGCGGGTTCATTCCGAGCATGTTCGTGGGGACGCTTCCCGAGGACAAACGTCCGAGCGCCTGCATCGGATGCGGAAGCTGCGAAGCGGTGTGCCCGCAGCAGATCAATATCCCCGATACGCTTGCAGACTTCGCCTCGAAGCTTGCCGGATAGGAGCAGCCTCGCTGGCGGTAGGGGATTGAGCCGTAGTTGGATGAGGCCCTGCAGCTTTGGTGGCAGTTGCTATGCCGTTCGCCGCCATTTCTCAACCGTTTGCGGACTCGCTCAGGTTGTCGAGGTGTTCGTGCATGGGAATGGGTTTACGGGGAACATATAGCAATGAACATCCAAGTCGCTTCAGGAAAGCAAGCGACGACCGAAGGAGGCGAGTCCAATGGGTACAGAAGATATAGCACAAGCATTCGGGCTCGTTGCCTGGGGTCTTGAGGCTTAACCGTTGTGGGTGCGCGGAGGCGACCCGTTGGATTCCGTCAGTGCATGGAAGCGAGCTGTTGAGAAGACCTTAGAACGACCGGGTGCATCTATAGCTTGTGCGCGTTCGGCTGGTCCTGGGGGACAAAGTGGACGCAATGACGAATAGATGCATTGGGGTGAGTCCAAAGTATTGAACAGGCCGAGGGGCGGCGCAGCAGAGGAGGCGCCGCCCCTCGCTTTGTGCCGTTCTGGGTCATTCTGGTCATTCTGGGACGGGTTTGTTTTGACTCGTTTTGACCCCGCCCGCTGCGAATGAGTCAATATGGGACGGGTTTGTTTTGGCTCATCCGCAGCGATAGCTCAAGACAGTTCGTCCTAAAACGGCAGTTTCAAAACGGCACGACTTCGGCGCGAGCGAAGCCGATCTATCGATTGAACCAACGGTCTGCATGGCGGCCTATAACCGCGATCAAGCTTGATGCGGCAATCGCGACGATGGCACTCAGGGGCGTGAGCCATCCAGCTCCGGCGAGGGCGATGAGCATCATCGCATCGCATAGCAGCCAATTCCAAACATAGATGTGCGAAAGGATGGACCTCGTCAAACGCATGCCGAGGGATTTTTCTTGCTGCATGTGCTCGAGCAGATGGGCGCTTATGTCACCGATGGTTTTGAGCCCATTACGGCGCGTGTATCTGAGGTAGGGAATGAAGGACATGATCCAGATGCCGAGCACGAAGGCCTCTGCCACCGCTATTGACAGCTCCTCTTCATGATTGGGGGCGTTTGCTGCGAAGAGCCTTAGGAGAGAAGAGGAGACCCAGCATACTTGCATGAGGAAGAAGAGTACCAGAAAACGGCGTGAATCGGCATCGAAACGCTCGATGATATGAGGGGCGTCGTTACCGATGAGGGCGTCGACCGAGGTATCAAAGGCTGTGGCGATGGCTTTAAGGCTCGCGATATCTGGAAGGGTCTTGTTGCGCTCCCAGTTGGAGACGGTTCGTTGGTTGAACTTGTTAGATTGCCTCTGAAACTCGCAGGTCAGGGGCGGTGGTGATTACTTGGAACTTGGGGCGCTCGGGCTGCTGGTACGAATCTGGTACGAATCGTTCCTCGGTTTGTACCGGGGCTTGCTCTGGTGCTCTCGTGCGGCGTGACGGGCGGACGTGGCGGACCTTGTAGGGGCGACCCTTCGGGGCGTCCTCGGCGTGCTTCGCCATGAACTCCTCCTCGGCGCCGATGCTCTGGAAGGCGTCCTCCATGACGTCGGCGGCTTCGCGCTTCTGGTCCATGTTCACGTGGGTGTAGATGTCCATGGTGATGGTGGCGCTGGCGTGGCCGGCGAGCTCCTGCATCACTTTGGGGTGCACGCCCTGCTGGGCGAGCATCGAGAGGTAGGAGTGCCTCAGCTCGTGGAGGCACCAACCGTCCAGGCCGAGGAGCTTGCGGTCGCGCTCCCACCATTTGCCGAAGGTGTCGGGATGCGCGCGCTGGGCGTAGAAGTCGAGGACGACGGGCGTGTCCTCGGTCTGCTCGCTCCAACCCTTCTTGAGCCCTCGGTGAAGGTAGTTGCGCGTGAGAAAGTACTCCTGCTGGGCTTTCTTGCGGCGCAGCAGCGCATCGCAGACGAACTCGGGCAAGGGGAGGTTCCTCATGCCGGCGTGGGTCTTCGCCTCCTTGAGGTTGCGGAACGCGTCGAAGTTGTGGTTGACGGTCAGCACCTTGTTGTCGAAGTCGATGTCTCGCCACGACAGGGCGCAGATCTCGCCGCGGCGGAGTCCCATCGTGATGGCTAAGAAGTAGCCGATGTCGCACGAGGTCTCGACTTCGAGCTGGTCGACGAGCTGCCGCATACGCGCCGGCGTGAGGGCCCGCTTCTCCTTGGTGTCGACCTTTGGCGTCGCCACCTTGTCGATGGGGTTGCGCACGATGACCTCGCGCTCAACGAGGTCGCGGAACATGAGGTCGAGGGTCTTGTTGATCTGGTTCAGGTAGGCGCCGCTCGACGGCTTTCCCGAGAGCGTGTCGCCCTGGCGCATCGCCGCGTACATGTCCTCGATCATCTCGGGCGTGATGAGGGCGACTTCGGCCTTGCCGATGTGGCGGGAGACGGCCTTGAAGTAGCGGCAGTAGCGCAGCTGGGTGTTCTGCGAGAACTCGCCGGAGAGGTCGCGCCGTTCCATGAAGTCGGCGGCGCACTCCTCGAAGGTGGTGCCGGTGCGCTTCCAGACGCGGTCGTCCTCGATCTCCTCGATGAAGTCGCGCAGGGCCTTCTTGGCCTGGGTGTAGGTCATGCCGTTGACGCGGCGCGTGCGGGTCTTGTACTTGCCCGTGCGCGGGTCGAGGCCCACGGGGACGCGCAGCTGCCACTTGCGGCACTTGCTCTTGGGCTTGTCCTTCTCGAGCTGGACGATGGTGCCCTCACCGGTTACCTTGGCCATGTTTAGCGCCTCCTCTCGAGGAGGCGGGCGGCAGTTTGATAGCTGATGGGCATTGCCGCGCGGTATGCGCAGATGGCGGCGCCTGTAGCCGCATGGTCGGTCGATGGCATATAATGTCACCGGTCCTTTCCTTGTTAGTGCTTGGTTGGGACTGTCCTTGGGCTCGTGGGAGGTACCAGCTCCTGCGGGCCCGTATCTGTTTGTGCGATGCCTCCTTCCTGTTAGCCGCGGTTGTTGTCGAACGAGCTGCCGAGGGCGTGCGGGAAGGCGTTGCGGCGCCGGCGCATGCCGTCGTAGGCGGACGTGATGCCCTCCAGAACCTCGCGGTCTCGCTCCTCGTACTGCGCGGAGAGCATGTTGGAGAGCTTGTAGCAGGCGAGCTCGATCGACAGGGGCTCCTTGGGCTTCGTGTCGCGTATGAGGAAGCGCTCGCCTGCCACCTCGAACTCCCAGCCGTTGTCGCGGGCGTTGCGGCGCCCTACGCTCTCCGCCATGTCGAGGGCGTCGGCGATCTCGCGGTCGCGCTCGTCGGCGAGGCGCGTCTCCACGAACTCGAGGAACCGCGCGCGCAGGGCGTCGGCATCGCCGAGCGAAACCAGGTCGATGAAATCGGCTTCGCCCGAGCCCATGGACTCGTAGAACTGGCGGCTGTACTGTTGGACCAGCTCCTCGTAGCGGCGCTGGTCCTGCGCGCGGTCGCGCGCCTGCTCCTTGCTGTCCTTGTACTGGATGTAGTCGAGGTAGTCGTCGAGCAGACCCTTGTTCTTGTCGGACAGGGCGTCGTAGACGCGCTGCACGGGGCCACGCATCTCGCTAGGCTTGATGGGCGTGCGGCCGACGACGGCGTCGATGGTGCAGCCGAGGAAGTCGGCGATGATCCAGGCGCGCTCGATGGGGATCTTGGCGGGCTCCTGCTCGTAGCGGGTGTAGGTGGGTGCGGGTATGTCCACCGCCTCGGCGAAGTCCTTTGCCGTGCGGTATCCCGCCTCCTTCCTGAGATTTTGCAGGCTGTTAGGCACGGCTCGGCCCTCCTCGGATGCGTGCGTCCTATGGAGGCCCGATACGTAGAGATGCCTCCTGTAGTATCCGTTGGAATCATATTACAACATTGAGAATCACCAAGCAACCAGTTTTACAATCATTGGGCGAGTTTGTATCGCAATGTGATTCTAAGCGTGGTAATGTAGCGCGTACGGACGGGGGACGCAAGGGAGCCCTCGCGAGGGCGCGGCTTTGCCGCAGGAAGGGAGGGGTCATGGTCAGGAGCTTCCATGAGCTGCCGCTGCTGATGACGCCGAAGCAGCTTGCCGACGCGACCGGAGAGCACGTGAACTCTATACGGCGAAGCATCGCCGCCGGGCGGATTCCGGCGGACAAGGTTGACGGGCGGATCTACATCTGCAGGGATCTGGTGTTCCCGAATACGGCGAAGGGAATGGTGGGACATGGCGACGACGCGCGCGCCCGCTGAGCGGTGGTGGCCGGGCGCCGGTGCGGGGCGCTTGCAGGCGCGCCCGGATGCGGCGGACCGGTCGGATACGGCCCCGAAGGGGCGGCGAGCGCGGTTGCAGCCACGCCCGCCGCAATGAAGATTCCTGGCGGGATTCTTCGGGGAGACAGTGTAGCGCATACGGCGACGGGCGGTGCTTCTCCATGGCATCGCTAGAAAACGTGCCCGCTGAGCTGCGGGCGGAGGCGCGCTGGGTGTGCTGGCGGCGCGAGGAGCGTGGCGGCAGGGCGACGAAGCTCCCGGTGTGCGCGGCGAACGGACGCATGGCCAAGAGCACCGACCCGGCGACCTGGGCGACCTTCGAGGAGGCCGTGGCGGCCGTCGGCCGCTGGCGCTGCGACGGCGTGGGCTTCGTCTTCGGACCCGACCGCGCCTTCACGGGGCTCGACCTAGACCACGTGATCGTCGATGGAGTGCTGGATGCTGAGTACCGCTGGGTGGTCGAGGAGGCCGGCACCTACACCGAGGTGTCCCCCTCGGGCGACGGCCTGCACCTGATCTTCCGGGGCGCGAAGCCCGACTGGGCGCAGAGATCGCGCAAAGGGCAGCCCGGCGGGCGCGTGGTGGAGATGTACGACCACGACCGCTACTTCACCGTGACGGGCAACGTATACGAGGGGCACGGCGCGGTGAGCGCGAACCCCGTCGTGGTAGAGCGGGCGTACCGCACCTGGATCGAGCCGGAGGCCCGCTCGGCGCAGCCGCGCCTGGACGACGCGGCGCGCGAGGCTGCCCCGGGCGGCATGGGCGACGACGAGCTCGTCGAGCGCATGCTCGCGAGCAGGAGCGGCGACGACATCCGCGCCCTCCTGGCGGGTGACTGCTCGGCGCAGTGCGGCGACCACTCCGCCGCCGACATGGCGCTGTGCAGCCACCTGGCCTTCTGGTGCGCGGGCGACGCCGCGCGCATGGACAGGATCTTCCGCGCAAGCGGCCTCATGCGCGACAAGTGGGACAGAAGGCGCGGCGGCACAACCTACGGCGCGCAGACGATAGGGCGCGCCATATCGGGAGCCACGGAGTTCTACAGGCCGAGGGCCGCGAGACGCGACGGCTCTTCTCGCCCTCATACCAATAATAAGAACGTATGTTCGATGTCAACGCGGCGCGAGCAGCGAGGGGTACCCGACGATGGCGCCGCGCCGAGGGAGGCCGCCACGGAGGGCGCGCCCTCGGTCGAGGGCTGGTACGTGGACGACCAGGGGAGGCTCTGGGCGGCGGACGCGGCCGGCGAGCTGCGCTACACCGTGACGGCGACCGCGCCCTGGATCGCGTGCGACCTGGTGGACGTGGACACGGGCGACGTCCGCGCGCTCGTGCGCGTGGCCGTGGCGGGCGGCGTGCGCGAGCGGGCGCTCGACCGCGACGTGCTGCTGAACCAGACGCGCATCATAGGCGCGCTGGCCCCGCTCGGCGCGAACGTGTCGAGCACCAACGCCAAGGACATCGTGCGCTACCTCACCGACTGCGAGCGGCGCTGCGCGGGCTCGCGCCCCCGCGCGCGCAGCGTGGTGCACCTGGGCTGGGCGGAGGGGCCGCTCTCCGCCTTCATGCCCTACGACGCGGGCGGAGAGGTGCGCTTCGACCCCTCGCCCGACGAGGCGGTGAAGGCGCGGCCCTTCATGGAGCCCGCGGGGACGCTCCCGGACTGGGTGGCGGGCATGGCGCCCGCGCGGGCGGCGTCGCCTGCGTTCCGGTGCGTGATGGCGGCGAGCTTCGCCTCGCCGCTGGTGGCGCTGCTCGGCGTGCAGACCTTCATCGTGTACCTGTGGGGGCGCTCGCGCTCCGGCAAGACGCCGACGCTCAAGGCGGCGGGCTCGGTCTGGGGCGACCCGACCGAGGGCTCGGACTCCTACTTCCGCACCTTCGCGGACACGCCCAAGAGCATCGTGCGCGCGGCGGCGCTCCTCCACGACATCCCCGTGATCATCGACGAGCTGCAGAGCAAGGGCGCTCCCGGCGGGCAGGCGTCCAAGCGCCAGATCGTGGAGGACCTGCTCTACTCGCTCTCGCTCGGGCACGAGCGCGGGGCGCTGAACTCCGACCGCTCCATGATGCGGGCGGGAAGCTGGCGCTCGCTCACCATCGCGACGGGCGAGATCCCCATAGTGGGCGGCTCGACCCAGCAGGGCGCGGCGAACCGAACGCTCGAGCTCAACGCCGAGCCCTTCTCCGACGTGAGGGCCGCGCAGGAGATGCACCACCTGGTCTCCGCGCAGCACGGCACGGCGGGGCGCGCCTTCGTCGAGGCGCTGCGGCGCAACCCCGCCGAGTTCTACGCCCGGCAGTTCGCGCAGGTGCGCGACGCGGTGGGCTCCATCGCCTGCGGGCACCCGCAGGCGGACAACATCGCGCTTTTGGCGTTCGCCGATGCGCTGGCGGAGTTCTACGTGTTCGCACCGGGCTCGGATTGGCAAGGCTGCCTGGACGGGGCGCTTGCCATGGCGGTCTGGGCGCTCGGCAACGCGACGGGATCCGAGGGCGGCGACACCGACCTCAAGGCCATACAGTTCGTGGCCGAATGGCTCGTGGGCAACCGCATCCACTTCGACGACTACTGCGAGAACGACCGCCTGGAGCGCTGGGGCGCGGTCGAGGACAAGACCTGCGCGACGGGCTACCTCTGGTACGTGTTCTCGAGCGCGCTCGACCGGGCGCTCGCGGGCGCGAACTACGACCGGGCGAAGACCCTTCGCCGCATGGAGGAGGAGGGGCTGCTCGTCTGCGACTCCGGCCACCGCTACACCAAGCAGAAGCGGTTCCGCAACGCGGGGCGCGTCTACTGCGTCTGCATCGACAACGAGGCGCTGGAGGCGTTCCTGGAGCGGGCAGCCACGGGCGCCGGCGCGGCCGTCACCGCGTCTCAAGGCGGCGCGCCATGTTGAGACGGGGCTTGAGACGGCCGTACAGGCTGGTGAGGACGAGGGTTCTCGGCTCTCGTCTCAATGTCTTTACGGGAACGAGGGGAAGGCCGGCGTCGCGCGCGGGCGCACGCGCGCGCACGGGCGCGAGGCGCTTTCGCGCAGAACCGCTTGAGACGTTGAGACGGCTGGCGTTCGCGCTGGCAGGCGGGCTGTTCTCCGTCTCAAGGGGGCGGCGCGGGCGCGATGGCGCGAGGGGCCTGGGCATGAGACGCGGCGGGAGGGGGCGCGGATGAGCTGGTGGACGGAGGAGCAGGACGACGTCCTGCGCGAGGTGAGCTTCCGGGGGGTCGCCTACGCCGCCGCCGAGATCGAGCGGCGCTGCGGCGTGCGCCACTCGGTGCGGGCGGTGGAGATGCGGGCGAGCCGGATCCACTGCTCGCTCGCCGTCCAGACGGTGTGCCCCTCGTGCGGGGCTGTGGGCGTGAAGATCAACCGGCAGACGGGGATGTGCCGCCGCTGCACGGAGGAGTACCACCTGGCGCAGGAGCGGGCGTTCAATGAGCAGCTGGAGCGCGAGCGGTTCGAGGCGGAGGAGGCCGCCGCTATCGACGACGTGAGGAGGGAGCGGGACAAGATGCGGCAGCGCAACAGCCGGCTGTGCCGGAAGTACGGGCTGAAGGGACGGCGGGGGCGGAAAGGCTAAGGCCTTATAATGGCTCTGCGATAGTGAAGACGAATTGGAGGCCGACTATGGGGCTGTTTGCATCACGTGAAGAAAAGCTCGAAAACAAAGCGCAGGGCTACAGGCAGGCGGGCCTTTTCCAATACAACGACACCGTCAAGCCAAGCCTCGCGCCCAAGGATGGCAAACTGCACGTCCTCATGCTTAACAGTTTCTCGAAGTGGTTGAACCAGAATTTCGAATGCGAGAACAAGTACACCGGACAGGTAGATGCCATTCTAACCGCCATGCAAGACGATGGATATGAGATCGTAGATGTCAAGTTCAACTCCATCCAGGGCCAGGGGCTGACTGGGAATATGGAGGGCTTTCACACGCTCATCCTTTACCGGTAAGTTTTCCGGTAAAGAATTCACCCAGCCTAGCATCGGGCGCCTGCGGGCGCCCTTTCTCTTTCCTTTGTGACGCGCCACGAGAATCCACCGTGAGGGAATCTATGACGCTCACGGGGGTGATTGCATGGCGAGGCGTCCGAAGCTGACGCGGGAGATGGTGGACGAGGCGATCAGCCTCAAGGCGGACGGCCTCTCCAACGGGGACATCGTCTGCGCCCTGGGGATCCATGAGTCCACGTTCTACCGCTGGATCGGCGACCCGAAGAACAAGCTGCAGCGCGCGTTAAGCGAGGGGCTAAAAAAGGAGGAGTCGGCGTTCAAGCGGACGCTGCTCACGACCATCCGCTCGGCGGCGCTGGCGAGAAACCAGTACTGGACGGCCGCCGCGTGGCTGCTCGAGCGCAAGTACCCCGACGAGTTCGGCAAGGCGGATCGCCAGCGCGACGACGCGAAGGTGGACGCCGCTCCCAGGATTGTGCTCGGCGTGGTGGCTCAGCCGGTGCAGGAGAAGCTGCCGCTGGACGGGCTCGGCGAGGGGCGCGCCGATGGTTGACGCCTCCTCGCTCGTCATCCCGCGCTTCCACGACGTGCTGGGCGACGTGATGGCCCACGGGCACACTCACTACTGGCTGCACGGCGGGCGCGGGTCCACGAAGTCGAGCTTCATCAGCGTGTGCATCGTCCTTCTCCTCCTGCTGAACCCCGAGGCGAACGCGGTGGTGGTGCGCAGGTTCTCGAACACGCTGCGCGACTCAGTGTTCAGCCAGATGACGTGGGCGATCGCTGCGCTGGGGCTCGACGCGTGGTTCCGGGCGCGCATCTCGCCGATGGAGATAACGTACCTGCCCACGGGGCAGCGCATCGTGTTCCGCGGGGCGGACGACCCCCTCAAGCTCAAGGGCGTGAAGTTCACGCGCGGCTACGCGGCGGTGGTGTGGTTCGAGGAGCTCGACCAGTTCGACGGCATCGACGCGGTGCGCTCGATCCTGAACAGCCTGCGCCGAGGCGGGGACGACTTCTGGATCTTCTACTCGTACAACCCTCCCCGGACGCTCTGGAGCTGGGTGAACCGCGAGGGGCTGGAGCGGGAGCGGCGGGCTGACACGCTGGTGCGGCGGAGCTCGTACCTCGACGTCATCGAGAGCCATCCGGAGTGGCTGGGCGCGCCCTTCGTCGAGGAGGCGGAGTACCTGCGCTCGGTGGACGAGCGGGCGTGGAGGAGCGAGTACCTGGGCGAGGTGACGGGGACCGGGGGCAGCGTGTTCAACAACGTGGTCTCGGTGCGGCTCCCCGACGCGGCGTGCCGGGGCTTCTCGCGCACGCGGTGCGGCGTGGACTGGGGCTGGTTCCCGGACCCGTGGCGCTTCGTGCGCATGGGCTGGGAGCCCGGGGAGCGGCGGCTCACGATCTTCGGCGAGCTCTCGGCGAACAGGAAGACGCCCTCGGAGACGGCGGAGCTGGTGACCGATGCGCTCACCTACGCGGACGCTCCGGGCGAGGATGCCTACCTCCACGACGAGCTGATCTGGTGCGACGACACGCCGGACGGCAAGCAGTCGATGGCGGTGTGGCGACGCGATGCGGGACTGCGCGTGCGGCCTGCGAGGAAGTCCAACATGCGCAGGCTCTCCTACGAGTGGCTGGCGGGGCTCCGCGAGATCTGCATCGACCCGGAGCGGGCGCCGCTCGCCTACGAGGAGTTCCGCCTCAAGGAGTACGACCGAGACCGCGACGGGACGTGGCTGGATGACATTCCCGACGGCAACGACCACAGCATCGACGCGGTGAGATACGCGATGATGGACGACGTGCTGAGGGGGTAGCGGTGCGGGCGTTCTTCTCGGCATGAAACGCTTTGATACACGGGGCACCGCTTCGCGCGAAGCGCCGGGAGGTTATCAACATCTTCTCAGACGAATGTACGAAAGCGCTGTTTGACCTGCATGGATGGATGTTCTTCTCGTTCATCTCGTCCCCCTGCGGAGCAAGACCCTGATAAGGGGCTTGCGGAGCCCGCGGAAAGACCGCGGAGGGCGCAGCCCGTAGCGGGCTTGGAGCGGTGCGGAGGGTGACAGCGGAACGCTGGCACCCGTAGCTGCGGAGGCAGACCCGCCTGCGGGGCTGCCGGAGCGTGGAGCAAGACGGACCGGGCGCCGCCGTGCGGTTCGATGTGGGCGGGATCCTGCGCGGCGGCCGGGCCGGCTTGCGGAACAGGAGCGCCGACTACAGGCGGCGCGATGCGGAGCGCAGACCTCTGGGCTGCGCGGAGGAGCGAGCGACCTTGGCGCGAGCCGCCTGCTTGTGCAGACCGCATGAGCAGGAGAGCCTTCGACAGCTCCTATAGCAGAAACAGGGATAGACGCATAACGGCGCTGTCGCGCGCGTGCACATGCGAAAGCGGCGGGAACGGTGCAGGCACGAGCGCGATTGACAGTAAGGGCGAAAGCGCGGGCGCGGGCATCAGCGGGAGCACGGGGAGTTTGGGACGGGCGCGTACCTTTCGGCGTAGTGGATGAGACGACGCGGGAGGTGCACTGTGCAGGGGCTGGATGACGAGTACTGGGTGCCGGAGCATGTGAGGGCGTGGCTGAGGTCGCTCGGGTTTACGCTGCCGCTGGAGGACATGGAGCCGCACATCCGGGCGTGGGATAGGTGGATGCGGGCGCTCGGGGACTTCTACGACTATAGGGACACCGACGGCGTGGGGCGGGTGTACGAGGTGCACCGGCGCTCGATCCACCCCGCCATGCGGGTGTGCCGGGAGTGGGGGTCGCTGCTGCTGAACGACCGGACGCAGGTGGCGTGCGCGGAGCAGGCGTGCACGGACTGGCTCGCGGCGTGGATGGCGCGGACCGGCTTCCTCGCCTCGGCGCAGGAGTGCGTGGTGCGGGCGTTCGGCCTGGGGACGGGCGCCTGGGCGCTCTGGGTGGACGCGGGCGCGGGCGAGGTGCGCGTGCGGCGCTACGACGCGCGGATGGTCGTGCCGCTCACGTGGGACGAGGAGGGCGTGACCGAGTGCGCGTTCGTCACGCGGGCGTTCTGGCGCGGGCGCGCGGTCGACCAGGTGCAGCTGCACCTGAAGGGTGCTGCCGACGCGTTCTTCTCGCCAAGCGAATCATCTGGAGGGGCTTCGGCGGCGGGTCCTTCTCGCCTGACTGACGATGAAAGCGAGGGCACGTATCGGATCGTGACGGCGTGCTTCGACCGGGACGGGAACCGGGTCGAGCCGGAGGGAGTGTGCCCGGTGTACGACACGGGCTCGCCGTGGCCCACGTTCGCGCTCGTGAAGCCTGCCGTCGACAACACGCGGGTGGACATGTCGCCCTACGGGCAGTCGGTGTTCGCGGACGCGGTGGACGCGATACAGGCGGTCGACCTCTGCTACGACGCGATGATGAGCGAGATCGACAACGGGAAGATGCGGGTGTTCCTGTCGGATGTGATGTTCGATGTCGAGCGCGACGGCAAGGGCGGGCGCGTGTCGATCCCGTTCGGCAAGGGCGACTGCACGGTGTTCAGGAAGGTGATGTCTACCGAAGACACGATACAGGAGTTCGCGCCGGCCTTGCGCACCGAGGCGCAGGCGCGGGCGTTCCGTGTCGCCTTGCAGACGCTCGGCGACCTGTGCGGCTTCGGCATCAACTACTTCGACCTCGAGAACGTGGGGTATGTGAAGACGGCCACGGAGGTGTCGGCCGACAACTCGGCGCTGATGCGCAACATCAGGAGACACGAGCATGCGCTGGAGGGCGCGATCGCCGGGATCTGCCGGGCACTGCTTGCGGTGGAGCGGCGAATCGGCGTGGGGCTGCCCGACGAGGGCGGGATCAGGGTGACGTTCGACGACAGCATCATCACGGACACGACGGCCGAGAAGCGGCAGGACATGGACGAGGTCGCGGCGGGGCTCATGGAGCCGTGGGAGTACCGAGCCAAGTGGTACGGCGAGGGCGAGGTCGCTGCGAGGCGCGGAGGGGCTTCTGGCGGGTCCGCTGCGAGCCGCGGCGGTTCGGATGGCGGCGACGCAGCCCAGGGCGGGGTGCCGGGGCGCGGGCGCCGCCGCGAGGAGCGGGCGACGGGCGCGCCGGCGCGGATGAGATGATGTCCGAGGCGAGGGACGCGGCCGCTCCGGCGGGCGCGGAGGCGCAGACGAAGCGCCCGTGGGGGCGGACGGGTGCCCGAGCCGCGGCCGGATGATCGCGGCGCCGGGGCGGACGGCGGCTGCGACCCGGCGCACGCGCCCCGGCTCCCCGGCTTGGGCGGCGGGTATCAGACCTCCGGTCGGGCAAGCCCCGAGGCCCCGTCAGGGGCTTCGGGGCGCTCTTGCGAGGCATGGTGTCGCTCGGGACGGAGTCCGGCTCGCTCGCGGGCGCGTGGGCATCGCTGCCTGTGGGCGACGCGCTCTCGGCCCCGCGGCGGCCGTGCGTCAGCGCGAGGCGCCTGCAGCCCCCTCAGTGAGAGACGCGAACGGATCCCACACCCCACAGCCACCCGCGAACGTGAAGAAAAACGTAGCAGCCCGGCCGCCGTAGCGGAGTGCGCGCCGCCGCGAGGAACCGACCCGACCTGCGCATGTCGAACCCCCGGCAGGCCGTGCCCAGAGCGGAGGCTGTGTATGCGCAGCGCTGCGAGGGGCAGACGGCGCAGCCTGCGTGTGCGACCGCCGCGAAGGGCAGACGGCGCAGCCGGCTGACCTGAGCCGGGAGCGACACGCAGGCGGAGCCGGCTGGCCCGAGCCGCGGAGCATACACAGCCGGAGCGGCGGGCATGGCCGTGAGTGGCGCTCTCCGCGCAGGGCGGGGCGGGTCCGAGCCGTGCGCGCAACGGAGCGCAGGCGGATGGGCTGCGGTGCGGCCCTCGACGGGCAGCGGGTGGCTGTGGGGTGTGGGATCTCTCGTCAATAAAAACTAGGCGGAACCGCTTGCGCGACCCCGCCTTACAAAGCCCGAGGGCTTTTCTGTGGCAAATGAAAACCGGGGCAGAAACGCTTTCGCACTCCCGCCCCGTAAAAACCTCCGAGGAGGTTTTGCTGTATGCGAGTCAGTCTATCAGACCGAGGCCGCGTGTCAAGCGCTCGGCGAAGGTGAGCGAGGAAACTGCCGGGTTCTCGCTCGGGAGGCAGGCGCCCTCGCCGTGAAGGTAGCCGAACAGGTCGGCCAGCGCGCGCTCGCGGTCGGTGCGCACGGTGCCCTCGGGGACGGTCCGGTCGTAGAGGTACAGCAGCGTGCACATCTGGGCCATGCGCGGGCTCCTGAGCCGCTTTGCGCGCAAGCGCTTCGGGACGCCGCACGAGGCGAGCGCCCTCGTGACGGCGTCGGGCGCTCGCCAGCGGCGCGACGGGCGCTCGGAGAGGTCGTTGACTGCGCATGAGCCGTGCGCGGAAGCGTTGCGGATCGACTTTACCCACTTGAGGTGGTAATGGAGGTCCGAGAGCTCCGCTTCGCCCCAGCGGTCGGCGCAGAACCTCAGGACGCCGAGGAAGGCGCCGAACGAGACGACCTCGCAGAACGCCCAGAGCGGCATGTCGTGCCGGTACTTGCGCACGACATCGCCGGCATAGGGATCGTCCTCGCGGCGGTCGAGCTCCCTCTCCAGGTGGGACCTCTGCCTGTCGGTGACGGACGCCATGTAGCCGCGCATGACGGCGTAGCCGTCTTCGCCGGCGTCTTCGGCTGCGGCGAGCAGGCGCACCTTGGCGAAGTGCTCCAGGTCGAGCGCCATGGGGAGCAGGGTGTCGCGCAGCTTGCGGTCGAGGTTCGACAGGACGCGGAGATGCCCGAAGTCGAGGCCGACGTACTGCCCGTCGCGGTCGCCGCCGACGTGGCGGTCGAAGTTGCGGCGGTAGGCGTAGACGCGGAAGAACTGGCACTTGGCGCGCAGGTGGGCTGCGGCCTCTGCCTCGGAGACGAGGTCGAAGGTTATGCCCTTCGCCTTCATGTGGGCTATCTGCTGGTCGACGGTGAGCATCGGCTTGGGGTGCGCCTCGGCTGCGCCGATGTTTGCGTTGTCGTCTTGGATCTGGGTCGTTTGGGCTTCGTTGTCCACTGGGGCCTCCGTTCCGTTACCGGCCCATTCTACCAGCGCGTTGGGAACCCGGGTATGCCGGGAGGTTTGCGACCGCCTTTTAACGTTGGCGCGTGAGCCCCTGCCTGCTTGCGCCCGCGCAGGTCGGGGGCGGGTGACGCGCGGGCGGGAAGGCGGGGTTTTGATGGCGAGGACGTACGGGTACGCGCGGGTGTCGACGCGGGAGCAGAACCTGGATCGGCAGATGGACGCGCTCACGGAGTTCGGGGTGGCCCGGGAGGACATCTTCGCGGACAAGGCGAGCGGCAAGGACTTCGAGCGGCCGCAGTGGATCGCCATGAAGGAGGCGCTGCGCGAGGGCGACGTGCTGGTGGTGAAGTCGATCGACAGGTTCGGGCGCAGCTACGAGGAGATCATCGAGCAGTGGCGCGACATCACCAAGGTGCGCGGGGCTGCCGTGGTGGTGCTCGACATGCCGCTTCTGGACACGCGACGCGAGCGCGACGGGATCACGGGCGTGCTGATCGGGGACATCGTGCTGCAGCTGCTCTCCTACGTGGCGCAGGTGGAGCGCGAGAGCATACACCAGCGGCAGGCCGAGGGGATCGCGGCGGCGAAGGCGCGCGGGGTCAAATTCGGACGGCCGAAGAAGAGAAGGCCCGGAACGTACAAATCCACGCGGAAGGCGTACCTGGACGGGCATATCACCAGGTCGGAGGCGGCATCGCGCCTCAAGGTGTCAATCTCGACGTTCGACAAATGGCTACGGGAGGACCGGGCGAAAAGGACGTCGGAATAGTGGCCATGCAGCTGTGTTTGCGCTGGTAAATGGCAGTTTTCCGCTGCAGCAAAAGGTACACCTTTTGAAATGGTGGGTTTTCGCAGGTCAGACGGCCTGTCGAGATGTGAAGAGCTGGGGTTTTGTCGGAGTAAATGCGGGAGGTGTATGTATAATGGTGATGTTTTTGGATGCGTCAAAAGGTGTACCTTTTCGCGCGCTTGGCGCGGGAGGGCCGATGGAGGGAGGGTCGGCGACATGGCCGAGATGGTTGCAGAGCGCACGCGCTCGCGCGCGGTTCGCCCCGCCGGCACGCTCGCCGGAGGGCTCCCCTGCGGGCGCCGCGTGCCCAAGGGGCGCGTGCGCTGGTACCTGCTGAAGGTGCACGAGGGCTCGGAGGTGGCGACGTGCTCCAAGCTGCTGCGCGCGCTGCCCCGCAACCTGCTTATGGACTGCTTCCCGCTCGTGAAGGAGCGCTGGTTCAAGCGCGCCGGGGTGTGGGAGCTGCAGCGCGTTACCGCCTACCGGGGCTACGCGTTCGCCGTGACGGCTGATCCGTCGGGGCTGTACAAGGCCCTCTCCAAGCTGTCCGTTCAGGCTGAGCTCGCCGGCGCGGACGGGCGCTCGTGGATGCCGCTCGCCCCGGACGCCAGGAGTGGTTCGAGCGCGCATGGATGCGCAGCACATCCTGCGCAGCTCAACCGCCGTGATCGTGGACGGCGTCTGCACGTGCAGGAGGGCCCCCTGGTCGGCCAGGAGCAGCGCATCCGCAAGGTGGACCGCCACCGGAGGCGCTGCGAGGTGCTCCCTGGGTTGGGACGGGGCGTTCACGGAGCAGATGCCCCTGGACGTGCCGTTCAAGAGCTAGCGCGTGCATGTCGGGTTTTGAGCACACGGGTCGGGTGTTTTGGAAGAGATGGCAGAAGACATACGGGATTTCCCCGCAGATGTTGCGGGGGGGGGGACGCTCATGCGCTCGGTAGCGACAACGGAAGGGTCGGCGCGCCGGGCGCGCGCTGTTGCGCTATGAGGAGCGGCGGCATGCCCGCGTCCGATGTCGAGGAGCTGCTGGAGGCGGCGGACGCGGTCGGGAGCGAGCGCGAGGCGAAGGCGGTTCTGAACGCGCTGTGCCATACGCCTGGCCTTACGGAGTGCCCGATCGCGCCGGACGTGCTCGCGAAGCTGCTGCCCGACGAGGGGGTTGTGGTGCTGCCCAGGCTCAGGCGCGTGGGCGGCGGCGCCCTCTACCGCCTCGTCAAGCGCGCGTTCGACGTCGCAGCGTGCTCGGCGGCGCTGGTGATCCTTGCCATCCCCATGGGCGCCATCGCGCTCATGATCAAGCGGCAGGATCCGGGCCCTGCCATCTACGCGCAGACGCGCGTGGGCAGGGGCGGGAAGCTCTTCAAGGTCTACAAGTTCCGTTCGATGTACGTCGACGCCGAGGCGCGCGGCGCCCAGTGGGCCGCCGGTGACGACCCCCGCGTGACGCCGCTCGGTCGCAGGCTGCGCAAATCGCGTCTGGATGAGATTCCCCAGTTCTGGAATGTGGTCAAGGGCGACATGTCGCTCATCGGGCCGCGCCCGGAGCGCCCCGTGTTCCACGACGAGTTCTGCAAGCGCATAGACGGCTGGGAGCAGCGCCTCGCCGTGCGCCCCGGCATCACCGGCCTCGCGCAGGTGGAGGGCGGCTACGAGCTGCTGCCGAAGGAAAAGGCGTTGCTGGACATCGAGTACATAGAAAACCGCAGCATCCGCCTGGACCTCTCCATCGTGTGGCGGACGCTGCGCACGATGGCGACCGGGGAGGGGGCGCGATGAGCGAGAACGCGCTGTCGCCCTACTCCGTCCTCATGTCGGTGTACGCCAAGGACAGGCCGGAGTACCTCGATGCCGCCATCGCCTCCATGGCGGCGCAGACCGTCCCGTTCAGGGACATGGTCGTCGTCTGCGACGGCCCGCTCACGGACGGGCTCGATAAGGTGCTCGACGATTGGAAATGGGAGCTCGACGGCCGGCTGACCCTGCACCGTTTGCCCGAGAACGGCGGACTTGGGGCCGCCCTCGCGGCGGGCCTGCCGCTGTGCCGCTGCGATGTCGTGGCCCGCATGGACGCCGACGACGTCTCGCGCCCGGACCGCTGCCGCATCTTGCTCGGGAAGATGGCCGCCGACGGGCTCGACCTCGTGGGCGGCGCGATCGAGGAGTTCGACCGCGAGCCCGGCGACATGGGGTCAGTACGCGCGGTTCCGCTCGAGAAGGGGGACATCGACATGTGGTTGAAGGGGCGAAACCCCTTCAACCACATGTCTGTCGTGTTCGACAGACACGTGGTTGAGCAGGCCGGTGGCTACCAGCCCTTCCCCTGGATGGAGGACTACTGGCTCTGGGCGCGGATGATAGCTGGCGGCTGCCGCTGCGCTAACGTGCCCGACGTGCTAGTTGACGTGCGCACCGGCGACGGGATGTACGCGCGACGGTCGAACACGGCCTACCTAAAAAGCCAGGTGCGGTTCTTCTCCGAGCTGCGCAAGCTTGGTCTCATCGGGCGCTTCGACCAGGCAAAGGCCGTGGCAGAGCGGACGATCGCCACCATGCTCCCCGCGGGGATGGTCAAGGCCGTCTACAACAAGGTGCTGCGAAGGAGGAGGGTGAGCGCATGACGGAAAACCATCCCATCCGGGTTCTTCACGTCGTGCCCTCCATGTCGCTTCGCGCGGGAATGACCAGCGTCGTCATGAACTATCACCGTGCCATCGATGCCGACAAGGTCCACTTCGACTACCTCTACATCAACCCTCCTGAGGAGCGGATAGCCGAGGCAGAGGCTCTCGGCGCGCGCGTGTGGCGCGTCCCCTTCGCCCCTCGCCCCTCCGGGTTCGCGGCAGTCCGGAGGTTCTTCTCGCAGCACGCGGGCGAGTTCGACATCGTACACTGCCACCAGATCTTCGCTCCGGAGATGGTCGGACGTCCCGCGAAGCGGTTCGGGGCCAAGCGGGTGGTCGCCCACAGCCATGCGACAAGGTTCAGCGATAAGCGGCTGAGCGGCATGCGGAACCGTTTCATATCGCATTTCGTCGGCTTGTTTGCAACCGACTACATGGCATGCTCGGATGCGGCGCGCGTGCTACTCGGCAGGCATGGCAAGGACGCCTACATACTGCACAACGCCATCGACTGCGCGCGCTTCGCGTTCGACGAGGAGGCGCGCTCCCAGGTGCGTTCGGAGTTGGGCGTCTCTGAAAAGACGCTGCTCCTCGGAACGCTCGGGAGACTCGAAAACCAGAAGAACCAGCTGTTCCTCCCGGAGGTCGTGCGGGTTCTGGAGGACAGGAACATCGACTGCCTGCTCGTCATTGCGGGGACCGGAAGCCTTCGCGACCGGATCGTTGCCAAGGCGAGGGATCTTGGCGTATCAGAACGGGTCAAGCTCATTGGAGACCGCCCCGATGCGCCGAGGCTCTACTCTGCTTTTGACATCTTCCTTCTCCCGTCGCTTTTCGAGGGGCTTCCCGTCTCAGGGGTGGAGGCGCAGGTGTCTGGGCTGCCGTGCGTCTTCTCCGACGCCATAACCTGCGAGGTCGCATTCGGGACATGCGACTTCGTCCCGCGAGACGATGCCGGCGCATGGGCGGACGCCATCATGCGGATGCCGCGCTCCGAATCTCGCCACGACGGCCCAAAGCTCGCACGAGCCGCAGGATTTGACATAACGGTCGAGGCAGGACGCCTTGCCCAGCGATATCAGGCAATGCTGGGGTGGTAGGTCGTGTATCTCGTCGAACGGGTGGCCGGCGGAGCCGTGTACCTTGCCCTCATGCTCGTTGTATGCAACGGAATCACCGTAAGCCGGAAAAGCTCGGTCAAGAAGTGGCTCATCGCATACGCCATTCTCCTTGGCCTGCTGGGATTTATTTACATCCCGCCCGAGACCGCCGACCTGACGAGGCTCCTGGAGAGCTACCGCGTTTGGTTGCAGCTGCCGTTCGACGAGATACTTGCGCGATGCTCGACAAGCTCTACGCCCGCCCAGGTTCTCTATTTCTGGGTCGTCGGCCAGACCGGTCTCGACGGCGCGCTGCCCGGCGTCAGCGGCTTCCTCTACCACCTTCTCATCTTCTCCTGCATATGGGATTTCGCCCAGAGGAGGGATATGCCGCAGCCTGCCGTTGCGGTTGCCGTTGCCTTCCTCATGTCCTTCGGGTCGTTTCTCCAGGCAATAAGCGGCATCAGGAGCTATCTCGCATTTGCGGTCATCGCGCGCTGCATGTATCGGGAGATCGCGTGCAGTCGCCCGGTCGTTTTGAGCATCCCCGGATACCTGTTTGCGTGTCTCATGCATCCCGCTGGCATGGCGCTGACCATCGTCCGGTTGGCCATCCTGATTTTTCAGAAGGGCGGCGGCGTGCTGAGGAAGGCGGGGATTGTGGCCTTCATCGCTGTGGCCGTCGCGTTCGCATCGCGTTTCGGCGCCCAGTACATCGACTCCATGTTCGACAAGATGACGGGGTATTTCGGCGGCGAGGTCTACTCGTATGTTTGGGAGTATCTCATCCATGGCATCCTTCTCGCCTCGATCGCCGGCACCCTGTACTCGGGAAGGTCCTTGTTTGCGGAAGATGATGCCGAAAGGAACCTCGCGCTTGGCGTAGGAGTCACGGCCTTCATCGCTGTGGCCTTCGCTCCTATCGAGTACTCCGTGTTTCTCCGCTTCTCAGGCTTTTCAGCGTGCCTCTGCGCTCCGCTCGTCATGAGGCTTCTCAAGCAAAGATACGAGGACGGAGACGCGAACTACAGGAGCTGGCTCCTCGTCGCCATCTGCGCGATGGCGTTCATCGCGTGCGCGCGCGGTGATTTGAGCGGCTACAAATTCATGGTGCTATAGGCGGTGTTTCGAGTGTCGAACGTTGCATCACGAAACAAAGGCGGGGGCATCGTCGCCTCATCGGTCGCGGTTTCGGTGTTCGTCGTGTTCATCAAGCTGGTCGGATTCGTCAGGCAGGCTGTCGTCGCGGCGTATTTCGGCGCGACTGCCGAGACCGACGCGTTCTTCCTGGCCTCGGGATTCGTCATGTCGTTCGGCCTCATGGTGTTCTCGTCGCTCTCGGTGACGCTGCTCACTATGTACGTCAACGAGAAGGAGCGCGGCGAGGCCTGCGCCAACGAGCTCGTCAGCTCGGCGCTCAAGCTCTTCGCGCCCATAGCGGCGGTCATCGCGCTGCTGATGTGCCTGTTTTCGGATGCCCTTGCCTACGTGCTGGCACCCGCGTACGACGCAGGCGAGCTCGGGGTCGTCTCCCACTACCTCCGCCTGCTCTGCGTCGTCGCCTTCCTGTACTGCCCCTATCTCGTGCTCAATGCGGTCCTCGAGGCGAACAAGGTGTTCCTGGCGGGGAGGGCCCTGGCCCTCTTCCAGAGTCTCCTGCTCATTGCGGCGGCGGCGCTCTTCTCGGACGGCGGAAACGTCCTCGTCCTCGTGGCCGCCTTCGCCCTCGCCTCGGTGGTCAACCTCGCCTATATCGTCGTCCGCGCTGCAAGGTATTTCCGCTTCCGCTGGAGCGCCCCCCTCTTCACCCCCCAGATGCGGGGCTTGGTGACCCTGATGCTTCCGGTCCTGCTGGGCAACGCGGTTCTCGAAGTGAACAGCATCGTCGAGAGGGGCGTCGCCTCTGCGCTCGAGCCCGGCTCGGTCTCCGCGCTCACCTACGGCTGGTCGGTCTACGAAATCGTGACGGGCGTCGTCGTGTCGTCTCTCGCCGCCGTGCTCTTCTCCTACTTCGCCGGTTACCTCGCCAAGGGGGACGTTGAGGGCATGACGAACTGCCTTGAGAAGTGCGTGGTCGCCCTGACGCTCGTCCTTGCGCCCGTGACGGTGCTGACCGTCCTCTGCTCGGACGACATCGTGTCCGTGCTCTACCTCAGGGGGAGCTTCGGAGAGTCCGCGCGGGCTGCGACCTCCACCGTCGTCGCCACCTACGCGATAGGCTTCGTGCCGACGGCGATTCGCAGCGTGCTCACCAAGGCCCACTACGCCTTCCAGGACTCGAGGGCGCCGATGCTCAACGGGATAGCCACCGTCGTGTGCGGAGGGGCGGGCGCCGTCGTCCTCTCCGTGGTTCTCGGCATGGGCATAGCGGGCATCGGCATAGCGGTGAGCGCCTCCATGTTCCTCTCGGCAGCGCTGTACCAGCGCTCCCTTTCCGTAAGGCTGCCCGCCTGTCGGATGAACAGGGGCAAGGTGGTCTTCGCGGGCAAGGTGCTCGCCGCAACCGTCGTGTCTGCCGTGGCAGGGTGCGCGGTGCGGGGGCTCCTTGTTTCCGCCGCTCCCTCCAATGCGCTCGTTGCCTCGCTCGTCAACATCGTTTGCACCTCCCTTGCCTGCTGCGCCGCATTCTATGCGTCGGCCTGGGCCCTGCGGATCCGCGAGCTCTCGCACCTCGCCACGCTGCTTCCGAAACCGAAACACAAGAGAGGAGAAGAGTAGTTGCAAAACGTTGCCCTCATAACGCTGCACCGCTCGGCGAACTACGGGTCGGTCCTCCAGGCGCTCGCGACGCAGGTCGTTCTGGAGCGCATGGGATACGACGTCGCCGTGGTGGACTACTACGCCCCGCGCAACAGCGTCCCGGAGATGCTGCGCGGCCTCAGGCACAAGAAGCCCCTGTTCGAGAAGAACCCGCTGGCGCTCCTCGCGGCGAGGGCGATCCTGCTCCCGTCGTACCTGAAGCGGCGCCGCACCTTCAACCGCTTCATAACGCTCAACCTCCGTCTTTCCGGAAGGACCTACCGCTCAAACGAGGAGCTTGCCCAGGACCCGCCGAAGGCCGACCTCTACGTCACTGGATCCGACCAGGTCTGGAACAGCGAGTGGAACGGCGGGATAGACGAGGCCCTGTTCCTCGCATTCACGCAGGAGGGCGCGCCCAGGATATCGTTCTCCGCCTCGTTCGGGAAGGCCGGGCTCGACGACGGGGAGGCCGGGCGCACGCGCGAGCTCCTCGCACGCTACGGGGGAATCACCGTCCGCGAGGACACGGGCGTCGAGATCGTGCGGGGCCTGGGCCTCGATGCGACTCAGGTGCTCGACCCCACGCTGTTCATGACGCCAGAGGACTGGCGGCCCTGGGTGTCCGGTAGGCGGCCGCGGGGCGAGTACATCCTCATGTACAACATCAACCACAACGCCCCGCTCGACAGGTTCGTTCAAAGGCTCGCCAGAAAGACGGGGCTTCCCGTCTACTACATCTCCTACCAGCTGCATGACTGCTTCAAGCGCGGGCGGATGCGCTGCTGCGTCCCCGTCGAGGACTTCCTCTCCCTCATAGCTGGCGCGCGCTACGTCGTGTGCGACTCGTTCCACTGCGCCGCCTTCTCGGTGAACTTCAACCGCGAGTTCGCCATAGTCCCGCCAAAGCGCTTCGGCACGCGCCTCGAGAGCTTCATGCGCGTCGTCGGCCTCGAGGACAGGATTGTCGGCGAGGAGGACATCGGCATCTTCGACAGGCCCATCGACTGGGGCAGCGCCAACGCCAGGCTGGACGCCGAGCGTGCCCGATCGCTCGATGCCGTCAAGAGCGCGATCGCGGCGTCGTTCGCGCGCTGCGGCGGCCCCCGTTATCGACAGTAGAAAGGAGCAGACGGTATGTATACCGAATTGAAGTCCTACCAGATCATCATCGCCCTCCTCAAGGAGTACGGGATCAACCAGTGCGTTCTTTCGGCGGGTGCCCGCAACGTCCCGTTCGTCCATTCGGTGGAGGAGGACCCGTACTTCGAATGCTACTCAGTCGTCGACGAGCGCAGCGCGGGGTACTTCGCTCTTGGGCTCGCACAGCAAACGGGTAAGCCAGTCGTAATTTCCTGCACTTCTTCAACTGCAGCATGCAATTACTGGCCGCCCGTGGCCGAGGCGTTCTATCAGAATGTCCCGCTGGTAGTTTTGACGAGCGACCGCGACCCCGCGCTTCTTGGGCAGCGCGAGGATCAGATGATTGACCAGGTGGGCATGTTCGACCGTCATGTGCGCAAATCGGTGAACCTCCCCATTGTCAAGGATGACGACGACTTCAGGTTGTGCCAGCGGCTTGTTAACGAAGCACTTTTGGAGCTCGACCACCACGAGGGCGGCCCCGTGCACATCAACGTCCCGATGAAGTGGTACAGCACGTCGTTCACGGTAACGAAGCTCCCCTCCGTGACCAGGATAAGGCGCATAGGCGTCGAGGACGCGAGTTCAGCTTGGGAGGAGATGTCGGGAAGGCTGCAGAAATGCAAGCGGATTCTTGTGGCGTGCGGTCAGAAGTCCGCGCCATCCAACGAGCTGAAAAGGCAACTGGAAGGTTTCTTCAAACGATATAGCTGCGCCATCGCCGTCGAGCACATGTCCAACATAGGCGTCGAGGGATCCATCAACACGTTTGTCTGCATGGAGGGCAAGTACATCACGCCGAAGAAGTTCGACGAGCTCTGCCCTGAGCTGGTAATCTCTTTCGGGGGCAACCTGATGCAGGGTCTCAAGCCCCAGCTCAGGACGGAGAAGAAGGAATTCGAGCACTGGCTGGTCAGCCCCGACGGAACGGTCTGCGACCTGTTTGGGCACCTGAGCGCGATTTTCGAATGCTCGCCCGAGTGCTTCTTCCGCCATATGAATGAAGCTGCGGGGGAATCGGCGGAAGCCGACCCGTCCTATTACAACGAGCTGAAAGCATATGCTGACAGCGTGGTCCACCCTGAGTTCCCCTGGTCGAACGTGTATGCCATCGAGAAGGTTGCCGCCGGGATTCCTGCTGGCGCAATCGTCCACCTCAGCATCAACACGGCGATACGAGCCATGAACTTTTTCGAGCTCCCCGAGAACACGCGCGTCTATGCGAATATCGGCACCTATGGGATCGATGGGTGCCTGTCGTCGTTCTTGGGTCAGGCGACGGCGACCGACGGTCCGGCATTTCTCGTGATCGGCGACCTCGCGTTCTTCTACGACATGAACGCCTTGCGGATAAGGCATGTGAAGAACAACGTTCGAATCCTTCTGCTCAACAACCGGGGCGGCGAAGAGTTCTACTACAACGGAATGTGGCAGAACGAGAAGAGCGACCTGCACACGTCCGCCCGGCACAATACGGAGGCTGGAGGCTGGGCGGAATCTTGCGGGTATCGCTACCTGCGAGCGGATGACAAAGCGACGTTCGACGAAGCCCTCCCCGCCTTTCTAGGCGATTCGGACCGTCCCGTTCTCTTCGAGGTTTTCACTGAGATGAGCACGGACGCCAAGGCGATCTACGACTTCTACGACGCGAGCCGCCCGCGCGACGCGGTCTCCGACATGAAGCGCGCCGGCAAGGACTTCGTCAAGAGGACTATCGGCAAGGAGACGGCCGTCAAGATCGCCGACAAGCTCGGCGTGAGGCTGCGCTAGGGGGCGAACATGGGGCTCAAATCGAAGGTGAAGAAGGCGGGGCGCTTCGTCCTCTCCAACCTGGGAAGGCCCGTGCGCGTCGAGCAGTCGCTTCGCGGCGAGAGCGCGCTGCTTTCGGGAAGGTGCGTGGTCGTGACGGGGGCGGCCTCGGGAATCGGCTTCGCGACCGCTGCGGCTTGCCTTAGGGCGGGCGCGGACGTGGTCGTGACGTCCCGGAGCCTGGATCGCGCGAAGGACGCGTGCGGGCGCCTCGGCGGCGGCACCCGCTGCGCTGGACCTTTCCGATGCCGGGTCGATGGCGGCGCAGGTCGATGCGCTGTACGGCGCCGCGCCGCACCTGTCGACGCTCTCGTGAACAACGCCGGCGTCCTCAAGGGCGCGGCCTTCGGACGTACTGCGGTAGCAGACTTCGACGAGGTCGTCGGGACGAACCTGCGCGGCACGTACTTCCTCACGCAGGAGGTCGCTCGGCGCATGGTCAAGGAGGGGCTGAAGGGGAACATATGCTTCGTCACGTCCTCCTCGGCCTACCGACCCGCGACGAACGCCTACTCCTGCACCAAATGGGCTCTCCGCGGGCTCACGGAGGGAGCCGCCAAGATGCTCGCGCCCCACGGCATCGTGGTGAACGCCGTCGCACCCGGCCCGACGGCGACCGCGATGCTCCTCGAGGGCGACGCGGGCAACGTCATGCTCCCCCGAAGCCCCATCGGGCGCTACGTAACGCCGGAGGAGATCGCCGAGATGGTCGTCACGCTCCTGAGCGATGCGTCGCGCAGCGTCATCGGAGATACGGTGCGCATGACCGGCGGCAGCGGCGTGGTCACGTTCGACGACGCCGACGCCACCTTCGAGCTGTAGGAGGCGCGCATGACGATTGCAAGCAGGATATCGCGCAAGATCGGCGACAAGCTCAACCCGCTGCTCGCCCCGTCGAGGCGGGCGAAGCTCGAGCGCACCGACCTCACCATCATATCCAACAACTGCTGGGCGGGGTCGGTGTACCGGCGCTACGGCCTGCCGTATCTCAGCCCTACCGCTGGCCTCTACTTCTTCGCTGACGACTTCGTGCGGTTCGCCGGGGCGCTGCGGCGCTACACCTCGGCGCCGCTCAGGTTCATCGATGCCGCCGATTCGCGACATGCCGACCTACTTGCGCAGAAAGGCGAGCTGAAAAAGATCGTGGGGGGGGGGTCGACGACGTCGAGATCGTGTTCCTCCACTATGCTACGAAGGAGGAGGCAGCGGAGAAGTGGCGACGGAGGTGCGACCGCATCAACTGGGACAACCTGTTCATCAAGTTCAGCCAGATGAACGCCTGCACCGAGGATGACCTGCGGGCTTTCGACGCCATCCCGTTCAAGAACAAGATATGCTTCACGGCGACGGCGCATCCCGAGCTGGGCTGCGCCATCCATTGCCCCGGGTTCGAGAGCGACGAAGGTGGCATCCTAAATGACACGGACCGCTACGCGCGCTACATCGACCTGGAGAAGTGGCTCAACGGGGGTTTCGAGCGTTACGAGCTCGGATGAGGTTAGTAGATCGAGGGGCTTTTACAAAGCGAGATAGTTTGTATTGGTTTGAAAGAATGAGATGGAAGGAAAGACAATGGCTGAAAAACGCAATAATCCCGGCACTGTCAACACTGCTCATGTGAGGAACACGTCTGATGGGGTGCACGAGAAGCCAAACCCTGACGGCGGGACTCATGTTTCGGCATGGGATGCGCGGTCTAATCGGCGCATTTCGTGGAACGAAAACCCGGACGGCACGATCACCGGTGTCCACTCAACAAAGCAAGACGACAAGAGCAAGATCGATTACAAACGTGGACGTCGTTAATGTGCGCTATGCGGGATCGACCTCGCGATTTATCTGCTAGCACGTCTTTTCGGTACAAACTGCCAAAGAGGCACCCCATTCGGGCGCTTGAGCGATAAGAGTGGATTCCGAATTGTGACCACCTCATAGCCTGTACCCATCTGATGGGTGCGGGCTATTTCTTTGCCCGCCCGAGGAGAAAGGCGGGCCGTTTTCATGGGTGGCGAGAACGATGGCGCGGCCGCGCAGGCGCAGGTCGCGGGTGACATGCGTACGATCTCCTCGCTGGGCAGGCGTCCGGCCCCGTCCACCTGCACGATACCCCTCCTGGCTTATGAGCTCGCCCGCGAAGGGGTCGATGCGATGCGTCTGGATGGACTGACGCAAGACCTCGATGAGCGTGCGCTGGCCGTAGGGCAGACCCTCGGCGAGCGCCACATCGAGCACGCCGGCGGACATCCCCCACCAGTAGTTAAGCGATGCGCCGGAGACGGAAGCGCCCTGCCGCTTCCACGTCTGGTTGCGAATCGACTGCACGATGAGGCGATAGTAGCGCCCCCACTTCCAGATGGGCTCCGCGAGGTGCGTGGTCGAGCCGTCGTCCTCGACGCGATAGAGTCCCCACGCCTCATCGGGCTGGACGGGATCGGCATAGTCGCGCGCGGAGATGATGCGCACGCCCGCCTCTGCGAGCTCGCGTTTCCAGTCGTAATCCTTCGCCGAGAACCATTTGAGGAACACGGTGACCTTGGGATCGACCATCGCGGCGCCGATGGCGAAGGCGTTGATCTCGGACACGCTGCCGAAGACCGGTGTCTCGGCCACATATCCCACGCGATGGTTGTCCGCCATGCTCGCCGCGAGGGCTCCGAGCAGGAACTTCGCCTCGTAGAGCCTTCCGCTGAACGTGCGCACCGCGCTGTGCGAGAGACTCACGGAGCAGTTGATGAACGGAACCTCCGGATTCGTCACTGCGGCGCGCAAGCAGGCGCGCATCTGCGTGGGCGCGATGGTGACTACGAGCTCCGTACCTGCCGCGAGCGCGTCCGCCACCGCCGCGTCGAAGGCATCGTCCTCTGCGCGGTTCTCGTAGGCGCGCGTCACGACCGTCGTGCCGAGCCGTTGCTCGAGCTTGAGCCTCCCCTTCTCATGGAGCGCACACCAACCGTCCGTCTCGGGACTCTTCTCGTAGATGAACGAGACACGGAAGGGCTTGAGGGTCGCAACCTCCACAAGACGCTTGAGCTCACCGATGACCGGTTTCTTGCCCGCTGCGGGATCCTCTAGATAGGCAACCTTGCCGCCGTCGCGGGCGACGATGAACTCATCCCAGATGCGCTCCACATGGCGCGCCACCTCGCTGGGCAGCGATGAGACCGCCTGCGTGAAAACCGAAGATCTTGAGGTAGACGAGGAACGCGTCGCCCGAGCTCATGCCCAAGCGCTCGCCACCGTGCTTGTTGAACGCGACGAGGAAGGAGTCGAAGGCGCTACGCAGGTCGTGCACGACGTCGTCCGGCCAGGGTTCATCGAGCGTGTGCCCCGCGAACGCGGCGAGCTTCGCATACGAGCCCTCCTCGGAAAGGACGATACCGTAGATGGGAGCCACGCTGTAGAAACGCATGAACTCCTGGTAGACGCGGTAGGCTTTGGAATCGGAAGGCATAGGCACCACGCGGATGACCTGCGCCGAGATCGTTGGCTGCCCCAGGTAACGCAGGACGGAAACGCGCTTGTTGCCCTCCTGCACGTAGAAGCGCTGGAAGAACTCGTAGACGAGGACGGGATCGCGGATGCCCTCCTCGCGCTGGGAGTCGATGAGGTCGCTCCACTTCATGGCGAACTCCGACGTCGCCTCGGGCAGCGGCATGAAGTTCGTTGAGAAGCTGTTCTGACGGCCGCGGGTACGCGTGCCGGCAATGAGCGCGATGTCGATCTCGGTGGTGCCGACGGGAATCTCGCCCTGGCACCCCTCGCCTTTCAAGATGTCGTCGAGCGCGGGAAGATACGGATAGCGGCCGGCTGCGACATCGACCTGCAGCTGCTTCATCGCGAGCTTGCGCGCTTTGCGATAATCGTCGAGCATGGGCGCTCCCTCCTCATCGGATGTAAAGATACCCCAGGAATTGACATGCGTGGAAGTTGAAGCTTCTTTGCGAACGATACCCTCACATGTCAAAACCTCAGGGTAATTCTACATCCCGTCCGAGCGCGTCAAACCCTTGGCGTTACGGTACATCCTCAACCGTCCACACGTTCGAAACGATACATGACGGCAGCGTTCGCCTCAAGCGTCACGGGCAGCGGAAAACCCATATCCATGAGGGCATCTGCAGGGTACACCACGCCAGAATCGAGCTCGCGGTAGCGTGCGCCCGGGGTGAGGCCGCGCGGAACCACGTAGTTCGCCACCCCATAACCCTCGACCTCGAGTCTGACGGCGCTCACTACAGCGCGCAAGCCGTCCTCGGTCACGTATTCCCACGCACACACCGGATCTTGCTGGGGAGAACTCAAGCGGAAGAACAAACCTTCGCGCACGATGGGCTCGATCTCGTGGTAACGGCGCACCTGCTCGCGGATATGCTCGCATGCCCGCTCGGGGAGCTCGAGCAGATCGAGCTCATAGCCGAACGCGCCTCCCTGCATGGCTGCAATGCCGCGCGTGGAAATGGGAACGTCGCGTCCGTTGATCTCGTTCGGGCATGCCGAGACGTGCGCGCCCATAGCGGAAGCGGGGAATCCGAACGACGTGCCGTACTGGATCGTAAGGCGGTTGATGGCATCGGTGTTGTCGCTCGTCCAGACCTGCGGCATGTAATACAGCATGCCCGCATCGAAGCGCCCTCCCCCTGCGGAGCAGCCCTCGAAGAGGATCTTCGGGTAGCGTGCCACCAAACGGTCGAGCAGGTCGTAGAGGCCGAGCATGTAATCGTAGAGCACCTTGCCCTGGTCGTTCGACGCCCGTGAATACGTATCGACGATGCTTCGGTTGTAATCCCACTTCACATATTCGATATTCGCCTGGTCGAACACGGCGCAAAGCTGCGCGAACAGGTTCTCGCGCACCTCGGGGCGCGAAAGGTCGAGCACGAGCTGATCGCGGCCGAGCACAGGACCTTTGCCCGGAACGGCAAGCACCCAATCGGGATGCTCGCGATAGAGCTCGCTGTCCTCGCTCACCATCTCGGGCTCGACCCAGAGGCCGAACTTCACCCCGAGCGCGTTCACCCGCTCGACGAGCTCCGCGAGCGTGCCGCCAAGCTTCCCTTCGTTCACCGTCCAGTCGCCCAGCGCGCGCAAGTCGTCGCGACGCGTGGAGAACCAGCCGTCATCCATCACGAGCATCTCGATGCCGAGCTTCGACGCCTTCTCCGCGAGCTTCACCAGGCTCTCGCCGGTAAAATCGAAGTAGAACGCCTCCCAGCTGTTGATGAGTACGGGACGCGGCGCATCGCGCCACATGCCGCGACACACGCGCGTGCGGATGCAGCGATGGAAGTTCTGCGATATGCGCTCGATGCCGGCGTCCGAATACGTCATGATGACTTCAGGTGCCACGAGCTCTTCGCCCGGCTCGAGCGGATACGAGAAGCGGTCGTCGGAAAGACCCATCTGGAAACGCGTCTGATCGAACTGCTCACCCGTCACCTGCGCTTCGAATCCACCGCTGTACACGAAGTTCATGCCCCAGGCGCGACCCGTGGACTCCGTGGCCGTGTGGTCGCACAACACGAGCACCGGGCTGTATTGGTTCGACGACATGCCGCGCCGGCTTCCCACGGAAAACGAGCCGTGCCCGACGGGATGCCGGTCGGGCATGCGCTCCATGGCGTGCCTGCCGTAAAACGAGATGACGTCGAACTCGCCGTGCACGAAATCGAGGCAGGCGGACTGCGCCCTATCGACGGTGATGCGCCCCTCGCCCTCGTTCTTAATCACAGCCGCGCGCGTGATGACATCGAGCTCGGGCATCACGCCGTAGAGGAGCTCGACCACAAGACCCAGACGTGCGTCGCGCAAGCGCACCACGAGGGTTTCGGCGCCATCGGCCTCATCATCGCTGTACACGGCGGGAAGCCCGGCAGGCCATGACTTTCCCGGGCGGATCTCGTAGCCTACATAGCGAAGGTCGCATCCGAAGGCGCCGCTCGCGTCGCGCACGGAGAGCAGGGGGCTGACGCATGTCTCCCGCTCCTTGGAAGGGAAACGATCCTGCGGCAGCACGTCGAGCGAATACGTGCGGTCGTGCACGTCGTAGGGGCACCCGCACATGCCGCTGCGATCCGCGTACGTCACGAGATAGGCCATGTACCCGTCTGTACGTGCGCCATAGTACAGATGCAGCAAAAAGCCATAAGAATCCGCCTGCATCTGATACGTCGTGGAACGGGTCGAGAGCGTGAAGACCCGGGTCGAGTCATCGAAGCTTATGGACATGGTCGCAGCCTTTCCAACACGCTGGGTTGACGTGCGAAGCCCCGACCGCGCGCGCCGGGTCGGGGTCGCAACAGTATACGTAAAAACCGCCCTGCACCCGCCCGCAACCCATCACGTCCATCCTTTTCCGCCGGATGCTTACGCCCATGAGCGGTATCTGGCGGAAAAAGGCGAACCGTGAGAAGGAGGCGGGTACTACGGTGCGAACAAGAGGGCTACTTCACCGCACCGTTCGTGACACCGCCGATGATCTGCTTCTGCGCGAAGATGTAGAAGATGATCATAGGC